>Ga0308164_10002194_pt1 | contig 20115 bp, 19 predicted proteins | sample PhyTR2_FD_201031 | JGI IMG/M metagenome (GOLD analysis project Ga0308164, IMG submission 201031) | Phyllosphere microbial communities from UC Gill Tract Community Farm, Albany, California, United States - DLSLT.R2 | ecosystem: Host-associated > Plants > Phyllosphere > Unclassified | place: USA... | reverse complement strand
AATATTTGCATGGAACATTTAAATTTGTACTTTTGTGACACTAAAAAACACGGTGGTTGTAGCTCAGTTGGTTAGAGTATTGGTTTGTGGTGCCGAGGGTCGTGGGTTCGAGCCCCATCAGCCACCCATCTTAAGAAAAGTGCCTTAGGGATTTCCTAAGGCACTTTCTTTTTTTATCAAAATTTATAATATTCTGATAATCCCTCTCAATCCTTGTTTTGAAGCTGATTCTTGGTGTTCGATGCACCATTGGGGATTTGACTTTTTTTAGGCTCAGTTATTTTCAAATATCTAATATTTAGATGTTTATGTTTTTGTAAAAGTTCGACCGTTATTCTAATAATAATTGATGTATTCCTAAAAGAACTTTTTTGAAAAAACTTGAGATTCCTTCTCAATTATATTTATCTGATTCTCCATAGTAACAACACAGATTGTGCATATTAAATTATGTATTCTATCAAGTTCTTCTAAGTCTGCAATTGTTTCTTCAATTTTTAATATGCGTGCTATTTCGATTAGCAATATTTCTTGTTCTTCAATCTCCATTATCTATACTGGATTAGATTAGTAGCTTTGATGATCTGTAATGGTAAAAAATTGTTATTGCTGTAAGTGAGCTTACCATCCAATATTAATCCTAAAAGTGTACGTTTCCTTTCGATGTTTGTTTGCTCATAGATTTCCCCTAAATTTCCGAAGCTCTCTAAGCATCTTGCAAGAATTAATTCTTTTTGAATATAATTTTTATTCTCGCTAAGCTTGTTCTGCTTAACTACTAATATCTCTCTTTGCCCGAGAATCCTTGTCTTTAATGTAAGGAATTCCGCAAGCTCAATCTTTTTCTGGGTCAAAAGTTCGAGGGCTTTTTCGATCATACTGTCAAATTTTGAGATTTCATTAGCAATCCTATTTTTATCCTCTTGTTTAGAGTTTATTCTTCTCTCATATATCAACGCAATTATTTCTTTTATTTTTTCTGAGTAAAAAGGGTTTAACTTGTATTTCCCAAGCTCAAATGCAAATAATTCAATAACGAAATCTGCCCTGAACCTTTTTCCGCACTCAGATCTACAGTGGTAATAGGAAAAATATTTTGTTTTACCTTTTGATGAACTGCCGGTTAATAATCTTTGGCAATTTGGACATATCAAAAAACCTCTTAGCTCCAAGTGTTCTAGAGCGGTGTTGTACATTCGATTTCCTGATAATTTTCTTTCATTAATTACATCTTGTACCTTAAAAAATAGAGATTCGGAAATAATTGGTTTATGTTGTCCAGTTATTAAATGCTTATCCTCATTTCCATAGGCAGGAATTATGATTTTACCATAATACACCGGGTTTCTTAATAGCCGGTAGAAATTATTTTTACTGCATTTTAATCCCTGCTTCTCTACTTTTTTTCTAACTTCCTCAATAGATGATATACCCTTTGAAATTTCTTTAAAGGCCCATTTGACAAATATGGCCTGCTCAGAGATGGCAATATATCTTTTCCCACATTCTGTGGTTTTATTTATATACCCAGCCGGTGCAAAGCCTGTGAATCTTCCTTCTTTTTTTGCCTGTCTTATACCAACTTTTGTATTCAAACCTCTTCTTTCATTTTCAACTTCCGGGGTTGCCAAATAAATAGCCAATAGAATTTTGTTTTCAGGTATGCTTAAATCTAGTGGCTGCTCTACCGCTTGGGGAGTGATGTTTTTTTTCTTTAGAAAGGATATCATTTCATAGGCACTGCTTGTATTCCTACTAAATCTATCCCACTTAGTAAACAGAAGTAAGTCGCAGTTAACAACTTTCTTCTTGATACAGTTAACCAATTTGTTCCATTCAGGTCTATTAAAAGATTTAGCAGAGTAATCTTCAGTAATTGTCGCATCAATTTTGATGTCATTTCGTTCGCAGTAATCTTTCAACGCTTGTTCTTGAAACCTTAATGAATAACCCGTTTGTGCCTGTTCGTCAGTACTCACTCTAATATAGATGTAAGCTGTTTTTCTTTTCATAAAATTTTCTTTTTAATCATCTACGTATTTAAATAAAGTTCAAGTGACAAGCTACGGCAGGACGATAAACTGCCACTATCAGAAAAGTTATCCAGGTTATTCTTTGAAAAACTCGGCTTCGAAAACAGTGGTATCTTCCTTGATCAAGAAATTCATCTCCATGAACTGAAACTCCAGGCTGCCAAAATTTCGAAATAGACCAAAGGTAATCCCGACTATCCCAAGTTGAAGCAAATTCACAGCAGGGTAGATGTACTGAATTAGTTGAGTCCTGGAATCTAATCCCGATTAGACATTAAATCCACATCAATGCACCACTTTCCAGCCCTGCTACCATCTCACCAAAAATATAATTTTCGTAATGTTTCCGATATCTGTGTTTTAATGAATTGGCGGAGAGGTGTCATATGAATTGGTTTGTGCAGTTTGGTATATCCCTGCTGATATTACAGGATCTTTGCCTATTGACAATTAGGATTTTTATTTCTATAATTGCTTAAGCTTTTTGGCAAGCTTGCCCGTTCGTGCAAAGATCTATTCAGCCAATTAATTGTTTAATAATGCAAACCTGCCTGCTTATTATCCAAACAAGATTACGAACGTAAATACCACGGATAACTAAGTAGGTCTAAACAGGAATGTATTATGACACCTATTGAGTATTTAAAACTCCAAGCAAAAAATCTTCACAAAGATTTCAAAACCCAAACCTCTTCTTTCGACTCGAAACTGGGGCGTAACATGTATGATTACGATCCAATGTATTTTAAGTTCGATTTGATTGTGAACGACTTCAATATTAATGAAGAACGTTTTAAACTAGGTAATGCGCAGCATGTGATTGCTAAACTATGTGGACTGAATAAGTGGACAGATTTATTAAAAGCATCGCCAGCTAGAATTGAATTATCAATTCTATTGTTTACCAATATGGATAAAGCGGAAGTGCGAGATTGGGATCAATATGTCTTAAATATTGAAACTGCCAATAAAGTCACGCTAGATGACGAATTTAGAGTCCAAATCTTTAAACAAGGATTCTTAGCTTGGCAAGAAGACGTTTATTACGAAGATTATCGACTGACAAAAGACGACGAAGATGAAATTGAATGGGAGAATGATGAACCCGTGTTAGAAGTTAAGCCCTTATCAGACATTTCTATCCGAAAAATTTCCTCCTTTCCTTTGAATAAAGAGGACAGGGAAGAATTTGTAAATGAGGCGAACCAGTCATTCGAACGCGTCTTTGAGCGCATAGAACCAGATAACCCGGAATTGACCCGTTCTTTGTGGGATGCTGATCGTTTTATTGATGAAGAAATATTTAAGCCTGAAATGTTGCCCATAGATCGTGATTATGCACTTTCTTTGATTGAGGCGTTCTCTGTTGGATATGTTATTGCACTGGCAGCTGAAGCTGACGATCTGGCGAGACAAACTGGCTAAACACATTTTAGCAAATCCGGTCCGGCAGGTGTTTCACCTGCCGGACTTTCGATATATTCAAATAGTGTTTTGATGTCTTTAAACTAAAATACCTGCTGGCCATATAAGGGCTTAGGTTGGTTGGGCATCAGGTTTGCAACTGAAAATTTTTCTAGTTTTTTTACTCCTGTATTTGACTTTAATATTTCTTCTGTTAAATTTATACAACTAAATTTTTATGCTCGATCTCAATAAATTCTTACCGCTTAATAGTGTTGATCAGGTTTATGCCTTGATTGACCATCTAAAAGAATATCCGTCACATCAGCTTGAAATTATGGAGGGCGAGATTCTAATGGATATTCGCAAGGTCAAGATGCAATTTTATTTCAAGGAACAATTTAGCCTGATCTTATCCGATTCAAAGCCTGTTCTCCGTCCAAGGAAGTTTCCAAAGATCTTTGTAAAAGAGTTTGATACCATGGAAAACCTGAAAGAACTCAAAGGTAGTTTTGCCGGGTACCGGTTGGATGAGGTAGCCAAGGAACTCAATAGACCGATAGGACAATTGATCAGATTTTTAGCAGACCGAAAAGTTAATGTCAATGAGGAAACGGTATTAACCGAGAAAGCTGCGAACATATTAAAGTCATATGCTAAAAACATTCTTGAACTCAACGGTAGGAAAGAAAAAATTGCTGAACGTGAAGCAAAATTGCAGCGGGTAGGAAACGGTATATTGGAGGAAAAATTTAAACCAAGTCGCGGAAAAGAGGGAAATTATGCTAAACTCATTTACACCAGACCAAAATCATGATGAAGAGTAGCGGGCTATTTGCAGAACATTTCGAGCATATTATTAGCAGCCATTTCAGATTAAGAGATTTTTTGGTAGAGAGTGGGCGAATTTCTGATCAGGGCTTTGATTTAAAAGTTACAAAGGGATATACCTATTACCTAGAGCTCAAATTTTACCGGAGTAATCGGATTCATTATTCGCTTATAGAAAGAACGGTAAGCCAGCTTGCGAAGCTAGTCGGGGCTATGGAGGGCGATAATTACGGAATAGCGATATTCAGTATAGATATCAGTATTAATATTAGGTTGGAAAAACCAGAGAAGATTGACCCCATGTCGCTGGAAATAAATTCGTTATAAATAATTGGTTGCCATCTTGTTATCGAATTGGCGGAAAGGGGTCAAATTAATTGGTTTGTCCAATTACAGAATTAGATCTTTATGATTACCTAGAGGATGTCGCTGGGTCTTCCTATGATATCGATTCAGGTGAAATCGCCCAAAATGCGCTACCGGATACTTACGATTATGATGATCATGAACGTTATCAAGGCAGTTCTGAATCTAAAGAGGAACCTATTGACGTTTGGCCGGATATTGACCGGTTGTTTTATTAAGTAAGAGTTATTACAGCAAAACGATTGTAGTCAGAGACTTGAGTTTGATATTACCTTAAATTAATCATGGGGGGATTTCGACCCCCTGTTTCTAGCCAGCTTTTATCTTCCCCGGAAAAACTGTATCTTCACTTTCGATTAACAACCTCAACTCATGGCTAACCTCATATTACTCTCCACCTTTGTTTTGCGTTTACGTGAAAAAAGAGGTTTGGAGCATGCATTTCTGTCCCGGTTTAATGACCCGAAACTGGATTTTCTCCAAGTGTTCGAGGATTTTTTAAATTACCGCATTGCCAACCACTACCGTGGTCCAAAAGACAAACAAGGCCGCAGAAAATCCCTTTATTACCGGGCGGATAATCTTCAACGCATAGATGAGCGAACCCTGCATGGTTTCGTACACTCAGGATTGTCAGGAGAAAAAGGAGACGTTGTTAATGACCATACCGGAGAGGATCTTTATACCATGGAGGATAACCATGCGAAGATCCTCCCTACCTATTTCTTCCTCCACATCCCAGAGAACAGAAAAGACGGCTACTTGATTCTACAGAAAAAAAGTAATTACGGCATCAAGAATCTATTTGAAGATGCTTTTGCAGACTATTTCACCAAGATGAATATCAATTACATCCTGGAAGTCAATAATTTTTTGGTCTCGCTGGTGTTTGAAAAAATGCTTAAAGTGGGCAGGATCTTTGAAATGTCTTTTGTCAAAAACATCATCGACGATGACATCGCCGATCTCTATGATAAAGACGCTAGAAATAAAAGAATTCCTGGTAAAACAGTCACAACAATTACGACTAAAAGCGGACTTCCTGTATCAGGTTTGTTGAGGAGGCTCTATTTCGGATCCACAAAAGACGGTATGGTAGAAATACCCGAACTAAACGACCGGTTCGATGAGGTAGACTTCGATATGGACTATAACGGCTCAAAGAAAACTTTTCACATGAAAAATGTCGGCCGCACCACACCGGATTTCAATGTCACCGATCAGATTGAATTGGTGGACAACCTACCGACTTATGCATCCCTGGAAGCCCAATGCCAGATCCTACTCAAGGACATGAAAGAATACCACGAAGCAAAACTGCAATAATATGCTTGGAAAGATAAATGTACTGAAAATTATAGGCGATCACCTGAAGACCCTGAGAAGCTTGAGGACAGGTAAGGTATTGTGGTCCGAGATTGCCCTGTTTTTTATTTTTCCATTAGCTATCAGTATTTATAGTGTTTACTTTCAGTGTTTTAGTTTCGACTCTGGTCAGGTTAATATCTTGATTGCAAGCCTCTCCATACTTGCTGGCTTTCTTTTTAACTTATTGGCCATGATTTTTGGTGCGATGGACAAACTTAAAGAAAATGCCAGTGGCGACGACATCAAACTCGCATTGGTCAGGGAAATCCATATTAATGTTTCCTTTAGCATCTTGCTGTCCGTCATTTGTATCATACTGCTCTTGTTCTATGATTGCCAGATCGCTTTGCTAAAGCCGTTTTTTAACATGATGGCGTTCTTTGTCATTATAAGTTTTTTTCTCACTTTGCTTATGGTCCTAAAAAGAATCTATATCATTATGTCCAAAGACCTCAATTAAAAAAAGCTCACCCTTCAACGCAAAACTTTCCTGAAAATCTATAGTCTAGGATACTTTCCGTTTTATAAAAGGGAAAAGTCCTGTACATGTAAACTACTGTCAGCTAGATGGTAGCTAACGAAAGAATAAGAGATATAAACTAATGAACGACAAACCATCTACAGGTAATCCATGATCCACATCAGCAAATCACCCATTTCACCAAGGGTATTTTCGTCTCCTAAAACGGTTAAAGCCAAGCAGGAATTGTTTGAGTTTTATTCTCGCGATGCTGCAAGCCGAGGACAAGAACGATATTCCGAAAAATACATTCAGCAGATTCGTCAAGATTTTTTGCCCACCCTTCGAACAGAATTCAATGGCAAATGCGCCTATTGTGAATCCAAGATCCACCAAGCAACGACCCATTCCGAATATGATCACTTTAGACCAAAAAAATCAGCACGGGGAATGGAGGGGGAATCCTCCCAAGACCATTATTGGTGGTTGATGTATGAATGGTCAAACATCTACTACGTTTGTACCAAATGTAATACCTATAAATCAACCTGGTTCCCTGTTGAAGGCAACAGAGGAAGCATTTTATCCAGTATGGAGGATTTATACCGTTTTGAGCGGAACATGCTCGTAGATCCATGTAGTAGCGATCCTGATGAGCATTTCCGGTATGACGAGTCTGGGGAAATTATCGATTTAACGCGTGAAGGGCTCATAACCATAGATTTACTTAAACTCAATCGGATCGAATTGGTTGAAGAAAGAAGGTTGGCGTTTGAGCAGGCTGTTGCATCTTTTGATCAGTTCGAAGCCATCTTGCAATATATGCCAACGGATGTACCGCGCTTGAATGTTTTCCTCGCTGCCTGGCGGGATATCTTCTCTGATAATTGCACCCTCCCTTACCTGGGCATCCGCCGTTATTTTATTTACGAGTGGTTAAAGCAATATGAACTGCATGATTACCTGGTGAACCGAAACTTCTTCATGACCACCGATGAGCAGCTTAGCAAAATGCTCGATGGGGTAGAGGGAAAAGTAGAAGAGATAAAATTCGACTTTAAAACCGCCGCCTCAAATGATTATGAGGTAGTCCAAAAAAAACTGGAAGATCTCCGCCACACGTTTATTGAGAAAATGGAGCTTCATAACTTCAGGTGTTTCGAAGATTTGACCTTGCATTTTGGGAAAGGTGATCCTAGTTATGAGACGGTGCCTTTTGAAGGCCAATCTTATGAAGAACCCTGGGTGCTGTTGCTGGGAGAAAATGCTGTAGGCAAAAGTTCAATCCTTAAGGCCCTGGCAATAGGTCTTTCCGGCAGAGAATACATCAAATCACTTGAGCTTAAAGGCTCTGATCTTTTGCGTACTGGTACGGATTCTGGTTACATCAAACTCTACATGGTGGGCAATCTTGCACCCTCACACATTACCTTCACTGAAAGCGAACTGACCTGCAACATGGAACAGCCCATCTTGAATTTCGTTGCTTATAACGCCATCAGGCTAAAATATACACCTCCTCACATTCTTCCAGAAGTGAACAACATTCGAAGCGTCAAAGCCAAGAACCTTTTTGATTTCACCGCTTCGCTTGTGGATTGTGATCGCTGGCTGGTGAAATTGGATCCAAAGCGTTTCGACAAAGTTGCATTAACCTTGAAAGACCTCATGGGGCTCGGGAATGATGATCTGATCTTCATGGAGAATGGCCGGGCTATCGTCAAGAAAGGTATTGAATACTTACCTGTAGACCAACTTAGCGATGGCTACCAATCCATATTTAACATGACCATTGACATCATGGCAACCATCGAAATAGAAGGTATTCCATTCGAGGTTGCCGAAGGCATGATCATCATCGATGAAATCGGTGCGCATCTACACCCCAGGTGGCGAATGCAAGTCATCGGAAAACTGCGCAGGGCATTTCCTAAGATGCGCTTTGTGGTCAGCACCCACGAACCCCTGTGCCTTCGTGGCGTTCAAGCTGGAGAGACCATTGTACTTAGGCGAGACGAGGAACAAAAAATAGAAGCCATAACCGACCTGCCCAATCCAGCAGAGTTGCGTATCGACCAAATTCTGACGTCCGATTTTTTTGGTCTGTCCAGCACAATGGACCCAGAGACAGAAGCCCAATTTAATGAGTACTACCACTTGCTTTCCAAAGATGAGGATGAACTCAGTTGGGAAGATTCTGAACGTCTTGATGCCTTGAAGATTCTTATCCCTAAAATCAGAAATCTTGGACAGACAACACGCGAGAGCATTATTTACCAGGTTGTAGATAGGCTTTTGGCTGAACGCAAGACCCGCAATCCTTTCCGCTCCATAGATGAAATTAAGCAGCAGGCATTTGATCGACTCAAAGGCATATGGGATATTGAAACCCCTGAAAACTTATGATTTTTGTAGATCGATCAAAAATAAAGGCACCGGATATCCTGACGGTGGCGGGTAGAGAGGGACTTACCGAGCAAGCCGAGGCGATTAAACATTTCACCGCTCCGTTGCCCCATGGTAAATTCAAATTTGAGGTTTATCGTCATGAAGATGTTAAAACGGCTTTGATAACACTATTTAATAAAAAATGTGCATACTGTGAGACACGTATCCTCGCTGGCTATCCTGGAGATGTAGAGCATTTTAGACCCAAAGCAGAAATTACGGAAGCTATTGCTCCGATTGCCCCAGGCTATTACTGGTTAGGTGCTGACTGGGATAATCTTTTGTTGGCTTGTAAACTGTGTAATACGCACAAAACACACGAAGTTCACGGACAAGATAACAAACAGGTGTTAGGGAAAATGAATCAATTCCCACTGCATAATTTCCCTCATGTTCGTTCACATTTAATTGGAACTGCAACTGAAGAGCCCCATCGCCTTCTGATAGATCCCTGCAAAGATGACCCGGAACAACACCTGAGTTATCGAGACGATGGAAGTATTAAGCCAAGGGTAAACCTTTCTGGCGGTAGAAGTGCAAAAGGGGAGCGTTCAATAAATGTTTACGCGCTGCAGCGTATTGATTTGGTCGATGAACGGAAATTGCTCCGGATTGAGATCGCGCTGCAACAAGATAGAGTACTTGAGGCCGCGCTAAATTTTCTAGAGTTTATAGATGTTGGAACTCCTGCGCAAATCTTAAGGTTTGAAAATCGGGCAAAGTTGGAGATGCTGAAATTGAAAGCCTATAAGGAACCGGATAGGCAATATTCGGCAATGGCGAAGGAAATGATTGATACATTTCTCGAGGAAAATTATGATTATTTTATCCCAAAGGTAGTTTAGGTTTTTGATTTGCCAACGGTCGGAAAACATGTCTTCGCAAAATAACTTAAAAGGATTTTTTTCACGACGATCTATTTCATACACAAGTATATCCTTTTCTCTGGTATTAAAATTTAGCGGATGTAAGGAACGCATATGAGGAAAACGCTCCAAAGGTAAAATCGTAGTTTTTTGCATTATGGTCCAGACTAAAATCAAGGCTCCAATAGAGCTAGTAATGTTTGTTACTGATTGAATAATTTATTCATCCTTGCGATCAATATATCACTTTCTCGCTGGCCCTCTATATTAAGCCAGGAGTTGACACCTGTCGATAACGGTTTCCATATCTATCGCGAGAGGTAATAAAGGCATGAAAACTCTTTGTGGTAGACTGTCCGTCTACACTATAAAACAAGAGCATCAAATTATCATGTTCGCGATATACATTCATTTCGCCAACGTTTTCAATCCTGTATTTAGGAGCGGAGACCTTAATGTCCAACGCATCAGGTTGCCCAATTTTTCTTAGTTCGACCATGATGTCTGGATTTTCGGAGTCAATATTCTCCCTCGAAAAATCAAATTCCGATAGCACAAAAGAGGGTTTTTTCTCATCTACAAACTTGTCTGTTTCAATCTGTAGCAGCGCTATTTGGCTCTGCTGAACCTCAACCTGAGAATTAAAGGTTTTGATGATATAAAACAGACCGACAGCAGTAGCAATGACGGTAGTCCATTCTGCTACAGTTCCCCATACAGATGCCTGGAAAGGAAAACTAAAGAGGTCAGAACCCATTAAATTAATTTCTGATATTCATTCATTTACCTAATTTGCACACTATGCAATTTTACCCCTTACTATATAGTACAACTCCAAAAATTCATCAGCGGTACCGTCAAACCAGGTCATCCGCAAGTCGTCGAAAGTAAGTGAGCTATAGTGTTTTTCGGCCACATTCTTTCCACCGATATGGCCCCTAAGTCCCTGATCGGCATAGTTTTTACATAAATTCTTGACATGTTCAAAATCTCCATAAGCAAAAATGCTTCCAGGTACTAGGCGCATTAATGCTGTATGGTGGATGTAGTTCTCTAGTAGCCTTTTCTTGGTGATGAAGAAGTCTGTGCCATCGGTTAAACCGTAAGCCGCTAATTGGATATGGTTTTCCGAGGGTGTCGCTGCATCGGGCTTGTCGCTGTCCAGAAAAATAAAATAAGGCTTTTCAAGTTTGGTGAACAGGTCAAGGTTGATCCAGTGCTTCACGCTGCCACAGCCCCCGATGGGAATAATGTTGATATGCAGCTCTTCAAAAGTATGATCGATCAGCCAGCTGCCTTGTACATCGCTGCATTATGGTGCATCGCCTTGGCATCGTCGATACCTTCCACCAGCAGCAGTGCACGTGAGGTTGAAAACAACGGAGTAAAAGTATTGTCCGGCTTGATCCCCAGGTCCATTGCGATCTGCAGATAGGTATCAATTGGTCTGGAAACAGTATAGACGCCACCCGGCTTTGAAATGTGGATCAAATCGCTTTTGTCGGAGCTCCCAACGATCGTGGGAGAATGGGTAGAAACTATCACTTGATAGCCATTGTCATTCAGGAGCTTCAACTTTTCAAAAAGTTTAGCCTGAGCGGAGGGATGCAGGAAGGTTTCGGGCTCCTCAAATCCGAAGATGATCTGCTGGCTGCCGCCCGCTCTTGTGGTTTCCGCTAGGTATTCAAAGTAGGCCATCATCGTAATCCTTCGGAATCCGTCGCCCCTTGAGCTCAAAGGAATATCGTTGCCATTCGCAGAACTTACAAAAGAGGTAGAAATCAACTTGCTCCAATCAAACTCAATTCGTGGCTGGACGCTTTCTGATACACCCACAACCTGATTTATTTTATCGGTAACTTTTTCCAGGACAGACTCAAGTTTCGCTTTAATCGTCTCCTGTATTTCCTGAGTATCAAGTTCTTCACTGATCAAGTCAAAGGCCATATCTTTGAAATATTTCTGTATCGTCGTATCGGTATCCGATAGGGAAGTATCCGCCTTAAAATACTGGAAAGCCGGCAACGCTTTTTTCATCGCATCCGCCATGACCTTGAGCTTGGTTGCGCCGCTTGAAGGAACTTCTTCTGTTTCATAGTTAAATGCGATGCCCTGCGTCTTGTTATATTCTCTCAATTTGGCGCGTTTTTCCACGTTATTGAACTCCAATCCGTTACCTTTTGAGGTTTCGATGCCATTCGCGGTACATTGCGTTTGCAGCTGAGCCTCGGTTTTGAGCAGGAAATCAGAAGTTCCCTCATATTTTTTCCTGATAAAGTAAGTTTTTGGTTTTGAAAGCGCCGAATCGCTAACCGTCCAGATCCTGCGCCAGCAAAAAAGACCTGCGGCATCGGTCAATTCTTCTTCTTCAAGGCTTGTCGGGATTTCTTCCCCAAGCAGCTGTTGAGAATTAAGGGGATCAAACTGCAGTTCTAAGGAGATGAAATTATCATTGGAAAGTACATTGTAATCAGAGCGACTGATTCCACTTTTATCATTTAGTACTGCATCAATTGCCTTTAAAATAGTGGACTTGCCGGCGTCGTTCTGTCCAACAATGCAGCTAAAAATATTGAAGTCCACCTCACTGGTTCCATTTATCCCCCTGTAATTGGAGATAATTACTTTTTTTAATAACATATAGAGCGTATTTGATGTTCACAAAATGCAAAAATAAATTGGTAATCGGCAAATCATATAAACAGTTTATTTGATTGTCGCTAGGACTTTGCTGCATTTGCTAGATTGAAAGGGGGGGAAGCTTGTATCACCCAGCCTTAGCAATTCAGTATTTATATTTTGTAAAAAAATCTGCCAGTAAGTCGGGATCAGCTTTATCCTTGTTTGGTATAACAATACTCAAAATCATCTCTCTGATGTCATCATCATCTTTTATCTAGAAAACCTGATTGTTACCCATTACGGATTCTAAAAAGTCATTTACCTGTTGACTTGAAAATTCCTCATACTTATAAATCCTTCTGAGCGTCTGTCGGGCTCCTGCGAATGATCCACGGTTTCCCAACTCTTTAATATTTATTTCTTTTTCATACTCAGAGGCAATTTTTATTTTGGGAAATTTGTCTTTGAAGAATTCGGATATCCTTCGGTAATAAAATAGATTTGAATGTTTATTTTCTTTCCATTCTGATAGGAGGTAGCTGTTGAAAAAGTCCGGGTTGATTTCTGAGAAAAAATCCTTATCATCTGATATAAAATACAAATCTTCGTCCTGAGGAATGTGGTAAAGTAAAGTTTCCCAATTTAAGGTGTCACCATAAAACTTGTTTTCTCCTGGTGGCCTACCAAGATCATAGCGTTGCTTGGCTGCTTAGAGAAGCTCCGAGGTGGTATCGTAAAAAGGTGCATTAGCGAAAAGATTTTCAATCAACTTGTCTGCCGCTAAGTTTTTTTCAAAAATGTCCTCGTTGAGCTGTTCAAGTAGCTTCACTTTGTTTTCATCAAATAGCTTGATGGCCTCCTTCATTTTCTTGAACTCGGGATATTCCTTACTCATTTGCGGAAATTGATTATTCAGTTTTTCCTCCTTAAGGCGTTTCAGTGCATCTGCAATCTTGACCTCTCGGTTCCGATTAAATTCATCAAAAGTTTGTTCAGGCAGAGCAACTGCACATCCTTTGTCTTAGTAATGATCAGCAATAGTTTTTTAACTTCCTCGAGATCATCACTTGTGAGATGGAAAAAGGTGAGGTATGCGTTTGTGTCAATGTAGAGGTGGATCATGAGATGGTCAATTTAATTTCAATGAAAGTAGTCAATCACGACGGTTTTGTGAGGAAAAATTTAAAACGATCACCAAACACCCAGTTTATAATCAATACAACCAGAAAAGCCAATTATATTTTTTTCCTAACATCTTAGTCGATTTTCGATTTCGTTTATTTATTCTTAACTCAGGCTTCAACATTTACCATAATAATTGTATTTTGCCCTTTTAAGCTAGGCCATTTGCCTAAGCCTAATTTTAATCAACGCTCCAAATGATTGAACTTTACCCCAATACCCCTAACGAACTAAAAGGGCCAATAAAACAGCTATACAAAACCCTATTCGACCCGGCCAAACGCTTCGAAGAGCTCCCTAACCTGACTAACCTCCAGGACCAAGGCCTACAACAACCGCGCAACTATCGGAAAATAACGCTACAATACAAAGCCCAGACCTACAACCTGGAAATTTTTCATTACGTCCGCGAAAACGGCAACTGCCTGGCCATATCCAACCCGGGGGCGGGCAACTTGATACAGCTCGTCCTTGAACGATTCGGCAAAACAGACAAAGGCACCCTCGAACTCTTCCATGATGGCAGCATTACCGGGACTGAAGGGTCCAACAGGCGCAAAAATCTGTTCGACATCCAGCAGGCCCAAGGCACCCTCGATATCCCCGAAGACTGCAAACAGATCAACCTGGGCACATTGCCCAAACAATACACCTTTGAACACGAAGCCTTTAACCGTTTCCTTTCCAACTTCATCATATACGCCATCGAGCGTAAAACCATCAAAAATATGCTCATCGACCAATACCCCGAGAAAACAGAAGAAATAACACTTTCCCCATTCAAAAACTTTATCGAAAGGCTTATTCCGCACGTCGAACAGTTCAGACCACAACAATATTTCTTCAACCGTGAGGTCTTTACCGACCACCACATTTGGGTATCTGACTACGGGAAATCACTTAACGAAGAAACGGCGCATTACGAAATCATACTACGTGATATTGTCGTTCCCTTAAAAGAAACCGACAAGCCGCAGATCTGCATCGACATCCATTTTGAAAAGCGCAAAAAAGACAGCAAGTCCCTGATCGAATCCCTTTCGCCGCTACCGGAGAAAATAAAAGAAATACCCTGGCACCATGGCAATAGCCTAAGCTATAACCAGTCCTATGATCTGAACGACCCTGAGCTACTTCAGAAAGTCACCGCTGCCCTGGACTATTTCCTTCAGCACATCCAGCACCCGCTCATCGATGCGGTCAACATCCTTTATCAAAAATTCCTGGTCAACAAACTCCTGGTTAACCTCACCTGGAACAGCAACGACTGGAAATCGCCGAGCGAGGATAAAAGCAACCACGACTGGGTCAAAAACGGCAACACCGCCATGGAAAGCTGGAATTTCGACAAAGAAGCGGAATGGAACACAGCGACACTCCTTTTTGGCAACGCTACCTTCACCAAACGCCCCAAGCTTTCGGGACGTGCCGTATTAGTCTTCCATTCCCAAAACAAAATCGTAGGATTTTATGGCGATGCCGCGCTCATCGATAAAAAAATAGGCAAGAATGAGAAAAACCTGCAGGGCAGCAAAGCCCTGTCCTTCGTGTTGGAAAACAAAATCCCACAGGTAAAAGAATCTGGATACCTGGAAGATAAACAGCGCATCGGCCAGATCGGCTTCAACTACATCCAGCACGACCAGACCCTAATCGAGATATTGGATAAAGCACTTGAACTCAATCCTGCACAATCCGGGGAAATCCTGAATCTAAAAAACTGGTTCCAAAAAAATAGCACACCTACCAATAGCACGCCTACTGCCATGAAACACCCCAAAAACCAGATCCTCTTCGGTCCTCCGGGAACCGGGAAGACCTACCGGACCATCAACAAATCACTCCAGATCATCGGCGGCAAAGAAGTTCAGGCGCTAAACTGGAACGATCGGACTGCGGTCAAGAAACTCTATGATGCCAAGGTAAAGTCCGGACAGATCGTCTTTACCACTTTCCACCAAAGCATGGGCTATGAAGATTTCATCGAAGGCATCAAACCTCAGGAACCTGCCAGTGAAGGCGGTCCGGTGACCTATTCGGTCGAACCCGGGATATTTAAGGCCATCTGCCAAAAAGCGGAAAAGCCTGTAGAGCTGCAAGGCACCGGTTCTACCGACTTCCAAACAGCCGCATTCTTCAAGATGTCGCTCGGAGGCAAGGACCGCCCGGACATTCATGATTACTGTATGTTCCATGACCTTATCGGACTGGGCCATGGGAGTGATGAGGATTTTACGGCGCTAAAAGGGATAAAGGATTGGAAAACCTTCCGTGACGCTTTTAAAGAAAACCACGGCGGCCTGGTCGAAAAAAGCAAATACAACATCCAGGCGGTATTTATCTTCCAGCGCATGAAAATCGGCGACATCGTCATCATCAGCAAAGGCAACCATTTGATCGATGCGGTCGGCAGGATCACGGGGGAATATTTTTACCGGGAACAAAGCCCGATCGGATATCATCAGTTCCGAAACGTGCAATGGCTGGCCAAAAACATCAATCAGACGCCGGAAGATTTCTTTGGCAAAAAAATCAGCCAACAGTCGATCTATGAACTCGAGGCTGAGGATGTCCGCCCTGGGGTACAGAACTTTTTTGATCAGGAACCACAAGAGCAGATGAACTACGTCATCATCATCGATGAGATCAATAGGGGCAACGTATCGGCCATTTTTGGAGAACTTATCACCTGCATCGAGGACAGCAAACGCCTGGGCCAGACCGAAGCACTAAAAGTGACCTTGCCCTATAGCAAAGATGAATTTGGCGTTCCGGGCAACGTTTACCTCATCGGCACGATGAATACCGCAGATAGGAGCGTGGAGGCGCTCGATACCGCTCTGCGCAGGCGTTTTAGCTTTAGTGAAATGCTGCCCATTGATGACCATGAACTTATCAACAGCGTAGCAGGCATTGATTTGAAAGCCATGCTCAGACGCATCAACCTGAGACTAGAAAAACTTGTTTCTCGCGACCATACCATCGGGCACGCATTCTTTTTGAACCTGAAAGGCCCGGAAGCACTATATGCGACTTTCTATGATAAAGTTATTCCGCTATTGCAGGAGTATTTCTTTGGGGATTACGGTAGAATCGGCCTCGTGCTGGGTTCGGATTTCATCCAGGAGGAAAAAGCGAGCAGCGAAAATGCAGTACTTTTCGCAGCATTTGACTATGAAGACAAAGAGCTGTTGATGCAAAAAAAGGTCTACCGGATCAATAAGTTCAAAAAGGATATGGAAAACTTTCTAAACGCGGTACGCAAGATCTAAAATGCCGAGCTTAAAAGTATTCGAATACCAGACCATCCGTGCAGGTGATGAGCTGATGTTTTACCGTAATGGTAAGGGTGAAAAAGGCACATTGGACGAAAAATACATCACAGCGCTATGGAAAATGTACGATGAGCAGGCACGCCCCTTTTTTACCCCCACCCGCGGCGGCATCCGCTTCTGCGAATGGGTAGGGGTAATAAAAGTGCTGGACCTGACCCTGGAAATCCTGCCCAAGGCCGATAACAACCAGGATTACCTCGAGGAGACTGAGCAAAGCAAATGGCAGAGTATCCTCATCGATATGCTGCGGATTTGCCGCTCGCTCGACACCCCGACCGCTTCAGATGCCCCGCTAAAGCTCAAAAGCAATAGCATTCTCGACCTTTACATCGAACGGTTTATCCAGGAAGTGAATTTTCTTCTGCATACGGGCCTGATTAAACGCTATAAAAAAATCGAAGGCAACAGCACCGCGCTCAAAGGAAAGCTGCTATTGCAAAAACATTTCACTAAAAACCTGGTGCACCAGGAGCGTTTTTATGTGGAAAAGACTAGCTATGATCAAAACCACCTCATCCACCAGATCCTCTATAAAGCCATAAAAGCTTTGCCCAGGATCTGCAACAACCAATACCTGGTGTCCCAGTGCTACCAGTTGCTGCTGAATTTTCCTGAGGTCAACGACATCAAGATAGATGCCACGCTGTTCGATAAACTTAAGCTGGCCAGAAAGTCCGCCCATTACCGTTCGGCACTGGAAATCGCCAAACTAATCCTGCTTAACCTGCGCCCGGACATCAGCAGCGGGGCCAGCAGTTCCATTGCCATCCTCTTTGATATGAACAAACTTTGGGAAGAGTACATCTACCGCATGCTGCAAAAGGCCAATGATGGCTCGCTCAAAATCCACGGCCAGCGTTCCACCGGGTTTTGGAAACACCTGCAGACCAGCCGCTACCTCAAGCCTGATATCGTCATCGAAAAAACTACTGCAATGGGAATAAGAGAATACATCGTACTGGATACCAAATGGAAAAACCTCCATGGGCAGTTGAAGAATGTTGGAATGGATGATCTGCGGCAGATGTTTGCCTACCACCATTACTTCGATGCCGTCCAATGTTACCTGCTCTATCCTGGAGTGGATCACCTGCAGGAAGGTGCTTTTTATCCGCAAAGCCATTTCGAAAAGACCGATTTGGGGCAGAAGGCCTGCGGGGTGATCATTTCCCGGGCCTGGAAGGAAAACCAGACGGGGGGATACCTCAACCGGGCGATCGGCAGACAGCTACTGATCGATTTAGACCTACTTGGAAGATGACATGTCAGAAATTTCTTATACAATGAGGTAAACACCTCAATTATTTGGCCATGTACAGTCTGATTTATTTTGAGAACCAATTGATAGAAAACCTAATTGATCAATTTCTTCAACTCTTCCGGCAAGTCATTGTAAGGTCGTTTCGTTCTTACGCTGATCTTTTCATTTTCCTCTCCATCATAAGAATTGCTCGACCCTTCCATTGACCAATATCGGTTGAAGATTATGGATGAATGCTCGCCGACATGCCCATCGTAGTGCGCTTCAAATTTTTTACGATTTTGTTCAATGAGCAACTGAAATTGGTTGTAAATTTTATCAAAGAGTTTTTCCATTCCTATCTTTTGTAATATTCGAAGATACTAAATTTTGATGTCGTTTCTAGCTATCAAGCTCTAATCCAAATTCTTCCGCAATATCTTTCGAAATTTTAGACAGTATCCGTTTATGATAGCGGTTCTTATGCAGGGAATTACCAATAACCAGTTCTTTCACTTCATTTTTGTTTCTAAAAATGGATTTTCCTTTTACCTTGTAAGAAAGAAAAAGTTCTTCAAGTGTTGAATCTCCATAGAAGTAAGCCTTTCTTAAAATTTCCTCCGCGCAATCCTTGTGAAACCGATATCTGTCCTGGATCGCAAAAACCTCCAGACTTTTCTTCGCCCGTTTAAGTTGATTTTTGCTAAGTCTATTGCATGGCTGCAGTTCCAAAGTGAAGTCTTTATTGTTGACCAGAAAATCAACCGCCTTAATATTGGTCCTGAATTCATAAATCCCCTCAATATCGTCCAGGAAGGGGTGTAAATGCGTTTTAACGGATGAAACTTTCTGCCCTTTTAAATTGGAATTACATGGATAACAGGATGGAGCCAGGTTATAGAAAGAAAGTGCAAAATAGGGATGCTTAGATTTAAGAATATAATGATCGAAGTGCGGCCTGCTTTTGGAGCTTGAATTTTTAATGGTGTAGGTATATTGTGCGTTACAATAGGGGCATGTATTGACTCCCAGCGCCATTGCATGTTCATAAGCCAGCCGTATACACAGCAACAATAAATGGAACTTTAGTGATGAAGATGTTAGCAAAGTTGCCAATATTCAAAGGATACCTAAATACCGCCAAGATGGTGAACTGTAAAGCCAATTCAACTTGTTGATTAAGTTAGCGATCGAAGTGAAATTATTTGAAAGTATTATGTATGCTAATCATCCGTAATATTGATAGCCCATTTCTTGAGTATCACTTTTCTTGATTTTCGTTTCGCTCTAATTTTTTTCTTTTTGTCAACAACTTTGGGGACTAATGGTTCTCTTTTTTTTCTCAATTTCAGCAACTTTCCAAGCTCATCATACTCTGTCATCTTAATGTCTAGTTCTGCCATTCGCTGCAAATCAGCGATAAATTTATTGCTTATACGAACCACCACCGACCCCGTAACAGGGCAAAAGATTTTTAACAGTCTTTTGCCCTTTTTTATTGCTTTTAATTTATTGTTAATAAGGTACATAATTTCGGCTATTTCGTTGACCCGACGTGTTCGATAGTAAAGATCTCCGCTGTATTCCATTTTTTCAGAAAAAAGCAGTTCATTAGGATATCTCTTGCCTTCCACGTTTGAATTTTCATAAAATAAATCCAGATTCATTAAATTGTTAATGGCTCGGTCAGCTATCGGTTTAATAATTTAAATAGCTTGATTTTTAATATTTAGCTCTGCCAGTTTTGATTCTAGTATGACGATTTTCTAATTATTCTCTTTTTTGATAGATATAAAGTCGACTGCATCAGTCTCGTTGTTCAATAACAATTCTCTATCTCTTTCAATTTTTCTGTTACACGCTCTGATCTGTGTCGACTAAGCTTTTCGGTCATCTAAAATGTAGCCAACTCGATAATGATAGGCATCAGATTGGAGAAACCAAATGTTTGAACCCGGTC
>Ga0308164_10002190_pt1 | contig 20130 bp, 27 predicted proteins | sample PhyTR2_FD_201031 | JGI IMG/M metagenome (GOLD analysis project Ga0308164, IMG submission 201031) | Phyllosphere microbial communities from UC Gill Tract Community Farm, Albany, California, United States - DLSLT.R2 | ecosystem: Host-associated > Plants > Phyllosphere > Unclassified | place: USA... | reverse complement strand
CAGCGGGGCGCCACACCAGGGCGCCACTAAAAACCGCCCCGGAATGGACGCATAGCTCAGTTGGTAGAGCAGCTGACTCTTAATCAGCGGGTCCTTGGTTCGAGCCCAAGTGCGTCCACCATTCTCCACATTGAAATAACACCATTATCTCAATGGTGGAGCTTTGTTTTTCCGACATGTTCCGACACGGTCTTCCGACAAATTTTGTTGGCTACGGTCTACTTGGCGTTTCATTTAGGCGATTATTCTGATCCTGCGGCGTCGAGCCCGACCTGAGCGATCAGCGCTTTACGGCATCCCCTGGACTGGCATATTGGCGTTCATGAGCCGCGCCGATTTTACGCTGACCTACGACGGTCCCGCACTACAAAACCATGAGATGGACGTGCGCGAGCTCGCGCCTGCCATGCTCGGGGTCGGCGAGTTGTTTGATGCGATGAACCTCCTTCTCAACGGCGAAACAGCCGAGGTGAAGGTGAATGTTCGAGCTCACGAACCCGGCTGTTTCAGCGTCGTTTTTGATATCGTCCAGGGGTGGAAAGATGGCGCGATCGCGCTTCTGTCAGGCGATCTAGTTACGTCCGCGATCAATCTTAAGGAACTGCTACTTGGCGGCGCCGGCCTGATTTGGTGGATCCGAAAGCACCGTGGGAAAGCGCCGGATAAGGTAGAGCGGCTATCTGGCAACATGATCCGCGTTACCTATGGTGACGAGTCCTTTGATGTGCCGCTCGAACTGTTGCGCCTCTATCAGGATCTCGCCGTTCGCTCCGCGCTCGAAAAGGTCGTGCACAAGCCGCTTCAGGCGCCGGGGATCGATTTAGTAGAGTTTGGAGCACGTAGTCTGCCGGACCAGCGGGTGACTGCCGACGACGCGGACGCGTTCCGGACACCGGAAATTCCAGAACGCGTCCTTGTGAAGGATGTCCGGGAAGCGGCATTCTCGATTGTCTCACTGGCATTCAAGGAAGACAATAAATGGCGCCTTCACGACGGCTCCAACGCGGTGAATGCGGTCATTCGCGACGAAGAATTTTTGGCACGGGTTGATCGAAACCAAATCCGTTTCGCGAAAGGTGACGTGTTAATCTGCGAGGTGGAATTCACGCAGAAGCAGACGGCAAAGGGGTTGGTTACCGAGAATATCGTCACGAAGGTCAAACAACATATAGCGGCACCCCGGCAACTGAGCTTGCTACCTGATCATTATTTGGACGGCTAAAGCACCCTCCGTGGCTCCATCGGGGGCGCACGAGGATCGACCAGGTAAGCCTACCCTGCCAGCGCGATGGCGCAGTCGAAAAGTGGGCTCGCGACAGACCGCGAGCCCACCTCTTAGTCGCTTGCTAGATAGTCCAGGTTATTCCGCTCGCTGCGATCAGGGTTTGTGCGAAGGTGCACCTTCGCACCGCTCCGATCGACAACGTGAGCCCCGGCGATATCGCCGCGGCGCGCCATGGGGATTGCCCGCTCCACTGAAGTGAAATTGGTATTTCCCTCAAGTCGGACGTGCGACACTGTGCCGTCAGAGGCGTTGCGAGCATCTACGATCTTGCGCCCCCTGCAAACCTCCTACTTTCCGAGATGCTTACGGACTGCGGACGTCTGAACGCCCACCGCTCGCACCGCAGCTTCAAGCTGCGCCTTCGTGACGCCGAACTCACGCGTCCACCAGTTCACTTCCCAAGGCTCATGGATATTGATTTTTAGCCGATCCTGCGGCTGTCGAATATGAAGATTATCGCTCACTACGTGTTCCTATCAATGAAACTCCGTGTGCATCAGCATTCAACAGCTTGATTGACGCCTGCCCAAAATTGCGCAAAGACGAAAATCGTGATCACAGCTGGAGCCCACGGAGCTCTGGTTTCTTCCGTAGGGTCGGTTCCGAAGTTGGCGCTGCGGGCCGACCCGCTTCATTGCAGAAGCACCACACTGAATAGATGAACGCGAAACGAAGTCAAAGGCGCTTTAACCCTTCGGTTACTGTTTGTTCTGGACTGCCGGCTAAGCGTCGGCAAACATTGCTTATTATTCTTATATGGTGTGACGACATAGTTCGTGGGAACGATTAGCTGCGACCGCTCACTGCGAATCACTCTACCCATCGAGCGCCGCGATATGCTCGCGTCGAGCTACACCGATCCTGCGAGCCTTTTCTGCACTCGCCTTGTTATAAATCCGGGTGACAGCAAGAGTCTTGTGACCCGACACGGACCGAACGTCATCCTCACCGGCGTCACCGATCTCAGTAATCCCGCCATGCCGAAATCCGGTGAACGTCATATCCTTGGGTAGCCGGGCTTCGACGCAGATTTTGCGATGGACAGACGACATGCGCCGCTCCCGGTACTTCTTCCCGCTGCGCTCCTCGAGCACAATTACCTCGGCGTGGACAGCAGCCGCCGCGCGCGATCGGGCCAGCTCTTCTTCCAGTTCGGGATAGAGAGACACCATCTCCGGTTCTCCGTCCTCGCCCCTCACTGTGATCGAGAGTGGCAAGGTGACCGGGTTGCCGGTCTTTGACTGGACTAGGCTGATCTCCTTGCCCGGCCGATACCCTGCCCATTCGATACCGCGGTGTTCCTTACCGTCCGGATCCTCAAACCCGAACGCATCCCACACGCGCTGACAGCATTCGAAGCATAGCGCGGCAGCGGTCGCCATCGACTGGAAGCCCAGCTTGCGGGCTGTCTCGCGGTAGAGGTTGTATTCTGCCCGGCTCGTCTCACGATTGCCCTTAGCGGCCGTGCTGGACAGCCCCATGCCCTTGAATGGGTTCTCCTTCACGCCTGTCACGCGGTGGTGACGTGCCGCCCAGGTCCAAACGAGCCGGCAGACCTGCATCGCGTAGGCTGCCTGCCGATCACCCTTATCCTTCAGCTTCTGGTACAGCTTATCAGCGACAGTAGCGTCGACCTTGGACGCCATACGCTTCCCGAGCGGCGGCTGGCCGGCCTTCGTCTCGAACGCGACTAGCATGTCCATGAGCGCCTTGTAGTCCTTGCGGGTCTTCGCCTTGTTTTTGGTGAAGCGCTCCTGCTCTCGGTACCACTGAAACAGCCAAGCGACGCTGCCTTCTGCGATACGCTCCTGCCCCATCTCGCCGGTTCGCCATTCGCGCAGTGCTTCGTTCAGCGCCGCGCCCTTCGCGTGAACTTGCGCCAGGTCGGTGCCGAGCGCTGTCGAGATCACCGGGCACGGCTGGCCGTGACGCACAGCAGGTGTCAGCTTGCCGGTCTTCGGATCCTTCGTCGGCCGTGCCCAGGCCGGCAGCTCGAAATAATAGCCGGTCTTGTCACCGGCGAGCTTCATCGGCCGCACGTATGCCGGCAATCGCGCGATCGCCATCAGTCGAACTCGATCGCGCTATCGTCAGCAGCGGCGGCAAACAGGCTCTGGACTGCGGCATCGAGTGAGGATCGGGCCGCGATCGCGGCACCATGAGGGCCGCGCATGCAGAAGCGGACAGTCCCGCGCCGCTCCCACTCGCGCAGCTGGGCTTCCGCAACGCCGGTGTAAGCGAGGGCGACCTCACGGTTCATCGCCACTGGCCAATCCGGCAGACGTTCCAGGGCCATTCCCATTACTGTTTCCTTCCCGAGAGACGTCGTGCTCTATGCCTGCGCGCTTCAATAAGGCGGTTGATTGTTCGCCGAGCGGGAGGACGAATTTGCTGAGCGAACTTAGGCGGAGGATAGTTGAATGGCATTGGCCGACCATTCGGTTGAGCTTGGCTGTCGGCAGCGCTGCCGGGTTGATTGTTGCCTACTGCGTTCTCTGGGTTCTCGACGCTCGTAAGGACATCAGAGTGCTGCTCATCAATTCCGATGTGACAGGCGCCGCCATCGGGGTCATATTGACCGTCAGTACCTCGGTTTGGATTGCTGGACGGAGCGAACGTCGCAATCGAGCATACGAAATAGACCAGTCTCTCGTCCATATTCGGGCTTTGGTAGAGGCGCTCGAGATGGTTGCCGAAGTAAACAACAACGAGCTCATCGTAGCCTTTGATGAACTTGGTCGCACTGCAGGCCGCTTGACGCAGGTCGATACGGATTCGGATACGACGGACGTTTACCTGCGCGTAGCAACCTCGAGTGCTCGGCAAGTCTACCTGCGATCTCGAGGGGACATCACATTCGCAGTGGGCATTGCTCGAGGTCAGAACTCTATAACTGGCGGCTTCAAATCCCTTCCGGAAATTATCGCGCCCGCTGTTGCCGAGCTCAACAAAATCATGACAACCTATCGTTCGCTTCGACGATAAGAGACGCACTGGCGCCGTGTAACCCCGACCAAACCGCAATAGCAGATTCGCACTAAATTTGAATGAGGAAGGATTAGTCATGACGAACGCCTGGGCTCAAAGTGACGAAATTAAGACCCGACCCTACGGCCGTGGAACCGCTGATTTGCTTTGTCCACGTTGCGGTAGTGCGAACCTCCATCACACCGGCGTTACTGTCTACGACAGAGGCGAGGACCGTGCGACGGTAGTTGAAACGACGGTGTCGGGCGGAAAAATCAAAGTCGATCCGGTGGCACACGGCGCTATGAACCCGAGCGGTCGTCGGGATGGTCTGGCCATCAGGTTCGATTGTGAAGGTTGCGGCGAGGAACCGATTGAACTGACAATCGCCCAGCATAAGGGCAGCACGGAAATCGGCTGGCGATACGTCGATTTCTGAGCCGTCCGATGCCCGCGTAGGCGCCGTTCGCATAGGGGGACGCGCGGGCACCGTCCGCCAGGTCAAAAGAGAGGCCAATTTATTATGAAGAGCATACCCTGGAGCGCGCCAGCGACTCCCTACGGCAGGCCTTTCGGGGCTGCGAGTGATCAACGAGAGCGTGCAATCGCCGTATGCGACGATCTGAAGTCTGCAGTTGCCTTCGTCGCCACCGGCTCGTCTGGCTCGCTCGATGACATTGTCATCAAACTTGATGACGGGACCGCAGTTTACAGTCCAAGCGACATTCGTGCGATGATCGCTGATCCTGATCGACCGGCCTTGGAAAGCTGAATGGACGACAATTTTCATCCAGACGATTTCGCTTCCATCGAGCGGATAGCGGGCGGCGGCTGGCAAGCGCTGGCTTCGGGATCCGCTGGCAAAATGATTTCCGAGTTGGCCCGAGGACTGCACGGAGCGCCCGGAGCGCTTAGCCTGCTGATTGAGGATACCGAGTACCGTGTGACCGGCCGAGCGCTGACGGCCCTCGTGGCTCGTTATCGCCAGTAGATAGGGAGCCCGTGTCACGCAGCGATCCTGCGGAACGGCGTGACGGTAGCGTCGACCTCCCCGCCCTGCCCTACGCGCTCCCCACCATCTGGGCCGCCATTCGGGCCCGCCCAGCGCCCGCAGCCGCGCGATGCGAGGGTCTCTGGGAAATAGCTGCCCTGTATTCCCGCAAGGCGAACGACGACCGGGGGAGCAATCATGCAGGTGCCGATCTCCGGATCGGCACCCGCCGCCCGGCGAGAGGCGGTGGCAAGCTGCGGTTGCTCGTTCGACCACCACTTGCAGCTGGCACAGGTTCGCTCGCAGGTCATGCCGCCATATCCCGGTGGCGTTCTTCGACTGCGCCGGCGAGCGATCCAACCCCTGCCACGCGCTGAGCGTCGACCAGCGCCGATGCGCACCAGTCCATGTTCGGCTCCCAGCCCTCAAGGCTGATCTGCGCGATCAAGGCGAGCTTCGCCAGGACGCCATCTCGCGTGGTTGCAGGCGTCTTGGAGATCTCGAGGTCCCGTTGCACCGTGTAGCCAAGTCGCAGCAATCGACCATTGCGAGACGCTGTGGTCCCGCCTAGGCGGCAAGGCCCTCGTCATGGATCTGGCGCGCATCCCCGGCGCTGGGCAGGGCAACGGGTGGGCAGAGCAAGAAGCGCTTGACGATCTGAAGCGGATCAGGGGCTACGTGCCGCCGAAGTACTGGAGCCTTTTCGAGAACGTGTGCCGCTTTGACATGGCTGCAGGTTTTGCTGGATCGGACCTTACAGCCTGCCGAAATGATCAGGTGAGTGCCGCGCGGACGACCGTGCAGTTCGTGGCTGACATTATCGCGATGAAGGAGCGGTTGTTCTAACGATTGACAGGTGTTGCCCTCTCGCAGGAAGCCCGGCGAGAGGGCGGGCCGACTACTTCTTTACAGGAACGCCAGCGCTAACTGCGACGGGCGCGGCGGGGGCAACGATCATTGGTGCGGAGGCCGGGACGACAGCAACCGAGATGTCCTCGTCAACGAAGGCATGCACTGGAGCACCGAGCGGGATCTCGGCGCTGGTGCCCGTCATGAAGAAGCCAGCAATCGGCAGCAGGGCAACTGCGCCGACAACGCCAGCGGTTCCGGTTGTGCCCTTATCGTCAAGCGAACCCGTCATGCGTATCTGTCGGCCGTTGGCGCGAACGTAGAGCACGCGGGCATTGATACGACCCGACTTGCCCCACATGCCCTTGTTACGAACCTCGGTAATTTCTCCGACAGCAGGGCTTCCTGCAGGGATAACCACGTTTCCATCGACCGTGACGTTTTCCGCCGTCTCAAGCTGGAAACGCTGGCCTACCTTCAGCTTCTTTCCTTTCGTCGAGAGAACCTCGGACATTTTAAGAGGGACCGACGTGCCAGCCCGCAGCGTCCCGTTGGTCGTCGTGGCGGCAGCAGCCGGGGCGACTTGAGCCTGGACGGTAGGCGCAGCGAAAGCGAGCGCGCAAACAAGCGCGCCGATAGCGATTTTCATTGAGTATCCCCTCTTGAGTCGGCCTCCCCAGGCCGAAGCCACGTAGCCTCCAAAGATTCATGCGTCCGGTCAATGAGATAGAACATCCAAAATGAATGCTTGTAAAAGGTTAACGTTTTCCAGGGGCTGGCTGGAAGAGCCTCGCCGCGACAGGCGGATCCCCAAACAACGCGCTACGCGCCGCTCACGGCATGACCTACGTTAAAAGCACCCAGCGACTGTCCGCGCCAGGCAATGACGATCAAGGCGGTTGCCTGCCCCTCCCCCCGCGCTAGATGGCGATATGCGCTACCTTCTTATCCCTGCTCTCATTGCTCTGACATCATGCGGCAATCCGGACATTGACGATGCAACCGACGCAGTGAGAGCCGAACTAATTGACGGTCCGTCCGCAGTGTTCCGGGATCTCTCGCTGTGCCCGTCGGGCCGCGGTTACTATGGACAGGTCAGTAGTGCGGACAAGGCGGGCCTTCGGACCGGTTTCGTGAACTTCATTTACGAAGACGGCGAGGCGGCCTTGGCCGACGCGGGTAAGCACTATGCAGATCTACGTGAGGCATGCGCTTCATGGGCACGCAACAGTTGACACGATCACCCCCGCAACGTACGTAGATGACCAGTTGTTAGAGCCGCGCCCGCAAGGGTTGCGGCTCAATTAGCATCTGGAGGTCGGGATGGCTGCACCGCAATTGCGGCTCATCACCGCTGACCTGCCGTTTCCAGACGCTGAATATCAAATTGCGCATACGGGAACCCTTTAGGTCCGCTAAGCTTGTTACGAGCGGCGGGGCCACCTGACTCTGATTACGATGGCCCCGCCTGATAGATCAATCAGGTTCGTTCGTCTGGCTGCAACTTAGCGAAACCCCATTTCACAATGGGATCATTCGGGCTGACCGGGGACGTAGGCGGTGGTAGGGTTCCTACGGAGTCACAGTGTTGCGCCGGAAAGTCATCATTCAGGCCCTGCGGATTCAATGCTTCTGGAAGGCACTCTCTCAAATCCTGCGGGGCGGCGACGAGCATCGCAAAGGCAAGCAAAATCATAACATTTCTCCCGGTAAGCGAATCACTCTTCGCTTATCGAGATTGAATAATGAAGGTGAGGACGAGTCAAATGCCGCCATTCGACTTGCCCCCTAGTTCAAGGGGAACAGCTGAGGTAGTGGAGGCATTAGCATGCGCAGCACGCGCATCGCCGAGGACATAGCTGCAGGGTCTCGCCATCGAGTTCGCAGCGAGCGTCTCATCAAGCAGGCAGCGATCGATCTGCGAGCTGCCGTACGGGGCCGCTGACCTCCCCCCAGTATTCAAACCGTGAGGGCTAACCCTCTGACCTGCCCCGGTTTTTCACGCACGATTGTTGCGCACCGACGCACGATCACGAAAGGACCGAGGTGGCCCCTTTGGGTCCTTCCGGGCATCCCGGGTAATACGGGGGGCAAAGGCGTGAACGATCCCCAGCTACAACTCGCCAAAGGGGTCCGCACCTGAAATGTCCGCACCCTCCGACACCGTCAGCATGCGCGAGTTTGACCGCTTCGTCGTCGACGTTTCAACGTCCCAGCTGCGTCAGGACCCGGAAAGCCGCCACCTGATCGCCCTCCTCATGGAGGCAACGACCGCAGACGCGCGGATCGAGCTTCGCCTGCCGAACCGACCGCAGCCGATTGGCAGCGGCATCGCAGTCGATGGCGCAGGACAGACCGGCTCCACGCTCAACCTCCGCGGGCTGTTCCGCCAGACCGAGATCGTCCACGGCCGTTTCTTCAGCATCGTTCATGGCGGTGTCCATTTCGTCTATATGACGCGGGGCCGCGTGGTCGCCGGTGCAGATGGCAAGGCCTCGGTGCCGATCTGGCCCATGCTCCGCTTCAGCACCGTCGACGGCGAAGAGGCAGCATTCGATCAGCCCATGATCGAGGGTCAGCTGGTTGGGTTCGACAAAGGCGCGGGCTTCGAGCGCAATCGCACGAAACCCCTGGCCTTCAGCATCCAGGAACGGAAGTGACCTTCCGCCTCACCCCGCAGATGTCTGCGGCGTTGCGCGCAGGGCAGTCGCCGCTGGCGCCGCTCGTCGAGGTCGTGCTACCCGGCTACACGATGCGCCATCTCGTCGGATCGGGCGAGGTGCCATGGGGCGACAAGGTCTTCACCGGCCTCGATAGCAAGTTCGGCGCGCTGGTCGCGGCAAGCACGCTGAAGGATGGCATCGGAGACGAGGCCCCTGACTGGACGCTGACCTTCGTTCCGCCCGATTCCGTCTCGGCGGCCGAACTCACATCGGCAACGGCGCAGGGCGGCGCGGTCAACGGATGGCTGGCGGTGATCGACCGCGCGACCGGCCTGATCATGCCGGAGCCGATTCAGCTGTTCGCCGGCGAGCTTGATGTCCCACGGCTCCGGGTCGGCAAAGGCACGCGATCGGTCGAATGGCGCTGCACCTCCGCACTCGAGCCATTCCACGACCAGGAGATCGGCGCGCGGCTTTCGGACGCCTGGCACCAACTGGTCGCGCCCGGCGAGCTCGGCCTGTCGAACATGACCGGCATCGAGCGCACCAGCTACTGGGGCGTCGAGAAACCACCCTCCGCGGTCAGCGTCATCACTGGCACGACCCGCGCATCATTCCTGGGGGCGATCGGCTTATGATCGAGATGATCCGGCGCCAACAGGCGGCCCAAGCGGCTGTCGATCGCTTCAAGGGGCAGCCGTGGGAACTGGGCAAGAACGATTGCGTCCGCATGGCCGCGTTCGTGCTGCGCAAGATGGGGCACCGCCCGCAGCTGGGCAAAGCCGGGTCATACAAGACCGGCGCGGGTTCATTGCTGGCGCTGAAGCGCGCCGGGTACAGCACGCTTGCCGAGGCGCTCGACGGGATGGGCCTTGAGCGGGTAGCTCCTGCGGCCGCGCGCGTCGCCGACATCGTCATGATCCCCGGCGAGGCTCCGCTTGATGGCGCGCTGACGATCGCCGTCGGCAACGGGCGCGTGCTGGGCTATCATCAGGATCTTGCCAGCGCCGACATCCTGCAGCCGGTCCAGTACATCGCGGCTTGGCGGGTCTAGCGATGTCGAAAACCCTCAGGACAGCAGCGTTCGTTATCGGCGCGGTCGCGCTGGTCGCATCGGGTGTCGGCGCCGCTGCGGGTGCTGGTCTGATCGGCGCTACCGCGGGTGCCGGCGCCGCTGCCGGCGCCACAGCCGGCTTCCTCGGCGTGTCGGCCGCTACGCTGACGGCTGTCGGCGCGATCGCGGGCGCAGCGAGCGCAGTGCTGTCGCTGGCCGCGGGCACCCCGAAGGGATCGATCGGCGGGAGCGCAACCCAGTTCAAGATCGATAAGGACGCGGGGTTGCCGATCGTCATCGGGCGAACCTACTCCGGCGGCAACGTCGTCCACCGTCAGTATTATGGGTCCAAGAACAGTCTTGAAAGCTGGGTGACGGTCCACAGCATCGGTCCCGTCCGCAGCCTTGGCCCGCTCCTGATCAACAAGGTCGCCGTGGCAATGAACGGGACGGCGATCGGTGGGGCGTACACGGGGTTCATGTGGCTCGACCAGCAACTTGGGGCCGTGCCCGAGGGGCGCGCACTGGCGGGGCCCCAAGGCAATTTCCCGGGCTGGTCGGCCGCACACAAGCTCTCCGGCCTTGCCGCTGATCTCTGGACCCTCAAGTTCGACGAGAAGGGGAAGATCTACCCGAACGGCGTGCCGCAGCGTGGGCGCATGGTCGAAGGCGTCTACGTCTACGATCCGCGCCTCGACAGCACCTATCCGGGTGGCAGCGGTGCCTGTCGGCTGGGCAACGAGGAGACCTATGTCTGGTCCGAATGCCCTGCCCTCCACGCGCTGACCTGGGCATTCGGCCGGATCCAGAACGGCGTGCTCGTCGCCGGTGGCGGCATGAAGATCGGCGGAATCGACATCGCCCCCTTCGTCGATTGGGCGAACGTCTGCGATGCGAACGGCTGGAAGGCCGGCGGCATCGTCTACACGAACTCCGATAACAGCTGGGACATCCTCAAGATGATCGCGCAGGCGGGCGGCGGCGAAGTCATGCCCGTCGGCGCGCAGCTGTCCTGCACCTACACGGCTCCGCGCGTCTCAATCGGCACGATCACGGCTGAGGACATCACCGGCGACGTCGACGTGCCCGGCACCGCCTCGCGCCGTCTTCGGCGGAACACCGTCATCCCGCGTGTGCGGCTGGAGACGCACGGATGGGAAGAGGTGCCCCTCGATGCGATCGCCATCCCCGCCTATGTCACCGTTGACGGCGGCAGCCGGCCAACGGAACTGACATTCCCGCTCGTGCAGCAGGTCGATCAGGGCGCTCAGCTTGGCCTCTATGCGATGTGGAATGGCCGCGAGCTCGACGGCATCGTCCTGCCCGCCAAGGTCTATGCGATCGGCTACCGGCCAGGCGACTGCCTGACGGTCGATATCCCGGAGGCATCGCTGAACGCGCGCGATGTCGTCGTCCGCAACAGGGAGATTGAGGGAAGCACGATGGGCGTCACGCTGACGTGCCGGTCCGAAACCTTCGCCAAGCATGCATTCTGCCTCGGTAAGACCGGCAACGCGCCACCTACGCCCGACCTGTCCGTCCCACCAGCATATCCCATTGAGACGACCCGCGCTGCCTATCAGATCCTCGAGGCCACTCAGTCGGTGGCGTACCCGGTCACCAGCACGTCGACGACGGTCTCGGTTGCGGCGTTCGAGGGCACAATCGACGACGGCCGGCGACTCAGCTTCCCATCCTACCAGGCGACGGGGCTTGCAGAGTCCACGACCTATATCGTCCTCTGGAATATTGCTGCGGCATCGTATTCGGTTCCCACGGTAGCGAACGCCTACGCGCAGATCGCGTCGCCTGAATATGTGATCGTCCGGTATATCAGCACCTCCGCGGCGGACGGGACATACCCCAGCCAGCCGACCGCGCCAGGCGGCGATGGCGGGGGCGGCTATGGCGGCGGTGGGCGCTATAATCAGAACGAGGCCATACCATGACCGCTGTTCCGCGCATCCGTCGCCTCTGGGCTGTGATCCGTCCTGGCGCGGCCGGGCGGCAGATCATTGATCTGACAGCACGGGAACCCGACACCGCAGGCATGTCGGGTGTGCTGCTGATCAACGGCATGATCGCCGGCGACAGCCTGTCACTGGCACTCGATCTGGTCAGCGACCCGAAAGCGGATCCCGACCTTACCGGCCCGACCGGACCGAACGACTGGACGCCGCTATTCGCGGGCGAAGCCGACGGCACCCGCACCCTCCTGCGGGTCATCGACTGGACGGGCGGCAAAGGCGCGAAGCCGCCAACCGGTTATGTCGGGGGCACCGGTGCGACGGCGCTGGTTGCGAAAGCGGACGCGTTCAATTTCAACGCCCTCAAACGGGTCGACATCTTCACGGCTCAAACCGCTGCGGTCACCGGCATCGCTTCGGTTGTCTTCGATCCGCCATTCGCCACGGTGCCCGCGAAGGTTCTTCCGACCGGGATTCCGAACATTCTCGACGGGCCGATTAAGGTCGAACTCGTCGCGGGCAGTGTCACAAAGACCGGCTGCCAGGTGAAGGTCACCCAGCAAGCGCTCGTCGGGGGCGTCGTCACGGCGCTCGCCGGCGCGACCGTCAACGTCATCGCAATCGAGGCCTGAGGGCCCAACCTCCTGGAGCTTCCATGGCAGATACTGCAGCACGCCTCGCGATCTCCGCGCGGCGCAACGAAGTCGCACGCTTTACGATCGCGGTGACCGGGATCGATATGACCGGCGTCGTGATGGCCATGCAGATCCGCTTGGGTCGCGATGTGCCTGGCGCTCCGCTCATCTCACTGGCGACGGTCACCACCCTCGTCGCTGAGGGGCTGAAGCTGGACAGCGTCACCACGACCAACGGCGTCCCGACCAGCATCATCAAGGGGCGTATACAACGCCTCGACGATGACCGATGCGACCAAGGTCCCGTACAAGGGCGAAATTGGGACGGACTCCGTGCTTGCCTATGCAATGCAATGGACCCTCGGTGGAGATGCGCAGACCCGGCTTTATGGCGATTTCATCGTCCTGGGCTCGGCGTTCGGATCAGATGACGCGCCAACCAACCGGCCGCCCAGCTACGGCGGGGCGACGTCGTGTTCGGGCGGCACGAGCAGCGGGTCGCTGACGTTTGGCGATCAGGTGATAAACGTCTCGATCAACGGCGTCGAGCAGCTGGCGCCGATTGTCGCGGCCGCTGCATCGTTTTCCGCCTCGTCCGGCGTATCTGCCGCGGCTGCGGCTGGTTCGGCATTGCTTTCACAGAATTGGGCAGAAGGCGCTGGAGAGCCGGGAGGCTCGGGTACCAAGTCGTCAAAGGCATGGGCCATGGCCTCTGGCTCATCGGCTGCGTTGGCAGCGAGCTCGCTCGCACTCACCCAGGCGACCAAGGCTGCACTCGATGCGGCCGTCGCATCGGGCAATCCGCTGGGCGTCATCATTCCTGATGCCAACGCTACGTTCCCCACGATCGGCGCGGCCATTTTGGCGACCGTGCCCGCAGCAGTTAAAGCTATCTGGACGCAGGGTTTTTACGCGCCCGGTGATGCCGGTGACGGATTGTATTTCCGTGTGTCCAGTGATCCAGGTGTCGGCGCGGCTGGTTTTCGTACTGGCGATCGCTTCATGCCCGACGGCTCGACCAGTTCGGCGAACGGCGGTTGGTGGAAACTGGTCGTTCAGGGCCAGGTCTATCTCGAGCAGCTGGGCGGTAAGGCCGACTGCCCGATCTCGAACTTCGACTACACCGACTACACAGCTAGCTGGGCGGTCCCGGCGGGGGTGTTCGATAACACGCAGGCGATGCTTGATGCGGTCTTGATCGCCAGCGGCCCCATTCCGGTGGGCAACTGGAACTCCATTGGCGGGATGGCGCGCATCAAGTTTGCCAGCACGCGGTCCGGTTTCGCCTATTACTTTGCGCAGTCCATTGTCCCGTCCGGGACCGTATTTATCGAGGGCAACGGCAGCGGCAACGATGACGGGCCGAACACCGGCACCACGCTGGCGTTCCCGCCCAACGTGCTCGGGATGCTGTTCAATCATCGGCTCACACAGCCCGCCGGAGCACCGCAACGCGGGACGGGCGGCAGTCGCGTGCAGGGCATCCGTCTGCGCGGCGGCGGCGGTACGGATCGCACGGCACATGGCGTCCGCCAGCGCGTGCCTATCTTCATGGACGACGTGCTAATCGACGCCTTCGCGGGCAACTGCCACCACAATGTCGCGACGGCTGGCGTTCCGGTCACGGATAACAGGTTCGGCCTTACCTCGGGCACCATGTTCACGAACGTAACGTGCCGGGCGGCGGGCAACTGGTGCAGCTACACCGAAGGCGGCGATTGCAGCGCCAGCACGTTCATTAACTTCCACCACAAGTCGTCACGGCTCGGCAACCTTTATGACATGGGGTTCTTCGTCAACGACTATCGCGGCTGGCAGAGCAACGGCCACGGTTACGCAGGGCTCGGCGCGTGCCAGTACAACGGCCGCCAGTACGTGCTTGTCAGCAATCAGGCGGGCGTCGGTGGAACCACGACCCCCGGTACCAACGAAGCCGTGTGGGAAGACTTCGGGGCACGCGATGCGCCGCTTGCAGGGCGTTTTCCTGCGTGGGTTTCGGGCAACAACTACGAGCTTTCAGTCCCGGCCTATATCGGCGGACAGGTCACCGTCACCGGCTACATGGAGGTCTACTATCTTCCGGCTATCGTCGCTCGGGGGACGGGCGGCCAGTTCTACGGGACCATCCAGCCGGGACGACGAACGGCGATGGTGTTCAGTGACGTTGGCTATCAGGACGTTGTCCTTACCAACACGCCGCAGGGCTTCCGGCGAAAGATGGTGCTGCCAGACCCGGTCACTGGTGCTCAGCTGGAAGTGCTCATGGGGGGGACTCCATCACTGGGGGACGTTGTCATCCAGCAGCATTCCTGCGAGGCGATGGCGACCCGCTACACCAAATATTACACGGCATCAGGTGACGTAGCTTACGGGGTGTCAGCAAACCTTGTCGGTGTTGCTGACACTCATTCGATCACCGGAACCTACACGACAACGATGTTGGGCGTTGCGGTTCCGCAGGCTAATTTCCTCGTCTCGCGGCGCTTCGCCTTGGGGGACCCGAACGATTCGACCAATACCCGACGCCTCTCGATGGGCAATACCGCTCCGCTAAGCGGGACATACGCTCGAGGCCATCGCATTATTGATGTGAACCCGACGCCTAATGGGCGGGAGGGCTGGCGATGCACTACGGCGGGAACGATTACGTCAGCCGTTTGGGCGGCGAGCACCACCTATCTGGTTGGATCCGCGGTCACCAATGGCGGCAATACCTACGTTGCCGTTTTGCCACCGGTGTGGGCCGCCAATACAGCCTACGCGGTAGGGGATGTGAGGTCGCGGAACGGCTCGTCGTTCGTCGTTACCACGGCTGGCACATCGGGCACTCGCGGCCCTATCGGTTTCGGCCGTCTGGGCACGGGGGCAGAGGTCAGCGATGGGACCGTGGTCTGGTCGCGCGCGACTGCGGCCAAGTCGGGCAGCAGCGGTGGGCCGACCGGAACCGGATCAAACATCTTGGATGGGCAGGTGTATTGGACCTACCAAGTCCCGTTCGTATTCTCTGAATACGGTCGGGCCTCGCTGGTTTCTTACACCGTAGCGACGCTGCCTTCCGCGTCTGCGAACCCTCAGCTCATGGTGTACGTCTCGAACGACACAACCGGAGCACAGCCGGCCTTCTCCGACGGTTCGACCTGGCGGCGCACCCAAGATCGCACCCCCGTAGCCTAAAAAGGAACGCACCATGGCGCTCGTCAAAACCAATGAAATCTATGAGGTCCTGATCCGCTTTTCCGGCGGTAAATTTCAAGGTGCCGCGGCGCGTTCTCTGGAGCGGATCGCTGACAGCAAAACCGGCGAAGTATTTTCCGAAAAGGAAATGGGCGCCGAACCGATTACGGCCGCATCCCTGGAATCCCTGCTGACCAGTGAAACTGCAGACATGCTTGCCGCATGCTCAGAGCAAGTCGCAGTGATCGAACAGCAAGCGCAGGCGATCGAAGCTCGTGAAGCGGAGATCGCGTTGCTGACCACCACCGTTGCCGAAGTGAACCTGGGAAAGCGTGACGCGTGACTGGGACAGACAACAGTAGTTTCGCGGCCCAAGCGGTCGCGAATGGGCCGATGACGCTCGCCCCACCTAGCTTCGACGGTCACGGCTGGTTGGTCGTCGTGAATCTCGCTGGCATGACGGCGGTGTGCGTCGTCGCGGCAATGTTCGCGGTCGACGCGCTGTTCGCGTGGCGGCGCAACCGCGGGCAGGATCTGTGGAATCATCCGGTGACTATTTGGCGGGTGGCTGGGTTCTGCTTCGCGTGCGCGATCGTCATCCGCTGCGGCGGCGAGGCGGTCTCACTCTGGAACTGGAACCCACGCGATCCGGCCGCGACCGGCTGGTTCCTAACTCTCAAGCGGTTCATGGATCCGTTCGCCTTGCTTTTCGGCGTCACGGGTCTGGGCATGCTATACCTGTCATCCCGCGGTATGGTTGCGCAGCTTCGGCGCCGACCCTTTCCGATCGATATGTGGGCAAGCCTGCCAATGCTGAAGCGGCCGGCTGCGATCGGCATACTCAGCCTGATCGCCGCGATCGGCGTGGTCTCTACTCGATGATTTGGAAAGCGGCGGCCACCATGGGGGCATTTCTACCGGTCGCTGCGGCGGCCATCGCAAGTGATCGCGGCGCGGTCGTTACTACCGCGGGCCCGGCGATCTGGTATTTCGTCGGCTATCCCTTCGAAGCCGGCAGCATGATTGCGGCGATCTGCGCATGCTTGGCGGTGCGGTTCTATGTCGTCCAGACCGGACGTGAGCAGCATCGCTGGACGGTCGACCTGCCGGTGACGGTGCTCGTCGTCATGTTCTCCGCTGCCGGCGTCATCCGATTGCGTCCGGACCCGGCGCTGGCGCTGATGATCGGTACGGGCCTCGGGGCGTTGGGCGCGGGTATTATCTCGATTGCGCTCGGCTGGGTTCGGAAGACGCTGCCCGGCGGTGAAGACAAGTCCGCGGAGTAACGGCCCGCATCGCCGGAGGGCAATAGCGGGCCGACCGGACTACGTTGGGGTTAGCCTGGCAGCCGGTGAACGATCAATCTTCCGAAAGTTTCCGGCGCAACGGCCCGCCTCAAGCGCCCGTGTCAACGCGAGGCGGGCCGGCCGGAACACGTGGGAGCGCCACCCCGGCACGCTCTGAACACTCCACCAGCCGAATAGGCTCACACTTGAAGGAATAATCATGACGACGGCATCAAAGCCGGCGGCTGCTCCTGCGCGCCCTGCGCACGGACTGGCGTCTCCAGACAAGTTCTATGCGGCGATTCGGCCGCTCTTTTTCAAGATTACGACGCCTCAGTTCGAGGGCATGCAGGCGAAGCTCAACGCATTTGCCGCCGCAGCCTCTCCGCTCGCCTACGTCGCGTACGGTCTCGCGACCTCTTTCCACGAGACCGGTGCGAAGATGCAGCCGGTGACCGAGATCGGTCGTGGTCGTGGCAAGTCGTACGGCAAGCCGGGCAAGCATCGTGGACAGGTTCCGTACGGCCGTGGCGATGTGCAGCTGACGTGGGACGGAAATTATGAAACCGCCGACGACCAGCTGGGCTTGAACGGGGCGTTGCTCGCCAACTTCGATCTCGCGCTCGACACGGACATCTCTGCGCGCGTGATGGTGCGCGGAATGACCGAAGGCTGGTTCGCTGGTGACAAGATCGGGCGGCATAAGTTCGCGCGCTATCTCCCGGCGAAGGGGACCGCAACCGCTTCCAAGTTCACGTCGGCTCGCCGGATCATCAACGGCATCGATCGGGCGGAGGTGGTCGCCGGATACGCTATGCCGTTTCAGGCGGCGCTCGTTGCGGGGGGCTGGTCGTGAGGCGCTTGGCCTTCGCGCTGGTGGCCTCCTCGCTGTCCATCGTCAGCTGGGCCGCCATATCGACGCCATCGATAGAGCTGGCCGCGCGTATCGTCATAGGGATCAAACGCGCGCAGGTTGCGTAGGACCGGACACCGCATCGGTTGAAGTGATTCTGCCGCACCTGTCGCCCAAGCGGCAGGCGCGTATTCGGTTGGCGATTGCAACGGCCAAGCGCGGCCTGATTTCTGCGCTCACTGCAATGACAGTCGCCGAGCAGCTTGCCGTGCTCAGGAAGGAGGAAGCCGCGACGGCGACGATCGAAGCCGCCGCGAGTAGTAAAACTCGTCGTCAAATTTTACAAACACCGCACCGATCACGACAGCGTATATACTTCAACTGCCGGGTCGTGCACGCTGCAGGGCTATGTACAGCTTACAAACTACGCGTAATCTTGCGACGGCGACGAGCAAGCGCCTCCCGGCACTGGACGGGTTACGTGGTATTGCTGCCTTATGTGTTCTGTTCGATCACATCGGTTTGCTCACCAAGTTTCCACAACTCGCAGTGCATGGAGCGATTTCTGTCGATCTGTTCTTTATGATTAGCGGGTTTGTCATCGCCCGAGCCTATGAACAGAAATTTCATGCCATGACACTGAGCCAGTTCAGCATTCAACGCATCGCCCGCCTTTACCCGGCGATTGGCTTGAGCATCATTTTGAGCGCTTTCGTTGCACTAGCCATGCCATCGGTAGCGCCGGCAGCAAAAACGTCGGGATGGATGCTTCACCTGCTCATCTTGCCCGACCTACGCAGCCATGAAACCTTTCCGATCAATCCGGTGTTCTGGTCGTTGTTTTTCGAACTGTTTGCCAATTTATGCCACTGGCGGCTATTTCGCCTGTCAGGTCTTTGGATTGCTGCGTTAACTGCAACATGCGGGGCAATCTTCATAGCGGCATCCGTGTATTTCGGGGGCGCTGGGGTTGGCGCGCACTCCGCTGACTTTGTTGCCGGCTTCGCTCGTGTCGGTTGGGGGTATGGCGCTGGCGTAATGATTTTCAGATTTACCGAGTCAACCACACTCCGCATGCCACGAGTCAGCACTGTCCTGTTGTTCATGCTATGCGTTGTATTCCTATTCCTCCCGCCAATGGCAGGCAAGTTACGTATCGTATTTCCGTTATTCGTGGGTTTTCCATTGCTTGTGTTGCTTGGCGCGTACGCCTCCACCACGAATTCCTGGATTGAGCGTCCGGTAACTTGGTTGGGTGATATTTCATACCCGCTATACGCGGTTCACTGGCCTCTACTGCTGATCGCGCTGTATGTTCTCCATAACACCGGGAATGCAGCTGCTTGGTTGGCAGTCCTAATGTTAATCTTGGTTGTCGCAGCGCTCATAGAACACACTTTCGACGCCCCAATCCGAAAGTGGCTGAAGAGTCGAAATCGACGCAACTTATTGACCCGCTTTAACGACTAAGAAATAGTCGCCTCCTCACATTTCAAATGGTGAACCGTCACCCACCAAGACAACGATGACGCTAGCCTGACGACGCAGGCCTGTCAGCCCGGAGACGAGCCATCGCTTCCTTTAGTTCAACGTCCTGTTGCACCCCTATGTCCAGACAGATCCTCGCGTACTGGGTCCCTGCCCATGTTACCCGAAAGTTTGGCGGCTGATGATCACGGCCGAGCAGACTCAGCCAGAGCGAGTCGAACGGCTCCCGATTCTTGGAGAAACACAAGGAGTGCAGGTATGAGAGTGCCAAGCGCACGCCATGCTCGGGCGGCTTCAATGGGCCGGCCACTTGCAATTTCCGTATCGCATCATCGAGCACGATGAGAGCGATGAAGGTCGTTCGGTTGGGTTTAGACATAGCGGCATGGCTCCGACTCGGTGCAACCGATGACTAACCCGTTCCGCGTTTGTTCTCAATTGCTGCCGTACACCCCCGCCGCCGCAATACTATCCATCGCCACGGCGACCCGACGCCAGTCTTCGACAGCGACACCGTTCCCCAGTGCGTCGCTCAGCTGATCGATGATGTAGTCCGATGAACGTTCACCATGCGCAGCGATGATTGCACAAGCCTGTATCCAGACCTCACGCTCATTCATAGGCCCAGCGCGCGCCATCAAATGTCGAGGTTACGCCGTTCAATCTCAGCGAGCAGGGCGTTGGCCTCGGCGCTCTCTGGTGATCCGTCGGTCTGCTGGTATGCCTCGAGCAGGCTTTGATCGTCGAGGAACTCGATGACGTCGGGATGCAGGGGCTTTTTGCTCATCGCGCTAGCCTATGCGTGGACGACCGATTCGGGCAAACGGTTCGAACATATATAATGACCGGGATCAACGGTGCAGGGTGCAAGCCGCAGAGTTATATCTCATCCTCAAAGAGTATCAGCGTGAGCGCAAT
>Ga0308164_10002189_pt1 | contig 20135 bp, 16 predicted proteins | sample PhyTR2_FD_201031 | JGI IMG/M metagenome (GOLD analysis project Ga0308164, IMG submission 201031) | Phyllosphere microbial communities from UC Gill Tract Community Farm, Albany, California, United States - DLSLT.R2 | ecosystem: Host-associated > Plants > Phyllosphere > Unclassified | place: USA... | reverse complement strand
CCCCCGTCGCCCCCCGAACTTGAATCGCTGCCCGAAGGCGGCGTTAGGCTAGCCGCCAACTGGCCAAGGCCCAACGAATGCAGGCTGCTGACTCCTAGCACCGCCACGGCCATAATAACAACATTAGAGTTATCGGCTCGGCCGCGCTGGTGGGCCAGGCGTTCTTCGAGGCCATGCAGCACCGCGGCCCCGCGGCCAGTAGCCCAGGCGCTTAAATGCATGACAAGGCCGGTAACAAAAGCCAGCACGACCAGCGAAACAACCAGAAAGCTTACCGGTCGGTCGCGGCTCAGGCCTACCAGTAGCTTTATCACGCCAAAAAGACCTAACGCGGCGGCCGTAGCCAGCGGTAGCTTGTTGAGGCGCCGGCGTTCAGGGGCGGGCAGTAGCAAACCTGCCGCCAGCAGTTCCGCATCAAGCGCCTGTAGAGCGGAGTTGCTAGCACTCAGCCCCCACTGCCGTATTTCTGCCAGCGGCGAGCCGGTGGGGTCTAGCCCGCTCCAGAGGCTGAGCTCGTAGGCGTTAGTGGGCGGCGCCTGGTTTGTGCGCCTCACCATGTTGGGCGCGGGAAATACGATGTGTCCCGTGTAGGCTAGCGCTGCCAGCGCACTGTCGGCTACCAGGCGGCCCCGCTGGGCTAGCCGGGCCAAGGCGTAGGTACTGGGCAGGTCGCCCGCGTAGGTTTCCAGTGGCCCCCGGCCTCGGTAGCGCACCCAGCAGGCGAGCGGCAGCAGGGTGGCACCCAGCACCCAAAAGAGTAGCAGAAACTCGGTGCCGTACCAGTTAAATGGGTTGAGGGGCGTGCGGGCTGTGCAGCCAGCTAGTACCAGCAGAGTTGCCAAGGCTAGGCCGGCTAAGTGGGCAATGCCTAACTGAGGCCACTGCCAGTGAGGCAGCTGGGGCTTGGGCAGTAGCCATTTGCCCCGCATATTCACCCTCCGAAAGTGCGGCGCTTCCCCAAAGCGCACAGTGGCCGGGGGCCAGATATCGGCCGGCGGAGCTTCTCCAAAGGCAGCCTCGTACGAATGCCGGGTAGCCGCGTACCAATCCTGAAACTTGTGGCCCTCGGCAGCCCCGCCCTGGGTGGGGCCGTGGTGCAGGGCAAACCCCAAGACCTGCCCGCACAAATCATCCCAATACGAGCGGGTGTAGACCAAGTGCAGGTGCCAGGCTTGGTCTACCTCATCGGAGGGCGTGACGGGGTGGCCGCAGGTGGCAGCCAGATATACAAACCGCTTGTACTCGAAAACTACGCGCTCGGCAAAGGCGGTGGACCAGCCATTGTCACGGGCTAGCCGACGCGAGAATGGTAGCGCGGCGGCACCGTCGAGGTCAAGCGCAACGAGCCGGTTCCACAGCTCGGGTTGGGAGGCGCGGCGCGAGGCTGAAGCCATGCAAAAAGGCGAAGCGAACCTAATAGCTTGCTCCACGCTGCTAAACTACGGTCGGCGTGGGCTTTTCTCGCGCCCGCCCCGTCGCTAAGGGGTACCAGCGCCGGCCGAGGCCGCGCCACGTTCACTAAAAAGCCAGGCATATCGGTCAGGTTATCTAGGTCGTGGGTACTGCACAGAATGGTGTGACTTTCGGTGGTTACCCAGTCACTCAGCAAGGCAGCAATGCGCCCGCGCCCTCCCAGCACCGCCACAAAGGTGGGCTCGGCGGGTAGGCCAACGAAAAATCGCGGAGCAGCACCCGGTTGGGGTACCCCGCGATTAAATTTTCAATGAGCAGTAAACAGAGGGCAATTGTGGCTGATTTACAGCTGCTAACTATTAACCTCTCCTTGTTTACTGCTATTAGTATTCGTCCTCGTTGAACATGAAGTCCTCCTTGGTCGGGTAGTCGGGCCATACTTCCTCGATGTTCTCGTAGGGTTGGCCGTCATCTTCCAAACCTTGCAGGTTTTCAACCACTTCCATCGGAGCCCCCGAGCGGATAGAGAAGTCAATGAGTTCATCTTTGGTGGCGGGCCAGGGCGCATCCTCCAAATAGGAAGCGAGTTCGAGAGTCCAGTACATGGTCGAAAGTGGGAAAGACGTGAAAAGGGTTGTTAAATGTAAGCAGAACAGGCGCTACGCAAGTATCTCCTGGAAAGTTAGCCCATGATGGGCAGCTGGAAAAGCGCAATCAGCTCCGTTTTAGTTTGAATCTTACGCTCAAAAGTGCGAATTTTTCCTTGCAGCAACTGACGGAACTGGTCATTGGCAGCCGAACTGTTGAGCTTGCTTAAATTATCCTGAAGCGTAGCTAACTCCTGGCGGTCGCTCTCGATAAACTTGCGCAGGGCCACCGTGGCGGCCTGGGCGCGCTCGGCGGGGGCTAGTGGCGCGGCGCCCTCGGCCTGGCGCTTACGCAGGTAGTAGTCCAGGGCGCTCATTTCGAATACCTTATCGCAGGCCAGCATAAAACGCTGCCACAACTGGTCGCTTTCGGGGCCGCGCACGGCGCCGCTCTGCTTCCACTCGGTTTGCAGAGCCTTGGCCTGGGTCACGCCCTGGTTGGGCGGCAGGGCAATGAGGGCCTCGGCGCGCTTGGCTAGCTCGCGCTTGCGCAGCAGGCTTTCCTCGGGTGAGCCGGGCGTGGCGCCGGCGCGCACCTCCACCGGGCGCTGAGTTTCGATGTGCTTTTTGAGACGCTCAAAAAAGTGGTTGTTGGCCGCCCGAAATCTAGTCCACAACTCGGCGGCCTGTTTTTTTGGTAGCGTGCCGTTAATTTCGCGCCACGCCGTTTGCAACTGCTTAAGCTGGCGCGAGGTGGTTTCGAACTGGTCGGAGTTTTTGAGTGCCTCGGCTTGGTTCACCAGCTCGCGGTAGCGCTCCACCGTGCGGCGGGCCAGGGCTTTGCGGTCAGTCTGGAAAGCCTTGCGGCGGTCGAAAAACTCCTGCACGGCGCCGTGGAAACGGCCTTCCAAATCTTCGGTTAGCGCCTTGTCTACGGGGCCGGTTTTGAGCCAAGCCTGGCGCAAGTCCTTCACCGTTTCGCTGGCTACGAGCCAGTCTTCGGTATCACGCAGGGCCTCGGCCTGGGTAATGAGGCTTTGCTTGGTGGCCAGGTTTTTTTCGCGGTTGCGGGCCACCGACACGTTGAGCTGCTGCTCGGCCTCCTGGAGGCGGCGGTGCAGGCGCTCGTAGTCGCCGAGGCCATCATGTTGCTTGCTTTGCTCCTGCAAATGCAGCAGCTTCATCAAAAAAGAGCCTTGGTTATCAGCAGCTTGCATACGCTGCAAAAGCTCGTCTATCTTGGCCCGAAACGCCTCGTAGCGCTGGCTAAAGTAACGTAGAGCATCGTCGTCGGTATCTTTTACCTGGCCGATGCGGCGGGCCGGCTGGCCGAGCGTTGGCCGTAGCCACACGCCCCCGTCTTCCACGTAGCCATAGCGGCGAGCTTCCGTGAGCGGGTGGTCGGGGAGTTCCATTGGGGAATGGGAAAGGTAGAGTGAGGCAAAAACGCTGGCTAGCCTGGCAAGCCCGGCCGAACGCAGTATACAGAATGAAGTACAAGTTTACGCGCAAAAGTAGTTGCGGGCATTTAGCAGGACGGCGTTGGCGCGTTTAGGTTTCCGCTTGGGTTCGGGGTCCCAACGAGTTGAGGGCAAAAACCGTGTTTAGCCGCGTAAAAGAGCGATTTTTTTTCGGCCGGGGGCTAGCGGGCCGAGCTGTTTTTAAACGGTAGCTTTGCGGGTAGTCCCCTCATCCTTCACCAGTTCCTAGCCCCTCATGTCCGACCAGCCCACCATTATTTTCAGCATGGCCGGGGTAAGCAAGATTTACCCACCCCAGAAGCAAGTTCTCAAAAATATTTACCTCTCATTTTTCTACGGCGCCAAAATCGGCGTGCTCGGCCTCAACGGCTCGGGCAAGTCGAGCCTATTGAAAATTATTGCTGGCGTCGATAAGCAGTTTCAGGGCGAAGTCGTGTTTTCGCCCGGCTACTCGGTGGGCTACCTCGAGCAGGAGCCCCAGCTCGACCCTACCAAAACCGTGCGCGACGTGGTGGAGGAAGGCGTGGCCGAGACCGTAGCCCTGCTCAAAGAATACGAGGAAATCAACGAAGCCTTCGGCGGCGAAGACCCCGACTTCGACAAGCTGATGGAGCGCCAGGGCGCGGTGCAGGAGCGCCTCGACCAGCTCGACGCCTGGAACCTCGACTCCAAGCTGGAGCGCGCCATGGATGCCCTGCGCACCCCGCCCCAAGAGGCCGTGATTGGCAACCTTTCGGGCGGCGAGAAGCGCCGGGTGGCCCTGTGCCGCCTGCTGCTGCAAGAGCCTGACGTGCTGCTGCTTGACGAGCCCACCAACCACCTCGACGCCGAAAGCGTGCTGTGGCTGGAGCAGCACTTGCAGCAGTACAAGGGCACGGTTATCGCCGTAACCCACGACCGCTACTTTCTCGACAACGTGGCCGGCTGGATTCTGGAGCTCGACCGCGGCACCGGTATTCCGTGGAAAGGCAACTACAGCAGCTGGCTGGAGCAGAAAACCGACCGCCTGGCCAAGGAGGAAAACACCGAAAGCAAGCGCGCCAAAACCTTGCAGCGCGAGCTGGATTGGGTGCGCATGTCGCCCAAAGCCCGCCAGAGCAAGGGCAAAGCCCGCCTGGCCAACTACGAGAAGCTAGCCGGCGAAGAAGCCAAGGACAAGGAGCAGAAGCTCGAACTGTTCATCCCCGACGGCCCGCGTCTGGGCGCGCAAGTCATTGAGGCCGAGAACCTGCGCAAAGCCTTCGGTGACAAGCTGCTGTTTGAGAATCTGTCGTTTTCGCTGCCGCAGGGCGGCATTGTGGGCATCATCGGGCCCAACGGCGCGGGCAAAACCACGCTCTTCCGCATGATAACCGACCAGATGGCGCCCGACGCCGGCACTTTCGTGGTGGGCCCCACGGTGCAAACGGCCTACATCGACCAGCAGCACGACTCGCTCGACGGCAGCAAGTCGGTGTTCGACACCATCACGGGCGGCACCGAAACCATGCTGCTGGCCGGCCGGCCGGTGAACTCGCGGGCCTACGTCAGCAAATTCAACTTTGGGGGCGGCGACCAGGAGAAGAAAGTGGGCACGCTTTCGGGGGGCGAAAAAAACCGCGTGCACCTGGCCATGACCCTCAAGCAGGGCGCCAACCTGCTGCTGCTCGACGAGCCGACCAACGACCTGGACGTGAACGCCATTCGGGCCCTGGAAGACGCGCTGGAGAACTTTGCCGGCTGCGCCGTTATCATCTCGCACGACCGCTGGTTCTTGGACCGGCTAGCCACCCACATCCTAGCTTTCGAGGGCGACTCGGAAGTGGTGTGGTTTGAAGGCAACTTCACTGATTACGAGGAAGCCAAGCGCAAGCGCCTCGGCGACGTGGAGCCCAAGCGCGTGCGCTACCGCAAACTGAGCTAGCCCCCGGCGCTGGCAAAAAGGCCCGGCGTTGGCAACGGACATTGTTCTGTTGCCAACGCCGGGCCTTTTTAGGTAAAGGGCGCGCTATGAGTTGCTTGCTGGCTGCGCATTTGCCGCAGCTACTTGTGTGGGCTGGCTAGCAGCGTGCCGAAGCGCCGGGCGGCCTAGTGCTCTGGTAGGAAGTGGCTGCCTGGCTAGCTCTTCTTCACCACTGAAATGCTGCCGTCGCGCTCTAGGTACACCGCTTCGGTATCGGCCAGGCTAGCCACGTTGCCATTTTCGTGCAGGCCCTCGCGTAAGTCCTTCTCGCTGAGATTAAGCTGGCGCAGCTGCTCGGGGCGAGGCTGACCTTTTTCGGCTAGTACGTACACCTGGCCCTTCACCAGCTTGTCAACCCACTCATAGCGATACGACGCCCAAGCCAGCGCCCGGTGCAGCAGCACAAAGGCCAGCCCCGCCAGCATCGTGCCCCAAAACGACGAGGCTGCCACTACGGCCCGGCTCAGAACGGCCCCCAGCATAATCTTTACCACCAAATCGAAGGCCGTGCTACCGCCAAACGTGCGCGGGCCCGACAGCCGCAATAGCCCCAGCGCGGCAAAAACACGAGTATCGCCCGCGTCGTCATTTGCACCTCCGTAATGGTGTGCGAGTCGGCGTGTGGGCCAAAGAGAAAGTCGAATAGGTCGTGCATATTGCGGGAGGGGCTAGCTGAGGGCTTGGCTCAGCAACTGGTGTGCGCGCCGCAGCACCTTTGTTCTTAGCGCGTTGGCCGCGTTGTAAGAATGAAAAAAATGCTCTTTTGGGCAATATACCGGGCCGCCTTTGCGGGGTGCGCGGTGGAGGGGCACCCCGCAAAGGCGGGCGCCGCGAGCGGCAGCCATTGGCAGCGAGGGTTGGGGCTCGAAGGCAGCGTAGTACGGAAAACTGCGGCTCTCGGACAGCACACCTACAAGTTTAGCAAAATTTAAATCGGCGTCGCGCGCCACTTTGCTGCGGCGACCCTTGGGCGTTGCGGCTCCGGGTGAACGCGGGCGCGGAAATGGACGCGGGCGGCCAACTGGTGCAAAATGGCCGTAGCGGGCCGGAAACAAGAGTTTTGCGCTTTCTACAGCCGCTAGGCCAGCCAATATTATGCGTGGGCTACCGACGGGTGAGCTTACTTTTTAGCCCGAGGCCGGGCTAGCGGTGCCGTAGTGCGAGCCACTTGCTGTGAATCAGCCGTTCGCCCCCGGCAGCCTATTTTTGACAAAAACGGCTCGTGACTGCTACCATCCTTTCCGAAGTGCCGCTGCCCAATCTACCCTCGGCTTCGGGGGTGGAGATTATTGGCGGCACGGCCTACATCGTCGGCGACGATGCCCCGCTGCTTTACCTGCTCGATGCGGCTACGCTGGCCCCAGTGGCGCAGGTGGCGCTGTTTGCCAGCCCCGATTTTGGCACCGGCCGCATTCCCAAAGCCGCTAAGCCTGACCTCGAAAGCATGGCCGCCGTCACCAGCCCTGGCGGCGCGGCGGGCTTGCTGCTGTGCGGCTCGGGCGCGCTGCCCACCCGCGAAACTGGCTACTTTGTGGGGGTGCCGCCCGCCGAGGCCAGCCCCGAGGGTGCCGCGCCGCGCTTTGTGCAGCGCCTTAGTCTAAGTGGCCTCTACGCGCAGCTGCGCACCCACCTGCCGCCCGGCGCAGTCCTTAACCTGGAGGCCGCCGCGGCCACGGCCACCGAGTTGCTGCTGTTGCAGCGCCCGGTAGCCGGCGGGCCGGCTTTGCTGTTTGAGCTGCCCCTGGCGGCCACGCTGGCTTATCTATTTGAGCCGCACGGGCCGGCGCCCGTCCCGCTACGGGTGCTGACCTTTACGCTGCCCACGCTGGCGGGCCACGCAGCCGGGTTTTCGGGCGCTACCTACGTGGCGGGGCAACTATTCGTAACTGCCTCAGTAGAAGCCGCCACCGATGCCGTGGCCGACGGTGAGGTACTGGGCTCCTTCGTAGGAGTCGTCGACCTGGCGGCGCCGTCGACCACCACCTTTGCCCGCCTTATTTGGGCCGATGGCCGCGCCTTTCTCGGCAAAGTAGAGGGCCTAGCCGTGCGCCGCTCGCTAGCCCCCGGCCAGCTGGAGGTGCTACTCGTGACCGATGACGACCGCGGTGGTAGCACCGCCTTGGTGGCACATATTGCGCTCAATAAATGAGCTTTACGCTAAAGCGCCGTGCCTATGCGCGGCTTGGCCGCGCGGCGCGGACCGCCTACCTGATAGAGCGAGGCGCGGGCCGAAAGGCTGAGTTACCAGAGTTCGGGCGTGGGCACGGCCTCCAGCGTCAGCCACGCGCCGGCGGGCAGCGGGCCGGGGTCCGCATCGAGCAGTAGCACGCGGGTGGGCGGCTGGTCGTCGTGGGCTAGCTCTTCCACTGTAGCAGGTAGCCCAAGCGCGGGCCCGCCGGGGTGGTGCAAGGCCAGCGCCAGGGCCGTGTGCAGTGGGTGGTCGGCCAGCCAGGCCGGGGCCGGCGCGGCTGGCCGCACCAGCAGCCCTAGCCCCGGTACCCGAAAGCTGGAAGCAATGTAAAAAACCGGGAGCTGCTGCATCCTGAAAAGGTAAGGAGTGCATGAGTAGCTACTACTCGTGCGGGCTACGAGCCGGTTTTCATAATGAAGCCCTTGCGCTTGCCGTGCTGCTTAATGCGGGTGCCGGGCAGCAGCTGCATTTCCAGCGTTACGGGGGTGCAAGTGGCGTAGGTATAGTCCTGCGGGGCGTAGCCGGCGGCGCTTACCGACAGCGTAGGGAAATTGACCACCGAGGCGGGCAGCGTGAAGAAGCCTTCCTCATTGGTAATGAGGATGATGCTGGTGCCTTTCACGAAAATGCTGGCGCCGGCCAGGGGCTTCTCGCTAGCCATTATCCGGCCGTTGAAGGTGCCACAGGGGCGGGCCGTGGCCGCCGCGGGCAGCGCCTGGCCAAAACAAGGGGACGTGCCGGCCACTAGCAGGCAAAACAGAACAGTAGGAAGACGATACATAGATAAAACCGGGCAGCAGGGCGCCGGGGCTAGAGTGAAAGCTAAGCCTACTACGCAAATGACGCGTAATGGCTCACGCGTATTTTCATAAAACGTGCCGAAGTTTTGGCAGCCCGCGCGCCGATTGCTGGGACCGCCGGCGCTACATTCGCCTATGCGCTTTTTTACTCATTTGCGAAGCTGGGTGCTTGGGTTAGCCTTGGCCGGAATCACCACCCAACTAGCCGCCCAGCAGGCTCCTTTGCCGTGCCTGCTGCTGCCGCTGCCCGCCCCCGAGCGGGTGCAGGCCGCTAGCCTCATTGTGGAGGCCGAGGTGCTGGATGCCCGGGGCGAATGGGATGACCGCCACGCCCACATTTTTACGCGGCAGCGGCTGCGCATTTTTCGGGTGCTGAAAGGGGTACTGACTGATACTGCCGCCGTGTCGCTGCTCACGGAGGGCGGCCAGGTGGGCCTGGCCCGCCAGGAGCTAACCAACACCCTGCGCCCGCTGCCGGTGGGGCAGCAGGGTATTTTCTTTCTGATGCCCGCGCCGTGGGCCGGCGTGGCCCCGGCCTACGCCGCCTACGCCTCCAGCCAGGGCGTTATCACCTACGACCTGGCCCAGGGCACAGCTGCCGAGCCGGCCCGCCCCTACGCCAGCTGGGCCGAGGCTAGCCAGCAAACCACCCGGCTCAGCGGCCAGCCAGCGCAGGAGCTGCGCGCCAACCCGCGCCTGCAAGCCGCGGCCCGGCAGCTGGCCAGCCCCAAGCCGGCGGGCCGCAATGCCCCGCTGCAAACGCTGGCGCCGGCCATCAGCAGCTTCAGCCCCACCCAAACCACGGCCGGCACCGGGGCGGTGCTCACCATTCGGGGCAGCGGCTTTGGCAGCAGCCGGGGCGGCGGGGGCGTCGATTTTCGCAACGCCGACGACGGGGGCGCCACCACTACCCGCGTGCTGGCCCGCGATTATCTGAGCTGGAGTGATACCCAGATACTGGTGCGCGTGCCCTCGCTGGCCAGCGGTGGCCATCCCGCCGGCACCGGCACCGTGAGCGTCACGAGTAACGACGGCACCTCGGCTACTTCGGCCACGGCGCTCACTATCATCTTCGCCCTTAGCAACATCGATAGTTCGGCTGGCACCTTTACCGACCGGCCCAACCACGTGGCCACCAATGCTACGGGCGGCCTCACGTTTCGCTTCAGCCCCAATTTTGCCAGTCAGGCGGCGGCTAGCGCGGCCTGGCAGCGTGGGCTGGCCCAGTGGCGCTGCACCACCGGCATCAACTGGGAGCTGGGCGCGGCGGCGGCCAGCAACACCATTGCCTCTGACAATGCGAACGTGGTGGCCTTCGACGATGGCACGCTGCCGGCGCGGGTGCTGGGGCGCACTACCTCTTATTACAAAGGCTGTTACAACGCGCAGGGCGAGGTCATTTTTTACGTTAGCGAGCTCGACCAGCAGTTTGCCACCAGCTTGCCCTTTCAGTTTGGGCCGGGGCTAGCGGGGGCGGGGCAGTACGATTTTGAGTCGGTGGCCGTGCACGAGCTGGGCCATGCCCAGCAGCTTACCCACCTCATTCGGCCGGGCGCTATTATGCATTTTGGGGTGGCGGCGGGCGCCAACTTGCGCACGCTCAGCCCCGTTTCCGACGTGGCGGGCGGGCGCCTAGTGCTGCGCACCCGCAGCTTCCGCAACCGCGGCTGCGGCGGGCCGGCTATGCTGCCCGCGCCGCTCACTGCCCTGGCCGCCAACGTAGTAACTACGCTGCCAACCCTCGCTTTTACTACCCGCGCCGAGTGCTTTATCAATGGCTTTGTGCTGGAGCGCAGCGCGGGCCTCGACACCACCGCGGCCGGTGGGGGCTGGCTGGCCGTGGCCAGTACCAGTGCCGGGCTAGCCAGCGGCCAGTATGTGCTGGCCGACCCGCGCCCGGTCGCCGGCCTGCACTACTACCGGCTGGGCCTGCGCCGCCCCGATGGCACCACCGACTACGCCGCCCCGCAGCCGCTTACCTCCGAGGCGGGCACCGACGCTTCGGTTTTCCCCAACCCAGTGGCGGGCAATCAATTGCAGCTAGCCTATCCGGCGCCCACCAGCGGCGATTTGGTACTGCGCTTCTACGATGAGCTGGGCCGCTACCTGCGCGGCCAGCGCTTGGCGGTGCAGGCCGGCCTCAACGTGCTCACGCTCGATGTAACGGGCCTACGCCCTGGGTTTTACCTACTGCGCCTCACCACCGACCAAGGAAGCCGGAGCCTGCGGGTGGTGAAGCTTTAGGCCCGCGAAGCCCGCCGCACCCTTACTGCTCGCTGCTGCCCAGGAATTGATAATCGGCCAGCTCATCGGCGCTGAGATTACCATTTAGCCACTCGCTTTCGATGGTGGCCCCCAGCTTTTTATAGAAGGCAATGGCGGGCGCGTTCCAGTCGAGCACCTGCCACTTCATGCGCTGGGCCCCGGTGCGCCGGGCCTCGGCCACTACGGCATCGAAGAGCCGGCGGCCGTAGCCGCCGCGCCGGGCGGCCTCGGTCACCACCAGGTCTTCGAGGTACAGCATGCGGCCTTTCCAGGTCGAGTAACCGGTGTAGAAGAGGGCTAGCCCGATAATATCCGCGCCATTCTCGAGCACGAAGAACCCAAAAATCGGCGCCGGCCCGAAGCCGTCGCGGCGCATCATTTCGAGGGTGTTGGTTACGGCGTCGGGCTCGCGCTCGTACACAGCCAGCTCCTGAATGAGGGCGAGCACGCGGGGCAAGTCGGCCTCCTGGCCACGGCGAAGAACGGGGTCGGTAGTCATCAGCAAAATAAAGGCTTAGCTATGCAAAAGCCTGCGCTCCTGGGCTAACAGCCCGGGGGCGCAGGCCTCACCCACTACCTGCCGGTAGGGGCCTGCATCTGCGAAATCAGGTACATTGGGTAGCGCGGCGCGTTACATCTGCGGCTGCATCTTCTTGATGTCCTCCACCGCGTTGGGGGCCGATAGCTCGCGCAGGGGGCTGTCGGCCGCGGGCGCGGGGGCTTTTTTGCCGCCGGTGGTGTCCACGGCTGCCGGAATGGGCGGCAGCGGGGCAGTAGCTACGTCATCTTCGGTCGAGGTGGGGTTGCCATCGGGCGAGCTGCAAGCGGCCAGGGTCAGCGTAAGGGCCGCTGAGGCTAGCAGCGCGGGCAGGAAACGTTTCATCATCATGAGGGTAAGCCGGATTTTAGGCTGCAAGTTACGGCGCGAGCGCCCGAATGTTGGAGAGCGGCAGCATTTTCCAGAGCAGCCACCCTAGCCAGGCCAGCCGAGCCGTCCAGGCCAGCGTACGCAGCCAGTTGGTGCGCACCAGGCCATCGAGGGCCACGTAATTGTAGCCATCGGCCGCCAGCCGATTGTGAAAGGGCACGGCAATAAAAAACGTGGCTAGCCACACCACCACTACCAGCGCCAGCTGCCCCAGCGCCCGGCCCACGCCCCAGCTAGGGTAGGCTACCCAGGCTAGCCAACCGGCCAGGGCTAGCTCCAGCACCATGGGCGCGCCTACCACCCAGCCCATGCCCCGCGTGTGGGCGGCGTGGTAACGCCCAAATTCGGGCTTGCCCACCAGCATGAGCGCCGGGTACGTGACCAGCTGCACCACCCAGATAACGCCGGTGAGGTAGGCCGCCAAAGTGAAATTGAGCAGAAGCAGCTGCGGGAGCGTCATAAGCAGGTGAAGGTGGGGGAGGGGCGATGCAACCGTCCTACGCAGAAGGCCGACCGTTAGCTACTGTGCCCCCGTCGGCGCTACTATTGTGGCGCTTCTGGCTAGGCTTTCCTTTTTCTTGCAAATGAATAAAAATCTGTTGGCGCTGCCGCTGTTGGCCGCCTTGGCTACGGCCTGCAACTCGTCCTCTTCTTCGTCGGCCAGCGCGGGCCAGCAGCCCGATTTGCTGCGCGCCGCCCTCGACACCACCGTGGCGCCGGGCGACGACTTTTTCAGCTACGCCAACGGCACCTGGATTAAAAACCACCCCATTCCGGCCTCCGAAAGCAACTCGGGCATTGGCATTGAGGTGCAGAAGGAGGTTTACAACCGCCTGCGCGAAACCAGTGTGGAGGCTGCCAAGGCCAACGCCACTGCGGGCAGCAACCAGCAGAAAATCGGCGACTTCTGGGCTGTGGGCATCGACTCGGTAAAGGCCGATAAGCTGGGCTACACGCCCATCAAGCCCGAGCTCGACCGCATTGCAGCCATCAAAACGCCGGCCGACGTGCCGGGCGTTATCGCCCAGGAAATCAAAATCGGGGTGCGCGCTCTCATCGGCCCGCGCGTGAGCCAGGACGACAAGAACAGCGATAAAATGGCGCTGTACCTGCACCAGAGCGGCCTGGGCCTGCCCAACCGCGACTACTATTTCAACACTGACACCCGCACCAAGAACATTCGCCGCGCCTACCTGCGGCACGTGGCGAGCATGTTCAAGCTGATGGGCCAGGACTCGACCGCAGCCAACGCCAACGCCGCTCGGGTAATGGCGCTGGAAACCAGCCTAGCCAAGTCATCGCGCAAGCTCGAAGCCCTGCGTGACCCCTACAAGAACTACAACAAGATGACCCTGGCCCAGCTCGACAAGCTGACGCCCGGCGTGAGCTGGAAGTCATGGTTTGGCCAAATGGGTGTAGCTAGCCTCGACACCGTGATTGTCGGCCAGCCCGAGTTTTATCAGACGGTAGGCCAGCTCCTGAAAACCAAGTCGGTAGATGACTGGAAGGCCTACCTCAGCTGGCAGGTGGCCCGCGAGTTTGCGCCCACCCTCAGCCAGCCGTTTGTAGACGAGAGCTTTACCTTTTACGGCACTACGCTGCGCGGCGCCAAGGCCATGCGCCCCCGCTGGAAGCGCGTGCTCGACATGGAAGAAGATGCCCTGGGCGACGCACTCGGCCAGCTCTTCGTGAAAGAGTACTTCAAGCCGGAAGCCAAGGCGCGCTACGATACCTTGGTGAAAAACGTGGTATCGTCGTTTGCCGAGCACATCAAGAACGTGGATTGGATGAGCGCGCCTACCAAGGTGGTAGCGCTGGATAAGCTCCACAAAATCAACCCCAAGGTCGGCTACCCGAATAAGTGGAAAGACTATTCGAGCCTGGCCATCGACCGCAGCTCGCTGGCCGCCAACGTGATGCGCGCCAACCAGTGGCAGTACAACTACCAGCTCAACAAGCTCGGCAAGCCCGTAGACCGCACCGAGTGGGGCATGACGCCCCAGACCTATAACGCCTACTACAACGGTTCGAACAACGAGATTGTGCTGCCCGCCGCGGCCTTCGCCATCCCGACCCTGCTCGATGCCGACGCCGACGACGCTATGGTCTACGGCTACGCCGGGGCTAGCACCATCGGCCACGAGCTGACCCACGGCTTCGACGACGAGGGCAGCCAGTACGATGCCCACGGCAACCTGCACGAGTGGTGGAGCAAGGACGACCGCAAGCGCTTCAACCAGCGCGTGAACCAGATTGTGCGCCAGTTCAACCACTACACGCTGCTCGATAGCATGCACATCAACGGCAAGGCCACGGCCGGCGAAAACATTGCCGACCTCGGTGGCATTGTCATCGGCCTCGATGCGTTCAAGAAAACCAAGGAGTACAAAGAGGGCAAAAAAGTGGGCGGCCTCACGCCAGTGCAGCGCTACTTCTTGGGCTACGCCCTCGGCTGGCAGATGCACGTGCGCGACGAAGCCCTGGCCTCGCAGTTGCTCACCGATGTGCACTCGCCGGCCCAGTACCGCGTGAACGGCCCCATGGCCGACGTGCCCGCCTTCTACGACGCCTTCGGTGTGAAGCCCGGGCAGAAACTCTATATCCCGGATTCGGCGCGGGTGAAGATTTGGTAGCCGCTAGCCTCGGAAAGGAGGTGCCGTAGTAGAATGAGCATCAAATGAATGAAAGCCCGGCCCCCGCGCCGGGCTTACTTTTGCCGGGCGCATTGCCTGCGCCTTTATTCTTACTGGTTGATGAACTCTTACTTTTTGCGGTCGCTGGGGGTAGCCACCCTGGCACTGGGGGCTAGCCAGGCGCTGGCGCAGGGCCAGGTGACCCCGCCGGCCTCCGTGACGCCGGGCAAGCAGCCAGCCGCTGCCTCGGCCCAGGAGCCGGTGCACCACACGCACGACGAAAACTGGAGCTTGCACTTTCAGCAAACCGTCATTCAGCAGTGGCACAATGACTTGAGCCCGCGCTACGAAGGCTTCAATAGCCTAGATGCCCGCGAAAACGCCAAGCTTTCGCTCACGACCACGCTCTTTCTGGGCCGGCGGCTGTGGCGCGGGGCGGCCCTATACTTCAACCCCGAAGTGGCCGGCGGTAGCGGCCTGAGCGGCGCCACCGGCATCGGCGGCGCGCCCAACGGCGAAACGTTTCGCATCGGCGACCCCTCGCCGCAGGTGTACCTGGCTCGCCTCTACCTGCGCCAGCTGTGGGCGCTGGGGGCTAGCGAGGAGGAAGACGAAGACGACCTCAACCAGCTGAAGGGCACGCGCCCCGCCAAGTATTTGGCCCTGAACGTGGGCAAGTTCAGCATCGCCGACTACTTCGACCAGAACAGCTACTCGCACGACCCACGCACGCAGTTTTTCAACTGGAGCCTGATGAGCGCCGGCGGCTGGGACTACCCGGCCAACGTGCGTGGCTATACCGTGGGCGCAGTGCTCGAATACGTGCAGCCCGGGCTAGCCCTACGCGCCGGCGTGTCGTCGATGCCCACCGATGCCAACGGCCCCACGCTGGACTTTCACTACGACAAGGCCCAGGCCATCACGGCCGAAGTCACGAAGTCCTACACAGTAAACGGCCACCCTGGCGCAGTGCGCCTGCTGGGCTTCCGCAACCAGGCCGCGATGGGTAGCTACAACCTGGCCGTGAGCCAGGCGGCTAGCCTCGGCAACGTGCCCGATGTGACGGCCGCCCGTGCCGAGCGCCGCACCAAGTATGGTTTCGTGGTAAATGCCGAGCAAGAGATTTCGCCCAGTATTGGCCTCTTCGGCCGCTACAGCTACAACGACGGCCACAACGAAACCTGGGCCTTCACCGAAATTGACCGCAGCTTGAGTGTGGGCCTCACCAGCACTGGCACCCGCTGGAAGCGCCCCACCGACCGCCTCGGCGCGGCCTTGGTAGCCAACGGCCTCTCGCAAGACCACCGCAACTACCTGGCCGCCGGTGGCTCGGGCTTCATCCTCGGCGATGGCCGCCTCGACTACGGCCTAGAGTACATCGGCGAGGTATACTACAGCATCGACTTTCCGCGCTACCACGCCGCGCTGAGTCCTGATTATCAAATCATTTTCAATCCGGGCTATAACACCAGCCGCCTGCCGGGCCCGGTGCACGTGGTGGCACTGCGGGTGCACGTCGAATTCTAGTAAGGCTCAAGACTATACCCATGGCCACGCTGGCTAGCGTGCGAGTGCGCCGCCCTTTTTAGCAAAGGGGCTACCGGCTAGGCTAGCTTATATTTGCAACCCCCTGACCGGCAAGGAGTCCTTGCCGGTCTTTTATTTCCGCTATTATGAAGAAAGTTGTATTGGCGCTGGCTCTGCTGGCCGCGCTGCCGTTGCGCTTGTGGGCGTGGGGCGTCGAAGGCCACCGCGCCATCGGCATTATTGCCGAGCACCACCTCTCTGCAAAAGCCCGCCAGCAGGTAGCCTCGCTGTTGGGTACCCAAACTATGGCCCTCGTGAGCACCCAGCCCGACGAGATGCGCTACCTGCCCGAGTTCAAGGAAACTGGCCCTTGGCACTACGTGAACACGCCGCTAGGCCTGGCCCACGATGCCTACCTGCAAGCCGTGAAAGCCCAGGCCACGCCCAATGCCTACAACGTGCTGCTGGCCAAAATCAAGGAGATGAAGGACCCCAGCAAAACCCGCGAGCAGCGGGCCGAGGCGCTCATTTTCGTGGTGCACATCGTGGGCGATATTCACCAGCCCATGCACACCGGCCGCGCCGAAGACAAGGGCGGCAACGATATTAAAATGACCTACCGGGGCAAGGATACCAACCTGCACAGCCTCTGGGACAGCGGCCTACTCGACTACCAGGGCCTCACCTACACCGAGCTGGGCAACCAGTACAGCGCCCTGCCCGAGGTGCAGCGCAAGCAGTGGCAGGCTACCACCGACCCTAGCCAGTGGCTCTTCGAGTCGTACACCATCGCCACTAACCTCTACGACGAGGCCGCCAAAAACCCGAACCCCGACTATCGCTATTACCCGGCCCACGCCGACATCGTGAAGCAGCGCATTCAGCAGGCCGGCGTGCGGCTAGCTGCCGTGCTCAACGAAGCATTTAAGTAAGGTGGTAGCGCAGGCTTTATAGCCCGTGTCCGACTTGCGGCACCCGCGGACTTTATAGCCCGCGCTACATGAAAAAGCCCCGCTGCTCTGACTCAGGAGCAGCGGGGCTTTTTCGTGCGCAAAAGATTCAAGCTGAACGGCTAGCCGCTTGAATCTCTTGCGAAACAAACGGTCGAAGTTACGGCAAGCTTACCCTGAGGGGCAAACAGTAGGGAAGAGGCAAACTTTTTTTAATCCCTTAAAAACTGCCTAAATGCCTAGTGCAGCGTAGAAAACGCGAACCGAGAAAAAGCTGCTAAAAGGTTTTTTGTGAAACATAACCTTGCGCCCAAAACAAGAACGGGTAATTTTGCACCGTGAACGCAATCAACCACCAGTGGATGAAGCAGGGGACGGCTACCCAAGCCGTGCTGCAGAAAGCCCGGCCGGCTGCCGCCGTTTTCCATTTGTCGTGCGATTCGTTTTTTGCTTCGTCTTTTCAATTGCCGCCCCAGTTGCTTGAGGCGGTTTTTTTGTGCCCGGCCGGTATTCGTGCTAGCGTGAGCGTAACCAGCGCCTGCGAAAAAGCTGACCGGGTAAAATGCGAGCATATTACCTAAGTATTTGACTGCGAAGTGCCCGGTTCTGCCGGGCGCTTTTGTTTTTGCCCAATTCGTAGCGCGGACTTTCAGTCCGCGAGTGACCTAGCCAAACCAAGCCTAACCATCGCGGACTGAAAGCCCGCGCTACCCTATGCAAAAGCTCCTCACTCGCGTTGCCCAAGCCAATACGCTGCTCTGCGTGGGCCTCGACCCAACTGGTTCGGACGAAGACATCACGCGCCGTCTGCCGCAGGTTATCGCCGAAACCGCGCCTTATGCTGCCGCTTTCAAGCCCAACCTGGCGTTCTTCCTAAGCCGCGACAACGGTGTGCAACTGCTGCGCCAAGTAATACGGAGTGTGCCCGACGGCATCCCGGTTATTCTGGATGGCAAGTTTGGCGACATTGCCAACACGGCCATGCACTACGCGCAGTTTGCCTACGACGTGGTAGGGGCCGATGCCGTGACGGTGAACCCCTACATGGGCGCCGATGCAGTGGTGCCCTTCGCCCGCCCCGGCAAGTTCGTGTTTGCCCTAGCCAAGACTTCCAACCACTCGCCCATCCAGGAGGCGCAGCTAGCCAGCGGCCAGCCCGTGAGCGACTTCACCGCCCAACTCCTCGCCGACCTCGACGCTACCCACGGCAACATCGGCCTCGTGGCCGGCGCTACTGATGCGGCTGCGCTCGGCCGCCTGCGGCAGTTGTGCCCCAAGCAGTGGTTTCTGGTGCCCGGTATCGGTGCGCAGGGCGGCGACTTAGCAGCAGTGCTGAAAGCCGGCCTCTTTGCCGATGGCGGCGGGCTGCTGATTAACGCCTCGCGCAGCATCTGGCAAGCTGATGATTCAGCAGCGGCGGCACGCGAACTGATGAACGAGATTAATGAGCACCGCTCGGTAACGGCTTAGTTAATAAATAATTGAAAAAGAACGTCATGCGGAGTGCAATGAAGCATCTCGTGTGCTGATACTAGGGTTACTAATCCAATAGTTGCGAGCGAGATGCTTCGCTACGCTCTGCATGACGTTCTCTTTTAGTCTACTAAATGGATACCAAAAAACAACTCACCCCTGATCTAGCTCCCGCTGCTGTTGCCACTATCCTCGAAGCGCAACTGCGTGAGGAAGGCGCGCTACTGAGCGGTCATTTCAAGCTCTCGTCGGGCCTGCATTCTGATACCTACGTGCAGTGCGCCCGCTTTTTGCGCAAGCCCGAGCTGGCCGCGCCCGCGATGGCCGTGCTGGCTAGCCGCCTGCGCGAGGCTGGGCTAGTGCCCGATGTAGTAGTCGGCCCGGCCATGGGCGGCGTGGTGGTGAGCTACGAATTGGCCCGGCAACTGGGCGTGCCGTCACTTTTTACGGAGCGCGATGCAAATGGGGAAATGATTTTGCGGCGCGGCTTCACTTTGACCCCTGGCGAGAGGGTAGTTATTGCCGAAGACGTAGTTACGACTGGCAAAAGCACCCTCGAAGTAGCCCGGGTTTTGGGTGAAATGGGGGTCGAAGTGCTAGCAGTGGCCTCACTAATTGACCGCACTAATGGTGCCGCGCAGCTTCCGTTCCCGAACTTTGCGCTGTTGCCGGTGCAGGCGGCCGTTTTTGCGGCCGATGCGGTGCCGGAACGTCTGGCCGGGATTCCGGCCGTGAAGCCCGGCAGTCGGCCGGACGCACAATAAATCCATTACCACCTGTCAACCTTACCTGGCATACGCTTGCGAAGGACCTTATCACACTCGCAACGTGGTGATTAGTAAACCTGACGACTGCAGCAGTGATAAGATGCTTCCTTCGCCAGCCTGACAAAAGTTAATTTGGAAACCACCCAGCACTCCATCCTCCTTACCCTGCAACCCGGCCGCCACGACGGCGACGGCCAGCGCGTGGCCGCCGATGCGGCCCGCCACCTGGGGCTAGCCACCGGCCAGGTACGTAGCGCGGCGCTCTACGCCGTGCGCTACCCCGGCCTCACCGAAAGCCAGGTGGCCGACTTTGCCGCCGCCTGCCTGCAAGACCCCGTGCTGCACGCGGTAGCCCTCAACAGCCTGGCCGCCCCCGAGGGCTTTAAAAGCTATATCCTGGTGGCCAAAGGCCCCGGCGTGACGGACGACGAGGGCACCTCGGCCCAGAATGCGCTCAGCGACTTCCTCAACGAGCCCATCGACACGCGTACGCAGCACATTTTCTCGAAGCGCCTGTACTTCGTGGAGCACGAGCTGCCCGCCGCCGACCTGCGCCGGCTAGCCGAAGAACTGCTGGGTAATAAGCTGATTAACCGCTTTGAAGTAGGGGCCGTGGCCGATGGTGTGCGCGACTTCACCCCGCGCCCCGGTGGCGGCGCCGATGCCCGTACCGAAACCATCGTGCTGGCGGGCCTCAGCGATGAGCAGCTGCTGCAACTGAGCAAAGACAACGTGTACGCGCTCAACCTGCCTGAAATGCAGGCCATCCGCGACCACTTTGCCCAGGCTAGCCTGCGCGAGGAGCGGGTAGCGCTAGGCCTCCCCGCCGACCCTACCGACTGCGAGTTGGAAATTCTGGCCCAGACCTGGTCGGAGCACTGCAAGCACAAGGAATTCAGCGCCGTTATCAAGTACAAGAACTTGGAAACGGGTGCGGAGGAAGAGATTGACGGCCTGTTCAAGACCTTCATCAAGGGCGCTACCAGCGAGGTAGACCGCCAGCTGCGGGCTAACGGCAACGACTGGCTCATCAAGGTGTTCTCGGACAATGCGGGCGCGGTGCGCATCAACCCCGAGTCGCTGTTCGTGTGGAAGGTTGAGACCCACAACTCGCCCTCGGCCATCGACCCCTATGGCGGAGCCATCACGGGCATCCTGGGCAACAACCGCGACCCGCT
>Ga0308164_10002188_pt1 | contig 20135 bp, 18 predicted proteins | sample PhyTR2_FD_201031 | JGI IMG/M metagenome (GOLD analysis project Ga0308164, IMG submission 201031) | Phyllosphere microbial communities from UC Gill Tract Community Farm, Albany, California, United States - DLSLT.R2 | ecosystem: Host-associated > Plants > Phyllosphere > Unclassified | place: USA... | reverse complement strand
CGCGCCATGGTGCAGCAGGCGAACCGCACCATTTTACTGGCGGATCACAGCAAACTCGGCGTGATGAGCCGCACCGTTTATGCAGCGATTGCGGAAATCGATCTGCTGATCTGCGACAGCGGCGCGGCAAAACCCGGCGCGCTGACGGCGCTGCAACAGGCGCTGCCGCAGGTACAGGTGGTTTAACGCAGCCGCTGCGGATGGCTGTAAACCGTGGCGCGGCCCGGTTTACTAAAGCCGACTAGCGTGAGATTGCAGCGTTCGGCCACCTCAACGGCGAGCTGTGTCGCAGCCGACACCGCGAACAGAATCTCCACGCCGCACATGGCGGATTTCTGCACCATCTCATAGCTGGCGCGACTGGAAACCAGCACCGCGCCCTGTTGCCACGGCTGCTGGCTGCGATTCCCCAGCAGTTTATCCAGCGCCACATGGCGACCGACATCTTCATACCCGCCCTGCAATTCGCCTTGCGGTGACATCCACGCCGCCGCGTGCGTGCAGCCGGTGAGGTTGCCGATCGGTTGGTAGTCGCGCAGCTGCGCCAGGCCTTTATCCAGATTGGCTAAATCACAGGTTTGGCTGAACGGCAGCGGCTGTAATGGCTTACCGATTTGATCAAGTTGCTCCACGCCACACACGCCGCAGCCGGTACGGCCAGCCATGGCGCGGCGCTGCTCTTTCAGCGCCATAAAGCGGCGGCTGGAGAGTTCAATCTGTACTTCAATGCCATTACAGCCCGGAACCACATCGATACCGTAGATTTCATCCGGGCGCGCAATAATGCCCTCCGAGAGCGAGAAACCTATCGCAAAAGCTTCCAAATCATTGGGTGTCGCCATCATCACAACGTGCGAAATGCCGTTATAGACCAGCGCCACCGGCACTTCCTGCGCCAGCCAGTCTGTTTCCGCAAGGCTGATATCACGCCGCTGATGCACCTGCGCCTGCACCGCTCCTGAGATCTTATTCACATTAATGTGACTTTCCTGCTCATTCTCTGTCACTTTTTTCGCCTCACATAACAACCTTACTAAAGTAGTGGTAATATTAGGTCGCTATTGCCGCAATATTCGTCGGGTTATTGTGACGCCCGATTCACTGCTCTGCAAAAGTAAAAATCATTCATGTTGAAAGGATAATCCATGAACGTCAGCCGAAGAAAATTCTTCAAGGTCTGTGCTGGCGGTATGGCAGGAACAACGGCAGCGCTGCTTGGCTTTGCGCCAGAGGTAGCGCTGGCGGAAACGCGACAGTATAAACTGCTGCGCGCACGCGAAACCCGTAACACCTGCACTTACTGCTCAGTTGGCTGTGGCTTGTTAATGTACAGCCTCGGTGACGGCGCGAAAAACGCCAAAGAGACCATTTTCCACATTGAAGGGGATCCGGATCATCCGGTGAGCCGCGGCGCATTGTGCCCGAAAGGCGCAGGCCTGCTCGACTTCATCCACAGTGAAAGTCGCCTGCAATACCCGGAATACCGCGCGCCAGGCTCCGATAAATGGCAGCGCATTAGCTGGGACGATGCCTTTAATCGCATCGCCAGGCTGATGAAAGCGGACCGCGACGCTAACTTCGTGGCGCAAAACGCTGCGGGCGTGACGGTAAACCGTTGGCTCTCCACCGGCATGCTGTGTGCTTCCGCATCCAGCAACGAAACCGGCTACTTAACCCAGAAATTTACCCGATCGCTCGGCATGTTAGCGGTCGACAACCAGGCACGCGTTTGACACGGACCAACGGTAGCAAGTCTTGCTCCAACATTTGGTCGCGGTGCGATGACCAATCACTGGGTCGACATCCGTAATGCCAATCTGATCGTTGTGATGGGCGGGAACGCCGCTGAAGCGCATCCTGTGGGATTCCGCTGGGCGATGGAAGCCAAGATTCACAACAAAGCCAAACTGATTGTTATCGATCCGCGCTTCACGCGTACGGCATCGGTAGCCGATTTCTATACGCCGATTCGTTCGGGCACCGACATCACTTTCCTGTCGGGCGTCCTGCTGTGGCTGCTACAAAACGACAAAATCCAGCATGAATATGTGCAGGCCTACACCAATGCCAGCCTGATCGTGCGCGAGGATTATCATTTTGAAGATGGCCTGTTCAGCGGCTACGACGAAGAGAATCGCAAATACGACAAAACCAGCTGGAACTACGAGCTGGACGCCGACGGCTTCGCCAAACGCGACACCACGCTCACGCATCCGCGCTGCGTATGGAACCTGCTGAAGCAGCACGTTAGCCGTTACACGCCAGAAATTGTTGAACGCATCTGCGGCACGCCAAAAGCGGACTTCCTGCACGTGTGTGAACTGATTGGCGAAACCAGCGCGCGCGATCGCACCACCTCGTTCCTGTATGCGCTCGGCTGGACGCAGCACTCGGTCGGTGCGCAGAACATCCGCACCATGGCGATGATTCAGCTGCTGCTCGGCAACATGGGCATGATTGGCGGCGGCATCAATGCGCTGCGCGGCCACTCGAATATTCAGGGTCTGACCGATCTCGGTTTGCTGTCGCAAAGTTTGCCGGGTTACATGACTTTGCCGTCGGAAAAACACACCGATCTGCAGAGTTATCTTGCTGCCAACACGCCGAAAGCGCTGCTGCCGGGCCAGGTAAACTACTGGAGCAACTACCCGAAATTCTTTGTCAGCCAGATGAAAGCCTTCTTCGGTGACAAAGCCCAGGCGGAAAACAGCTGGGGCTTCGACTGGTTGCCGAAGTGGGATAAAGGCTACGACGTGCTGCAGTACTTCGAGATGATGTCGCAAGGCAAGGTCAATGGCTATCTGTGCCAGGGCTTCAACCCGGTGGCGTCGTTCCCGAACAAGCGCAAAGTGATTGATTCACTGTCGAAGCTGAAGTTCCTCGTCACCATCGACCCGCTCAACACCGAAACTGCCACCTTCTGGGAGAATCACGACGAGTTTAACGATGTTGATCCGTCAAAAATTCAGACCGAAGTGTTCCGTTTGCCTTCCACCTGCTTCGCCGAAGAGAACGGTTCGATCGTTAACTCCGGCCGCTGGCTGCAGTGGCACTGGAAAGGTCAGGATGCACCGGGCGAAGCGCTGAATGACGGCGAGATTCTTTCCGGCATCTATTCACGCCTGCGCAAAATGTACGCCAGTGAGGGCGGCGCATTGCCTGAGCAGGTGCTGAACATGAGCTGGAACTACCTGACGCCAGAAAATCCGGCGCCGGAAGAAGTGGCGATGGAGAACAACGGCAAAGCGCTGGCGGATGTATACGATGACAAAGGCACGCTGCTGGTGAAAAAAGGCCAACAGCTCAGCACCTTTGCCCATCTGAAAGATGACGGCAGCACCAGCAGCGGTTGCTGGATTTTCGCCGGCAGCTGGACGCCGGACGGCAACCAGATGGCGCGCCGCGACAACACCGATCCTACCGGTTTGGGCAACACGCTGAACTGGAGCTGGGCGTGGCCGCTCAACCGCCGCATTCTCTACAACCGCGCCTCGGCTGATCCGCAAGGCAATCCGTGGGATCCGAAACGTCAGATCCTGAAGTGGGATGGCAGCAAATGGGGGGGCATGGATGTGCCGGACTACAGCGCCGCCGCACCCGGCAGCGATGTCGGGCCGTTCATCATGCAGCCGGAAGGCATGGGCCGCCTGTTTGCGCTCGATAAAATGGCCGAAGGTCCGTTCCCGGAACACTACGAGCCGTTTGAAACGCCAATCGGCACCAACCCGCTGCATCCGAACGTGGTATCCAACCCGGCGGCGCGCGTGTTCAAGGACGATTTGGCATCGATGGGCCAGGCGGAGCAGTTCCCGTATGTCGGCACCACTTATCGTCTCACCGAGCATTTCCATTACTGGACCAAACACGCGCGGCTCAATGCCATCGCGCAGCCGGAACAGTTTATTGAAATCGGCGAGAAGCTGGCCAACAAGCTGGGCATCGCGCAGGGCGACACGGTGAAAGTGAGCTCCAATCGCGGCTACATCAAAGCCAAAGCGGTGGTCACTAAGCGCATCCGTCCACTCAACGTCGGCGGCAAAATCGTCGATACCATCGGCATTCCGATTCACTGGGGTTATCAGGGCGTGGCGAAAAAAGGCTTTATCGCTAATACCCTGACGCCGTTTGTCGGTGATGCCAACACGCAGACGCCAGAATTTAAAGCGTTCCTGGTCAACGTCGAGAAGGTGTAAGGAGAACGAATATGGCTTATCAATCTCAAGACATTATCCGCCGCTCCGCCACCAATGGACTCACGCCTGCCCCGCAGGCACGTAACCATCAGCAGGAAGTGGCGAAACTGATCGACGTGACCACCTGCATCGGCTGCAAAGCGTGTCAGGTGGCGTGTTCGGAGTGGAACGATATCCGCGATGAAGTGGGACATAACGTTGGGGTGTACGACAATCCCGCCGATTTGACCGCCAAATCCTGGACGGTGATGCGCTTCTCAGAAGTGGAGGAGAACGGCAAGTTAGAGTGGCTGATCCGCAAGGATGGCTGCATGCACTGCGCCGATCCCGGCTGCCTGAAAGCCTGCCCATCTGAAGGCGCGATTATTCAGTACGCCAACGGCATCGTCGATTTTCAGTCAGAACAGTGCATTGGCTGCGGCTACTGCATTGCGGGCTGTCCGTTCGATGTGCCGCGTCTGAATAAAGAGGACAACCGCGTGTATAAATGCACGCTGTGCGTCGATCGTGTCAATGTCGGTCAGGAACCGGCGTGCGTGAAAACCTGCCCGACCGGCGCGATTCACTTCGGCAGCAAAAGCGATATGCAGGCGCTGGCCGGTGAACGCGTGGCCGAGCTCAACACGCGCGGCTATGCCAACGCCGGCTTGTACGATCCGGAAGGCGTCGGCGGCACACACGTGATGTACGTGCTGCATCACGCCAACAAACCGCAGCTCTATCACGGTTTGCCGGATAATCCGAGCATCAGCCCGGCGGTAACGTTCTGGAAAGGGATCTGGAAACCGCTGGCGGCGATCGGTTTTGCCGCTACCTTTGCTGCATCCGTGTTCCACTACGTTGGCGTAGGGCCAAACCGCGTGGAAGAGGATGAGGACGAGAATCTGCACGAAAAAGAGGAGCGCGAATAATGAAAAAACGCGATCGTCTGGTGCGCTACAGCGCACCGGAACGCATCAATCACTGGATTGTGGCGTTCTGTTTTGTGCTCGCCGCGCTGAGCGGACTGGGTTTCTTTTTCCCGTCGTTTAACTGGCTGATGCACGTGCTCGGCACGCCGCAGTTGGCGCGTATCCTGCATCCGTTTGTTGGCACGGTGATGTTTGCCGCCTTTATCATCATGTTCTTACGCTATTGGAAACATAATCTGATCAATCGCGAAGACCTGGTTTGGGCGAAAAACATCCACAAAATCGTGCAAAACGAAGAGGTCGGCGATACCGGCAAATACAACTTCGGGCAGAAGTGTGTGTTCTGGGCTGCTATCATCAGCTTAGTCTTGCTGCTGGTGAGCGGAATTGTTATCTGGCGCCCGTACTTTGCCGGTGCCTTTACTATTCCGCTGATTCGCATCGCGCTAGTGGTGCATTCGGTCTCAGCTGTGGCGCTGATCGTGGTGATTATGGTGCACATTTACGCCGCCTTGTGGGTAAAAGGCACCATTACCGCCATGGTTGAGGGCTGGGTTCCGGCCGCGTGGGCGAAGAAACATCACCCACGCTGGTATCGCGAGCAGCGCCAACGCCAAACACAACAGGAAAAACGTCCCTGATGAGTATTCGCATCATCCCGCAGGACCACCTGGAGAAAAGCGAAAAGCACACGGCGGAGCAAGTTCCGCCGTTACTTTTCCCCCGGCTGAAAAATCTGTATAGCCGCCGTGCGGCACGTTTGCGCGACCTGGCCGCGAAGAATCCGCTGGGTGATTACCTGCGCTTTGCCGCGGTGATCGCCGAGGCGCAGGAGATCGTGCTGTATGACCATCCGCTGCAGCTCGATCTGCAGCAGCGGCTGACGCAGAGCGCCGAGCAGGGCAAACCGCCGCTCGATATCCACACCTATCCGCGCGATGCGCACTGGCAGCGTTTGCTGCATTCGCTGATCGCCGAGCTGAAGCCGGAGATGAGCGGCCAGGCGCTGGCAGTGCTGGAGAATCTGGAAAAATCCTCCACTACCGAACTGGAAAATCTGGCACATGCGCTGCTGGAAGGCGATTTCGCACAGGTGAGCAGCGACAAATCGCCGTTCATCTGGGCGGCGTTGTCGATTTACTGGGCGCAGATGGCGGCATTAATTCCCGGCAAAGCGCGCGCCGAATACGGTGAGCATCGCCAGTTCTGCCCGGTATGCGCCAGCGTGCCGGTCACCAGCGTGGTGCACATGAGCGTAGGCCAGCAAGGGCTGCGCTATCTGCACTGCAATCTGTGTGAAAGCGAATGGTATGTGGTGCGCAGCAAGTGCTCCAACTGTGAACAAACCGGCGATCTGCATTACTGGTCGCTGGACAGCGAAAAAGCGGCGGTGAAAGCAGAGAGTTGCGGCGATTGCGGTACCTACCTGAAGATGTTGTATCAGGAGAAGGATCCCGCCGTAGAGCCGGTGGCCGATGATTTGGCCTCGCTGGTGCTGGATGCCCGCATGGAGCAGGAAGGATTCGCCCGCAGCAGTCTGAATCCGTTTATGTTCCCCGGCGATTAGCTTTTTCCCTGTTTCTGCGGTCCGTAGCGGCGCGATTTATCGCGCATTGTGCCAGCGCGCCGCCAGGGATATGTGCGGTTTGTTATCGCGTATTTTCATTCAACACGGAGGCGCACGATGAAACTGATTGGCAGCTACACCAGCCCTTTTGTCCGCAAAATATCAGTGATATTGCTGGAAAAAGGCCTGGTTTTCGAATTCGTTAATCACTCTCCGTGGATCGATGACAGCGATGTACCGCAGTACAATCCGCTGGGCAAAGTACCGGCGCTGATTGACGACAACCAGCTCACCTGGTTCGACTCTTCGATCATCGCGCAAGTCATTGAACTGCGCGGCGATGCGCCTGCGCTGCTGCCCGATGATGCGCTGCACGCGTTGCACATCCGTCAGCTGGAAAAACTGGCCGACGGCATTAACGATGCGGCGGTGATGATCGTGCGCGAGCAGATGCGTCCCGGCGATCAGCAATCTGAAGAGGTGCTGCTGCGCAACCGTGACAAAATCCAACGCGGCCTCGATGCGCTAGAAACTGCCGCCGCACGAGGCGAATGGCTCAATAGCGGCACGATCAATCTGGCCGATATCGCCACCGGCTGCATGATTGGTTACCTCAACTTCCGCCGCGTGCTGCCAAACTGGTGCGTAAATCGCCCGGCGCTGGTGAAGCTGGCCGAAAACCTGTTTGCGCGCGAAAGCTTTGCCCGCACCGTTCCGCCCTCTCTGTAAGTCACCCGATGAAAACCCTGTACAGCCAATTACCTGCTATCGACAGCCTGCTGCGCGATCCCGCGCTGCAGCCGCTGCTTGCCGATCACGGAACCGCCTTCGCTACGCGCCAGCTGCGCAGCATGCAGCAGGAAGCGCGCGACCACATTCAGCAGCACCAAACCTTGCCAGAGTGGCACCTGAACTGGCCGGATGAAGCGCTGCGCCGTATCCAGCAACAGCAGCAAAATGCGCTGCGTCCGGTGTTCAATCTCACCGGCACCGTACTGCACACCAATCTTGGCCGCGCACAGCTGAGCGATCGCGCTATCGACGCGGTGGTGAATTGCCTGCGTCAGCCGGTCACGCTGGAATACGCGCTGGATGAAGCGGCGCGTGGCCACCGCGATCGTGCGGTCAGCGCGCTGCTGTGCGAGTTAACCGGCGCGGAAGCGGCCTGTATCGTTAACAACAATGCCGCCGCCGTGTTATTGATGTTGGCCGCGTTAGCGCCGGGGCGCGAAGTGATTGTCTCGCGCGGCGAGCTGGTAGAAATTGGCGGCGCCTTCCGCATTCCTGACGTGATGCGCCAGGCGGGCTGCAAACTGGTGGAAGTGGGCACCACCAACCGCACGCACCTGAAAGATTATCGCGCCGCCATCGCGGAAAACAGCGGCCTGCTGATGAAGGTGCACACCAGCAATTATCAGATTCAGGGCTTTACCCATGCGGTAACGGAAGCAGAGCTGGTTGAGCTGGGTGACGCTTATCAATTGCCGGTGATCACCGACCTTGGCAGCGGATCGCTGCTCGATATGACCGAATTTGGTCTGCCGGCTGAACCGATGCCGCAGCAGCTGATCGCCGCAGGCGTCAGTCTGGTAAGTTTCTCCGGCGACAAACTGCTCGGCGGTCCGCAGGCGGGGATTATCGTCGGCAAGCAGACTCTGATTGATCAGCTCCAGTCGCATCCGCTGAAACGCGCGCTGCGCGTCGACAAAATGACGCTCGCGGCGCTGGAAGCCACGCTACAGCTCTATCGTCAGCCGGAAACGCTGCGTGAAGCCCTGCCGACGCTGCGGCTGCTCACCCGTCCAGCGCAGGATATTCAGCAACAAGCTGAACGATTGCTGCCCGCGTTACAACAGATTTATCGAGATGACTTTTCGCTGGCGATTGCGCCCTGTTCATCCCAAATCGGCAGCGGATCGCTACCGGTTGAACGCCTTCCCAGTTTCGCCCTCACCTTCACGCCACGCGATGGGCGCGGTAGCCAGCTCGTCAATTTGTCACAGCGTTGGCGCAGCTTAGCGCGCCCGGTGATTGGCCGCATCCAGGAAGGCAAACTGTGGCTGGATCTGCGCTGCCTTGATGATGAAAGCGCGCTGATTCAGGCCTTAGCGTCATGATTATTGCCACCGCTGGACACGTCGATCACGGCAAAACCGCGCTGCTACAGGCATTGACCGGCGTGGATGCCGATCGCCTGCCGGAAGAGAAACGGCGCGGCATGACCCTCGATCTCGGCTACGCGTACTGGCCGCAGCCGGATGGTCGCGTGCTCGGCTTTATTGATGTGCCGGGCCACGAGAAATTTCTCGCCAATATGCTGGCGGGCATTGGCGGCATTCATCATGCGCTGCTGGTGGTGGCCTGCGACGATGGCGTGATGCCGCAAACCCGCGAACATCTGCAGTTGCTGAGCCTGGCCGGACAGCCGCCGCTCAGCGTGGCGCTGACCAAAGCCGATCGCGTGGATGAAGCGCGCATCGCGGAAGTCCAGCGGCAGGTGGCGCAGCTCACGCAACAACTCGGCTGGCCGGCGGTGCCGCAATTTGTCACCAGCAGCCACACCCAGCAAGGCATCGACGCGCTGCGCCAGCATCTCAGCACGCTGGCGGAACCGGCCTTCGACTCTCGTTACCGTTTCCGTCTCGCTATTGATCGCGCCTTCACGCTGAAAGGCAGCGGATTGGTGGTCACCGGCACCGCGCTGTCGGGCGAAGTGAACGTCGGCGATACTCTTTGGCTTAGCAGCCTGAATCTGCCGCTGCGCGTGCGCGCGCTGCATGCGCAGAACCAATCGGTGACGCGCGCGCAAGCAGGTGAACGTATCGCATTGAATATCGTCGGCGATGTGGAAAAAGCGCAGATCGCGCGCGGCGACTGGCTGCTGTCACAGGCCAGAGCGGAAGGCACCACGCGCTTAACCGTGGCGCTGCGCTTGCTGCTGCCGCTGAAGAGCGCGTCGCAGCCGATTCATCTCCACCACGCCGCCAGCCACGTCACTGGACGCATTACGCTGCTGGCGGATGATGTCGCGGAACTGGTGCTGAATCAGCCGCTGTGGCTGGCCGAAAACGATCGGCTGATTATCCGCGACAGCAACGCACAGCACACGCTGGGCGGCGCGCGCGTGCTGCTGCTCAACAGTAAAAAGCGCGGCAAACGTCAGGCGGAGTATCTTGCCTGGCTGCAGCAGCTGGCCGCCGCACAAGATGATGACGCCAGCCTGCAGGCGCATCTGGCCTATCAACCGACAGAACGGCGTGACCTGGCGTGGGCGCGCCAGCTTACCGAGCCCGCGCTGGATGCACTGATCAAGCATGCAGCACCGGTGCAGCTTGATAACGCGCTGATGAGTGCCGCGCAGGCAGCACAATGGCGGCAAAAGCTGCTGGAATCACTGGCGCATTTTCATCAGCAGCATCCCGAGGTGCCGGGCATCGGCCACGATCGTTTGCGTCGTGTGGCAATGCCGCATCAGCCTGCGGAATGGGTGTTAGCGCTGATTGATCAACTGCTGGCGCAAGGTCAGCTACAACAGCGACAAGGCTGGCTGCATCTGCCCGACTTCGAACCGCGCTTTAATCCGCAGGAAGAAGCTCTTTGGCAGCAGGTCGGCCCGCTGTTTGGCGATCAGCCGCTGTGGGTGCGCGATATCGCGCTGGCGCTGCAGCAGGATGAACAGGCGATTCGCTCGCTGCTGCTCACTGCTGCGCGGCTCGGACATATCACCGCGATCGTACGCGATCGCTACTATCGCAGCGACCAGATCCAGATCTTCGCCGATCTGATTCGGAGCCGTGCCGCGCAAGAGGGCAGCACCAGCGCCGCCGACTTCCGCAACCAGCTTGGCACCGGGCGCAAAGTGGCGATACAGATTCTGGAATTCTTCGACCGCAGCGGCTTCACCCGCCGCCGTGGTAACGATCATCTGTTGCGCGACGACCGCCTGTTTCCCGTATCATCTGCCTAAAATCTCTCGCGTTGCCTCGCAGTTCAGCCTGTAACTGCGCTGCAACGCGCATTCCCTGTTGCGCAAAAAAGTGACAGAATGTAAGAAATACTCTTACACGGGATGACGATGATGGCACGTACCATGACGATCGATTTAGGCGATGAACTGCGCGAATTTGTTGAATCTCTGGTTGAATCCGGCGACTACCGTACGCAAAGCGAAGTGGTGCGCGACTCGCTGCGCTTGCTGCGTGAGAAGCAGGCTGAATCAAAGCTGGAGAATTTAAAAAAACTGATTCAACAAGGGCTGGATAGTGGCGTAGCTGAAGACTGGGACATAGACGTTTTTCTTAATAGAATGAGAGCCAGGGTAGGCATTGATGAAAAGGATGATCAAGATAATGAAGGAAGCCGATGAAGATTTAGAGTCGATCTGGTTTTACGGCTATTGGAACTTCGGCAGCAAAAAAGCGAAGCAATATGTGCTCATGCTGCATCAACGTTTTAGTCAGCTGGCCACAAATGAGTTAGGCCGTAAGCGCGCAGAGTTGGGCAAAAATGTATTTGCACTACCGCACCGGGAACATGTCATTTATTACCGCTCGGAAGTTGAAAAGGTATTTATTGTGCGTGTGCTACATCATTCGCAAGACGTCTTAGTTCATTTTACTCAGCTTCACTGGCTTTAAAAAAAAGGGACGATCTCTCGTCCCCTTTATTTTGTAGCATCGCCATTCATGGCGACCACGCCAATTACTGCAGCAGCGAAATATCCGCCACCTGCAGGAACAGCTGGCGCAGCTGTGCCAGCAGCGTCAGACGGTTAATACGCACCGCCTGATCGTCAGCGTTCACCATCACTTTATCGAAGAAGTTATCTACCGCTTCGCGCAGCTGCGCCAGTTCAACCAGCGCATCCTGATAGCGACCTTCTGCAAAGTACGGCTGCAGTTTATCGCCCAGCGCGGTCACGAAGGTCGCCAGCTGGATCTCTTCGTTCTCTTTCAGCAGGGAAGCCTGCACGCTGTCGTTCAGGGTTTCGGTCGATTTCGCCAGGATGTTCGACACACGTTTGTTGGCAGCAGCCAGCGTGGCGGCCGCTTCCAGCGTACGGAAGTGCGAAACCGCCTTCATGCGCGCATCGAAATCAGCCGGACGGGTTGGACGACGCGCCAGCACCGCCTGAATGGTGTCAACGCTGTGGCCCTCTTCCTGATACCAGGTACGGAAACGGCCCAGCATAAAGTCGATCACTTCATCGACCACTTTGGCGTTGCTCAGCTTGCTGCCGTACAAACGCACCGCTTCTTCGGTCAGCGTTTGCAGATCGAGCGGCAGGTTTTTCTCCACGATGATACGCAGCACGCCCAGCGCAGCACGGCGCAGTGCGAACGGATCTTTGTCGCCTTTCGGATGCTGACCGATACCGAAGATACCCGCGAGGGTGTCCATTTTGTCGGCAATCGCCACGGCGCAGGCCACAGGATTTGACGGCAGATCGTCACCGGCAAAGCGCGGCTGATACTGCTCATTCAGCGCAACCGCCACATCTTCCGCTTCGCCATCGTGGCGCGCGTAGTGCATGCCCATCACGCCCTGCGTGTCGGTGAACTCGAAGACCATGTTGGTCATCAGGTCACATTTCGACAGCAAGCCCGCGCGGGTAGCGTGGTTCACATCAGCGCCAATCTGCGCGGCAATCCAGCCAGCCAGCGCCTGAATGCGATCTGTTTTATCACGCAGCGTACCCAGCTCTTTCTGGAACAGTACGGTTTTGAGACGCGGCAGATTATCTTCCAGACGCTTTTTGCGGTCGGTGTTGAAGAAGAACTCGGCATCCGCCAGACGCGGGCGCACCACCTTCTCGTTACCGGCGATGATCTGCTGTGGATCTTTGGATTCGATGTTGGTGACGAAGATGAAATTCGGCAGCAGCTTGCCCGCCGCGTCGTACACCGGGAAGTACTTCTGGTCACCTTTCATGGTGTAAACCAGCGCTTCAGCTGGCACCGCGAGGAACTTCTCTTCGAATTTCGCCGTCAGCACCACCGGCCACTCCACCAGCGAGGTCACTTCTTCCAGCAGGCTTTCGCTCAGATCGGCGATGCCGCCAATTTTCTGCGCTGCTGCTTCCGCATCCGCTTTGATTTTGGCTTTACGCGAGGCGTAATCCGCCACCACTTTACCGCGCTCCAGCAGCAGCTGCGGATACTGATCGGCGTTGTCGATGGTGAATTCTGGCTCGCCCATAAAGCGATGACCGCGAATCACGCGATCGGACTCAATACCGAGAATCTTCGCGGGAATCAGCTCATCGCCGAGCAGCAGCGTAAGGGTGTGCACCGGACGCACAAACTGCACGTCGCTCGCGCCCCAGCGCATCAGCTTAGGAATTGGCAGCTTGCTCAGCGCGGTAGCCACCATAGCGGGCAGCAGCGCCTGCGCGCTTTCGCCGGTGATGGCAGCGCGATGCACCAGCCATTCACCTTTATCCGTGCTCAGACGTTCGGCCTGCGCCACGGTGATGCCGTTACCACGCGCCCAACCTTCGGCCGCTTTGGTGGCGTTGCCATCGGCATCAAACGCGGCGGCGATAGCCGGGCCACGTTTTTCAACTTCGCGATCCGGCTGCGCGGCAGCCATCTGGGCCACTTTCAGTGCCAGACGGCGCGGAGCAGCAAACCAGCTCACTTCGCCATGCGCCAGACCGGCGCTATCAAGTTCAGCGGTGAAATGCGCAGCAAAGGCTTCTGCCAGGCTGCGCAGCGCTTTCGGAGGCAACTCTTCGGTGCCAATTTCCACCAGGAAAGTTTTATCGGTCATGGCTGCCTCTTACTTGTTTTTATTGCACATCGGGAAGCCAAGCGCCTCACGGGACGCATAATAGGCTTCCGCCACGGCTTTCGTCAGGGTGCGGATACGCAGGATATAGCGCTGGCGTTCGGTAACCGAAATCGCTTTGCGGGCATCCAGCAGGTTAAAGCTGTGCGCCGCTTTCAGAATGCGCTCGTAAGCCGGCAGCGGCAGCGGTTTTTCCAGCGCCAGCAGCTGCTGCGCTTCTTTCTCATACTGCTCGAAGCAGGTGAAAAGGAAGTCAACGTCAGCGTATTCAAAGTTATAGGTCGACTGCTCCACTTCGTTCTGATGGAACACTTCGCCGTAAGTGGTTTTACCGAACGGACCGTCGCTCCACACCAGATCGTAAACGCTGTCTACGCCCTGAATGTACATCGCCAGACGCTCCAAGCCGTAGGTGATCTCGCCGGTTACCGGCTTGCACTCGAGGCCGCCAACCTGCTGGAAGTAAGTGAACTGCGTCACTTCCATGCCGTTCAGCCACACTTCCCAACCGAGTCCCCACGCGCCCAGCGTTGGGTTTTCCCAGTTGTCTTCGACAAAGCGAATGTCGTGGATGGTGGGATCCATACCCAGCTCTTTCAGCGACCCAAGGTACAGCTCCTGAAGGTTGTCCGGGTTGGGCTTAATCACCACCTGGAACTGGTAATAGTGCTGTAAACGGTTCGGGTTTTCACCGTAACGTCCGTCGGTCGGACGACGAGATGGCTGCACGTAAGCGGTCGCCATCGGCTCTGGGCCTAAGGCACGCAGACAGGTCATCGGGTGTGAGGTGCCGGCGCCCACTTCCATGTCCAACGGTTGGACAATGGTGCAGCCTTGACGCGCCCAGTAATCCTGCAAGGTCAGGATCAGGCCCTGAAAGGTCTTGGTATCAAACTTTTGCATGTTGAATTCGCACGCGATACGGATCGGTTAAAAAAAGAGTGCGCCAGTATACCCTTTGACCGCGGATTGTGCAGCCGGAAATCCAGGCCAGTGCGCAGGCGATTACGGCAAGGTTTAACGGGCAAAAACAGAACAATAAGAAAATCGTATACGATTTACCCTCATCGCGAGCACTCGCCATAAAATTTTCATTAAAATCTTATATATCATAGTCTTGGTCGATATATCAGTAAATCCTATTACGTGATGAATATCACCTTTTTGACCCAATGGTTAAAAATCGCGCGTTGACACTCGTATAATCGTATACGAAATTGCGGTGAAACAGGTTTGCTTGAGATTTCACCATGAAGATTGCGTTGAGTTATCCCGGCATGAACGCCAGCGACCGCCCAATGGGGCCTGCGCCGCTCTCCGCCGCCGTGCTGCATGAACCAATGTTGTTCATTTCCGGCCAGGTGGCGATTGATCCCTACAGCGGCGAGATTATGGGCAACGACATCGCCGGCCAGACGCGTCAGGTGTTGAAAAACGTCGGCGATCTGCTGAGTGAAGCGAACATGACCTTCGACAACGTGGTCCGCGTCACTGTTTACCTGACCGATCTCAGTACGTTCAGCGCGATGAATGCCGCTTACAGTGAATTCTTCCGGTTCCCCTTCCCGGCGCGCGCCACCGTGGGCATTCAACTCAACCATCCTGACCTGCTGGTCGAGATGGAAGTGACGGCGATGCGCTGATGCATATTCACATCGAGAACGACGCCAGCGCACCGCGCGCACTCCATCTCTCTGTCGAGCAGCTGCAACTGCAACTCGACGCGCATCCGCCGTTGCGCAGCCACTTCACGCTGAGCGAAAACCGCGATCCGGCGCAGACCGCCGACTTTCTCGCCCGCTGCGACATTCTGTGGAGCGGACGTAAGCTGGCGCTCGATCAGTTCAGCACGCCGCGTCTGGGTTGGGTGCAGGTGATGTCCGCTGGCGTTGAGCAGTGGCTGGCGCACTGGCCGCAAGGCGTGACGCTCACCAATGCTTCTGGCGTACACGGCGATAAAGGTGCCGAGTTCATTTTGATGGCGGCGCTGATGTTCAACTTCGGCATTCCCGGTTTTCTGCAGGATCAGGCGCAGCGTGTGTGGCGTCCGACCTTTGGCGGCTGCGCACGCGGCAAAACCGTGCTGCTGCTGGGCGTGGGCGGCATTGGCGCCGCGGCGGCAAGTCTGCTGACGGCACAAGGCTATCGCGTGATTGGCGTGACGCGCAGCGGCCAGTGCGATGCCAACGTGGCGAGCTGCATCCGCATTGATGCGCTAGACGAGGTGTTGCCGCAGGTGGATGTGGTGGTATCGACGCTGCCGCTGACGCCGCAAACCCGCAATCTGTTCGATCGCCGCCGTCTCAATCTGCTGCCCGCACGCGCTGGCATCGTGATTGTTGGCCGCGCTGATGTATTTGATTACAGCGCGATGCGCGAAAAACTCAACGTAGGCGAACTGGCCGGCGCGGTGCTGGATGTCTATCCGCAAGAGCCGCTACCGGCCGACGACCCGCTGTGGCACACGCCCGGCGTGGTGATGACACCGCACTGCAGCCTCGACGATCACAGCGCCTACCTCGCCGGTTGCCTTGACGTGTTTATCGATAACCTGGCGCGCTTCCGCCACGGACAACCGCTGCGTAATCAGGTTGATCCGGCACGAGGTTATTAACCCCCGATATTTCCGTAGGGTCGCCATTCATGGCGACCACCTAAAAAAGCACCAAAGACGTTCATAAATCACAAAGTCATCGCTTTCTCATTCACCAGCATCAGGGGAACCTTATTATGAAATTTGCACGCACTGCTTTGTTAATCTCTGGTCTCAGCGGCAGCTTACTGGCGGGCATCTCCAGCGCCCACGCAGCCAGCACCGATCCCATCACGCCTGCCGCCAGCGACTTCGCGGCGATGGCGCAGTGCAAAGCACTGCAAACCAAATATCCCTCGCTGAAAGGCAAAGATCTGGTCGTCGGCCTCGGCGGCTACACCAAAGGCTTTGAAGCGCCATCGGAAAAAGATCCCAGCATCATTGAAGGTCTCGATCCTTCCCTGTTCGAGCGCATCAGCAGCTGCCTCGGCGCGAAACACAGTTACCAAAGTGGCTCGTTCAACGTGCTGCTCACCTCGATCGCCAGCGGACGCGCGGATATCGGTCCGATGCTGTACGTCACCGAAGAACGCATGAAGCAGATCGCCTTCGTCGCATCGATGCAGGTGCAGGATGGTTCGGTGCTGGCACAGGGCAACCCGAAGAAAATCAACAGCGTCGATGATCTGTGCGGCAAAACCGTCGCCGCCGCTGCGGGTTCGTACGAAGCCAACAAACTGGTGCCGGAACAAAGCGCCAAATGCAGCGCCGCCGGTAAGCCCGAAGTCAGCATGTTGATGGTGCAGAACACCGACAACAGCATTCAGGCGGTGAAAAGCGGTCGCGCGGACGTCTATCTGACCGAAGCCGGTTCCGCCGTTGCTATCGCCAAAGCGGATAAATCGCTGCAAAGCGGCTTCACCGTGGATCTGCCGATCATGGTGGGCTTCCCGATCGCCAAAGACAACGCCACGCTGCGCGCGGCGGTGCTGGACGCGATGAAGGTGATTCAGGCGAGCGGCGCACAGAAAAAACTGCTGGATTACTGGGGCCAGGGCAGCGCTGCCGAGCGTCCAGTGGTTGCGCGTGGTTAATGCATAAACTCAGCCGCCTCGGTGACTAATCCGAGGCGTTGAGGAGGATAACGCCTTGGATGATTTTCTTAAGTACCTGACTTTCCCCTACTTATGGGAAGGCGCTGTTATCGCCGTGCAGCTGCTGATTGGCGCGCTGGCGGGCGGCATTGTGATTGGCTTTTTCCTGGCGTTAGCCAGCAGCTCAAAGCACGGGTTTATTCGCGTGCCGGTGAAAATCTACATCTATACGCTGCGCGGCACGCCGGTGCTGCTGCAGCTGATTTTGCTGTACAACGTGCTGCCGGAATTTGGCCTGCGTTTGAGCCCGTTCACCAGCGCGCTTATCGCCCTGATGATCAACGAAACCGCCTTCTGCGCCGAAATCATTCGCGGCGGCATTATGGCGACCGATCGCGATCAAAGCATGGCGGCGCAGGCGTTCGGTTATTCGCGCAGCAAAGAGATGATTCACGTGGTGATCCCGCAGGCGCTGCGCGCCATTCTGCCCACCATGGGCAATGAAACTGTCGGGCTGCTGAAATCCACCTCGCTGGCTTCGGTGGTGGGCGTCAATGAGCTGACGATGCGCGGCCAGGCGATTGTGTCGCAAAACTTCCTGTTTATTCCGGTGCTGGTCGCGTCGGGCGGCATCTATCTGATTCTTTCCACGCTGCTGGCGGGCGGTCAGTGGTGGCTGGAGAAGTTCTACAACCTTGATGAACGTGCGCGTCGGGCACGCGCGCGCCTGGCGAAACTGCCGCCGGAAGCAGACGTGATGCCGATGCAGCTACCAAAACGGCGCTGGGATACGCAAACCGCCGCGCCGGTGCTGGAAGTGAATCAGCTGTGCGTCGACTACGCCGGTAAAGCGGTACTGAAATCGCTGTCGTTAACCGTCCGTCGCGGCGAAGTGGTGGTTTTGCTTGGTCGCTCCGGTTCGGGCAAAAGTACGCTGCTGAAATCGATTCTGGCGCTGACGCCACGCAGCAGCGGCACCATTCAAACCGAAGGCCACTTCATGGGCAGCGACGAAAACGGTCGCGCACTGGCGCCGCGACATCTGCCGGTCAACCGCGCCAAGTCGAGCATTGGCATCGTGTTCCAGCACTTCGCGTTGTTTGATCATCTTACCGCGCTGGAAAACGTGATGAGCATTCTGCTGCGCGTGCAGGGCGCACAGCCGGAAATCGCGCGCGGCAAAGCGATGCGCGCGTTGAAAATGGTAGGACTCGGTGATTTCGCCGCCTCGCTGCCGCACGAACTCTCTGGCGGACAGAAACAGCGCGTCGGCATTGCGCGCGCGCTGGCGGCAGAACCGCAAATCCTGCTGTTTGATGAGCCGACTTCCGCGCTCGATCCCGAACTGGTGCGCGAAGTGAACCAAACCATGCGCAGCCTGGCACAGACCGGCATCACCATGATCATCAGCACCCACGACATCGCGTTTGCGGCGGGCGTGGCCGATCGGGTGGTGTTCCTGCAGGACGGCGCGCTGATTGAAGAAGGCCCGCCGACGATTCTGCAAAATCCGCAAACGCCGGCTTTTGCCACCTTCCTTGAACATGAAAATGCTGCGGAGGCGCCACATGCCAACGCGCTTTGAACTCACGGCACGCGAGCGCCTCGGTGATGCGCTGTTCCGCTATATGCAGGGCCAACCGGCCGATGCGCTGGGTAATGAACCCGATGCCAATCAGCAGGCGCTACGCCGCTTTCGTCTGTTACCGCGCGTGCTGCAGGGCAATGAAAGCATCGACACGCAGATTTCCCTGCACCAGCAAAACTGGTCCGCGCCGATTGGCGTCGGCGCGTTTGCCGGTGACCGTATTTTCCATGAAGAAGGGGTGCTGCCGATTGCGCGCGCCTGCAAACGTCTGCAACTGCCGCTGGTGATCTCCGAAGAGAGCGTCACAACGCTGGAGCAGATTGGCGCCGAGTACGATCGCTGCTGGCTGCAACTGCGTGCGGCGGGCGATGTCGGCCGCATCAACGCTTTGATCGACCAGGCCGCGCAGGCCGGATTTAAAAATATCGTGCTCACGGTGCTGGCGCCGGTGCATCCGGTGGCCGGGTTACAGCCCGGCGGCTTCTCTATCGGCGACGCCCTGAAACAGCGCGGCTGGCACACCATCGGCGGCACGCAGCCGGGTGTTGCGCCGCTGCCGGCTTTTCCGGTGTGGCGCTGGCAGGAAATTGACGAGGTAGCGGCGCACTGCGCTAATCATCAACTGCCGCTGTGGCTGAAAGGCGTTCTGCATCATGACGATGCGGCGCAGGCCGCGCAGCACGGCGTCAGCGGAGTGATTGCCTCAAACATCGGCCTGCGCCAGAGCGCGCGCTGGGCTACGCCGGTCGATCAGTTGCCCGATTTGCAGGCGGTGACGCGATTGCCGCTGCTGCTGGATGGCGGCGTACGCTGCGGCAGCGATGCGGTGGTGGCGCGCTGTCTTGGCGCGTCGCTGTCGCTCAGCGTGCGCCCGATCATCAGTGCTTTAGTCGCCGGTGGCGAGAGTGCGGTGTTCGATCTGCTTTCCGGCTGGATCAATGAAGTTACGGCCATTAGTCACTGGTGCGGCGTCAGCGATATGGCGGCGCTGAACGGCAGCTTTATCACCGAGGAGCGCTACTGATGCAGACACTGATTTTCAACCAAGGCGATGCCAGCGAATCCCGCATCTATTACTGCGCGCACTATCTGGCGCACAGCCTCGGCCTGTTCGCCGCACAGCAGCTGCAGGTGATCTTCACCACCAGCGAATCAGGCGGGCATACGGTACAAGGCGGCCAGGTTCCCGCAGTGCTGAATCGCGACGCCGATCTCACGCTGGGCGGCCCGATGGTGGTGATGAAGCATTTTCAGCAGTACGGCGCAGAGTTGCAGTGTTTCTGCGCCTCGGTGGCGGCCAATCCGTGGTTTCTTGCGGCGGCGCAGGCGCAGCCCGATTTTCAGCTCAGCGATCTGCGCGGCAAACGTGTGCTGGATGTCGGCAATGTCGGCACCGCCACGCTGACGTTCCGCTGGCTGCTGGCGCGTCACGGTTTGCAGGATGACGTTGAGCTGATCGC
>Ga0308164_10002187_pt1 | contig 20137 bp, 12 predicted proteins | sample PhyTR2_FD_201031 | JGI IMG/M metagenome (GOLD analysis project Ga0308164, IMG submission 201031) | Phyllosphere microbial communities from UC Gill Tract Community Farm, Albany, California, United States - DLSLT.R2 | ecosystem: Host-associated > Plants > Phyllosphere > Unclassified | place: USA... | reverse complement strand
AGGATCTTGTTGACGAGCTGGGAGACGATCGGCGCGCCGTAGACGGGATCTGCGACGACGGGGCGCTTCGGAGCGGGACCCTTACGAGGCATTACTTCTTCTCCATCTTCGCGCCGTAACGGCTGCGAGCCTGCTTGCGGTTCTTGACGGCCTGCGTGTCGAGGGCGCCGCGAACGATCTTGTAACGGACACCGGGGAGGTCTTTCACACGACCACCGCGGACGAGCACCATGGAGTGCTCCTGCAGGTTGTGGCCCTCACCGGGAATGTAGGCGGTGACCTCGGTGCCGTTGGAGAGCTTCACACGAGCGACCTTGCGCATCGCCGAGTTCGGCTTCTTGGGGGTGGTGGTGTACACACGGGTGCATACGCCACGCTGCTGCGGGTTTGCCTTCAGGGCGGGAGCCTTGGTCTTGGAGACCTTCGGCGTGCGACCCTTCCGGACCAACTGCTGAATAGTTGGCACTACTTCTCCTTGTTTGTGCTGCACGGTGACAGCGAATGTGCTTTTAGCATTCGACGCGCCGATTGCTCGGAGCATTGAGTTCGATTGGATCCGTCAGGATGAGCAGAAGGCTCAGCCAGTAGGCGACGGATATGCCGTGGGGGCTGGTCGATGGTCGACCCGACCCGATGTGTGAGAGATGTGAACCCGAGCAGACCCTTTCGGGCACGGTTCATGGCACGACAAAGCGCACACCCCTGCAATGTTACGCGGCAGGGGTCGGGCGGTCAAGCCGGAGCGGCAACCCTCCAGGCCCCGCTCAGCCGCGCGAAATCGACGAGACGAAGGTGGCTCCGTCGGCCGTGATCTCGGTGATGTCACCGTTCACGAACACGGGGATCGGGCCCGCCGTGGCCGTGCCGGTCGCACCCGACGCGTTGTCGCGGATATCGGCCTTCAGGTTGGCCTGGCCCGTGGCGCCCGTCGACACGCGGTATCCCGTGCCGTTCCACTCGCCGATGGTGAACGTCGGCCGCGGGTCGAGGGTCCACGTCGTGTTCGTGTAGGTGTAGGCGGGGTTCTTGCCCGTGGCGTAGAACGAGCAGCCGGCCGGGTCGAATTCGGTGGATGCCTGGCAGGCATCCAGCCAGGCGTTGACCGCGTCGTTGGCCTTCTGCGTTCCCGCATCCGTCAGTGCGACCGTGAGATCGGACGAAGGCGCTGCGGCCGAGCCCGTGAAGCCCTCGACCGTGACCTGCTGGGCCTCGACGGAGTAGAACTCGTTGTCCTCGGCCAGGCCGACCTCGTAGGTGCCCGGGAGTGCGCGCAGGGACTCGGCTCCTTCGGGGATCGCGATGCCGCCGACAGCGGGGGCAACCGCTGACGGGCCCGTCATGCCGACAGTGATCGTGCCGAGCGGCACTTCCTCGAGCGCCCACTTGTCGAAGAAGATCGCATCCCTGCCGTCTTTCTGCAACGTGAATTCTTCGGTGAGTTCGGCATCGCCCTGCGTGATGGTCGCTGTGACGGTGGCGGTGTCGCCGGATGTCGTCGTGCGGCCGATCTCATAGGCGGACGGGCGGTCGGCAACCTCGGCGTAGGCCTTGTTGGTGAGGAGGACATCCGCGTCGGCGTCGACCTCTGTGCCGGCCAGCTTCAGGGCCTCGGCGGCATCACCGTCGACGAGGGCGTCGAGGTAGGCCGTGACCTGGTTCTCAGGCGCGTGCGCCGCGGTTCCCACGGAGTACCCGACGATGCCGCCGGCGATGAGCAGGAGGAGGACGACGACGGAGGAGATGATGGCGATGATGGGGCCGCGGCGGCGCTTCTTGCGAGGGGTGTCGGTGCCCGCTTGCCCGGACGGGCCGGAGCCGGTCGGCGGGATGGGGCCGGTGTAGGGCGTTCCCTGCTGCGGGGCGGCGGCGGACCGCTGAGCGGCGGGGCGGGACTGAGCGTTCGGGTATTGCTGAGGAGTCGTCGGTTGCTGCGCGCCGTAGTTCTGCGGCGGCTGCTGGCCGGAGCGCTGCTGAGAGGTTTGCGCCGGGTACTGCTGGGTCGGCTGGGCAGGGTACTGCTGCGTCGGCTGAGCAGGGTACTGCTGCGTCGGCTGCTGCGGGCTGGGCTGTTGCGCGGGGTACTGCTGGGCCGGCTGGGCGGGCCACTGCTGCGTCGGCTGCTGTTGGCCCTGCTGCTGCTGGCGCTGCTGCGGCTGGCCCGACTGCTGGGCAGGGTACTGCTGCTGGCCGGGCTCCTGCCCGGGGTACTGCGGGGCCGACTGGGCGGGGTGCTGCTGCGTCGGCTGCTGGGGAGTCGGCTGCGGCTGGGCAGGGTACTGCTGGGCCGGCTGCGCGGGGAAGGGCTGGCCGGGACGCTGTTCGGCGGGGTTCTGCTGCTGCGGGTGCTGTGCCGAGGGTGCGGAGTGCTGAGCCGGGGCGGATGCGGCGGGAGCACCGTTCGCGGGCATCGGGGGGACGGGCGGGAGCGGCGGGCGCTCGGGGCGGTTGTCGTCGTCGGTCGGCTGCGTCATGGTGTCCCCCGGGATGTGGAATGAGTTGTTGCTGGAAGTTTAGTGACGCCTGAGTGTGGCTCGAGCATCCATCACCACTGGGACGGCGGGGCGTCGAGCTCGAGGCTGAGGTCGGAGAGGAGCGCGGCGACCTGCGGTTCGACGTAGATCGCGACCGCGCGCTCGATGCGGCCACGGTGCTCGGCCATGGCGATGCAGACGAGTTTGCCGGCGTGGATGGCACACTCGTCGGCCAACCGGATCTCGGTGCGCAGGGCGACCTTCTCCTCGTCGGAGAGCGGTGGGGGCGGAGGCGGGGGCGCTGCGGCTTGCGGCGTGTCGAGGTCGGCGAGGCCCGCCAGGGTGAAGAGGTAGGGGGCCGACGGGTCGGGCTCGGGGTCGAGCGGGAGGCCGTCGTATTCGGGCTCGAGGCCGTGATCGGGACGGTAGGTGGCTGCCTTGCGGCGCTCGGCCTCGGTCAGCTCGTGCTTCAGGAGGGGCAGGTTCTTGTTCGTGTAGTCGTCGACGATGTCATCGACGATAGCCTTCACGCGCGTGGAGAGGCCGTGCTGCACGGCGTGCGGGACATCGTGGTCGAGGCCCGCGGCCACCATGACGGGGGAACCGAAGCAGCGGCGGCACACCCGCGTGCGGCCCGTGTGCGTGGACGGGTGCCAGCGGGGCAACCACCTCAGCCACGCGTCCACCGCCTGGCTGACACGCGTCTCGAGCGACCGGTCCATGACCATACGTTACCCGCGATCCCGTTCCCACGGCCAGAGCGGGCGGCGCGGATGTTCGCCACCCACGATCACGAGGATCGCGAAGACCAGCGCGACGACGAATGCGGACACGCCCGCGGCGAGGGCGAAGGGGCCGAGGAACGTGTCGCGGGCGAAGATGACACCCGCGAGGATGCTGCCCGTCGTGGCCGCATAGAGGACGGCGCCGGAGAGCGCGTAGACGAGGTAGGTCGCCAAGCCCGTCAAGACGGCCCAGCCGACCGGGACGCGGGAGGAGTCGGAGGCGTGTGGGCGCGGGACTGCTGGAGAAGGGCTCGAGGGAGAAGAGGGCGGCGCTTCGGAGGATTGGGCGTCGGGAGCCGAGGACGGTTGCGCGCCGCTAGTCGGGTGGGCACGGAGGGCGACCGCGCGGCGGAGGAGCGAAAGGAGGACGGCGGCCAGGGCGAAGGCGACCATGGATGGGCCGACGAGGGGGCCGGCATCCGGTTCGTCGATGACCTCGAGGTCGGTGAAGAGGCTGATGAAACCGAAAGCGCAGACGACGAGGGCGAAGAAGGTGATGCCCGCGAAAACTGCGAGGACGATGGGGTAGCGGTTGGGCTCGCCGGACGGGGTCGACATGGCTGCGCGTCAGCGACGGCGGATGTGGACGGGGTACTCGCCGAATCGCAGGGACTCGTCGTCGGCGATGGCGGTCTTGATGCCCGGGTCGACGAAACGCTCGGCGCCCGTGGTGGAGACGAGGGATGTTCCGTTCGTCGACTCGAGATCGATGACCCAGAGGCCCGAGGAGTCGAGGCCGACGGCGGCGTGGGTTTTCGAGACACTGCGCTGCGTGTCGTAGAGGCGGGCCCTGGCCGTGATGTCGAGGTGGGATTGCGGCTGCGGGTCGCGGCCCAGCAGGATGCCTGTGACGAGGGGCACGACCTGGCCGTCGGGGAGTTCGAGTTCGATGGCGGAGGCCGACGTGACGCCGCGGGCCGGGGTCGACGGGGCAGGCGCGGGGTGTCCGGATGCGGCGGAGTGCGCCATCGTTGCGGATGCTGCGGCCGGCGTCGCGGGAGCCGGAGGCGTGACGGGCGCAGGGGCCGCGCCCGCAAGGGACGACAGTGCCGGCGCTGAAGCCGCGCCCGCGGGAGGAGACAGAGGCGGCACGGCCGCGGGCGTTGATGACGCGGGAGCGCCCGTCGCAGGAGAGGCGGCCGAGGGAGCGTGGGTGGGAGCGGCCGCGGGGACGATGGGAGCCGGGATTGGGAGCGCCGGGCCGGCCGGGCCGGGCTGACGGTCAGATGCCAGCTGCGCGGGCGCCTGCGGGAGGGCTGCGTCCGCTTCGGAAAGCTGCTGTGCGGAAGGCTGCGATGCGGATGTCTGCGGTTCAGAAGGAGCAGACGGGACCGCCGGAGGCGCGGGCGGTGCGTCGTTGGCGGGCGTCGGAAGAGGGGCCGCGCCGATGGTGCCGGGGTTACGGGAACCGGGGGCTACCGGGATGGTGCCGCCCGTGATGCCGAATTCCGGCTTCAGAACGGGGATGGGATCGCGCGAGAAAGCGGTCTGATCGGTTCGGGGGGCCGCGACGCCCGGGGGCAGGCCGATTTTGCGCGCCGACGGCTGCGCGGACTGGCGCTGATCCGACGACGACGGCGGCTGCTGCTGCTGCTGCGCTGGCGCCGGTTGTCCGCCGCGATGCGAGACGGGAGGGAGGGGCGGCGCGGGCGGAAGCGGAGGGGGCGGCGGAAGGGGCGCGCCGGGAGGGGTCGGTTCGGAACCTGCGGCACCGGGCACGGGCGGGAGTGGCGGGCGGGGCGGGATGGCAGCATCCCAGCGGTCACGGTCGGTCACTGCTACTCCCCCTTCTGCTCGGGCTGGTTCGGCGTTGCTCGGTTGCGTCGCAGGCGGTTCGGCTTCGACGCGGGCTGCTGCGTGGCCGGAGTGGCACCCGGGTTCGAGTTCGGGTTGGGGTTCGGCCGCGTGGATGCTGCAGAACCCGAGTTTTTCTTCGACGCGCGTCCTACGCTACGCCGCGCGGGAGTGGGCGCGCCACCCGTCGTCGATTCGGCGGCGGCCGAGCGGGCCGAACGTTTGGGCTTGTGGCCGGGAGCGGTCAGGCGGTCGCTGACGCGGCGTTTCGAGTTGATGCGGAAGCGGCTGCGCTGGCGACGCCACCAGCCGACGGCCGAACCGGTCGAACGGATGCGGCGCTCGGTCTCGCTCCAGATGGCATCGACCTCGGCCGCGGGGACGTCGACGCCCGCGAAGACGGCGCGGTCGGCATCCCGGGCGACGGCGGCGAACGAATCGCTCGCGGACGACGCGGCGGTCGACGACGAAACCGGGAGGCGACCGTCAGGCGAACTCGTGGGGCGCTGACCGGCCGCGGGGGCGCTCGACGCCAGGATCGACGGGGTTCCGAAACCGGGAGCGGCCGAACCGGACGGGGGCGCGAACGACGCGGGCTGCGACCCCGAAACGGATGGCGCCGCCTGAGCCGCCGATGCACCCGAAGAGTTCGAGGCACCTGAAGACTTCGAGGCATCCGATGATGTCGACGCCGAGGACGACGGCACGGCGGCGGCCAACGCGGCGGCCGTCGCGCGACGCGTCATACCCTGCGGCACCTCGACGCCATACTCGGCGTGGCGGTCGAGCAGCTCGTCCCAGGCACCCGCGACCTGACGGTCGGGGGTGGGCGCGTTGCGACGACGCTTCACGCGGCGGCGCTTGATGGCCATGACGATGAGGAACGGGATGAGGTAGGCGAGGATCGGCACGGCCAGCGCGGCGGCGAGACCGTACATCCAGGTGGGGACGACGATCTGGTCGTCCTTCTTCTCGTCGTTGCTGTCGTCGATCTCGACGTTGGTGAGCAGATCCTCGTCGCGCTTGTCGACGCGCGGGGGCTGACGCACCTGCGGCTGCGGTTCGGTCTTGGGCTTCGGGTTCTGGTCCTGCGGGATCTCGGTCTCGTCCGGGGTCGGATCGAACTGCACCCAGCCGACGCCCTCGAAAGGAACCTCGACCCAGGCCGTGACGTCGTTGCCCGTGACCTTGGTGGCGCCGTCTTCCGAGACGTTCTCGGGCGCGAAACCCATCACGACGCGCGCGGGGTAGCCGAGCTGACGGGCCATGAGCGCGAACGCCGAGGCGTACTGCTCCTGGTCACCGATCAGCTGGTTGCGCGTGAACAGTTCCTCCATGCGGTCGGCACCGTGGCCGGCGCGCGAGGTGGCCGTGTCGCTCGCGAGACCGTGGCTCAGATATCCGCTCGTCTTGAGGTTGTTCTCGATAGCGCGCAACTTGCCGATCGGGCTCGTGGCATCGCCGACGAACTCGTTGGTCTTGGCCTTGACGATGCTGGGCACGCGCTGCACGGCCGGCAGGGTGACCGAGGCGACGGGCACATCGGCGAGGGCGTCGTCGGAGGGCTGCGTCTGCAGCACGGACTGCAGGTCGTAGGTGAACTTGGGGCCGATGCCCGAGGTGACGACGGCCGTGGCGGTGTCGGCGTTGAAGCGCAGGTCTTGCGACTTGTCGGGCGTCTCGGGCAGTTCGAGACCGGTCGGGTAGCCGACGACGGGCAGCCACGGGCCCTGATAACCGGTGACGGCGACGTCGATGTTGCGCGAACCCTTGGCCGTCAACAGCTCGGGCGCGGGCAGCTGGCGCGAGACGAGCTGGAACGATCCGGAACCGTCGGTCTGCACATCGGCGGGCGCGAGCTTCCAGAGTTCGCCGTCGTAGGTGTCCATGGTGGCGAGGCGCAGCCGGTCGCCCTTTTCGAGGCCCGTGACCTCGAACAGGTCGGTCTCGGCGAGGGTCTTCGTGTACTGCCGGAAACCGCTCAGCGGGCTCGGGTACTCCTCGGGGTCGAAGGGTGGCTGCACGTGTTCGCGCACGACGACACGATCGGCGGATGGCGGGGTGAGGAAGCCTGCGCCCAGCCCGGCGACGAGGGCGGCGGCCAGGACGACGGCGCCGGTTCCGAGGAGTTTGGTGCGGACGAGACCCGAGCGGTCCTGCAGGCTCACGTTCTCGGCCGAGCTGCGGCGCCAGCTCAGCCACACGAGCGCGATGGCCGCGAAGACGATTCCGCGCGCGGCGGCGAAGAAGGGGCGCTCGGTGCCGATAACGACGCTGAAGATGTAGAGCGCGGCCGGGCCGGAGAGCAGCACGGCGAGGCGGCCGGGCGTGCGGTCGCGGCGCGGCATCCAGCGCAGGGCGAGGATGGCCGAGACGAGGCCCACGAGCCACGCGGCGACGTAGGGCAGCACGTTGATGTACTCGGGGGCGCCGACGGGCGGGGCAAGGGTGAGGATGTCTCGCCACCCGAAGACCGCGCCCAGGGCGAGGGAACGCAGCGTGACGAGCGTGGGCAGGACGCCCGCGATGGCATCCGCCGTGACCGCGAAGGCGCTGCCGAAGACGAAGTAACCGACGAGCGCGAGGAGGGCCGTGAGGAGAGCGTTGAGGCGCCAGCGGTGGGAGAGGTAGCCCGCGGCTGTGCCGACGAGGAGACCGCCGAAAGCCGCGAGGAGGTACCAGTTGTCGCTGAAGGCGGGAGCGAAACCCCAGAGGCCGATGAGGCTGAGGAAGGAGACGACGCCGAGGTCGCGCCAGGCGAGCGGCGTGACCGTGCCACGCGGGAGGGGCGGGCGAGGGGCGGCGGGTTGGCGAGGCGCGCGGGGTGGGCGCGGCGGGCGTCCACCACCGGATGCGGATGCCGCGGCCCGGTTTTCGGCGCGCTCGGCACGAGACGGGCGGCCGGCGCGTTCGGCGCGGGATCCGCGCGCAGGACGGTCGGCGCGGTCGGCGCGGCCGGTGCCCTCGGCGCGCCCAGCGCGACCCGCTCGGCCGCGACGCGAGGGCTTTTCAGAGCCAGCGGAGGGCGCGCCTGCGGCGTCTCCGGAAGCGCCCGCGGCGGGAGCACCAGCGGCCGGCGGCGGGGTGATGCGCGAACCATCCCGGTTCGGCTGGGGGAATACGCCGCTCATACGGCCCTCGCCATCACGCGCGGGAGGTCGGTGAGAGCGCCGATCGAGATGACGCTGAGGCCCGCGACATCCGTGAGCCGTGCCTTTTGGCCGAGCGCCACCGCGATGGCGATGACGTTGGTGTCGCCGCCGAAGAGGCGCTGCACGGAACGGTAGTCCGAGGCATCCATCAGGGAGCCGGCGACGATGACGACGACGCTGGGCGGGGGCAGGCGTTTGGTGGCCTCACGGGCGAACGTGCGCGCGTTGCCCGTCTCGCCCTCGAGGGGTTCGATGCGGCACGAGTCATCGAGGATCGACACGACCGAGTGCGTGCGCAGCTGCAGGCCCTCGGTGACGACACTGATCTGGGTGCCGTCGCGGATGACCTGCGAGGCGATCGACGCCGTCGCCGACACGGCCAGCTCGAACTCGTCGTCGGAGGCGTAGTAGCGGCGGTCGCGCGAGTGCACGATGGTCAACTGGCTGCGCCGAGACTCTTCGAATTGGCGCACCATGAGCTGGCCCGTGCGCGCCGACGAGCGCCAGTGCACGTAGCGCACATCGTCGCCCGTCACGTAGTCGCGCAGCGCGTGGAACGAGATGTCGTTGTTGGTGATCTTCTTGGTGATCTGGCCCTCGAGGTCGCGCACGAGGCCCGCGGCGGTCGGGTGCAGGCGCGTGGTCACGGGGTGCACGAACAATTCGATGGGCTCGGTCCACTTCACGACGCGTCGGAACAGGCCGAGCTGGTCGCCACGCACCGAGACGGCGGGGCCGGCATGGATGACCGCGCGGCGGTTCGTGGGAACGGCGAACAGTTCCTCCGTGTCGGCGTTGGCGGCCAGACCCGGGATGGCGAACTCGGCCAGGCCGCGCCCGACGGGCAACTCGAGCGTCGTCGCCGTGGAACGCTTCTCGCCCACATTGGTGACGAGCACGCGGCCGATGGCCCGCTCCCCCACCGTCACGCGGCGCGGGTTGAGCTCGATCTCGACGCGGAAACGCGAGCGTCCGAAGAGGAAACAGGCGGCGACGATGCAGGCGGCGGCCAGCGTGGCACCGACGATGAGCAGCTCGGCCCAGCCGAAGACGGCACCCACGACGAGCGCGGTGGCCGCAGACGCGAGCACGAGCCATCCGAGAGGCGAGACGACCGCGAGAACCGGTCGCACGTAGCGCCAGGCCCAGAGCACCCACGACGACACGACACGCCGCAGCGGTTCGGTCCGGCGGGCGACGACGGCAGAGGACCGGCCGAATGCCCGCGCGACAGAGCCCCCGGCCTGGCGGAGGCCGTCCAACGGCACGCTCAGGCGGGTTTTCGTCGGGCGGACGGTTTCGCTCATGCGGCGCGGTAGGCCGGGGCGGGCAGGTCGACGACGATGCCCGCGATGATGTCTTCGGCCTTGACGCCGGCGAACTCGGATTCGGAGTCGACGATGAGACGGTGCGCCAGGACGGGCACGGCGAGTTCGGCGACATCGTCGGGCGTTGCGTAGGTGCGGCCCTGCGACAGCGCCCACGTCTTGACCATGCGGGCGAGCGAGAGGCTGCCGCGCATGCTGACGCCGAGCGCGATGTCCTTGTGGTCGCGCGTGGCTCCGACGATGTCGGTGATGTATTCCATGACGCTGCGGTCGACGTGCACGTCGGTGGCGAGCTCGGCCATGGCGATGAGGGCGTCGGGGCCGATGATGGGCGTGATCTTCGAGGCACGCGAACGGTTGGCGGCATCCATCAGCAGGTCGACGGCGATGGAGCGGTCGGGGTAGCCGAGCGTGGTCTTGACGATGAATCGGTCGAGCTGGGCTTCGGGCAGCTTGTACGTTCCGGCCTGCTCGACGGGGTTCTGCGTGGCGATGACCATGAAGGGCCGCCCGACCGGGTAGCTCTCGCCGTCGACCGTGACCTTGCCCTCCTCCATGACCTCGAGCAGCGCGCTCTGCGTTTTCGGCGACGCGCGGTTGATCTCGTCGGCCAGCACCACGGAGGCGAAGATCGGTCCCTTGTGGAACTCGAACTGGTTGAGCGACTGGTTGTAGATGGTGACGCCCGTCACGTCGGAGGGCAGCAGGTCGGGCGTGAACTGGATGCGCGAGTTGGTGCCCTCGAGCGTGTTTGCCAGCGCCTTGGCGAGCACCGTCTTACCCGTGCCGGGGAAGTCTTCGAGCAGCACGTGACCCTCGGACAGCAGCGACGCGATGATGAGCTTGATCACGCCCTCCTTGCCGAGGATGGCGCCGCCGACGTTCGTGACCAACGAATCGAACGCCCCGGCGAACCACGTCGCCTGTTCCTGACTAACGCTCACGTTTTGCTCTCTCTTCTCGGGTTAGAAATGCTGCGGGTGCTGACAACCGAATCGGATGTCGCGCTACCAGACGACCTTGTTCGACTCGACGCCGTTCACGCTCACCCAGTGGTCACCGTGGTTGCCGTTGTAGCAACCGGTCTGGGTGGTGAGGTTTCCGTTGCCGTCGGTGATGTACGGCGGCGAACCGGGTCGCGGACCGCTCGACGGGTAGTTCCAGTCGGAGCTGGAACCATCCACGCCGCGGCAGCGCACCTCGACGGTCGTGTTCGGCGGGAAGTTCTTCGCCGTGAAGGCGAAGTGGTAACCCGTGCCGGAACCGGCGACGGCCTTGGGGCCACCCTGCGACATCGTCACGGAGGGCTTGGGCGGCGGGGGCGGCGGCTTCTCTTCGACGTTGGCGCCGTTGCTGTCGGCCGACCAGGGGCTGCAACCGGCCTCGTTGTTGCACGCTTGGACCCGCAAGGTGTAGCTGCCGACGCCGACGGTTCCGGATCGCGCTTTCAGCCCGGTCGTGGAGCCCTTCGTTCCGTTGGAGAATTCGTAGTTGTACGTAACAGCGCTTCCACCGGTGTCGCCTGTCGCTGGCCATTCGCCGGAGATCGTCGTGTTGGCGTACTGCGCGTCTCGTGTGGCCTTCGGACGACCCGGCGTCGCCGGCTTGTCGTAGGACGTCTCACTGCTGGGCGGCGAAGCCTCGCTCCGACCCACACCATTCGTCGTGGTAACCGTGAACGTGTACTTCTGGCCGTTCTCGCCCGCGAACTTCAGCGTGCAGGGCGCGGCGGTCGGGCAGCTCTGTTGCGTGCCGCCCGGGGTGCGGGTGACCGTGTAGTCGGTGATCGCGGACCCGTTGCTCGACGGCGAGGGGTTCACCTTGACCGTGATGTTGCGGGGCGTGGCCGTCAGCGTTGCCGCGCGAGGCGCATCCGGCTCGCTCATGACCGTCACCGACACACGCCCCTGCGCGCGCCTCGACGGGTCCTTGGTCGCATCCTCGATCGTATAGAGCACGCTGATCGTCTGCGCCTTGTCGGGGCCCGGCGTCACGGTGATGTTCTCGCCCTTGATGGCGGCCTGCGCGTTGCCCGTCTCGACGGCCGCGTCGACGATCGTGAGGGGTTTGCCGTCGTTACCGAAGGGGTTGAAGTCGTTCTTCAGCACGTTGAGCGTGACGGGCTTCGACGGACGGCCGTTGCCCTCCGAGTCCTGCACGGCGGACGGCAGGGGGCGCGTCGACTTCACGACGCGCACCGTGACGGTTCCGGGCACCGTGAACTGCTTGAACTTCACGTTGAACGTCAGCGTGGTGGACGTGCCCGGCTGCACGCCGAAGGGCGCGCTCACCGAGATCGTCGAACCGCTGAGGGTCGGCTCGATGCCGCCGCTCGCGCCGCCCAAGTTGTCATAGGTCATCTGCGGGATGAGTGCGGGGTTCGGGTGGTTCGTGGCGGCGCGCAGGTCGACGGTCTGCGGCGCCTCGCCGGCCTCGATCGGGATCTCCTGCGCGACGAAGGTCGGAGGAACGTCCTCTTGCTCGGGGTCTCCCACCGTGATGGGCAGCGTGAGCACCTGGTGCCCGGTGGACGTGCCGTCGGTCGCCTCGAACGTGATCGATGCGGGCCCGCGGTAGTCGCGGCGCGGCGTGTAGGTCAGGGTCTTGTTGTCGGGCGCGTTCTTGCTGCCGTCGCTGTTGGTCGAGGTGACCGAGCCCAGCTCCTTGATGCTGATCTCTTTGCCGCCGGGTGAGTAGGCCACATCGGAGAGACGCCACGTGCGCGATTCGTTCATGGGCACGATCTGCTCGGGCAGGTTGGGGCGCAGCTCGGGCGGCATGCCGTCGGAGAACGGCGGAACGACGATGAAGGCGGCCGTCGACAGGTTGTCGGTTTCGTTCGTCAGGCGGTAGGCGATGGCCGTGCGGGCGTCGCCCAGCGTGACGCGGACCTGGCCGTTCGAGAGGATCTCGGCCTGGCCGGCGTTCGGGCCCTCGACGTCGACCTTGAGCTCGTCGTTCGTTCCGCCGGGGTTGCTCGCGCCCTGCTTGACGTCGACGTCGACGGTCTTCTTGTTGACGACATCCTTCGCCTCGACGATGTGGTCTTGCACGATGGGTGGCTGCAGGCGCGCGGCCGTTGTCACGCGCACCTGGATGAACGCGTTGTCCGTGCCGCCGTGGCCGTTGTTCATGGCGTATTGCACGCCGAACGTGCGCTCCTCGTCGGGCGCCTGGATCTCAACGTTGGCGCCGGACACCTTCGCCTCGATCTCGGCGGGCACCTCGACGAGCTTCTTCTCGAGCTTGAGCTCGTAGCCGTTGGGGTCGGAGTCGTTGGCGAGCACGGGCACCGTGACGACGCGACCCGGCTGCACCTCGACGATGTCGTCGACGGCCTTGGGCGGCGCCGCCTCGGCGGGGCGCGCGATGACACCGATGTTGATGGTTCCCGTGGCTGTTGCGCCGTAGGTGTCGCGCACGCTGTACTCGAAGGCATCCGTGCCGCTCGTTCCCTCGAAGGAACGGTAGGTGATACTCGTCGACGTGCTGTCGATGATGGTGCCGAGCGACGGCGGGCGCACGAGGCCGTCATAGACGACCGAGTCGCCGTCGGGGTCGAGGCCGTCGAGCGGGATGTTGACCGTGACCGTCGCGCCCGAGAACACGCGGGCGTTGAGGGCACGCGGCGTGGGCGTCTGGTTGTTCTTCTCGTCGGCGGCGACGACGTTGAATGTGACGGTCGCGACGGCGGTCTGCTCGAACTCGTCGGTCACCTTGTATTGCGCCGTGTAGGTGCCGGCCTCACGCGGAGCCTGGTAGCGCACCTCGTTGTCGGCCACGAACGCGAGCCCCGCGCTCGGCGCCTGCTGCAGATCGGGCGCGACCTTCATGACGGTGTTGTCGGGGTGCACGTCGTTGTCGAGCACGGGAACCGAGACGATATCGCCCGCGCGCACCGTGATCTGGTCGTCGGCGGGGATGGGCGCCTGGTGTTTCTGGAGCGGCGGGATGGGCACCACGGTGACGGTCGTGACGGCGTCTTGCGTGCCATCCGACACCGTGTAGCTGAACTGCAGCTGACCCGTGACGGCGGCCGAGGTGGTGACGCGGATGACCTGCAGGTTCAGCACCTCGACGGACAGCTGCGCGGCGACCTCGTCGGGAACGTCGACCGACCGCACGGCCAGCACGTTGCCCGAGGCCGAGACGTCGTTCGTGAGCACGTTGATCGAGGTGGGCTCATTCGGCCGCAGGTAGCCGATGTCGCGCACGGCGATGGGCTTCTGCGCCTGGGCCGGCTTCTCGTTGACCTGCACGCGGATGATTCCGGGGCTCGACTTGCCGGCCGCGCCGACCGTGTACTTGATGTAGAAGGCACCCGGGGCGCCCGAGAGAACGCGGATGCTGTCGTCATCCGGGTTGACCGAGGTCTGCAGGCCGGCCGTGATCGACTCGGCCGCGAGCAGGTCGAGCTTCTCACCCGAGGGCGAGACGTCGTTCTCGAGCGGGAACACGTCGGCGGGCTCGCCCACGAAGGTTTCGATGTAGTCGGGCGTACCGACGGGGTTGAGCGAGTTCGGCGGCTTGACGTCGAGCACGAACTTGCCTTCGGCGCTGGCCGTGCCGTCGCTCACGACGAACTTGATGTCGCGCGTGCCGAGCTCGCCCGAGGTGTGGGTGACCGTGATGTAGCCATCGGGCGAGAAACGCACCTGGTCGCCGGCATCCGAGGCCGCCTGCTGCAGGTAGATGTCGTCGCCGTCGGGGTCGCGCCAGTCCGTGAGCGCGTTGTAGGTGACGCTCTTGCCCGATTCGACGGTCGTCGCGGCCTCGCGGTTGGTGATCGGGGCGGCGTTCTGGTCGGCCGCGACGAGCTTCACATTGACGTTCGCCTCGGCGACACCGCCCGGCCGGCCGTCGGAGACCGAGTAGCGGAAGGAGGCCGTCGCGCCCGCGCCCGCGCTCGGGTTGGGGGTGAACTGCAGCGCGCGGCCGCCGTCGATGGTGTCGAGCGTGCCGGTCTCGGGCGGGATGGGGTCGTAGTTGTTGATGACGAGCACGTCGCCGTCGGGGTCGGTGTCGTTGTCGAGCACGCCCAGAACGGTCGACTTGCCGGGGCGCGCACCGAACTCGTCGTCGCGCGCGAGGGGCGGCCGGTTCTGCTCGGTGCGGTCGGCGATGGTGTCCTCGAACGACTGCGTGGATGCCTTCTCGTCACCCTCTTCGCCCTCGTCCTCTTCGGGCGGGGTGACCTCTTCCCAGTTCTTGACGAGGCGCATGTTCGAGTCGACGAGCCAGACGTCGCCCGACTGGATGTTGTTGAGCGCGATGACGTTGCGGTTGACGCGGAAGACGAGGCTGGCTCCCTTGGAGAGCGGCTCGACATCCTGAACGTCTGTCACCTTCGCGTCACACGCGGCGATGTAGCGGCTCGCGCCGGCCCAGGCCCCGTGGATGCATCCGTTGAGATTGACGGGCGCCGAGACGCCCTTGGGGTCGCTCACGGGCGTGGTGATGCGGGCCTTGATGGTGCGCGTGTCGCCGCCGTCGAGGGGCACGTCGATGAGCGTCGAGCCGGTGGCGACGATGACGTTGCCGGCCGTGGCACTCGGCTGCTGCACCTTGAGGGCCGTGTCGGGCAGCTTGAGCGGCTTGCCCTCGCCCGTGATGATGCGGTTCTTGTCGGTGTCGAGGAGCACGGCCTCTTCGCCGGCGGCCGTGAGCTGGAAATCCTTGACCGCGGGGATGGTGGTGACGACGGGGTCTCCACCGTCGGCCTTGTAGGTGTAGAGCTTCTTCTTCGAGGGCGAGACCGCGAAGACCGTGCCCTCTGAGGAGACCGTGGCCTGGGCGTCCCGGCCGAGCTTGGCGACCGACTTGGTATCGGTGATCGAGAAGTTCAGGCCGTTTTGGATGTCGGTGATCCAGAGTTCGCCGTTCGACGGGTCGAGCACCGAGAGGCGCGTGTCACCGAGGGCGATGGATGCTGCCGGCGGCAGTTCGGCGCGTTCGACGAGCGTGACGTTGGCCGGGTCGATGCGCTCGACGGTGGAACCCGAGCGGTCGTGCATGAGCACGTTGTCGCCGTTCTGCAGCACGTCGATATCGTTCGACACCGTGGCGACCGAGGCATCCAGCTCTTCGATCTGGCGGTTGAGGCGGCCCGCGAGCAGCTTCTGACCATTGGTCACCCACACGTCTTTGGCCTGCAGCTCGACATCGGTGACGGGGAAACCCTGGTGGATGATCGCGGCGGCGACGGGTACGCCGACGAGGACCGAAACGGCAACGATCGACGCGGTGACCTTACGGCCGCGCAGCCACGTTTTCATGCCCATATTCGTTCGCCCCGCCCAAGGAGATGTTCACTCGCGTATCGAATCATGTGTGCCCAATGTGATGACACCCGAAAAGGCCACATCAGCTCACTTAAGTTAGCACGCACTTCTGTGGCCCCCGCATCAGGGGTTGTCCTGCTGTGGTCGGTCGAGTAACACGAGGTCTTCGGTGTCGACCAGGCGGCTCGAAACCGCGTACTCGACGAGGCGCGCGCGGCGGCCCGTGGCCAGTTTTCCGCGGCCCCCGCGCAGCCCGCGTACGCCGATGCGGTCGAGCTTGTCGCACACGTTGTCGAGCTTGCGATTGAACGCGGTCTGCGTCCATCCGAGTCGCGCCGCCGCCTCTGACGACGCCGGGATCTCGCCACGACCCGGAGATGTCTGCCGCAGCACGTTCTCGGCCAGCGCCACGATCAGCAGCCGCTGCGAGGTGGTCAGGTGCACCGGACCGACCGTCGTCGTGCCGGCCTGCATGGTGGTCAGCGACGACGTGCCGAAGAACTCGGCCTCGGAGTGGATGGTGAACTCATATGTGGTCGACCCGGCGCTGAACATGACCATGAGCTGCGGGAACACGATCGGCAGGCGGGCGCCGGGGGCCAACCACGCCTGCACCTGCCCGGTGGTGTCGGTGACGGTGGCCGAGAGCAGGTTGCCCACGTTCGAGAGCCACCACAGGCCGTTCTCGCTCGAGATCGACAGGAACCGGCGGTGCAGGAACGGGTTCTCGTCGATGATCAGGTCGGATTCGCGGCCGACGAAGAAGGGCTGGTCGGGCGTGAGGTCGTACCACTCCCCCACGAATTCGATACGCGGCGGCTTCATCAGCTACACATCTCCGTGGGTTCGAGCGACAGTTTTCCGCCGCGGTTGATGCTGACCTCGATGCACACCGTCTGGCCGGGCTGGACGCCCTCGATGACGGCCTCGGTGTTGGGCGTCGAGATGGGGTCGGTGGCGGGGCCGTCGGTGCGCTGCCAGACGTAGCGGTCGCCCTCTTCGCCGTCGGGGTTCGACCAGGTGAAGGTGAGGGCCGTGGCGTCGCCGTTTGGCGTGATCGCGCCCGCGACGGGGCTCGGGATGCCGACCGTGTCGATATCGCTCGAGGCCTCGGGTGTGGGCTTCACCGGGCCCTGGGCCGGCGGGGTGAGGACGATGGCGGCCGTGACGGCGGCGGCGAGCACGACCGCGGTGCCGGCGGCGGCCCAGATGGGCCAGCGCTTGCGCGGGGCGCGGGTCGCGTCGGGGTCGGCGCCGCCGCCTGAGGCCTGGCCCGAATCCGTGTCCGAGGCGACGCCGGGCTCGGCGATGACGCGTGGGCGGAGGACGGTGTTCTCGCCGAGGGGACGCGAGGGCGCATCGGGGGTTCCTGCGCCGGGGGTTCCGGATGCGGGGGCCGCGGGCATATCGCCGGGCGTGATGCGCGGGCGCTTCGGCTCGGCGGTGCGCGATCCCGGTGCCCGACCGGCGGCGGGGGTCGCCTCAGCGGGCTGTGCGTCGACCGGCGTGACGCCGCGGATGACCGTGGGGTCGGCGGCGGGGGTGGGGGTCGGCGCCGCGGGAGCTGCCGGTGCCGCCGACGCGGGGGTCCGCGGGCGGTCCTCGGGCTGCGCCTCGATGGTCGACACCTGGCGGACGCGCGTGGCGTCGCCGTTCTCCTGCTGCGAGTCATCCGGCCGCTGTTCGACGATCAGGTTGGGAACGTCGATGGGCGTCGGCGAGTAGGACAGCTCCATCTCGACCCGCTGCAGGGCGCGCGCGAAGTCGACGGCCGTGGCGTAGCGGTTCGACCGGTCGACGGCCATGCCCTTGTTGAGCACGGCGACGAGCGAACGCGGAACGTCGGTGCGGTTGAGCGGCGTGATCGTGCCGCGCTCGATGCGCCCGATCAGGTCGACCGTGCCGTTGGGTTTGCCGGGCACCTCGAAGGGGGTGTGGCCGGCGAGCAGCGTGTAGATCGTGGCGGCGAGCGAGAACACATCGCTGCGGACATCCGGCTGCGGGCGTTCTTCGAAGAGCTCGGGCGGGCACCACGGGATGCTCATGCCCACCGTGCCCGTCGACGTGGCGCCCTGCGGTGCATTCACGGCATCGGCGGCCTCGTGGGCGGGCAACTCGGTGTCGACGGCCGAGGAGATACCGAAGTCGGCGAGCGCGGGCCATCCGTATGCATTCGTGAGCACGTTGGCCGGCTTGATGTCGCGGTGCAGGATGCCGGCGGCGTGGGCGGTTGCGACGGCGCTCGACACGCGCACCCCCGTGCGGAGAGCGTCGACGACGCTGAACTTCGCTCGTTTGTATTGTTCGGCGAGCGACGGGCCCGCGCAGTACTCCATGACGAAGTAGGGGCGGCCGTCGTCGGTCACGGCGGCGTTGTAGATCGTGACGATGTAGGGGTGCGCCGAGAGCTGCGCCATCAGGTTGGCCTCGGCCACGAACGCGCGACGGGACTCGTCGGTCGTTTCCTCGGCCGCCAGAACCTTCACGGCCACGAGGCGGCGGGGCAGCTCCTGCTGATAGAGGTAGACGTCGCTGAAACCGCCGGAACCGAGCACGCGGTCATAGACCAGTCCGGTGAGCCGCGGCGGGGCGGCGACGGGACGCTGCGGCACTATGCCTCCGCAATCGTCAGGGTGATGCCGCTGCCGAGATCGACGACCGTGCCCACGATGACGGGCGTCGGTTCGCCGCCGCGCAACGACAGCGGGGGCTTGCCCGGCTGGATCACCTGGGTGCCGTTCGACGACAGCAGGTCGGTGACGACGACGGTGCCGCCCTCCACCGCGATGCGCACGTGGTTGCGCGAGATGTCGTCGGCGCTCAGCGTGATCAGGTGCGGAAGCACCGACGCGGGAACGTTGGAGACGCTCGGCGCGCGGCCGATGATAACGGGCGCGTTGAGTTCTTGCGAGCGGCCGTCGGGCAGCACGAGCACGTAGCCGCCGAAGCGGTGCGCGTCGGCGTTGTCGCCCGAGGTCGGCGCGGAGGCGGATGCTGCGGATGCGCCCGCCTGGTCACCGCCGGCGCGGGCGCGGCTCTCCTCGCGGGCCTGACGGATGTCGGTCGAGAACACCGTGCTGCCGTCATGGTCGCCGGACGCGACCGTGGGCGTGGCGGCGGTCGCCGTCGAGGATGCGGGGACGCTCGCCGCGGCGGGAGACCCCGTGGCTTCGCCGTCCTCCTCGTCCTCCTCGGCGACGGCGGCCTGGCCGACCGGGCGGAAGATGGTGGCGCCGAAGAGGTAGTCGTAGCTGTCCGCGTCGGAGGCGGGGGCGGCAGGGCCGGCGGCGCTGCCGGCCGAGCTCGCCGTCGTCGTGTGGAAGACGCGGGTCTCCTCGACCGGGGTCGCCGGGGGCGCCGAGGCCGCGGAAGTCCCGGAGGTCTCCGACGTCTCCGAGGTCTCCGAGTTCGCCGAGCTCGCCGGCATATCGTCGTCGGCACTCTCGTCCGGGCTTGCGGCACTCTCCTCGGCTGAGGTCGATGAGGTCGACGCCGTCGCCGAGTTCGCCTCGGGCGCGGCGTTCGCCGCCGCCTGCTCACGGCGACGCGCGCGCGTCGGCACGATGACGGTCGCACCGTCGATCGCGTCGTCGACTTCGGAGAGCTGAGCTACGGCCTGAGCGGCGGCTTCGGCCCCGCGAGCGCCCGAGAGCGCGGAGGCTGCCGCATCCGTTGCCACCGAGGTCGCCCAGACGGCTCCCCCCGTGAACGGCAGATCGAGCGGGGATGCCGAGGCGTCACTCGCAGCGTCGGACGAACCAGTGGATGCGGCGCCCGTCTCGACGGTGAACCCCGTCGCGCCGTCGACCAACTGCTCGCTCCAGGTCATGAAGCCGCCGGCCACGACGCGCACGTCACCGCCGGCGCTGTGCACCGTGACCTCGGGCGTGCCACGGACGATCACGCCGAGGCCCTTGTCACCCATCTCACCGTCGACCCAGAACAGCAGCGCGAACGGCCCCGTCGACTCGAGGCCCTGCGACGACAGGATGTCGACGAGGTTCGACACCGAGGTGCCCGCGTCGAGCACAGCCAAGCAGCGTTCCGCGCGCGCGGCGTCACCGTCGATGCGCGCCAACAGCAGTCGCCCGGTCGCCGCGACGACCAACCAGTCGCCCGCCGATCCAGGCGTGTAGAGATACCCCGTCATCGTGTCCCCTAAAGCCTCGGAAGGGTCTTCTCGAGATAACCGAGTGACCGATTTTCATGATATCCCGGCCCCGGGGGCGTGGGGTCGAGCGTCGTCGCTCGCACCACCAGCACGGTCACGTTGTCGCGGGCACCGTTCTCGATCGCCAGGCGCAGCAATTCGCCCGCCGGATCGTC
>Ga0308164_10002186_pt1 | contig 20158 bp, 11 predicted proteins | sample PhyTR2_FD_201031 | JGI IMG/M metagenome (GOLD analysis project Ga0308164, IMG submission 201031) | Phyllosphere microbial communities from UC Gill Tract Community Farm, Albany, California, United States - DLSLT.R2 | ecosystem: Host-associated > Plants > Phyllosphere > Unclassified | place: USA... | reverse complement strand
TGTTATTGAGCAAGATAGCGTCGGTGATGACCGGGTTGGCCGCCGAAACGCCGCCTTGGCCGTTGTAGAGGCGGTTGTTGGCAATGAGGCTGGGCTGCGCTGCGCTGCCGCTGCCCACGGACGCCGTGGTGTAGAGCCCGGCATTCGGCCCGGTGGTGTTGATGGTGCCGAAGTTGTAGAAAATCGGGCGGTTGTCGGCGCCCACGGCTTGGCGGGCCGACTGCGGCAGGTTCACGTTCTGGAAGTACACCGCGTTGAGGTCGCGGGTGTACAAGGCTTCCACGGTGGCTACCAGGCCACCGCCCAGCTCCTTATCGAGAGCCAGGTTGCTGCGCCACACCTGCGGAAACTTAAAGTCGCGGGCCGATACGGCCAGGTTGTACTGCGTGTTGGCGGCGGCGCTGGCGGGGCGGTAGGCATCCACGCTAGGGTCGAAATAATTGCCGGCGGCCGATACGGCCGTGCCGGTGCGTGAAAACGAGCCAAACTGCACGCCGTTGTTGCCGGCCTGGTTCGAGAGATACACAAAGGGCACGCGGCCCGTGAAGATGCCCGTGCCACCGCGCACCTGCGTTTTGCGGTCGTCGTTCACATCCCAGTTGAAGCCAATGCGGGGCGAAAACAGCACCGAGCGGGCCGGCAGCTTGTCGGTTTTGAGCTTGATGCCGTCGCGGAAGGTCAGGTTGGCGGCGTTGGTGTTGCGGGCGATATCCGAATAAATAATGGGCAGGTCGCCACGTAGGCCAAGCGTGAATTTCAGGTTCGAGCGGGGGCTCCACTCATCCTGCACATACAGGCCTAGCTGGGCGGCGTTGGTTACGGCAAACGGGAACGAGCCATCGGCCAGGGCCGAGTACGAGAGCTGGTAGCGCTGCGGAAAGGCGAGCGTGCCGCTGGTGTTGGCCACCGGCTGGCCATTGGCGTCGCGGGTGTACCCTAGCGGGGCGCTGGCAGTGCGGGCCGCGGCGTAAAAATCGTCGAGGCCGTTGAACGAGTAGTTGCCGTAGTAGTTAGGCGAGAAGCCGTTGCTGAACTTATACAGCTCGTTGTAGGTCCCCACCGTCACGTTGTGCTTGCCCAGAAAAGCCGTGAAGTTGTCGCCAAACTGGTACACGTCCGAGTTCAGAATGTTGAAGGCCGAGAACGGCTCGTAGCCAAAAGCCGTCAGGCTGTTGGTGGTGTTGATGCCGCCGCCCGCCGCCGTGCGCGTGGTGGCCGTGCCAATGTCAACCAGCGGAAAAATGCCGCCGGCCGGGCTCTCCCGGAAGTCGCGGAAGGCCGAGTAGCCGGCCGTTAGGTTATTGCTGAACTTGCCGCCCCCAAGGGTGCTGTTAAGCTCGGCAATAATCGAGTTCAGATTGTTGTTAATCGTGTAATAAGCCGAGTAAAACGGCAGGCCGAACTGCGATGGCGCGCGCCCGATGTTGCTAGGCCCCAGGGCGCCCGAGTTGCTCGGCGTCACGTCCCGGTACGACTTCAGGTAGTTGTACTTGATATTGAAGCGGTGGTTGGCGCTGATGTTCCAGTCAATCTTCACCGTAGCCTTGCGGCTGAACTGGCGCAGGTTGTAGTTTTCGTACGGGCCAGGGCTATAGTTGTAGTTGGTGGCCAAGAAGTTGCTCAGAATATCGAGGTCGCGGGCCGAGGCCGCCGAAGTCGTTGAATTGCCGCCCGGTGTGGGCAGCCCACTGCGGTTGGCGATGTAGTTGCCGGTCGGCGGGTCGATGCGGTCTTCCTGCTCGCCGTTCACGAAAAAGAACAGCTTGTCCTTAATAATGGGGCCGCCCACGCGGAAGCCGTAGTTCTTGAGGTTGAAGTTGGGGTAATCCTGCTTGAAATCGCCCACCTTGCTGCCCACGAAATCCTGATTGCGGTAAAAGGTGTACACCGAGCCGCTGAACTTGTTGGTGCCGCTGCGGGTCACCGCGTTGATGCCAGCACCGGTGAAGGAGCCCTGGCGCACGTCGTAGGGCGCAATGCTCACCTGAATCTGGTCGATGGCGTCGAGCGAGATGGGCTGGGCATTGGCCTGGCCACCTACCGTGGACGACAAGCCAAACGAGTTGTTGAAAATCGCCCCGTCGATGGTGATGTTGTTGAAAGCCGAGCTGCGGCCGCCAAAGCTCTGGCCGTTGGCCTGCGGCGTGAGGCGCGTAAAGTCGTCGAACGAGCGATTGATAGTCGGCAGGCGCTCAATCTGGGCGCGCTGCACGGTGGTGGCCGCACCGGTGCGGTCGGCGTTGATAACCGGGTTCTGGCGGCCAGTTACGGTTACTTCCGTTAGCTGGGTGGCGCCCTCGCCGAGCTTCACATCGAGGCGAAAATTCTCGGCCAGGGTCAGACTAACCCCCGTGCGGTTGAAATCCTGGTAGCCCACAAACGTAACCTTCACCGTGTAAGGCCCGCCCACGCGCATATTCTGCATGTTGAAGCGGCCGTCGGCGTTGGTCGGGGCCACGTACTGCGTGTTGGTGGGCGTGTGCACGGCAATTACCGTGGCGCCCGGCAGGGCCGCGCCCTTGGTGTCGGTAATGGTGCCGCTCATGGCGGCGGTGGTGGCACCCTGGCCCCAGCTTAGCTGGGCCACGAGCAGCAGCGCCGCCAGCACAAATAGGTGTCGTAAGTATCCGAACTTCATAAAGGGAAGAAAAAATGAGAGAAAAGCGCGACGGGTAGGCCTGCAAAGGTACTTCCGGCGCCAGGCTCCTTAACATTACGACAGTGTTAAGAATCTCACTCCTAGCTGTTTGAGACAACTATTTCTTCACTTATTTTTCATAAACGGGGCCGCACTGCTCGGATGAATCGGCTCAGGTAGTAATCGGCCTCGAAGCTGTTTTCAATGACGCCCAGCGAGGTAGAAGCGTGGATGAACTCGACGCCCTCACTATCAACCACCGTTACCATACCCACGTGGGTAATGACCTGCGAGCCGGGCGAAGCGCCAAAAAAAAGGAAATCACCCGGCTTCAATTGCGTTGGCTTAACGGGGTCGCCCCAAGCCGCCTGCTCATTGCTGGAGCGCGGGATGGTAACGCCCGCATCGGCAAACGAAAGTTGGAGCAGCGCCGAGCAGTCCATGCCCAGCCGCGTGGTGCCGCCAAACAGGTAGGGCGTGCCCTGGTACGAGCGCGCATTGTCGATGACGCTGGCTAGGGTACCCGTGGCATTGCCGGGGCGGAAGGACCGCTTCACCACCGTTTTGGTGGTAGCCAAGCTGCCGCTGCCGGTGGGCGCGGTATCCTTCACCTTGGTTTTGATGGGCGTGCTGCGGCCGCCGCGGGGGCTAGCCACCCGCTGGCCCTGCTTGAGGCGCACCATGTCGCGGGCCGAGTAGTAGCGGCCGTTGTGTTGGTTTAGCTTGCGCTGGCAGCTGCTGGCCAGCAGCAACAGCACGATTACTAAGCCGTAAACTCCTCGCCAGGCGGGTTGGGCAGCCGGGCGGCGGGGCGCAAGTTGCGCGCTCGCCGGCGGCCGTACCTTCGTTTTCTCACTCTGCATTACTGGCAAATATACTTTGGCGGCCCCTAGCCACCTTTTTCGTTCATGCAATTCAACGCCCTTACCCCCGCGCTAGTATCCGCCTTCGAGGCCATTGTGAGCCCGGCGCACGTGCTCACGGCCGCCACCGCCGAGGCCCAGCAGTACGAGGCCTACGGCCGCGACCACACCGAGGACTTCCACTTCGCGCCCGACGTGGTGCTGCGGCCCGGCACGCCCGAGGAGGTGAGCGCCATCATGGCGCTCTGCCACGCGCACCGCGTGCCCGTGACGGCGCGCGGGGCGGGCACTGGCCTCAGCGGCGGCGCGCTGCCTGTTCACAACGGCGTGGTGCTCAGCATGGAGCGGTTCAATAAGATTATTAAAATCGACGAGCGCAACCTGCAAGCCACCGTGGAGCCGGGCGTGGTAACCGAGGCTTTTCAAAACGCCGTGAAGGAAGTCGGCCTTTTCTACCCGCCCGACCCGGCCAGCAAGGGCTCGTGCTTTTTGGGCGGCAACCTGAGCCAGAGCAGCGGCGGCCCCAAGGCCGTGAAATACGGCACCACCCGCGACTATGTGCTGAACCTGCAAGTAGTGCTGCCCACCGGCGATATTATCTGGACGGGCGCCAACACCCTCAAATACGCCACGGGCTACAACCTCACCCAGCTCATGGTGGGCTCGGAGGGCACGCTGGGCATCATTACCAAGGCCGTGTTTCGGCTCCTGCCCTACCCGCAGCACAATATTTTGATGCTGGTGCCCTTCCGCCAGGAGGCGCAGGCGGCCGAGGCCGTGTCGGCGGTATTTCGGGCGGGCATCATCCCGTCGGGCATGGAGTTTATGGAGCGCGAGGCCATCGCCTGGTCGTCTGATTATCTGAAAATCCCGCTCACCCTGCCCGAGGATATCACCGCCCACCTGCTCATCGAGCTCGATGGCCAGGACATCGAGCAGCTTTATAAGGAAGCCGAGCAAGTGTACGAAGTGCTGGCGACCTACGACGTAGGCGAAATCCTGCTAGCCGACACCGCCGGACAGAAGGACGACCTCTGGAAAATCCGCCGCAACATCGGCAATTCGGTGCGTTACAACTCCGTGTATAAGGAGGAAGACACCGTGGTACCCCGCGCCGAATTACCCACGCTGCTGAAGGGCGTGAAGGAAATCGGCGCCCGCTACGGCTTCAAGAGCGTGTGCTACGGCCACGCCGGCGACGGCAACCTGCACGTCAACATCATCCGCGGCGAGCTCAGCGACGAGCAGTGGAACGTGGGCCTGCGCGAGCCGATTTCGGAGATTTTCGCGCTCTGCGTGCGGCTAGGGGGCACCATTTCGGGCGAGCACGGCATTGGGCTGGTGCAGAAACCCTACCTGCACATTGCCCTCAAAGAGGCCAACCTGAACATCATGCGTGGCATCAAGCAAGTGTTTGACCCGCACGGCATTCTGAACCCAGGCAAGATATTCTAGTAGAAAGTAGCGCGCTACTTTCCACTAGCCCACCACCGCCTTGAAGCTTGGCACCCGGCGGTGCTTCGTCGCCTGCTCATAAGCGTAGCCCAGCGCCAGCAGCTCGGCCTCTTTATACGGAGCGCCCACGAAGGAAATCCCGATGGGCAGCTCGTGCACGTAGCCCATTGGCAGGGTAAGGTGGGGGTAGCCGGCCATCGCCGCCGCGCCCGAGTAGCCGGGGCCGGTGCCGTACTCACCGTTGATGAGGTCGATGCAGGCCGCCGGACCAGTCGTGATAGCCACGATGGCGGCTAGCCCGCCGTTGGTTTTGAGCGCCGCGTCCAGCGCCTGGCGCGAGGTATCGACCACCTTGCGCAGGGCCGCTTTGTATTTATCGCCGGCTAGCCCGTCGGTTTTTTCGGCCTGTTCCAAAATCTCCTGCTGAAAGAACGGCATGGCCTTGGCCGCGTTGGCTTTGTTGAAGGCAATGACGTCGGCTAGGGTCTTCACCGGCGCCTTGGTGCCGGCCAGGTACTTGTTCACGCCGTCCTTAAACTCATAGAGCAGCACGTCGAACTCGGCGTCGCCAATGGGCTGGGTGGGCGTGCGCACGTCCACTTCTACCACCGTGGCGCCCTGGGCCTTGAGGTCGGCCACGGCTTTGCGCAGTAGCTCGCCGCCGGCGGTGGGGCTAGCCAGGTGGCTTTTCTCCACGCCCAGCTTTTGGCCGCGCAGCGCATCGGGGCGCAGCAGGCGGGTATAGTCAGCTGCCTTGGCGGGATTATTAGCCGACACCGTAACGGTATCGGCCGGGTCGGGGCCGGCCAGGGCCCCCAGCAAAATGGCCGCGTCGCGCACGCAGCGGGCCATCGGGCCGGCCGTGTCCTGGGTGGCCGAGATGGGGATAATGCCCGCGCGGCTCACCAGCCCCACGGTAGGCTTGAGGCCCACGAGGCCATTGACCGAGCTGGGCGACACGATGGAGCCGTTGGTTTCGGTGCCCACCGCCACGGCGCACAAGCTGGCCGAGGCGGCCGAGCCCGAGCCGGCGCTGCTGCCGCTAGGGGTGCGGTCGAGCACGTAGGGGTTATGGGTCTGGCCGCCGCGGCTGCTCCAGCCGCTGGCCGAGTGCGTAGAGCGAAAGTTGGCCCACTCGCTCAGGTTGGTTTTGCCCAGGATGATGGCGCCGGCCTTGCGCAGCTGGCTAGCCACGTGCGCATCCTGGGCGGCGCGGTGGCCGGCCATTGCCAGCGCGCCGGCGGTGGTTTGCAGTTGGTCGCCGGTGTCAATATTGTCCTTAATGAGCACCGGAATGCCGTGCAGCGGGCCGCGCAGCTTGCCGGCCTTGCGCTCTTTATCCAGGTCGTCGGCGATTTTGAGCGCGTCGGGGTTGAGCTCGATAACTGCGTTGAGGCGCGGGCCGGCCTGGTCGATTTCGGCGATGCGCGCCAGGTAGGCTTCGCACAGGCGGCGGCTGCTAAGGCCATCCTGCAACATCTTTTGCAGGTCGGTAATGGTGCGCTCCGTCACCTCAACCTTGGCGGCGCTGGCCGGGGCGGGCAATGCCGGGCTAGCGGCGGGCAGTAGCGTAGCCGGCGTGGCCGCCGCAGCCAGCGGCAGCAGGGCCGAGGCGAGCGCGGCCTGGGTACCGTGCTGAAGAAATTGACGACGTTGCATAAGAAACAACCGGAATGAGTGGGCTAGTGAACTGCCAAAAATAAGCCGCACGGCAGGGCCGCCAAGGCTAGCCCGGCGCTATTTTTTGCCCGGTGCTGGCCAAGCTGAACACCGGGCGCGCCGGGGCGTATAGCCGGGTAGTTATTTCCATGATTTTCCCACCTCCAGCCTTTGCCCATGTCTAGCCCGCAAGAGGAGCCCAACCTCAACAACCAGCCCAACGAAATTGCCGGCAACCGCCCCGCGCAACCCGCCGCCGACACCACCAAAATGGGCGCCGATGCGCATAATACCAACGCCAACAGTCCCTTGCAGCCCGCCACCCCAGCCATGCAGTCGGGCGAGGCTACCCGCCCGCCCTCCAGCACCGAGCTGGTTGATAGCGAGATGGAAGCCGGCCAGGGCGCCGTGGAAGACGGTGGCCAGCAAGAAAACCGCGAAGCCAACCCCGCCGACGTGCAGCCTCGGCCCGCCGGCACCGAGCAGCCGTTGAACAAGCTAGCCGGGGCGGCGCCCGCCCGCCCCGCCGCCCAGCCCGATAGCCCAAGCCCGGCTACCACGTCCAGTAAATCCTTGGCCAATAGCGAAACCAGCGTGCGCCACGGCGCCGTGGAAGATGGTGGCCAGCAGGAAAACCGCGAGGCTAGCCCCGCCAGCGTAGCCGGTAGCTCGACGCAGCCCAACGTGTACGGCGGCAACTTCGGCAACGACGTGCAGGGTAGCTTCAACGACCCCAACCGGGCCAGCAACCAGCGCGCCGATGCCAACCGGGGCGAGTTTGGCGAGCAGGGCGGCCTGGGCGCCACCCACGGCGGTTTCGGCAACCAATACCGCGAAACCAACCCGGCTGCCGAGCACCCCGCCGCCGAGGCTGCCGAAGAGAAATATTATGGCGAAGGCGCCGCGCGCCCCGGCAACCAGCACAACGCTTACCGCACCTACGATGGCCAGGACCGCCGCCCCGAGGAGCAGGGCCACGCCGTGCGCGACACGCCCGCGCCGCCCGTCATGAATTTCGACACCAACGTGGCCGACCAGCAAACCGACGGCCGCGGCAACGTGCAAGACAATCGCAACCTGCCCGGCAAAACGGGCGAAATTGCTGCTTTTCAGAATGATAACGGCTCGCCTACCGTTGGCAGCGCCTACGCCGCCGACTACGGCCACACCTCGGGCGTGGGCCTGCCGGCCGGGGCTACCGACAACCACCTCGAAATGGGCCCCAATGGCCACAGCGAGCAGGAAGATGAGCGCTCTTCGCGCGGTGGCTACGACAACCAGGGCAGCCAGGGCGGCCGCAGCCACGACCAGCAGCCGGGCGGCAACGCTCCTGCCGGCCAGAATGCGCCCGCCCCCGTCGATGCGCCCAACACGCCCCAAACGCCCGGCTACGGCTACGGCCACGAGCGCAGCGAGCAGGCCCAACCCGGCAACCCCGATACCGGCGACTCGCGCAATGGCTTTGGCCCGGGTGGCTCCAAGGAAGGCGATGCCAGCCAGGGTCACGGCTCGAAAGGTGGCTCGTACGATGACCAGAACCCCGGCGCCCGCGGCCCGGAATATGACAATTTCACCCAGCAGGACAAAGCCCAGAACTACGGCCAGGAAAACCGGACCGATTTCCGCCCCGAAGGCGGCGACAAGCCTGCCGATGCCGACGACACCGCCCCGCGCCGCAACGCCGGCCGCGACGAGCCAGCCAAGTAAGCCGGCCGGTCTGCTGCCTGCCCCGCGGCGCTTGGCAAGCATGCCTCTTCGCTTCAGCTAACGCGGTAAGCTCCTCGGCCAAACTCCGCAGTGCGGAGTTATTTTCACTAAAAAGGCGCGGCTCTGCGAGAGCCGCGCCTTTTTTTCTGGCTAGGGCTGGCTAGCCTACTTGTGCACTTTCATGTCGATATCGTACTTGTAACGCGGCGGGCCGCCCAGCGGCACGGCAAAGAAGGGCAGCGCCGTGTCGTACTGGTCGGTGACGTAGAAAACAACGTCGTTAAAGGTCGTGGACTTGCTGACCAGGCGAAAATCCAGCGAGAGGCCGTACTCTTTGGGGTTGATGGGCAGCACGCTGCTCGTCCACTGCCCATCGCCGCTCACGGCGGCCGAGTGGCCATTTTTAGCCACGCTAAAGATAGTCAGCTTAGCCGAGTTGTCGATGTCAAAATTGCTTTGCTTGATGCTCACTACGCGCTCATTAGCAAATGGATAGAGGTGCACCGTAACGGCCCGCCCCACTGGCGCGGCCGGAATGCGGAAGCAGTATTCGTACGTGAACGCGTTGCCGCCCGGGATGGGCACATTCAGGCTCGGGTTGCTGCTGAGAAAGAAGCGGTAGAGGTTGCCATCGTTGCCACTCAACCCGCGCACCACCACCTTGTACACGTAGCCCTGGAACTGCTCGACCAGTTCGCCTTCGAGTGGGTTGAGCGGGCCAAAATTGTAATACTGGCCGTCGTATTTAGGGTCTTCGCCGAAAACCTGCTGCTTGATAAGGCGGCCGCTGGGCGCTACGGCGGGGCTAGCCGGGCGCGGGTCGGTGGCGCCTTTGGCCGAGTGCGTGCCCGGCCCACCGTAGAGGCTAAACTCGGTGCGGGTGTTGAACTGGCCAACTTTGGCATCGAGCTGGCCGCCGCAATCGGGGTCAAAAACCCGGATGTAAATGGGCCGCCGCTCGGTGGCCGGCACCAAAAAGAAGAAAGTTTGCGTAAAGTCATCGTCGCCGCTCGTGACGGGGGCCTGCGCGCCGAAGGTTACCAGGTTTTCTATTTTCTCGCCGGGGTTGGGTACGGCCTGCGCACGGGCGGGCATCGCCCAACCCACCACCAGGATTGCCACCGCCAACAAACGAGTTAGGAAGTAAACGTGTTTGTACATAAATGGAGTAAGAAACGACTCGTACTAACGGCCCGGTTTCCCAGCCTAAGCCGTAATATTACAACTTAAACCGACCGCTCTGCCCGCTATCCTTTGCTTTATGAGTGCCTCTGCACGCGACACAACTGAATTTTTTGACCAGCTCACCAATCAGGTGCTGGCACTGCGCGTGCTTTCTCACCAACGCCTGCGCCCGCTTTCCTCGGAGGAGCTCAACCGCCGCCCGGCCTACGACAAATGGAGTGCGGCCCAGTGCCTGGAGCACCTCAACATTGTGGGGGGCTACTACCTGCCCAGCCTTAAAGCCCACCTGCGGCTGGCCCATGCCAAAGGCTCGGCGGCGGGCAAACAGGTGCGCAGCGGCTGGCTAGGGCGCTACTTTACTACTACCACGCAGGAGAAGAATGGCCTGGGCGACAACCTGTTGCGCCGGCCCAAACAGTTTTCGCCCACCGGCACCCGCCTCACCGGCACGGTAGTCGAGGCCTTCAACCGCCAGCTCGACGAGCTACTGCGGCTGCTACTGCTAGCCCGCCAGGTCGATGCCGGGGCCGTGCGCGTGCCCAACCCCCTGTATCCCTGGCTGCGCCTGCGCCTCACCGATGTGCTGGAGGCCCTGGTCTTTCACATTCAGCGCTACGTGAAGCAGGCCGAGCAGGTAGCCGTAGTTACGGCCACCAAATAAGCCGAGTAGCTTTTCCATAAAAAAGAGGGGCTAGCCGAGTGGTACTCGGCTAGCCCCTCTTTTGGGTTTCAAAGCCCGCAGGCTATTCCTGGTAGAGTACCTGCAACATCGTCTGGCCCACGGCTTTCATCGTTTTGCGGTCGATGATGCTCATGTTGTCGGCCGTGGCGTGGTGGTAAGCCGGAAAATACTCCTCGCCAAACGCCGGGTGGTCGTAAATGTCCACGGTAGGCACGCCAGCTTTATTGGTGTACACATGGTCGTCGAGAATGGCGCCCGTGTCCTTGTACAGGAAGTAGTCGGAGTACCCAAGCTTAGTGGCTGTGCTCCAGATTTTATCTACCACCGAGCGGGCGTTTTGCAGCGACGTACCCTCGCGGGTGAAGTGGGCGTCTTTGGCGCCTACCATATCGAGCAGCACGCCGTACTCGGCCTTGTAGCCGGCGGGCACCAGGTTCTTGGCCCAGTATTGCGAGCCCAGGCACCACGACGACTTACCATCGCTTTCGTCAATCTGATTGGTCTTTTCCTTCTGCGTATCAGCCTCATAGCCCCAGTCCTCGGCATCGAAGAAAATGAAATCTACGCCCACGTTGGGTGCCTGCTGGTCTTTTTGCAGGCTGAGCGTGCGCGCTATTTCCATGGCCACGGCCACGGCGCTGGCGCCGTCGCTGGCCCCATCTAGGGGCGCGTTTTTGCGCTGCTTGTCGGCATCGGCAAAGGGCCGGGTATCCCAATGCCCAAAAATGGCCACGCGCCGCGCCGCCGTGGGCTGATACTGGGCAATAATGTTGCGCCCCTTAATCTGAGTGCCGTCAAAGGTCATGGCCTCAAACGGCTGCTCGCGCACGCTTAGCCCAAAGCTTTTTAGCTTAGCCACCAAGTAGTTGCCACAAGCCACGTGCGCCGGCGTATTGGGCACGCGCGGGCCGAAGGCCACCTGCTTAGCCGTGTAGGCGTAGGCCGAGTCGGCATTGAAGGCCGGGGTAGCGGCGGGCACCGCCGCCGCCGGCTGGCTAGCCGTTTCGGCCGGCTTTTCAGACGGGCAGGCCGTGAGAAGGGCTAGGCCGGCAACGGCCAGCAACGAAGCGCGAACGTGTTGAAAACGCATAGAAAACGATTGTCATGCTGAGCCTGCCGAAGCAGCGCGCCCGCATTGATGGATGAGTAAATTAGTGCGCCACGCCGGCGGCAAGCCCGGCGCGACGGCCCGTTGAAACCGCTGTTAATCTTCGCTATACGCCCACTCCACGCCGGTTTTGGTGTCCTTGATGACAATGCCCTGGGTTTTGAGGGCCGTGCGAATCTGGTCTACCTTATCGTAGGCCTTTTCCGACTTGGCTTCCTGGTAGAAGCCCAGCGCGAGGGTCAGCAAGTCTTCAGCGCTGGCGCGGGGCTCGTCGCGCAGGCCCAGGATGTCCGTTACGAGCGCGCGGTAAGCGGCGCTAGCCTCAGCCACAGCCTCGGGGCTTACTTCGGCCAGCGCGACAGGGCTGGTGGCTAGGGTGTTAAAGCGCTTGAGTAGGTCAAACACGGCGGCCAGGGCGCGGGGTGTGTTCAGGTCATCGTTGAGAAACTCGAAGGGCTTCTTGCTTAACGCCAGGAGCTGCTGGCTGTTGGCGGCCAGCTTATCGGCGTCAACGGCGGCGACCTCATCCCCTTTCACCTTTAGCTTGTCCCCGTCCAGCAGGCGCAGGCCGTTCATGAGCTTGCGGAAGCCCTTGCGGGCGGCTTGCAGGGCATCGTCCGAGAGGTCGATGGGCGAGCGGTACTGCGCCTGCAAGAAGAAGAAGCGCAGCGTCATGGGTGAATACGCTTGTGAGAGCGCAGCACTCTGGCCCTGAAACATCTCGCTCAGGGTCACGAAGTTGCCGAGCGACTTGCTCATTTTTTGGCCATTTACGGTCAGCATGTTGTTGTGCAGCCAGAAGCGGGCGCCGGCGCTGGGGGTAGCCGAGGCCTCGTTCTGGGCAATCTCGCACTCGTGGTGCGGAAACATGAGGTCCAGCCCACCGCCGTGAATGTCGAACTCGGCACCGAGGTACTTACGGCTCATGGCCGAGCATTCGAGGTGCCAGCCGGGGAAACCTTCGCCCCAGGGCGAGGGCCAGCGCATAATATGCTGGGGGCTAGCGTTTTTCCAAAGGGCAAAGTCGGTGGGCGAGCGCTTTTCGTCCTGCCCGGCCAGCTCGGTGCGGGTGCCGGCCAGCAGCTCCTCCACCACGCGGCCTGAGAGGCGGCCGTAGTTAAGGCCCTCGGCGTTGTACTTGGGCACGTCGAAATACACCGAGCCGTTGGCTTCGTAGGCCAGGCCGCGGCCTAGTATTTCCTCAATCAGCCCGATTTGCTCGGTGATGTGGCCGCTAGCCTGGGGTTCGATGTCGGGCGGCAGGCACCCTAGCGCGCTCATGGCCTGGCGGTAGCGCACGGTGTAGTGCTGAGCCACCTGCATGGGCTCCAGCTTTTGGGCGCGGGCGGCTTTGGCCATTTTGTCCTCGCCCTCGTCGCCATCGCCCACCAGGTGGCCCACGTCGGTGATGTTGCGCACGTACCGGACCTGGTAGCCCAAGTAGCGCAGGTAGCGCGTGAGCACGTCGAACACGATGGGGCCGCGCGCGTTGCCCAGGTGGGCATCGTTGTACACGGTGGGGCCGCAGAGGTAAAGGCCCACCAGCGGCGGGTGCACGGGCGCGAAAGATTCCTTCTTACGGGTCAGCGTGTTATAAAGCGTCAGCGACATGTTATTAAGTAGTCAAAACGCCAGAAGCGCCCGGCCTGATTGGATGGCGCGGGCTCCTGGCGCGGGCGTCGGAGATAACCCAACGGCGAAGGTGCGGCAAAGTTCAGCATCTGGCGCCGAAGTAGCGCTACTTTAGCTGGTACACGGCCTCAACCGGAAAGTGGTCGGAATACGGGATTTCGGTGTGCACCTGGCAGGCCAGCACCCGCCACCGCGGCCCGGCAAACTGCTGGTCGATGCGCAGCAGCGGCGGCAGCCGGCCGTGGTAGGTGTTGCCCGGGCCCCAGCCCACGCTAGCCCAGGCATTCTGGAGCGGGCCGGCCAAGCGGTTATAGGAGTACGAATACGGCAAATCGTTGCAGTCGCCGGCCAGCAGCACGGGGTAGGGCGAGCGCCCGATGTGGGCCACCAGCGTATCGGCCTGCCAGGCGCGGGCCGTGGCGCCGCGCACAAAGCGCCCCAGCAAGCCACGGCCCTTGCGGCGCAGGCCGGTTTTGCTGGAGCCAGCGGTCACAATGTCGTTTTCGTCGATGCTCATGCTTTGCAGGTGCACATTGAAGACGCGCACTGTGTCGCCGGTACCAGGGCCGGCCACGTCAACCCACATCGCGTGGTTCTGGCTAAGGCGGCCAAAGGCAATCTCGCCCCGCCCCACAATGGGCAGGCGCGAAAAAATAGCGATACCGAATTGCGCACCGGCACTGTTGGTCAAGCTTTTAGAAACAAAGGCTTGCCGGCCGATATCTTCCCCTAGCTTCTCCCCCACCCGAAACAAGTCGCCGTCGCGGGTGCGCGCGCCGGACGGCTCCTGGTAAAACTCCTGCAAGCACAGCACATCGGCCGGGCTGGCAGCCAGCCAGCTGATGAACTTGGCGGGCGCCGCCGGGTCGGCCTTGCGCAGGTGGGCATACACGTTGAAAATGCGCACATTGGCCGACAGCAGCCGCAGCGAGCGAGGCGCGGGCGGGGCACCTATCGCGGCTAGCCCCCGCCGCCCGGCCCAGTGCAGCGGCAGCCCGCGCTGCACCTGCGGCCAAGCCAAAAGCAGCGCGGCCAGCGGCAGCAGCGCCACGCGGCGGCGGCGCAGCGCCCAGCCCACGGCCAGCAGCGCCGTGAGGGCCAGCCAGCCCGGCACCGTGAGGGCGAGCACCGGCGCCAGGGCCAGCTGCTCGCCCGATAGCCGTTCGGCGGCCATGCTCCCGAGGAGGCCCAGCAGCACAAATAAGGTAAAACGGTAAGCTAGCAGGCGGCGCACGGCGAGGTAGGCACCCATCGGCGGGTACCCGGCACAAAAATACGGCCGGCGGGGCCGCAGGCGGGGTTGGTGCATCTGCGTCGGGCGCTTAGCTTTACTAGGCAGTAGCTCAGCCTGTTTTTTATGCCCAAAAACTTTTACGCCGGTATTCTTTGCTTCCTGACCCTGAGCTTGTCGGCCGGGGCCCAAACTGCGCCCGCTAGCCTGCCCCGCCTAGCCGCCCCGCCCCCCGACACCGAGCGCAGCCTGGAGTTTGTGGCCAACCGCGGCCAGTGGCCGGCGGCCGTGCGCTATGCCGCTGCTGTGCCGGGCGGCCACCTTTACCTCGAGCCGGGTGGCCTGCGCTACGTGTTGCTGCAACCCGTGGAGCATCCCGGCCACCCGGCCGCGGCTAGCCCTCAGTCGGCAACTAGGGCGCTGCCCCCAGCCGACGCTAGCCCGGCAGACGAAGCGCCCATCCGCGGCCATCAGCTGCGGGTGCGCTTTGTGGGGGCCGATGCTGCTACTCCCTTAGCGCCTATTCAGGCGACTGGTGAGGTGCGCAACTATCTGCATGGCAACGACCCCACCCACTGGGCCAGCGCCGTGCCCAGCTACCGGCAGGTGCGCTACCAGGCGCCCTGGCCGGGCGTGGCGGCGCACTTTTATGAGAACGAAACGCAGCACTTGGAATACGATTTTGAGGTGGCGGCCGGGGCCGATGCCAGCCGCGTGCAGCTGCGCTACGAGGGCGCCAGCAGCCTCAGCCTCAGCCCCGATGGCCAGCTGCACGTGGGCACCACCGTGGGCGCGCTCACCGAGCTGGCGCCGCACGCCTACCAGCTAGGGCCGGGCGGCCAGCACCAGCCGGTGGCCTGCCGCTACCACCTGCGGGCCGAGGAAAACCTGGTGTCGTTTGAGCTGGGGGCTTACGACCACCGCCGGCCGCTGGTGATTGACCCCACGGTGATTTTCTCGACCTACTCGGGGGCAAAAGGCAGCAACTGGGGCTTTACGGCGACCTACGACGCGGCGGGCAACATGTACTCGGGCGGTATTGTGCTCGACGACTCGTTTGCCCTGCCGAGCTACCCTACTTCGCCGGGCGCGTTTCAAACCACGTTTGCCGCGCTTATCGATATTGCGCTCATCAAATACAACACCAGCGCCAACGGCACGGCGGCGCGGGTGTGGGCCACGTACGTGGGCGGCAGCGGCCACGATTTTCCCAGCAGCCTGGTGGTGAATGCCCAGAACGAGCTGATTGTGCTGGGCAGCACCTCCTCCACCAACTACCCGGTTACGAGTGGCGCCGTGCAGCGCCGCTTCGCGGGCGGGGTGGCCGTCAGCCCCTTCGGCCCCGGCAACGATGGCGTGTACCGGGTGAGCGGCGGCACCGACCTCATCATCACGCGCCTCAATGCGGCGGGCACCGCGCTAGCTGCCTCTACCTACCTGGGCGGCAGCGGCAACGATGGCATTGCGGCCTATAACCCCGCCCTGGCCACCCGCCAGCTGCCCCAAAACTACGGCGACGCGCTGCGCGGCGATGTGCTCACCGATGCGCAGGGCAATATTTACCTGGCCTCGGTGTCGGGCTCGCTCAACTTCCCGGTTACCGCCGGCTTCGGCAGCAGCTACCGCGGCGGCGCCTGCGATGCGGTGGTGGTGAAGCTGCCCCCCGCCCTCGACCAGCTTACCTGGAGCGGCTACCTGGGCGGCAGCGCGGCCGATGCGGCCTATTCCATTCAGCTCGACCCTAGCGGCAATGCCTACGTGGGTGGGGGCACGCTCAGCCCCGGCCTACCCGGCACGGCGGGCGCTTACCAGTCGGCCCCGCAGGGCAATGTCGATGGCTTCGTGGCTCGCATCGCGGCCGATGGCAGCGCTGTGCAGCGCGCTACCTACTTGGGTACCAGTGCCTACGACCAGGCTTTCTTCGTGCAGCTCGGGGCCGATGGCGGGGTATATGTGTTAGGCCAAACTCTGGGCCCCTGGCCCGTGAGCGCCGGCGTGTACAGCAACCCCGGCAGCCGGCAGTTTATTCAAAAGCTCAGCCCCGACCTCGATAAGCGCTTGCTGAGCACGGTGTTCGGCAGCGGGCGCAGCACGATTGACATCTCGCCCACGGCTTTTTTGGTGGACCAGTGCGACCGCATTTACGCCTGCGGCTGGGGCGGCGAGGTCAACGGATTTATCAACCCTGTTTACTCGTATTCGGGCTTCGTGAGCCAGAACGGCTTCACGCACGGCATGCCCACCACGGCCAATGCCGTGCGCACCACGCCCGACAACCCCAGTGCGGGCTCCGACTTTTACCTGGCGCAGTTTGCGCCCGGCCTGGCTAGCCTCAGCTACGGCACCTACTACGGCGACCCTACCCTGGGCTCGGAGGGCGACCACGTGGACGGCGGCACTTCGCGCTTCGACCCGCGCGGCGTGGTGTACGCGGCGGCCTGCTCGTGTTTTAACCGCAACGGCTTTCCGGTGCCTTCGGGCGCTTACACGTACTCGCCCGTCAATGGCGCGCTGGACCTCAGGGGTAGCTACCAGTGCAACAACGCGGCCTTTAAGCTGAATTTTGAGCCTACCAGCGCAGCCGTGGGCAACGACCAAGCGGTGTGCGTGAGCTCGCCGCCCCTACCGCTGAGCGGCTTGCCCAGCGGGGGCGTCTGGACGGGCCCCGGCGTGTCGGGTTCGGTAGCGGCGGGCTTCGTCTTCACGCCGACCCTAGCGCTGGCGGGCACGCAGGTGCTTACCTACACGGTGCCGGGCGCCACGGCGGTGTGCACGGCCTCGGCGCAGCTCACCGTAACGGTGGCTAGCCCGGTGGTGGCCGCGGCCACGGCCCAGGCGGCGGTGTGCGCGGGCAGCGGGCCGGTAGCCCTCACGGGTGGCAGCCCGGCGGGCGGCGTCTGGACCGGGCCGGGCGTGTCGGGCTCGGTGGCAGCGGGCTTTGTCTTCACCCCGACCCTGGCGCTGGTGGGGCCGCAGCAGCTGGTGTACACCGTGACGAATACTGCCGCCTGCGGCAGCGGCAGCAGCCGCGCCCCGGTTACCATCACGGTGCTTTCGGCCCCCACCGTGGCGCTGCCGGCCGACACCGTGCTATGCCCCGGCAGCGGGCAGGCGTTCCGGCTGCGGGCCACGCCGGCGGGCGGCGTGTGGAGCGGCGTAGGCGTGTCGGGCGGCAATTTATTTACGCCGCCGGCCCTGCCGGGTACCACCGTGCTCACGTATACCGTGAATGCGGGCATGGCCTGCCCGGTGGTGGCTACGCGGCGCATTACGCTGCTGGCCCAGCCGGTGCTAGCCCCGGTGCTGGTGCCCCAGCCCTGCGTGCCCAGCAATGTGGCGCCGTTGGTCGTGCACTTCCGGCAGCCCGGCGGGCTGCCCGCCGATGCGGTGCTGACCTGGTATTTTGGCGACGACAGCACGGCCGTGACCGGCCCCGACGTAACCCATACCTACCAGCGCGAAGGCACTTTCCGGCCGCGCGTGGTGCTGAGCTACAACCAAAACCGTTGCGGCCAAACCCTGGCCCTGGCGCCGGTAGTGGTGCAGAAAATGTTCGTCCCCAACGTTTTCACGCCCAACGCCGATGGTCAGAACGACCTCTTCACCCCGCGCCTCGGCGGGTGCCCGCCGCGCCTGCAGGTGTTTTCGCGCTGGGGCCAGCTCGTGTACGAGCACGCCGCCTACCAAAATACCTGGGACGGCACCGGGCTGGCCCCCGGCACCTACTACTACCTGCTCAGCCCGCCCGAGGGTGGCCCCGCCATCAAGGGCTGGGTCGAGCTGGTGCGGTGATACCAGGTGAGGAGGTGAAGAAGGCGGGCGTTCTTTGTGCTTCCTTATTCAATTGCTCACCGCTTCATCACCTCACCTCATCACCTCCTAATCTAAAAAAATGGATATTTTCATGCAGGCCGCTATCGACGAGGCGCGGCAGGGTCGCCGCGAGGGCGGCATTCCCATCGGCTCGGTGCTGCGGCGCGGCCAGGACATTGTGGGCCGCGGCCACAACAAGCGCGTGCAGGACCTCGACCCCATCGCCCACGGCGAAATGGACGCCCTGCGCAACGCCGGCCGCCAGCGCACCTACCGCGATACGGTGCTGTATACCACGCTCATGCCCTGCTACATGTGCGCGGGCACCATCGTACAGTTCAAAATCCCGAAAGTGGTGGTGGGCGAGGCCCAGACCTTCGGCGAGTCGCTGGAGTTTCTGCAATCGCACGGCGTGGAGGTCGAAATCCTCAACTCGCCTGAGTGCGTGGAGATGATGCGCGAGTTCATCGAAGCCGAGCCTACGCTCTGGAACGAGGACATTATGGAACTGTAAAAACCAACTCCTCTGGCGGCCGCAACGCAAAAGAACGCGGCCCCACCCCGGAATAAAACCAAAAGAATGCCCGGCTGCGCTAAGCGTGGCCGGGCATTCTTTTTTACCTGGCCAGCTAGAGTGGCCCCTACTTGCGCCCTAGCCAGCTTTCGGGGTTGAGGTTGGCCGAGTTGCGCCACACCTGAAACTGCACCTGCGCCGTGCCGTCGGCATCGGTAGCGGCCGAGCCAATGGCCTCGCGGGCGCTCACCTGCTCGCCCTCGTGCACATTCACCGACCGCAGCTTGGCATACACCGTGAAGTATTCGCCGTGCTGAATCATGACGATGGTGTTCATGCCCGGCACCTGGGCCACCGTTAGCACCCGCCCGCCAAACACGGCGCGCACGGCCTCGCCCTGGTTGGTTTGAATATCCACGCCCCGGTTGTCCACCGTGACGTGCCGCAGCACCGGGTGCGGGTGGCGGCCAAAGTGCTGGGCCACAAAGCCGTGGGCCACCGGCCAGGGCAGCCGCCCGCGGTTACCGGCAAAGCCCGACGATACCAAGGCAGTCTCAGGCGTGAGGGCCACGCGGCTGGCGCGGCGGTCGGCGGTGGTTTCTTCGGGCGCGTCGCTTTCGGGGTTGGCGCTGGGGTCGTCGTCGCGGCCCGCGTCGCTAGGGTCGTCGGCGCGCGCCGTGCTGCGGCTGCCCGCGGCGCGGCGGCTGGCGGCGGCCGTGGCGCGGGCGGCAGCGCGGCGGCGGGCCGCAGCTGCTGCTAGCCGGGCGGCGTGGGCGGCGCGGGCTATTTCTTCGCGCACGCGCTGGGCAATGAGGTCATCGAGGCGGGCCACGGCCTGCTGGCGCTGGGTTAGCTCCTGGCGCAGGCCCTGTTCCTGTTGGCTCAGCTGCTGCACTACCTCGTCCTGCTCGGTTTTGAGGCCTAGCAGATTGCGATTTTCGACGAGCTGGGTGGTGAGCAAGCTTTTCTGGCGCTGGCGCTGCTGCGTGAGGCCATCGAGCTCGTGGCTGAGCTGCTGCTGCGCGCCCACAATGCGCAGCGCCTGCTTCTGGCGCTCCTCGGTGTACTGGCGCACGTAGCGCAGGCGCACCACAAACTGGTTGAACGACTCGGAGGCAAACAAAAACATGAGCTGGTTGAAGCCGCTGCTCGTTTTGGAGGCCGCGTACATCAGGTGGCCGTACTCTTCCTTGAGGCGGGCCAACTGCTCCTGGGTGCTCAGCACCTGCTTCACGGTCTGGTGCACGTTGGTTTCGATGCCCTGCAACTGGGTCGAGATGTGCTGAATCTGGCCCTGCTTCACCGTCAGCTTCTCCTTGATGACGTTGAGCTGCCCTAGCGAAACCTGCTTCTTCTGGGTGGTCTGGGTCAGCACCTTACCCGCTTCCTCAATGCGGCTGAGGTTGGCCTGGCGCTCGCGCTCCAGCTGCTCCTTGCTTTTGGCGCGAGCACGTGGGCGGCGAGTGGCTCGCTTGGCGGGCGCCGCCTTTTTCTCTTTCGCCGGGCGGCGGCGCTGGGCGGCGGCGGGCGCGGCCAGCAGCCCTAGCAGCAGCAGGGCCAACAAGAAACGCAGGGTAGAAACGGGCAGAAAAACGGTCACGGGCAAGGCAGGGCGCGGCAAGCAGGCTACCGCCCCGCAAAATAACGCACGAATGGCGGGGCCGGCGGCGC
>Ga0308164_10002183_pt1 | contig 20169 bp, 13 predicted proteins | sample PhyTR2_FD_201031 | JGI IMG/M metagenome (GOLD analysis project Ga0308164, IMG submission 201031) | Phyllosphere microbial communities from UC Gill Tract Community Farm, Albany, California, United States - DLSLT.R2 | ecosystem: Host-associated > Plants > Phyllosphere > Unclassified | place: USA... | reverse complement strand
GCTCGGGTTAGGCCAAGCTCAGATAGCAAAGACTGTCGTGCTAAATCACGTTTAGCCAAATATCGGGGAGCGATGCTGTATGAGATGCATTACCTAGACAAGTTGGCTCGCCGAGCGGTTTGAGCACCTCCAGTTCCATTACTGTTGGAAATAAATACTTCCGCGACGCAGGGATCTGCGCGTGTTCCGAAGACGAGGGGATGTACATGAATACGCGGAATCTCATGGCTACGCTACTGGCGACTAGCGGTATGGCAATTGCCGTACCGGCATTTGCGCGAGCTCAGCAGGATGTCCCGGTCAGCGGCCCGTCGGTCAACGCGGCGCCATCGGCTTCGGCCGCGGATGCGCAGCAAGTCGGTCCCCAAGAGGCTCCTGTGCCCACCGAAGAGGCTGCCGACATCGTCGTCACCGGGTCCAGCATTCGCGGTGTCGCCCCCACCGGTTCGTCGTTGGTCAGCGTTACACGTGCGGACATCGTCGCGACCGGCGCCAGCACGACGACCGAACTGCTCCGCACTGTTCCCCAACTTGGCAGCTTTGGGGGGAGTGGCGCAAACAACGGCCAAAACTCCGCCAACTTCGTCGATCAGCCTGCCATCCACGGCGTCGGCGTGGGCAACGGTGGCGGCGGGCTGACGCTCGTTCTCGTCGACGGACTGCGACTGCCGGGAGCCGGCATCAACCAGACCGCACCTGACCCCAGTGCCATTCCGCCATCCGCGATCGAGCGTGTCGAGGTGGTGGCTGACGGTGCTTCATCGATCTACGGTTCGGATGCTGTGGCGGGCGTCGTCAACTTCATCCTGCGCAAGAATGTGGACGGCGTGGAGACTGCGGGACGGATCGGCTTCGGAGACGGCTACCGCACCTACAACGGCAGCATTCTTGCCGGCAAGAAGTGGGATACGGGCTCGATCCTTGCCGACTACGAATATTCGCAGAACACGTCGGTCAACGGCACCGAGCGCGATTATTTCGGCATGAAGACCTTGTCGACGCTGTGCAGCCCGGCAAACGTGACCGTCAACGGCGTGATCTATGGCCTGTCTGCGACAGGCGCTCGTGCCGGTGTGCCGAACCAGTGCGACATCAACAAAGCGAACGACCTGTACCCCGCGCAGCATCGTCATCAGGGCCTGGTCTCCATCCGGCAGGAACTGGGCAGCGGGATCGAAGTGCATGCACGTACGCTCTACTCGGCACGTGAACTGCGCTCGCGTCAGGCAATCTCCGGCGGTAACGTAGCGAGCGGCGGTCTGAACCTGACGGTGACGGGCGGACCTTTCTACAACGCCGTTGTCGCTTCCGGCGTACCTGCCGGCCCTCAGCAAGTGACGTACAACCCGTCGAACGATCTGGGCGCGACCGTCAAGAACCGCATCTCCACAGAGACATGGTCGACGAACGCGGGAATCGGCGCGGATCTCGGTGGCGGCTGGCGCGGTGCGATCGACCTGAATTACGGACGTGAACGCGACGACATCACGCAGCGCGGTATCGATCAGGCGTTGGTCACCAGTCTCGTGAATGCAGGCACCTACAATCCGTATGGTATCGGCACCGCCAACGATTCGGCGCTGGTGCAGCGGGCAGGTAGCTACCGCACACGCTATTTCGGCCAGCAAGAGGTGAAGGAAGCCATCGCGAAAGTCGATGGATCGCTTTTCTCTCTTCCAGGCGGCGCAGTGAAGGCGGCGGTCGGTGGCAGCCTGCGTGAGGAGCGCTTCTACGCCAATACCGATACCGGCCCTGATGGTGGCGCGATCCAGACCGAGGCGCTCGGCAAGCGAAAGAGCTATTCGGCTTATGGCGAATTGTTCGTGCCGATCTTCGGCGAAACGAACGCAACGACCGCGTTCCAGGCGCTCGATGTCTCGCTCTCGGCGCGCTACGACCATTACAACGACGTCGGCGGAACGACGAACCCCAAGATCGGCGTGAATTGGACGCCAGTGCGCGGGCTGGTGCTGCATGGCAGCTACGGCACATCCTTCCATGCGCCGAGCCTTGCCGATGCGGGCACGGCTATCGACACCCGCGTTATCCGCTTCGCGGACTTCACCGGTTCGACCGCGCCCGGCGCGTACTCGATCATTCTGGCGGGCGGGAACAGGCTCGAGCCCGAGACTGCTACGACGTGGTCGTTGGGTGCCGACTTCAAGCCGGCTTTCCTGCCCGGCTTCAAGCTCACGGCAACCTATTTCAACATCGACTACAAGAACGTCATCACCTTCCCGGGCTTCAATCCGGTCAGCGAGCCCAACAATGCGCTGTTTGATCCCTATCGCACCTATGCGCCGAGCGTTGCGCAGGTCTTGGCTGCGACCAACGGTATCAGGCATGACGGTCTGTCCTATCCGGACGTCGCCGCGCTGCCGACCGCGATCTACGATCTACGTCGCCAGAACTTCGCGCGCCAGAAGATCGACGGGCTGGACTTCGATGTCGGTTATGCACGCAGCACGTCGGCCGGAGACTTCAATGTCGGCGCATCCGGCACGTGGCTTTGGGGTTTCGATCAGCAGATCAACGGGAGCGACGTCGTCACGAGCCGCTTGCGGACCGGCTATGCCATTAACTTCAAGGCACGCGGTCGGGTCGCCTATGCAAACGGCCCCGTAGATGGCGCGATCTTCGTCAACTACATCAACAAGTACCGCAACGTCGTCGACAATAGCCGCGTGAAGGCCAATACGACGGTCGATCTTCATCTTGGTCTGAAACTTCCGCTGGGCAGCATCGTCGAGGACCCGCAGATCACGGTCGACGTGACCAACTTGTTCGACAAGGACCCACCGTTTTTCTACGACGCCAGCACGTCTGCCTATGGGTTCGACCCAGCGAATGCGTCGGCGCTCGGTCGCATCGTTTCGGTCGGGCTACGCGGAAAGTTCTAAAGCTCTCCCCTTGGGTGGCGACGGTGTCGCCACCCTTTTTTTGCGTCGGCGCGGCCGGCGCTACACATTTTGCCTTCCCGGAGACCCGTATGATCCGCTTCGCCAGACAATTGCTCATCGGGACGGCGGGCTTGGGGTTGATACTCGGAGGCGCGACGCCTGCGGTTGCTCGAGCCAAGACGACGGATACTGACGCGACTATTGCATCCGATCCCGACGCTCGCGCGAATGCCATCGTGCGGCAGATGACGCTCGATGAGAAAATCGCGATGGTGCACGGCACTTTCGGTTCTACGATCCTGAGAACGAGACCGACCGAGAAGCGCACCGGCGCCGGGCACGTGCCCGGTGTGCCCCGGCTCGGTGTGCCGGACCTGTTCGAGAGCGATGCCAGCCTGGGCGTCGCCAATGGCGGACAGATGCGAAAGGGCGACGTCGCCACGGCGCTGCCATCAAGTCTGATGACTGCGGCAACTTTCGATCCGCCGATAGCCTATGCTGGCGGCGCGATGATCGGGGCGGAAACGCGGGCCAAGGGCTTCAACGTCCTCCTCGCTGGCGGCGCCAATCTGGTCCGTGATCCGCGCAACGGCCGAAATTTCGAATATCTCAGCGAGGACGTCCTGTTGACGGGACGGATGGCGGGCGAGAGTATCCGCGGCATCCAATCGAACGACATCGTCTCGACGATCAAGCATTATGCGCTGAACGAGCAGGAAACGGGCCGCAACGTTCTCGATGCTCGGTTGTCCGAGGCGGCGCTACGCGAGAGCGATCTGCTCGCGTTCCAGATGGCGATGGAGGTCGGTCGGCCGGGATCGGTCATGTGTGGCTACAACCAGGTCAACGGCCATTATGCCTGTGAGAACGCCGTCCTGCTGAACGACGTGCTCAAGCGCGACTGGGGTTTCACGGGCTGGGTGATGTCGGACTGGGGCGCGGTGCATTCAACGGCGAAGGCGGCGAACGCGGGTCTAGACCAGGAATCGGGGCAGGAACTCGATAAACAGGTCTTCTTCGGCGCGCCGCTCAAGGCTGCCGTCACGAGCGGACAAATATCGACCGCTCGGCTCGACGACATGGTCCGGCGAATCCTGCGCACGATGATTGCCCATCGTCTGCTCGACAACCCCACACCGGTCGACCCGCAGCCGATCGATTACCGCTTGCATGCTGATGTCGCCCAGAAAACCGCCGAAGCCGGGATGGTACTGCTGAAGAACGATCGAGGCGTCCTGCCTGCCGCTGCGACTGCGAAGCGAATCCTGCTTGTCGGCGCACACGCGGATATCGGCGTGCTGTCTGGTGGAGGATCATCGCAGGTCCGCCCAGCGAGCGGCGTCGCGCTCGAACTGCCGATGCCGGGAGGGGGGCCGCTCAGCGGCTTCATCAAGATCACCTATCATGCGTCATCACCTCTCGCGGCAATACGAGCCCGCGCACCGGGTGCTGAGGTTACCTATCTCGATGGCTCGGACGTTGCCGCGACAGTGGCTGCGGCGAAGCGCGCCGATCTGGTCCTGGTGTTCGCGCAGCAATGGCGGTCGGAAGCGATCGATGTCGAAAGCCTCGCGTTGCCCGACGGACAGGACGCCCTCATCTCGGCGGTTGCCGCGGCTAATTCGAAGACAGTCGTTGTGCTCGAAACCGGCGGTGCCGTGTCGATGCCGTGGATCGACCGCGTCGGCGCGGTGCTGGCGGCCTGGTATCCGGGCGAGCGTGGCGGGCAGGCGATCGCCCGCGTCGTGTTCGGCGACGTGAACCCGTCAGGGCGCCTGCCGATCACCTTTCCGGCAAGTGACATACAGGCGCCGCGTCCGGATATTCCTGGCCTGCAGCTGGTAAAGGCCGCCGCCGCGGAGGCCGCGCGAAAGCCGGTCAATCCGGACATCAGCACGGTCGACCTGACCGGAGGCGTGCCGAGCTTTCCGGTCGAGTATCCCGAAGGTGCCGACGCGGGCTATCGCTGGTTCCAGGCGACGGGTGCCAAACCGCTGTTTCCGTTCGGCCACGGCCTTTCCTATACGACGTTTGCCTATCGCGGCCTTAGAGTAACGGGTAGCGACGCACCGCGGGTCACGTTCACCGTGACCAACACGGGTCAGGTTCCGGGTGCAGACGTGCCGCAGGTCTATGCGACACGGCCCGGCTTCAACGGCGTGCAAGTTCGCCGTCTGGTCGGCTTCGAGAAGGTGAAGCTTGCTCCTGGCAAGAGCCGGACCGTCGAGGTCGATGTCGATCCGCGCCTGATCGCCGACTATGATCCGGCGCGCAAAGGCTGGCATGTTCGTTCTGGCGCGATGCCGATATCGGTCGGGCATAGCGTCTCGGACATCGCGCTGACCGGCACCGCCAGCATCAAGGATCGGCGCTGGACTCAATAGCTCATTTTTTCGTTCGAGGTTCGATATGCCCTTCATCTGCTCGACACGCCCGTTGCTCATCCTGTGCGGCGCGTCTGCGCTGGCGATCGCGGCGGGTGTTACTGCCCGAACTGCCCCGAGCGAGTATCGTGATCTCAACCACAACGGCCGGCTCGACCCTTATGAGGACACCAAGCTACCGGCCGAGCGGCGGGTCGAGGATCTGCTTGGGCGTATGACGCTGGCCGAGAAGGCAGGCACGATGATGCACGGCACCGCACCTGGTATCTGGGACGCGATTGGGCATTCGAACGGTGGCTACGACCTGGCGAAAGCACGAGCGATCATCGTCGACAACGGCGTCACCAGCCTGATCACGCGTCTGTCGATGGCACCTGCCGACCTCGCCGACCAGAACAACAGGTTGCAGAGGCTCGCCGAGCAGTCGCGGCTTGGCATACCGCTCACCATCAGCACCGATCCGCGAAATCATTTCCAGGCCGTACTGGGCGCCAGCACCCGCGGGGGCGGGTTTACGCTCTGGCCCGAGACGCTTGGCCTGGCCGCGCTCGGCGATCCTGCCGTGGTGCGGCAGTTCGGCGACGTCGCGCGGCGTGAATATCGCGCGGTCGGGATACACATGGCTTTGTCGCCGCAGGCCGACCTCGCCAGTGAACCGCGCTGGCCGCGCGGCACAGCGACCTTCGGGTCCGATCCGGTCAAGGTCTCCGCGCTCGTGGGCGCCTATATTCAAGGCTTCCAACACGGCAGCGCGGGTGTCGCGAGGGACGGTGTCGCGACGGTGGTGAAGCACTGGGTCGGCTATGGTGCGGAGCCGCAGGGTTTCGACGCGCATAATTACTACGGCCGCATCGTCCGGCACGATGACGCCAGTTTCGCCCGCCACGTCGCGGCGTTCGACGGAGCGTTCGCCGCGCACGTCGCGGGCGTCATGCCGACCTATCCGATTATCGCCGGTGTCACCCTGAACGGTCGGCCGCTGGAACAGGTCGGCGCAGGTTTCAACCGACAACTGCTCACGGGACTGCTGCGCGGCAACAAGAAATTCAACGGGCTGATCCTGTCGGACTGGGGGATCACCAACGACTGCCCAACCGCATGTTCGGCACCGACGCGCGAGCGCCCGCAGACGCCTGCCGCGATTGCAATGCCATGGGGCGTCGAGGCAATGACCAAGGTTGATCGCTTTGCCAAGGCAGTGGACGCTGGAATGGATCAGTTCGGTGGGGTCGACGATCCCGCGCCACTCATCGCCGCGGTGGCCGCTGGCAAGGTGACACCAGCACGTCTCGACGAGTCCGTCCGGCGAATACTGATGCTGAAATTCGAACAAGGGCTTTTCGACAATCCCTATGTTGACGCGTCAGCGGCAGCGACCACGGTCGGCAATGCCACCGATCTCGCCGCGGCCGAGGCGGCTCAAAGAGCGGCTCAGGTATTGCTGCAGAACAGGAATGCGCTCATCCCGGTTCGATCGGGGCGCAGTGTCTGGTTGTACGGCGTGGACGCGGCGACCGCACGAGCAGCCGGGCTCATCGTCGTCGATGATCCGACGAAGGCCGAGTTCGCGCTGGTCCGAGTGGGCACACCGTCCGAGAAGCTCCATCCCTATGCCTACTTCGGAAGCCGGCAGAACGAGGGCAGGCTCGATTTCCATGCTGATGATCCCGGCTATGTCGCTATCTTGCGGGCGACGGCAGTGGTGCCCACGATCGTTGCGGTAGACATGGACCGTCCCGCGATCCTGACCAACGTCCGCGACCGCGCTGCGGCTATGCTGGCGGTGTTCGGTGCCAGCGATGCGGCGGTGTTGGACGTCGTCACCGGCAAGGCGAGGGCGCGGGGCAGACTGCCGTTCGAACTGCCGTCCTCGATGGCGTCGGTGGCGCGGCAGAACCCTGCGCGATCCGACGATTCCGCTTCTCCGCTGTTCAAGGCAGGAGCCGGAATCGTCGAGTGAGCGCGGCGCGTATGCCTCGTTTAAGGAAGCGCGTCAGGCGGGCAGGGCGTTGGCTCGCGCGATGGCCGAAAACACGGCAGCGCTCGGCTTTACGGTGCGGACCTGGCTGACGCGATCGACGGCGATCAGTCCGAACTTGGGACCGTAGCCGAAAAGCCATTCGAAATTGTCCATTGCCGACCAGTGCCAATATCCCCGCACGTCGATACCGGCGGCTATGCACTCCTGCAGGCCAGACAGCGCCTCGGTGATGTAGCGGGCCCGCAATGCATCGTCCTGTGTGCCGATGCCGTTTTCGGTGACGAGTATCGGCGTCCGTGCGACGCTTGCGGCGTAGCGCACCGCCCCAGCCAGCCCGGCTGGATAGTATTCCTGGTCGAGTTGGGTGCGCACAGTTCCGGCAGGCGGCGGGATCGAGCCCTTCGTATCGAAGCGCTCGCGGGTGTAGTTCTGCACTCCCACGAAATCGTCACCTCGCGCGAGTTCCAGCCATACGTCATAGCGTTTCGATCGCTCGGCAATGCCCGCTCCCGGTGCGCCAGGCGCGTCCTGGATATCGGACATGGCGAGTGTCAGGCCGACGGGCAGGTTTGGCCGGATCGCCTTTATCGCTCGGCGTGCGGCCACGTGGCACGCACGCACGATCGGCTTCGACCGTGCGCTGTCATCGAAAAGATAGGAGCGGTAGGCTGGGGAACCGCTCGCCTGCTTCGCTGCGTCCAGCATTGGTGCCAGCGCCGTTGCCGGGATAAAGTCCGAGAAGCTGAGATTGGCTTCGTTGAACGTACAGAGCGTGTCGATCAGGTCCCCGCAGTGTCGTACCACCGCCTCCGCATAGGCCGTAAATGCGGCCACGGTCGCCGGGTCCTCAAACCCACCGCGCGCGGCCAGCCACGCGGGCGAGGTGAAGTGATGCAACGTCACCACCGTGTGCAGGCCGTGGCTACGGCAAACTCGTAGCATGTCGCGATAGTGATCGAGCTGACGGATATCGTAGTTTCCGGCGGTCGGCTCGATGCGCGCCCATTCGATCGAGAAGCGATAGCTGCCCAAACCCAATTTCGCGATCGTCGCGACATCCTCTGGGTAGCGATGATAATGATCGCACGCGGCCCCGGATGGCTCCTTAATGATCGTGCCGGCGACGGTCTCCAGCAGCCACCAGTCGCTGTTCGTGTTGTTCCCCTCGACCTGATGCGCGGCAGTCGCCGTCCCCCAGATGAAGCCCTTAGGGAACGATCGGCGTGGCGCACCGGCGATCGCAGCGTTGATCGGCGCCGTGATCGAGGCGGTCACGGCCATTGCGGAGCCGCCCGCGATCACATTGCGCCGGGTCCAATTGGAGGCGGTCATCGCGCTGCTTCGTCCCGGACCGCGATGATCCGGACTGGATCGAGCAGTCCGGACGGGGTCAGTGCAGTCGAGGCGGACAACCCCTTGCCGAGCATGACGAAACCGCCGCCCGATGCGGCATTGGTCCAGGCATGCTGGGTCGCGCCTGGCTGCAGATCGCCGACGAAACGGTTCTGCCAGGTGTTTGCGACCTTGATCTCCAGCCTGTTTTGACCTCGTCGCAGCTGGTCGGTCACATCGAGGCGATAGGGCGGCGCCCACGCTGTTCCCGAAAGGATGCCGTTGATCCGGACCTCCGCGACATCGCCGATATGGCCCAGGTCGAGATACAGGCGCTCGCCCTTGGCGAACCATCCGCCTGTAGCGGTGAAGGATTGGCTATAGGTAGCGACACCCGAAAAGTAGCGGATCTCCGGATTGGCGTTGGCGGTCCATGATCCAACGCTGGTGGTGATCGGGGCGCCTGTCGGGAATTGCACGCTCCAGTCCTTCGCCAACGTACCGACGGTGCGAATTTGCGGGGGAGGCAAGGACAGGCCCGCGGCGTCGGCCGGCGTGCGGAACAGGACGAATACCGACTCATACGCACCGAGCGTCAGCGGGATCCGCGTCCGTTCACCCTCGACGGCATAGCTGACGCGTTCCAACTTGCCCGTATCTGCGCGCCATAGCTCGGGCGCATGGCCGGACGTGCGGAACCACGTCGGCACGGTGGCAGCCCTGTCACTCTGGTTTGTCACGAAATAGAGTTCGCCATCGCCAAGACGGCGATGCGCAAAGCGCAGGTCCATCGTCGGATCGGCCGCCGCATAGTCGAAGTCGCGTGCGACCCGTTCCGCGGCAAGCACAGCCGGCACATCGCGCCGCCAATAGACACGCCCCTTGCCGTATGCATTGACGGTCAGTGAGCCGCCATCGGTCTGGCCCCAGAGATCGTCGGCGATCGTGCGAATGGCATCGTCGCTGGAGCCGAGGCTCGGCGAGCCCGTCGGCTTGGGGCCGACCAGCACCGCACCCGCCGCGACCATATCGCGCAGCTTCGTGATCATCGGCAGCGTCATCCGATCGAGTGCCTCGGGAAGCACGAGGAGGCGGTAGCGTGCACCGCCAGGAAACGCGACCTGACCTTGATCCACCGTTGCCAGCCGCAGCAAGGCATCGGCGTTCACATAGTCGAACCCGTGCCCCGGCAGATCGAGCGCGCCGCCCGCGTCGCGATACGGCACCCCCGATGGCGCGCCTTCGCCGTAGAAGTAGAGCACGTCGGCCACCGGCGTTCCTTGTTGCAGCATGTACGAGCTGCGCGCGAGGTAATCGATCCAAGGCTTGGCCAATTCCCCCCAGGTTTCATGACGCGTGAAGACCTGACCGAACGGCCCCAGGGTCAAGCCAGGCTTGTGCGTGTCGTCGGGCTGATGTGGCGACGTGTGCAGGACCAGGCGGTTCACACCCATCGCCATGTATTTGTCGACCACCCACTTCAACGACCACGGTGTCGACGTCCATTGCGGCAGCGACGAGGTCAGCGCTTCGGCAGCGACCAACGGCTTGCCATAGACATGGGCCGTCGACCGGGTCTCGATGATGTCGGCTGGGAACTCGTCGCCAACGACGCCCTGAAATGCCGCGGGTTTACCCCCGAATGGCATGGCCCAGAACTCGCCCATCGGAATGTCGGTCTGGCTCTTCGCGAGCATACCGTCGGCTACCGTCGGCCACGCGGCCCCCGTCGCTTCGCCGTAATACCCCAGCTTGTGCTCCTTGGCGAAGCGCGTGATCGTTCCATAGTGGTTCTCGGCGACAAGATCCGCGAGCGTGCGACGGAAATCCCACAGGAAGGCATCACTGCGCTCCGCGCTGTCGACGACATGACCGGCCAGCACCGGTAGCATCCGGGTCAGCGCATAGCCGCGACGATGCAGGAATTCGTCCGGCATCGGCTCGGTCCAGTTCTCCTGACCGGCCTCCCAACTGTCGGTCAGCAGATACCGGAGGCCACGGTCGCCGACGAGTGGTCCCAAGGTCTTGATGACGGGCGCCATGTACGCGTCGAGATGGGCCCGGACATGAGTGGCGTTCAGCTTGTCGACTTCCAGCCCGGTGCCCTCTGGCGTGGCAGGATGGTTGACCTCGCCAGTCAGCGACCAGCCGGCCCTCAATATCGTCCAGTTGCCCGAGGGCGCCGTCCAGTCGAGCGTGCCGTCAGGGCGCAGTCGGTTGGTCAGATCAAGAATGTCGGCCGATCGGATGGCCGACGCTGGTGCAACATCCGGCGTCCTTACGGCATCGGCATCCGCGATCACGCCGAAACCAGCCCGATCCTCGAAGAGATCGACACGCGCGCCTGGCACCAGCGCGAGTTCGGCAAGGGTGATGCCGGGAGCCTGCGGCCAGGGATTGCGCGACACTTCGGCACGGTCGAATACGACGCGGAAATGCCGGGCGGTCGTCGCAGGGAACGCGAAGGTACGCTGCGGCGCGGGGTTGTGCGCCTGCCCGACCAAGGTGCGGATCGACCGCCATGTCGTGCCGTCGTCGCTCGCCTCGACCCGACCTTGCGGCCCATCTGCAAAGCGTCCACCGACCGAACCGACATAGGTGAGCGCGCGGATCGTCGCCGGCACCGCAAAGTCATAGCGCACCCAAGTCGGCGCGCCGGGCGTGGGCGAGGGAAGGGTGATGCCGTGCTCGGTATCACCATCGACCAGCTTCGCGGTTTCGATCGCAGAGGCATTCGTGGTTATGCTGGGCGCAAGCGAGCCAAGCGACACGTCGCCCCCTGGCGTGCGGAAGGCGAGGACGGCGACGTCACGCGCCAGTACCGGCCCGCCCGTCTGCGGCTTGCCCGTGAAATCATGTTTTGCCATCGCTTGGAATGGTCCGGCATTGGCGGGAAGCGGGGCAAGTTTACCGGGGCGCCGGCCGCCGGCAATCCTCGTCTCGCTCCACACGAACTTCTTCATGCCCCATTCGGGTTTGACCCAGGGACCACCGGTCTCGCTCCACCCCGGCGCGGCAGCCATGGCGAACTCCAGGCCCAGCCGGTCGGCCTCCGACGCTGCGAACTGCAGATTGCTGAACCATTGCGGGCTCAGCACCGTCAAACGCTCGGGCACGATCTTGGGCGCGCCCATGTCCCCGTCAAACATCATGGCCCCGGCGACGCCGATGCGCTTCATCCATTCGAGATCTTTCGTGATCCCGTCGCGCGACACGTTGCCGCTCAGCCAATGCCACCAGACACGAGGGCGCGCCGACTCCGGAGGGGCAAGGAAGCCCTGCCGCAGCGTGTCGCCCGCAGGAGTAGGGGAAGCGGGCAGGTCGACGGGCGTGGGCGACGCCACGTCCTGCGCGCTCGCCGTGCCGGTCAATATCGTCCCTGCGAGCAGCAGGAACACGGGAAGAGAGGAGCGCAGGCGCATGGTTCGTTCCTTCAGGACGCGAGGCTGTTGCCGTAGCCGATGATGACGGTGGCGAGGACGAGCAGGGCGACGCCCGCCCAGACGGTGGCACGAATTCGAGTGGCCGCGTCGCGCCACTCACGCAGGGCAAAGCCCCACAAAGTGCCGAAGATGATGATCGAGGCCATGTGAAGCGTCCATGACGAGAAGCCGAAGCGCCCCATCTGGCTTTCGCCCATCGTGTAGAAGAAGAACTGGAAGTACCAGAGAGTCCCGCCCAGCGCACAGAGCAGGAAGTTGGCTAGCAACGGAGGTCGAGCGCCTTCGATGGTGGCGGTTGCATCGTCCGGCGCTGGACCGAAGCGGCCGACCCATTGGCCCGCCGAACGATTGCGGACAATCAGGATCGTGCACCATACCGCGTTGGTCAGCAGGCCGCCGAACATGACGAGGCACAGCGTGGGCAGGCCCGTCCACAACGGCCCCGTGCCGGCCGCAGCGGACAGCGCCTTTACGGGCTCACCCGCCGCCAGCCCGAAGGCGAAGCAACTCGACATGATGCCTGAGAAGATCGCAACCGCCACGCCCTTGCGGAAAGCGAACTCCGCGATCGTCGCGGCCTTCTGTTCGGCGGGCAGCGACGCGTCCTTCCACGCCCCGGCAAGCGCGACGACGATGATGCCCGCAAGCGTTACGAACAGACCGACGAGGATGACGTTTCCGGATACCGTATCGAACAGCTTCGCGCTGAGATCACCCGCGAAGATCGGCGGGATGAGTGTGCCGAAGACCGTCGACAGTCCCAGCACGACCGCCATGCCGAGCGATAGCCCGAGGTAGCGCATCGTGAGGCCGTAGGTCAGTCCGCCGAACCCCCACAGCACGCCGAACGCGACGCACCAGAAGATCGTCATGGGCGGCGTCGCGGCGATAACGCCGAGCAGGTCATTGGTCATCACGCTTGCGAACAGCCAGGGCGCGAACAGCCATGAGAACAGTCCGCCAGTGAGCCAGAAGATCTCCCACGACCAACGGCGCACGCCGCGATAGGGAACATAGAAGCTCGCAGATGCAAGTCCGCCAAGCCAGTGATAGGCGACGCCGACGAGTGGATTACCCATTGTCGCGATCCTTGAGTTCGAGTCCGAGGCGATAGATGCGATTGGCGTTGCCGCCCCACAGCGCGCGACGTTCGTCCGCCGAAAACGGCGCGAGGATTGCCGCATAGGCGCCCAGGGTCGCGTCGAAGGTGCCGAACAATCCGTCGGTCGGAAAGTCGCTGGCCACGCAGGCGCGGTCCGTGCTGAACAGGTCGAGCGCCTCCAGGATCCAGGGACGCGCCTCGTCGGTCGTCCAGGGTCGCTGTACGAACCCGAACCCGGAAATCTTGATCGCGACGTTTGGAAGATCGGCGAGCTGACGCAAGCCGTTTGTCCAGGCTGCGCGTCCGTGCGGATCACTTATAACGGGCATGCCCAGATGATTGATCACGACTTGCGTCTCGGGCGATCTTGCCAAGGTACGCGCCAGCCCGGCGAACTGTGCGGGATACGCCTGAAGGTCAAACGACAAACCGTATTTCGCGAGCAGGGCGAACCCGTGCTGCCACGCCGGGTCGTCGGTCATCTCGCGATCGGTGTAGCTGAGCTGCGGGTTCGCGTGCCAGTTGACGATATGGCGCACGCCGCGGACCCGGCCGTGCGCGCGATGGGTTTCGAGCAGCGGTTCCAACTCGGGATCGTTCAGCGCCGCATAGGCGACGATACCGGCAGGGCCGTCGTCGAGCTGCTCGAGCCAAGTGGTTTCCGCGGCGGCATGTGCGGGGTCGGCTCCTGCCTCGACGTGAACGATGCCAGCGACGTTCCACCGGGCGGCGTCGCGGCGATAATCAGCCGGCAGGTAAGTCTGCGCGATCGCCTCGACAGAGCCGTTGGGACCGTCGTCCGCAAAGGGCGGTGTCAGCCAAGGGTAACGAAGCCGTGCCAGATCCCAGAAATGGACATGGGCATCGACGAAGGGAATGTCGTGCATGGTGTATCCTCTCCCGGAACGCCCGGTATGCCGGGTCGCGATACGTTTGCGTGGACGGTCGGGCCGTCCTTGGAATGGTGCCGTTCAGAAGGTTGTGCGGCCTCCGGACGTATCGAACGTCGATGCGGTGGTAAAACTGCATTCCTCGCTGGCCATGAAGCAGACCATCGCAGCGGATTCCTCGATCTCGCCAAGGCGGCCCATCGGAATTTTCGACCGCATGTAATCGACCTGACTTTGCGGCAGCTGAGCAAGGATCGGGCTTTCGAACGTGGCGGGCGTCAGCGCGTTCGCAATCACGCCCTTGCCAGCCAGTTCCTTGCCAAGAGACTTGGTCAGGCCGATCACCGCCGCCTTGGTCGCCGAGTAGGCGCTGGCGTTGGGGTTGCCTTCCTTGCCGGCGACCGACGACAGATTGACGATCCGCCCGTAGCCGTTCGTGAGCATCATCGGCACGATCGTCCGGTTGCAGTAGAACAGGCCATTGAGATTGACGCCCACGACCTGAAGCCAGCTGTCGATGGGAAACTCGTGCACCGGAGCGGTCGCGCCCGTGATGCCCGCCGAACAGACGAGAATGTCGACTTTGCCGAGTGCCGCGTGCGTCGCGAGTGCGGCCGCCTCGACCGCAACGAGGTCGGCCACGTCCACGGCCTCGACGTGCGTCGCCTGGATTTCGTCGCGTACCGCCGACAGAGCCTCCGCATTCAGGTCCCACAGCGCGACCGTCCCGCCTTCCGCGATGATGCGTGCCGCGACGGCCTTGCCCAGCCCCGAGGCACCGCCCGTGACGATCGCGGTCCGCCCTGCGAACCGACCCGCAAAGACGGTCACGCCGCGGCGCCGGTACGGGGATGCTGCCAAGCGACCACATCCTGCGTCTGCTCGCCGAGCTTGGCGATCGTCAGGTGCATCGTGTCGCCGGGCTTCAAAAAGATCGCTTCCGGCTTCTTGCCCTCGCCGACCCCGGGAGGCGTCCCGGTAATGAGCAGGTCGCCGGGTTCGAGCGTCACATACTCGCTGACATAGGCGATCAGTTCGTCGACCGAGAAGATCATCGTCCTGGTGTTGCCAGTCTGCATGCGCACGCCATTGACGTCGAGAGTCATGTCGAGATCCTGCGGACTGCCGATTTCGTCGGGGGTGACCAGCCACGGGCCAACCGGGCAGAACGTGTCATGTCCCTTGCCCTTCGACCACTGCGTGCCGCGCTGCTTCTGGTTGAAGCGTTCCGATACGTCGTTCGCAAGGACATAGCCGGCGACATGGTCGAGTGCATCGGCCCGGTCGACATAGCGGCAGGTCTTGCCGATGATTACCCCGAGCTCGACCTCCCAGTCGCCATGCGTTGCCGCCTTGGGCAGCATCACAGCGTCGTTCGGGCCGGTCAGGCTGGACAGCGGCTTCATGAACATCATCGGTTCGGTCGGGATCGGCAGGTTCGATTCAATCGCATGGTCCCGGTAGTTGAGACCGATCGCGACGATCTTGCCGATCCCGGTGATCGGCACGCCGTAGCGAGGCGTGCCTTCGACGAGCGGCAGCGACGCGACGTCGACGGCGCTCAATTCAGCAAGTGCGGCGATCGAGATGTCGGCAACATGCCCCGATAGATCACGGATCTCGCCGTCATCGTCGACCAGACCCGGCTTCTCGTCGCCCTTGGCGCCGTAACGACAGAATTTCATGGGAAGAACCTCAGTGTGTGTAGGGGCGGTTGAGGGGAACGTCGCGGTTGAGCTCGACACCGAACCCAGGCTTGTCGAGCTGGCTGGCCTTGATCCGGCCGTTCACGGGGACGGGCTCGCCGAGCAGCTGCGGCGCGAACATCGGCACCACCTCGGTCGGGCCCGGATGCATCATCAGGAACTCGGCGAACGGCGAATTGTGGCGCGTGATGACGAAGTGGTAGCTGTAGACTGACGAGCCATGCGGCACGACCATCTTGCCCTTGGCATCGGCAAGTGCGCTGATCTTGATGAGCTCGGTCACGCCGCCGCACCAGCCGACATCGGGCTGAATGATGTCGCAACAGTCCATCTCGAGCAGCATGCGGAAGCCCCAGCGGGTCGCCTCATGTTCGCCGGTGGTAACCAGCATGCCCTTGGGTACGTTGCGCTTCAATTCGGCATAGCCCCAATAGTCGTCCGGGCTGATTGCTTCCTCGATCCATTTCAGGCCGTGCTCGTGGCACGCGATCGCCAGGCGCGTGGCATAATCGACGTCGAGCGCCATCCAGCAATCGTACATCAGCCAGAAGTCGTCGCCGACCTTCGCCCGCATGTCGGCGAGCATCGCGACGTTCTTGTGCAATCCTTCCAGCCCCTCGGCCGGGCCGTGGTGCAGCGGCATCTTGCCGCCGATGAAGCCCAGTTCCTTCGCGACGTCCGGGCGAGCGCCGGTTGCGTAGAACTGCAGCTCGTCGCGGACGGGACCGCCGAGCAGCTGATGCACCGGCTCGCCCCGCAATTTACCCAACAGGTCCCATAGGGCCAGATCGACGCCGGAGATCGCGTTTACGACCAGTCCCTTGCGTCCGTAATACTGCGTCGAGAAGTACATCTGGTCCCAGATCTTCTCGTAGTCGGCAGGATTACGACCTTCCAGAAAGCGCGCGAGATGTTTCTCGACGATGTAGCAGGCGGGCTCCCCGCCGGTCGTGACCGCAAACCCGATCGTGCCGTCGTCAGCTTCGATCTCCACGACCAACGTGCCGAGCACGTTGATCCCGAAGCTGCGTCGTGACTCCCGGTATTCGGGATACCGGCTCATCGGCGTTGCAATATGATCGTCGATCCAGTGCGCACCGGTCTGATCGTGGTAGTCGGCGCCGCCACCGGTCGCAGTGAAGGCTCGCACGTATTTGATCTTTGGTAGCGCCACGGTTCATCCTGCCCTTATTCTGCGTTGTTCCCTATAAGAACCGCAGCACCTATTGCCATATTATGGAATAGTATCCTAGGGAATGAAAATCATGGCGTCAACAGAACCGCTCACGAACACGGACAAGGAAACCACGGTCGGGGCGGGTAGCCAGACCCTGATGCGCGGTCTCGATGTGATCGAGGCGATCGCACAGGAGGTGCTGGGGCTCCCTGAGCTGGCTGACCGTCTGGCGCTGACCAAAAGTACGACGCATCGGTTGGCGAGTGCGCTGGTGGAGCGCGGCTATCTCGCCTTCACGCCGCGTGCCGGGTATCGGCTTGGACCGAAGCTGCTCGAACTTGGCGCGTTGGCCCATGTCCAGGCTGACATCATCCAGGTTGCCCGACTCCATCTGGAAGCTCTGTCCGCATCGACCGAGGACACCGTCCATCTCGGTGTTCTCGAAGGCGACCGTGCGCTGTATCTCGACAAGATGCCGGGCCGACGCCGGATAACCATTTCTAGCCGGGTGGGCGATCGACAGCCGCTGACATCGACCGGGCTCGGCAAGGCGCTGATGCTCGATCATCCCCCTAAATACTGGCGCGCGCGCTTCGATGCCGACCAGGCCGAGGGATCGCATCCTGCCGATTGGACGGTGTGGGAGAGTCGGATGCGCAGCTATGTCGACGCCGGCCGCGCGTTCGATCTCGAAGAGAATGAGGACCAGATCCGCTGCGTTGCCGCGCCGGTTCGCGACGCGAAGGGCGTCATCGTCGGGGCGATCAGCGTCTCAAGCGCCGCGCAGTACATGAGCGACGACCGAATGGACGAACTGTCGAAAACGGTTTCCGACGCAGCTGACGCCGTCAGCCGCGATCTCGGCTGGACCGCCCCGCTACCGAAGAAATAGGGAGAGAGAGATGCTGCTGGAAGGAAAGGCCGTACTCGTGACCGGCGCATCGGCTGGTATCGGACGGGCGTCCGCGATTGCCGCTGCACGACACGGCGCTGACGTTGCGATCAACTTTCTAGGTAGCGAAGACGACGCGGCGTCGTGCGTCGCGGAGATCACAGCATTGGGGCGCAAGGCCATCGCGGTCGCCGGCGACGTCGCCGACCCGGCAACCGCCAACGACTTCGTGACCCGGGCCACCGAAGCGCTGGGGCGGGTCGATGTGTTCGTCAACAATGCCGGCATCTGCCCGTTCCACGCGTTTCTCGACATGCCTGTCGAGACGTTCGAAAGAACGATGCGCGTCAATCTCCACGGCGCCTATTTCATGGTGCAGGCTGCGGCCAACCAGATGGTTCGTCAGGGGCAGGGCGGAGCGATCGTTGCGGTGTCATCCATCTCCGCGCTCGTCGGAGGCGAGTATCAGACCCATTACACGCCGACCAAGGCTGGCGTGCATTCGCTGATGCAGTCGACGGCAATTGCCCTCGGTCGCCACGGTATCCGGTGCAACTCGGTATTGCCGGGGACGATCCTCACCGACATCAACAAGGAAGATCTTGCTGATCCGGAGAAGCGCGCGCGGATGGCGCAGCGTATCCCGCTCGCGAGGCTTGGCGAACCGGACGATATCGCAGGGCCGATCGTGTTCCTTGCGTCCGACCTAGCCCGATACGTCACAGGCGCCGCGTTGCTGGTGGACGGCGGTGCATTCGTGAACCTTCAATGATCCACCAACGTATCGTCCGAGACGATCTTCGACCCGCACCGTATCGCTCAACGCATGAATTTCAAAAGGCTCGGTCATGAAGGCAGCTTCCGCGATCGATTATCGCGAACTCGCACGACGCCGCCTGCCGCATTTTCTGTTCGAGTACATTGACGGCGGGAGCTACGCGGAAGTCACGTTGCGGAGGAACGTCGCCGATCTGGAAGACATTGCGTTGCGACAGCGCGTGTTGACCGACGTCTCGACGCTGGACCTGTCGACGACTCTGTTCGGACGCAGCCAAAATCTGCCGATCGCATTGGCGCCAATCGGGTTGGCGGGAATGAACGCGCGCCGCGGCGAGGTCCAAGCTGCTCGTGCTGCGCAGACGGCAGGCGTGCCATTCTGCCTTTCTACGGTTTCTGCATGCCCGATAGACGAGGTTGCCGCTGCCACGTCGCAACCCTTCTGGTTCCAACTCTACATGATCCGCGATCGTGGCTTCATGCGTGATCTGTTGGCCCAGGCGAAAGCGGCCCAGTGTTCCGCGCTGGTGTTCACGGTGGACATGCCTGTCCCAGGCTCTCGCTATCGTGACTATCGCTCCGGATTGGCAGGAGCGTCGGGTTTCATGGGGGGCGCCCGACGCGCGGTGCAGTCAATGCTGCGACCTGCCTGGGCCTATGACGTTGGAATAAGGGGACGGCCCCATCAGCTAGGTAACGTCGCGCCCGTTCTTGGAAAGAATACCGGATTGGAAGATTTCTTCGCCTGGATGCGTAATAACTTCGACCCCACGGTTTCCTGGAAGGACCTGGAGTTCATTCGCGATATCTGGGACGGCCCGTTGATCATCAAGGGGATATTGGACGTCGAGGATGCACGCGCCGCAGCCGACCTCGGCGCGGACGGGATCGTTGTCTCAAATCACGGTGGGCGGCAGCTCGACGGCGTTCCCTCCACAGCTCGCGCACTGCCACCGATCGCTGATGCGGTACGCGATCGGTTGACGGTATTGGCTGATGGCGGCGTTAGATCTGGGCTGGACGTTGTTCGAATGCTTGCGCTTGGAGCGCATGGCGTGTTGCTTGGGCGAGCGTGGGTCTACGCGTTGGCAGCAGCAGGGGAAAAGGGCGTTGACCACATGTTGAAGCTGATCGAAGCCGAAATGCGCGTTGCGATGGCATTGACGAGTTCGACTAGCATCAACCACATCACAAAAGAAACGCTCGTCAATGATCTCCGCCGGTAGTTAGAAAAACTGAGGCTAGCCGGATCTACAGATCAACGATCAGCACATGCAACTAGCGCACCATTATTGGGTTAGCCCGGACTAATTGAAAGCATGCCGTAAAGCGTCGCTGTGACAATTACAGACAGAGTGGTAGTTGCTAGTAATATGACGGTCATCCATGATGGCGGGCGTGAACCTGAACGAGTGTCCGAAAGTGGGGACGTTGCAGAGCTTCCCGAACGTCCGCAACTGGGTCGTCTGGCGGGTAGTAGCAATGCAAAGGCTTGGCCCTTGCAGTTTCAGGCGGGCTACTGGCTGTCTCTAGCCTCGTCGAACGCCGACCGGTTGCTCTCGATTTCCGCAATGTTCGTGCCGGC
>Ga0308164_10002182_pt1 | contig 20173 bp, 10 predicted proteins | sample PhyTR2_FD_201031 | JGI IMG/M metagenome (GOLD analysis project Ga0308164, IMG submission 201031) | Phyllosphere microbial communities from UC Gill Tract Community Farm, Albany, California, United States - DLSLT.R2 | ecosystem: Host-associated > Plants > Phyllosphere > Unclassified | place: USA... | reverse complement strand
TGAAAACGGCGCTGGCACTCCTGCCGCTGCTGTGTAGCGCCCCGTTATGGGCGACAACCTTTGTCTATGTGTCCAATGCCGAATCCGGCACCGTTTCCCGCTATCAGCTCAGCGAGGCGAATGGCAGCCTGCAATGGCGTGGCGATACGCCTGCCGGTAAAAAGATTATGCCGCTGGCGGCCAGCCCGGATGGTAAACGGCTCTATGGTGCGCTGCGGAGTCCGCCTTATTCGATCATCAGCTGGCGCGTCTCGGGTTCGCACGGTGATTTGCAGAAACTGGCGGTGACGCCGGTTGCAGCCAGCTTTCCGTGGATCACCACTGACAGAAGTGGGCGCTATCTGCTGGCTGCCTCCTATGACAGCGATATCGTCACCAGCAACCGGATTGATGACAAAGGAGTTGTGACACCACAGGTCACGGGCGAGGTGAAAACCGGGCCGCATGCCCACTCGGTGATCACCGACGTCAGCAATCATTCACTTTACGTCGGCAACCTTGGCGTGGATCGCGTGCTGCAATATGCCTTTGCCGATAACGGCGCGATAACGCCGCTGGGAACCGGATTTGTTCAGGGCGAGAAGAACAGCGGCGCACGACATTCGGTGATATCGCCCGACAATCGTTTTCTCTATAACCTCGCGGAGATGAGCGGCACCATTACGCAGTTCCGGCGCGCGGCGGATGGGTCACTGACGGAGCTGAAAACCTGGCCGAATGCGGTGGCGAAGAAATATAACCTGCAGCATGGCGAGCAGCGCCCGGCGGGCTACAGCGATCCCACGCCGCGCATCTGGGCGGCAGACATCAAAATCACCCCGGACGGACAATTTATCTATGTCACCGAGCGCACCTCCAGCACCGTCAGCGGCTACCGGGTCGATAAACAGTCGGGTGAACTAACACTTATCGGCAGCTGGCCAGTTGAAAAACAGCCGCGCAGTATTGCGACTGATGCGCAGGGTAAATGGCTGATCGTCAGCGGAGAGAAGAGCGCGGTGATTGGCAGTTACGCCATCGATCCAGCCAGCGGTGAACTCAAACGGGTTGCTGAAGCCCCGGCTGGTAAAGGCGCGAACTGGGTGACGCTGATAACGCAGTAACCGTTTTGAGCCGCTGGCGTAGGGCACTGGCTAAACAGATGGGGGACTGCTTATGCCATTTCCGGCATAAGCAGCGCAGAAATTTTTGGTTCTGATCGGGCGTGTAAGCGGGTTTACTCAGGGCATCAACTGATGCGGAGAGCCTGAGATGAAACAGAAACTGATAACCTGGTTTGAACAGCTGCTGAGCGGCCCTGTGGCGAGTGAACGCGTGCATGACATTAACGTAGAACTGCTGCTGCCGCTGAGCCAGCTGTATGGACTGGAATATTATCCGGCAGTGCATCGCTACCATGAAAAATAATGGTTGTTGTATGTTGTCTGGTTAAAGGCCCGCTACGTTGCGGGCCTTTTTGCATCTGTATTGCGCTGGTCATTTCAGCCAGCAGGCTTCACCACGAAAAACAGCAACATCATTATTTTTTATCCCACTTAAAACACCAGCGCCGTTATATGAATGAGTAATCCGACACGCATCTATATTCATCAGCGCACGTCTTAACATCCATTCCCTTAACACTCATAAATGACCTCCGCACATAGAAAGTGGCTAAATAATTGCGAATTTGGCTTAGAAAACTTTTTATCACCGCTAATTTCACTTTTTCTGAAATCACGTCATTATTTTAAGTCAATAAGGAACTTCCGATTGTTAAGGTGGTAATCTGCACGCCTGTGCTTACACAAAACTTACAATAAGCGTTGTTAATCCTTCGATGAAAATGCCTGAAACAGGGAAGTGGCTGGTTTTCGGAGCCAGTTTGTTTATCAGCAATGTCATGGCTGCACCAGTCACACCGGGCGATCTTGACGTTATTCAAAATCAGCAGCAGCAGCGGTTGCAGCAGGATCAGCAGCAGCGTGACGCATTAACACAGGCGCATCAGGTTGAGCTGCAAAAAACCGAGTCGGCGCCAGCCAGCGGCCCCTGTTTTGAAATCAACCAGATTTCACTGCAACAGGCGAGCTTAATCACGCCTGATACACAGAAGAGACTTGTCGCTCCCTATATCAATCAGTGCCTGAGTCTGGGCCGTATTAATCAGCTGGTACGCGCCATTTCAGAGTGGTATGTCCAGCGCGGCTATATCACCAGCCGGGCCTTCCTGACAGAACAGAATCTTTCCCACGGGACATTAAATATCACCGTACTGGAAGGAAAGCTTGAGGCAATTCATTTGCAGGGTGCCAGTGCACGTCAGCTGAACATGGCGTTCCCGACCCGTGCAGGTCGTATTTTAAATTTACGCGACATTGAACAGGGGATGGAGCAGATAAACCGGCTTCGTACTACGCCGGTTCAGATTGAAATCATCCCATCGACTCAGCCGGGCTATTCCATTGTTAACCTGACCAGCACACCCGAGTTTCCTCTGACGCTGGGGCTGAATATGGACAATAGCGGCCAGCGAAGCACCGGCATTGGTCAGCTTTCCGGCTCGCTGGTGGGTAATGACCTGCTGGGTGTTGCCGATCGCTGGTTTGTCAGCGGCGGCCGCAGTAGCGCTTTCAGCGACTGGCGCGATGCGCAAAATTTCCAGGCGGGCGTCAGCGTGCCTTATGGCTATGGGCTGCTGGATTACAGCTATAGCTGGAGCAACTATCACAGCCGCTTTAACGCCAATAGTTTCGACTGGTATAGCAACGGCGACAACATCTCTAACCGCCTCAGCGGATCGTGGGTGCTGTTCCGCAACGGGCAAATCAAAACCGGTGTTCAGCTTGGGCTGAACCATTATGTCAGCCATAACTGGCTCAATGAGACCCTGCTTCAAAGCAGCAGCCGCAAACTGACCAGCCTGCAGATCGGTTTTAACCATACGCAAAAAATTGCAGGTGGGGTGGCCACCCTGAACCCGATGCTGAGCCGCGGGATGCCGTGGTTTGATGCGGAAAGCGACAAGGGTAAAGGCGACGATTTTCCGAAAGCTGAATTCCGTAAATGGAGCGTCAGCAGCAGCTATCAGCGGCCTGTCACTCAGAAAATGTGGTGGCTCAGCAGTTTTTACGCTCAGTGGTCGCCGGATCGCCTTTATGGCAGCGAACGCCTGACGATTGGTGGCGAGAACTCGGTTCGCGGCTACAAGGAGCAATACCTTTCCGGCGATGTTGGCGGCTATCTGCGTAACGAACTGAATTACTCGCTGTTTACCCTGCCTGTAATCGGCGAGGTCAGCACCACCCTAGCGCTGGACGGCGGGTGGCTCCAGAGCGACAAACAGGATCGCTACGCAGCAGGCACGCTGTGGGGCAGTTCGCTGGGACTTGGCACCCGTAACGCGCATGTCTCCACTCAGCTGTCGCTGGGTATCCCTGTCAGCTATCCCAATTATCTTGCGCCCGATCGCCTCAGCGTTTACGCGCGTGTTGGACTCGTTTTTTAAAAAAAGGCCCCGATTATGGATGATCAATTAAAGCTTTCACTGCCGCGTCGTCTGCTGAGCTATCTCATCTGCTCGCTGATCGCGTTTCAGCCACTGCTGCCCGCCTTTTCTGCGGCGATAGCGCCCGTCACATCAGGGACCAAAGTCGATGCTGCCGGGAATGGTGTTCCGGTCATTAATATCGCGACGCCAAATGCGGCGGGCCTGTCGCATAACCAGTATCAGAATTACAACGTGGGTCAGGAAGGGCTGATCCTGAACAACGCAACCGGCCGGTTGACGCAGACCCAGCTGGGTGGACTTGTCCAGAACAACCCGAATCTCAAAGCCGGGCAGGAAGCCCGGGCCATTATCAATGAGGTGGTGGGTGCTAACCGTTCACAGCTGCAGGGCTATACCGAAGTAGCGGGCAAAGCGGCCAACGTGATGGTCGCTAACCCTTATGGCATTACCTGTAATGGCTGCGGCTTTATCAATACGCCAAACGTCACACTGACCACCGGTAAACCGCAGCTTGATGCGCAGGGCAATCTGCAATCGCTGGAGGTGACGAAAGGCGCAATCAGCATTGAGGGTAAAGGACTGGATGGCAGCCAGGCAGATGCTGTCTCGATCATCGCGCGCGCAACCGAAATCAACGCGGGCATCCATGCCAAAGATCTTAATGTGACGCTGGGCGCAAACCGGGTCGGTGCTGATGGCAGCGTGACACCCATCGCAGGCGAAGGTGCTGCGCCATCGGTCGCTGTGGATACCGGCGCGCTGGGCGGCATGTACGCAAACCGCATCCATCTGGTCTCCAGCGAAAACGGCGTTGGCGTCAATCTCGGCAATCTTAATGCCCGTCAGGGCGATATGGTGCTGGATGCGCAGGGTCGGTTAAGCATCAACAACAGCCTGACCAGCGGCACCCTGACTGCAAAAGGCAGCAGCATCACCCTGCAGGGCGAACATAAAGCGGGTGGTAACGTCGCGCTGACAGCGCAGCAGGATATTGCCTTAAATGGGGCCTCGCTGGGCAGCGACGCCTCGCTGGATCTCAACAGTCAGGGCAGTATCACGCTCAAAGGCAGCAGCGTGAAGGCAGGCCAGAATGTGCGTCTCAGCGGTGCTAACCTGAGTGTTGATAACAGCAGCAGCGGTAGTGCGGTAGACGCGCTGCAGCTCTCTGCCACCTCTCAGCTGTACAATGCCGGTCAGCTCGCCGCCGCAAAAACACTCGATATTCAGGCTGCACAGATCACTAACAGTGGCAGCCTGGCCAGTAATGGTGACGTGCAGGTTCGCACTAACACTCTGCAACAGAACGGTAAGCTGCTGGCTCAGGGTAAAAACACTTTGGCTGTTAGCGGACAACTGACTAACCGCGATGAAATCAGTGGCAGCAGCCTGAACATTCAAAGTGGCACTCTTGATAACAGCGGCAAACTGATCAGTACGGGTGATGCCACGATCACGGCTAATCGTCTGAATCAGGACGGGATCTTCTCCGCACAGGGCAACGCACTGTTCAGTGTTGCAGATACCTTCAGCAACAGCGGCAATCTGATCAGTCAGCGTCTGCAAATCGATGCCCCGACCCTGAATAACAGTGGCGAGATGGTGAGTCATGGTGATGCCGTGATTAACAGCGATACGCTGCAACAAAACGGCTCCATCACTGCACGCGGTGACGCGCAACTGACCGCTCGTGGCAGGCTGGAAAATCAGGGGGCCATCAGCAGTCAGAACGCACTCATCCTGAACAGTGCACAACTGCGTAACATGGGCTCGTTAACCGCACCCAATCTGACGCTGACCGCCGGGCAAATCAGTAACGGCGGCCTGCTTAAGGGTTCTAATCAGCTCTCTTTACATGCCGGGCAGCTGGATAACCTGGCTGCGGGTACGATCAGCTCCGACAACGATTTTGCGCTCGATTTGCCACAGCTTAATAACAGCGGATTGATCACCAGCGGCAAAACATTGGTTGTCAGCGGCGACCAGCTGAACAACAGCGGGGAAATCAACGCTGCCAGCCTCAGCGCCCGGTACGGGCATCTGGATAATCAGCTGGGTGGCAAACTGCTGGCCAGTGACCCACTCCAGCTGCACGGCGATGTACTGACTAATCAGGGCATCATCGCCGCCGCAACGCTGAATAGCGATGTCAGCCAGATCAATAACAGCGGAACACTCCAGGGCGACAAGGCAGTATCGTTGCAGGGCAGCGGGTTAACCAACAGCGGCACGCTGCTCAGCGCAGGTCAGCTGAGTGTGAAACAGCAGACGCTGGACAATAGCGGACTGATGCAGGGCAAACAGCTGACATTGAATGCTGAGCGCTGGCAAAACAGCGGCAATGCCCTCAGTGAAGCCGACGCCGACCTGCAAAGCGACACGCTGGTCAATAGCGGCAAGATTCTGGGACAACAGGGCATCGCGCTGAAAGCGAATCACACTGACAACATCGGCTGGCTGATTGCCCAGGCGCTGACGCTGCGTGGCGACCTGATTAACAGTGGCCTGATTCAGGGTAATCAGCAGATTACGCTGGAAGGCGATCAGCTGGATAATCAGCAGGGCGGACAGTTGCTGAGTGACGGCACCCTGAATGGCAACATCACTTCACTGAATAACCACGGCGCAATGCAGGCCGATCAGATAGCGTTAAACGCGCAGGCGTTGCAGAACAGTGGCACTGTTCGCGCCGGAAAGGCACTGACAGCCCAGGTCGGGGGTGTGCTGGATAACAGCGGAAGTCTGATCAGCCAGCAGCAGATGAATTTACAGGCTGGAGAGATCGATAACAAAGGCACACTGGCGGCGGATAACCTCAGCCTGCATGCGCCAGTGCTCAGTAACGGCGGTCTGCTGCAGGGCAACAGCACCTTAACGCTGGATCATCAGCAACTCCATAACCTCCATGGCGGCCAGTTAATCGCCGGGGGACCACTGACGCTGACGTTAGATCAACTGGATAACGACGGGCTGCTGCAGGTTAACGGTAAGCTTTCAGTCAACGGCAACCGTCTCAACAACAGCGGACGCCTGCTAAGCGATGACCTCGATCTTCAGATTGCCGATATGCTGAATAACAGCAGCACGGGACAGATCGTGACCGGCCAGCAGGCCGACCTGCATGCCCAAACGCTCAGTAACAGCGGCCAGATTGCGGCACAGCAACTCAGCGCCAGCGGTAATACGCTGGAAAACAGCGGGCTACTTCAGGGCGACACGCTACTGGATCTCGGATTTGCTCAGACCCTCAACCACAACAATGGGCAACTGCTGAGCGGCGATCGACTGATCGTCAAGGGCGGTAGCGCGATCAATGATGGCAGCTGGCAGGGCCAGCAACTCGACGTCACGCTGGATTCTCTCGACAATCGCGGCAGCATCAATGGCATCAGCGCCTTGCGCGGTAATATCGCCAGCGATCTGATCAACAGCGGCACGCTGGTCAGCCAGGGAGAGAGCGACCTTAATGCCACCACGCTGCGCAACAGCGGCAAAATAATGGCGGACCGCCTGGGGTTGCAGGGCACCAGCCTGAACAACGACGGTCTGTTACAGGGCAACACGGCGCTGACTGCTCAGGCCGATAACATCACGCAATCTGCCGGTGGCAAAACGCTGAGCGGCGGAACACTGACGCTGACCGCAGGTCAGCTCAACACCCAGGGAACGCTGCAGGGCGAGCAGGCAACGGTTAACGCTGACAACTGGCTGCATCAGGGATCGCTGCTGGGCAGCAAAGGTCTGAACGCCAGCATCAGCAATGAACTGCATAACACCGGCTCGTTGATGAGTCAGAACACCGCACAGGTTACGGCGAACACGCTGAACAACAGCGGCTCACTGCTTAGCGAAGGGGCGATGGTGCTGAACGGTGCCGCGCTGAATAACAGCGGATCGGTGCAGGGCAAAACTCTGACCATTTCACCCGCCAGCGTCATTAATCAGGGCAGCCTGATTGGTCTGCAGGCGTTAACGTTTGCCGCTGCGCCACAGGTGGCCGGGCGAATGCTGCTCAGAGCGCTGGCCGCGCCATCACGTCAGTTGATCAATAATCAGGGCGGATCGCTGCTGACGCAGGGCACGATGAACATCAACGGCGGGGACGTTGTGAATAACGGTAGCTGGCAGGGACAGCAGATCCTGCTGAATGCCCGGCAACTGACCAATAATGGCGCGATCCAGAGTGCGGATGCGCTGCAACTGATTCTGGCGGATCGCCTTGATGCGGGCGCTGGCAGTAAGATTTCAGCGAATGGCACTGCGGCACTGCAGGCACTGACGCTAACCAATCAGGGTGAATGGATTGCGAGAAACCTGACGCTCCGGGGCGACACGTTAAACAACAACGGCGCCGTGACCGGTGTGGAGGCGCTGACTATCGGCCTTAACGGTGCACTGACTCAGCAGCAGGATAAAACGCTGCTCAGCGCAGGCAGGCTGATGCTTCAGTCCTCCGCGCTTAATAATGCCGGACGCGTGCAGGGCGGCGACCTGCAGATCACCACGGGCGCGGTTGATAACAACGGGCGCTTACAGGGTGACAACAGCCTGCTGGTCAATGCTGGTGGACGCATCACCAACGGCGGCAATGGCGCCATGATCACGCAAAACGCCCTGACGCTGACCGGGCCTGAACTGTTCAACTATGGCCTGATTCAGGGCAATGGCAACGGTGTCGCGACAATAACCGGTTTAACGCAAAACGATGGCCGGTGGCTCTCGGGTGGCGCGCAGACATTGAATACGCCGCAGCTGAATAACAACGGCTGGTTACAGGCATCGCAGCTGATTCTCAATGCCACCAATGCCAGCAATAACGGTACGCTGCTGGCCGACGGTCAGGGCACGCTGACCGGCAATGGCTTCAGCAACCAGGGCACAGTCCAGGGCGGCAACCTTGAGGTCAATTATCAGCAGGTAAACAACAGCGGCACGCTGCTGGGTAACAACCGACTGAGCGTGATGGGCGCTCAGGTTAATCAGCAAAGCAGTGGGCGCCTTTTCAGTGGCGGCAGTTTGCTGGTTCACAGCAATGGTTTTGATCAGACCGGTCAGGTGGTGGCGCTGGGTGATGCTACGCTGGAAATCGCGAATGGTTTTACCGGTCGCGATGTGCTGGCTGCGGGCGGGCGACTCACCGTCAGCAGTAATGGCGCGATAGATAACCAGGGCACGATGCAGGGCGGCGCGCTGACGCTGAGCGCAGGCGGCGATCTCACTAATAATGGTCAGCTCACTACCGGTTCGGGTGACAGCGCGTTAAGCGGCAACCGCATCGCCATGAACGGTAATGGCAGTCTGCAGGGCGGCGGTAATATCAACTTAGCCAGCCGCAGCGATATCACTGTTGATGGTTTTACGGGTACGTTGGGCAATCTGATCCTCAGCGCACCGGGCAGCATCGTCAATAACGCGCTGCTCTATGCGGCCGGCAATCTCTCTCTTTTTGCCAACAGCATCCGCAACCAGCGTGCCGATATGCTGGCAGGCGGCAGTATGTGGCTTCAGGGCGACGCGGCAGGGAACGCCAACGGCGAGGTGATTAATAACTCCGGCACCATCGAAACGCAGAACGGCGATATCACGATTAATACGGGACATTTGCTGAATACAAGGGATGGTTTGAGTGTTTCTGAAACGCATAGCGCTTCAAATCAGACGGGTTTAGGCGTCAACCTAATAAAAGTTCCAATCTCTGAATTTAAACCAGAGGAATACGGGGTATTTGTAACTCAGCACAAAGAATGTGATTCACCGGGAAAAGGTGGACAGCGCTGTACTACTTCTACATTTTATTCTTATGTGCCAACAAAAGAAGCCGCGATTAAGAATTTTTCATCATCAAGCACGACAATAAATGTTACCAGTAATGGTGGTGCCGCTCGCATAGCCGCAGGACGTAATATTAATATAAGAGCAGGTACGTTTGAAAATCAGGCCAGTAATATTCTGGCACAAAGAGACATCTCTCTCTCAGGAAATCAATTAAATAATCATTCCTGGCAGGCAGGGACACAAAGCACTTATTTTAATTACGTTTATAAGGGAATACTGTTTGATTATTCATCCCTATATAAAAGCACCAGTGAAGACGGTGATACAACCATCAAAGCAACAACAGGATATCGTAATAAACCAAGGGTAAAATCAATAACATATACCCTTTCAGATCAGGGAACGAGTTTCACACCGGGAGAGCTCTACCGGTCGGTTATCCAGGCCGGAGGCAACGTCTCTGCTAACTTCAGCGGCGATATCAGCAACACTAACACCACAGCGAATGCCGGCTGGAGCGGTAACACCCTTTCGGCCCCCGCTATACGCGGCTTAACCGCGGCAGGCACCGCAGGCGCGCAGTCTCATCAGCAACTGGCAACCGCCGACAAAGCCGCAATTAATACCCCGCAATGGCGCGATCAGCTCCAGAATGCGTTGCAGCAGGTCAATGGCGCAGGGGCGCTGGAGACCACATCACAGGGCAGCGCATCGCTGACGCAATATGCCGCGGCGGGTAAAAACAACGCAGCGCTGGGTAAAGCCATTAACCTGACGAACGCTGCTCAGGGTCCTGCGTCGCTGCATAACTATAAGGCCGCTGAGGTTGATATCAGCGCCTATCCATTACCTTCTGGTGAAAACGGCTACTTTGTCGCGTCGAACACCAATAGCCGCTATCTGATTACGGTTAACCCCAAACTCAATGGTCTGGGCCAGTTGGATCAGAGCCTGTTCGGCGAGCTGAATGCAAAACTGGGCAAACAGCCTGCCACCACGCCATTGCAGGAAACGCGTCCTCAATACACAGACGAGAACGCTTTCCTCGGCTCCTCATACATGCTGAGCCGCCTGAACCTGAAGCCAGATTATGATTATCGTTTTCTCGGTGATGCGGCGTTTGATACCCGCTACGTCAGCAATGCGGTACTGAATCAGACCGGTAATCGCTACATCAATGGCCTGGGATCCGATCTCGCCCAGATGCGCTATTTGATGGACAACGCTGCGGCTGCGCAAAAGTCGCTGGGACTGGAGTTTGGTGTCTCACTCTCTGCCGGGCAACTCGCCTCTTTAGACAAGAGTATGGTCTGGTGGGAAGCCACCACCATCAACGGTGAAACGGTGATGGTGCCGAAGCTCTATCTGTCGCCGAAAGATGTGGAGATGCGCGATGGCAGCGTAATTGCCGGGAACAATGTGACGCTGAAAGGCGGGAACGTCACCAATACCGGTAGTAGCGTGATGGCCAAAAACGATCTGACCATCGACAGTCAGAACACGATCAGTAACCTCAACGCCGGTCTGCTCCATGCGGGGGGCGATCTGCAACTTAGCGCACTGAATGATATCAACAACGTCAGCGCGACTATCAGCGGTAAAAAGGTGGCACTGGAGAGCGTTAACGGTGACATCAACAACCTGACCACATCACAGCTCTGGCATCTGGATGCAGATAACGGTAAGGGTGCGAAGAAATCCTATACCGAAACCCTGAGCGGGCCAACGGCGAGCATCACGTCACTGGATTCTCTGAGCCTTAAGGCGGGCAACGATATTACCGTCACCGGCGCTAACCTCAAAGCGGGTGGCGATCTGCTGCTGAACGCCTGGAATGATATTGCTATCACCGGGAACCAGAACGTCACTGGCAGCGCGCAATCCGGCTTCGGAAATCGCTGGCAAAAAGTTGACCCAACCAGCACAACTACCGTCACCACAGTCGGCAGCCAGATCGCCGCAGGCGGCAATATGGCGATGCAGGCGGGCCACGATCTGACTGTTACCGCCAGCAGCATCAACGCCGGTAAAAACGCGGCGCTGGCAGCCGGTAACGATCTTAATCTCAACAGCGCGACGACCAGCCAGAATGATGTGAAGGGCAAACGTGAAACCCATTCAACCGGGCTGGATCGCACGACGCTGACCAGCGGAGGCGATTTAGCACTTCAGGCCGGACGCGATCTCAATAGCCAGGCGGCAGGCATCGCCGCAGACAAAGACGTGACCTTGCAGGCGGGGCGTGATGTCAATCTGCTGGCGGCTGAAACCGGTTCTGGTAATAGCTACAAATCCGGCAAGAAGGTTGAGATTAATGAGTCGGTACGCCAGCAGGGCACTGAAATTGCCAGTGGTGGGAGTACCAGGCTACTGGCGGGCAATGACATCACAAGCCAGGCCGCAACAGTCACAGCCAATAAGGATCTGGCGCTGCAGGCTGGACACGACGTCAATATCACCACTGCGACGGAGAGTGATTATGCCTACCGTGAAGAGACCAAAACCAAGAAAGGTTTCCTGAAAAAGACCACTACGCACACCATTCAGGAAAACAGCGACACCCGTGAAAAGGCTTCACAACTGAGCGGCAACACCGTGTCTGTCATTGCCGGAAACGACCTGACCGTTCAGGGCTCGTCTGTGGCCGGTGACAAAGGCGTCGCACTGAGTGCAGGCAATGACCTGAATATTGTTACCGCCACCAATACTCAATCTACCTACAGCCTGAAAGAGAAGAAGAAAAGCGGCCTGATGGGTGGCGGACTCGGTCTCAGTTACGGTAAACAGTCGGCTAAAAGCGAACGTAACGGCGACCAGGTCACGCAGAGCGATGCGCGAAGTCTGGTGGGTGCAGGCAACGGTGTGGTCAGCATGACGGCGGGTAACAACGCGCTGATCAAGGGAAGCGACGTTATTGCGGGCGGCCAGAATGGCGAGATCAGCGTGACGGCGAAAAACATCGCCATCGTGTCCGGGCAGGACCTGGTGCGCGAAACCGCGAAGCAGGCGTCGAAAAGCAGCGGGTTTGGTCTGAGTCTGAACTTAACGCCACTGGACACCGTGCGCAATCTGCGTGACATCATGAACAACACCAGTTCGGTGTACGAGCAGATGAAGCAGACTGGCAATGAGTTGGGCGCCAGTTCGCTGGATTCTCCGGCGCCGGGACTGACCTATGGCCGTTCAGGCAGTAAAGTCAGCCAGAACAGCGAGAGCATCTATCAGAGCGGCAGCACACTCAATACCACCGGAAATCTGCTACTGAAGGCCCGCGGCGATTCAGATACCCACACCGGCAACATTCTGGTTGAGGGCAGCAGCCTGAACGCCGGTGCCAGAGCCTCACTGGACGCTACCCGTAATATTGACATCACCACAGCCTCTGACAGCCAGAAGGCTGCCAGCAGCAGTAGCAGTAAGAGCTGGTCGGCAACAACATCAGCTTCAATTGGTGCGCTGGCACGTAGCGGCGGCGGGTCGCCAAACAATGGTTCGGCAGGGACTAATTACGGCTCGAAAAACAACCTGATGAGCGGTGATAGCAGCATGCTCGCGCAACACACTTCCGCGATAACCGCCGGTAGTGTTGACGTCACCAGCCATAAAGGTGACATCGCAATCAGCGGTTCAACCCTGACCGGCACCTCCGGCGTCTCGCTTAACGCGGAGCAGGGTAAGATCAGCGTCGTAGCAGGCGAAGACCGCCAGCAGGCATCGACCTCCGGGTCTGACCACGCTATAGGCGATCTGGGCGGCGATGGTTACAGCGGAACGGTTGGCGTGGGTCATAACAGCTGGAAAAACGCCAGCACGGGCACGCAGCAGAACACCGTACGCAGCGGTATCGTCAGTACGCTGGGTAACGTTTCGATTAATGCAGGCAAAGACGTTAACCTGCAGGGGGCTGACGTTTATGCAGGCAATTCGCTGAGCGTCAACGGTGAGAACATCCACCTCGATCCGTCAAAAGACACGCACGAAGGCAGCAGCAGCAGTAAATCCTCGCAGTATGGCATCACCGCGCAGGTCTCCGGCTACGGCGTGAGCATGGCGCAGGCGGCGGACAAGGTGGCTCAGTCGCACAAACAGAGTGATGATCCGCGCCTGCAGGCCATTTATGCCGCGCAGGCGGCCATGACCGCGCTGTCGGCTTACAACCAGAACACCGCAGCCGTCAAAGTCACCGTGAGCGCCACCGTGGGTAGCAGCCATCAGTCCGTGGAACAGAAAAGCACGCAGCAGAGCGGCAGTGTGCTTAAGGCGGGCGGCGACGTAGCAGTCACGGCTAAGCAGGACATCACAGGCGAAGGCGTAAAAATCAGCGGTGATAACGTCTCGCTGAATGCGGGGCGCGATATCGCCCTGAACAGCGCCGAGGACAGCAGCAGCCAGCAGTCAAGCAGCGGTGGCAGCAAATACGGCGTCGGTGTTGGCTTCGGCCTTGGCGGCAGCCAGAACGGCTTATCCCTTGAGCTGGCTGCCAGCCAGAACAGTGCAAACGGAAATGGCAGCAGCATTACTCATCACAACAGCGAAGTGTCCGCAGCGGGCGATCTGACGGTCAAAGCGGGTCAGGACGTCAAGCTGAACGGAGCAAACCTCAACGGCAATCACGTTGACCTCAACGCGGGCCGTAACCTGGAAATTGCCAGCCAGCAGGATCGCGCAAGCTACGACAGCCATCAGAGCTCATCAGGCTTCAGCGCCAGTATCTGCATACCGCCTATCTGTGCGGGCGTACCGGTGCAGGGCAGTGCCAGCATGAGCGGCAGCAAAATTTACAATGATTTTGATTCTGTACAGCAGCAGAGCGGGATCAGCGCGGGTGATGGCGGCTACAAAATTTACGTCGGCAACCATACCCAGCTTGATGGCGCGATCATCGCCTCATCTGCAACGCCGGACAAAAATCACCTCAGCACCGGGACGCTGGGCTGGACGGATATTGAAAACCACGCCAATGCGGGCGGCAGCGGCTTCAGCGCAGCTGTCAGCGGCAGCATGGGAAAAAACACTACTCATACATCTGACAGTTCAGGGAACGACACATCAAAATCTGGTCATTCCCAGCAGTCGGGCGATAACTCGCTGCCCATGGGCACGCTGCAGCAGACGAAAGACAGGGCAAGTTCTACCACCTACAGCGCCATCTCACCGGGAACGATTGAGATCCGCAATCCGGATGCGCAGAAGCAGGATGTGTCCCAAATCAGCCGCGAAACCGCCGCGGCGGAGAATGTGCTGAAAGATAAGTTTGATGTGCAAAAAGCAGAAGGCAGCCTTGCCATCCAGCGTGAAATGGCCGTACTCGGACAGCAGGCGATTCAGCAGACCTTTGATGCGTTGAAGAAGCAGGAGAAGGAGCAGGAGAGAAACAAGCTTAAAAACGATGCTGCGTTCAATAAGCTTTCAGAGGCGGATCAGAAAAAAGCACTCGATAAAATCGATCAGAATGTTGAAGAGAAGTACGGCATCGGGTCAGACCTGCAGATTGCGGCACAGGCCATCAGCGGGCTGTTTGCCGGGCTGGCGGGCGGTAACGTCAGCGGCGCAGTGGCGGCAGGCGCAGCTCCATTGCTGGCGCAGATGGTCAAGCAGGTATCGCAGGGTAACGAACCTATGCGCGTGCTGTTGCACACGCTGGCGTCAGGGCTGATTGCTAAAGCGCAGGGTGGCAGCGCCATTGGCGGCGCAGCGGGTGGACTGACTGCAGGAATGCTCAGCTATAACGACGCGCTCAGCCATCTGCTATACGGCAAGGATGCTTCGGAACTGTCAGCCGATGACAAGATGCTGATTGCCAACATTGTAACGCTGGCAGGCGCAACAGCGGGCGGTGCGGTTGATGGCAGCGCTGGGGTAGGTAGTGGGGCATCTGCCGGTAGAACTGAGGTTGAGAATAATGCGCTGAGCAGCACTCAGGCACTGACATTCGATAAAGAACTGTCGGATTGCAGGAAATCTGGCGGTGACTGTCAGGCCGTTATTGATAAATGGAAAGCAGTCAGTGACAAACAGAGTGCCGAAACCGATCAGAAGCTGAGAGATAACCCGCTGGAAGTACAGGTTATTGATAAGGAAGTTGCTCAGGGCGGTTATGACATGGCAGAGCATCCCGGCTGGATCGGTAATCTTCCCGGCGTGGATGTAATGACCAGCGAGGAAGCCAAAGCTTACGTTCAGCAGTGGAACGGTCAGGATCTGGCGAAGATCGATACAACTAGTCCTAAATGGACGAAGTATGCTGTGTTCGTGTCTGATCCGGAAAATCAGGCCATGCTGGTCAGTGGTGGATTGCTGTTGAAAGATATAACCAAAGCGGCTATATCATTCATGAGTCGCAATACAGCGACTGCGACGGTCAAAGCATCAGAAGTTGGGATGGAATGGGGCCAGGGCAATATGAAACAAGGAATGCCGTGGGAGGATTATGTTGGTAAATCTCTTCCCGCTGATGCCCGTTTACCGCCGAACTTTAAAACCTTTGATTATTATGATGGTGCGACCAAAACAGCCGTGAGCGCTAAATCAATGGATACACAGACGATGGCGAAATTAGCTAATCCTAATCAGGTATATAGCTCAATTAAGGGAAATGTTGATGCGGCTGCGAAATTTAAAGAGTATGCACTCTCTGAGCGTGAATTAACTTCATCAATGATCACTAACAAAGAGATACAACTCGCTGTTCCTGCAAATACCACTAAAACCCAATGGACAGAAATAAACCGCGCCATCGAATATGGTAAATCCCAGGGCGTCAAAGTGACGGTAACTCAGGTGAAATGATGGAATTTAATAAAGATCAAGATTATTGGGCTAATGCTTTTGTTACCAATGATTTTTTGAATATTGAGACTTACTCAGGATTAGGTATGACGAGAAGAGATCCCTTGTTCCCATCTCGTCTATTACCACTTGATATAGATGATAAAAGTTTGGGAGAGGAGATCTTACAAGCATTGTTTGATAGCCGAACATTAACCGAACTTGCTGATCGTGTAGAATTTTTTGATCTTGAAAAAGGCAAAGAAAAATATGCAATCTGGATAGCTATGTTGATGGAAAAATATGGCTATAAAACTAAACGAGCATTGTTTAAAAATATGAAAAAATGTGGTATTCATCTGATAAATAATCAGATTACTATTCGTCCCAGCTACCATGAAAAGCTGGAAGCCTGGAGCGGTGCCAGGATCAACGAATCTGATTATGTGGTTCTTCCTGTAGACAGTTCCCCAGCCGAAATCGGTGCCGGTCTGCGATTAGCCCTAAGTCGCTGCAAAGGCTAGGTCAAGATCCCGGTTCGCACCGGGATCTTTTTACCAGCAGATCACTTCCCAGCCAGCCGGATAATCAGCTGCCCCGCCTCCGGGATCACCTCGATCTTCTGCCCGGTGGTAAAGCCCAACGGCTCCAGCCAGCGGCCCTTGATGGTGAGCTGGGGCAGGGGATTCGGCTGCCCCCTGTTAGGCCGGTATCCGACTTTGTAATAATGCGCGGCGGTTGTGACCGTGCGGGTTCCTGACTTATGATGCATGTCAGCCATAATTAACTCCCGTATAGTTAGTTGTGGTCAGCGGCTGCAGCGGGTTGCCGCCCGCTTCAGTCGCGCTAAAAATGTCTCGTTAAGTGCTTCCTGTTCCGATTTAACCTGTTTAAATATACACCTTCTGCCGCATAAACTCGCTGAAAGCCAGGTAATAAACTGCGAGGCGCCTCTGTAAAACGGATTATTTTTTCCGAGCTGTATTTCACTTATCCCTTCTTCCTGAAGTGCTTCAGCGCGAGGAAAAAATCAGGCCTGATCGGCAGCTATTCTATCGCAGCCGTGACGGACGAGCTGATAGCCAGAGCTATCCTCAGCTCAATGTATCCCGGCAAGCAGGCCAGCGCACTGACGCAGGAAGAGAAGCAGGTTGTCAGCGCACTCGGCCAGCTGGCTGCGCGATTGTCGGCGGGAGTGGCATCCGGTTCTGTTGAGGGTGGGATTCAGGGCGCGTTTGCCGGGAAGAATGCTGTTGAGAATAATACACTGGGAGATGATGAAGAGGAGTTGCAGCGGGAACATGGTAATCGCCCGGTTAAAATAATTTCTTCAAACCCGCACAAGCTGGAATTGTAGATGATGAGGGCAGTATCAGGTCGGTTGGGGGTAAGGTTATATTGCTTGTTGCTATCAAAGACTTGCCCGCAACAACAGAAAAGGCCGGAACATCCAGTGAGTCAGTTAAGAATGCCCCAGGTATCCAGCAGATTCCGGGCTTAGGGGAAGTTAATGACTTTGTTAACTCACAATCGATTAATCTCAATAAAAAACTGGTAGCAAAAATTGGTGAGGGACTCTTACCTTATGAAGCAAGCAAAGCTGGTGTCGAGCAGGCGAAGGCTACGGTTAGGGAAACATTAGAGAACGCCACATCAGTGAGCGAATTAATTCCTGGCTCAACTGTTCGAGGCAATTATGATCTTGTCCATATTTATAGTTCAAAGACTAACAGTACTGTAAGCTTAAGGGTATTGCCGGACGGTAAATATGAGTTTGATACCTTGATACCAGAGAAATCATCGAAGTTTTAACCAGGAGAATGAGAGTGCATGTTAATTAATGAAGTCTTACAGGATATCAGGTTTCGTTCATTTTTTATGGATGGAGAGATGGTATGCGAATGTTTGGCTCTTTTTTTTAAAGTGTCCACTGTAGGATGGGTATCGTTAACAGTAAGCGAGGGCACTTCAAAGTTTGAAATGTCGAAATTTGAGCCAGAGTTAATCGAACTGTCAAAAATTAGTGATAATTTTGCGTACCCTATTAGCTCATTAAAAGGGCTGGATAAGTATTTAGGATTAAAAATTTCGGCTGTATACGAGTAAAGGATTAAAAATGTCAAGGAAGGTTGTATTGGCGTATTTATTGAATTTGGTGATTGTGGGGTTAGTTTCATTGAAGTTGAGGGATGCCTGAGGATTGTAGAGGGTGTAATGCAATACTCTAATACGGATGTTTTTTTACATAAAATAGAAGTTTAAACAGTCAGAAAAGAAAAGGGGTTTCAGAGTGCAGCTAAGAAATTACCCGTTAAAAATATTTCATGTTTTTCATTTCTCATAAATTCAAGGCTGAGAATGAAAGCTGCTTATTTTCCGCTGGTTTTCTTGTAGTAGTTAGAGCGTTGAGCCTCGCTAGTTGGCTATTCACCTAGCGATAAATGAGTAATATTGTTAACGCTCCCTAGGCTACGGGCTATCAAGTTATCATACGAGCTCTATAAGAGCTTTTGGTGAGGTTATAATTATTAAAGTCAGGTTTAACTCTGCGTTCATTCTAATTTAATAATTCGGGCAGCAGGTACAATGACTGCTTGCTGGCTAATAATTTGCTCAGTGTTCCCTCACCAAACACAAAAGATAAAAGCCCAATAATAAAATAGCAGGCTTTTATCTTTCACTAGCATCACGCTTAGTGCATTAACTGACTCACCAGACCGGTAAGATCAGCCTTTTTATCCACGACGCCCGCCGTTGACGCTTTATCCACCAGCTGCGGCAGATATTTCGCCAGCAGATTCAGTGCATCGCTGGTGTTGATGCCCATCCGCGCAGCCAGTTGCTCAATCGCCTCAGAGTTAATCATCTTCTGCACCAGGTCGCTGCTCAGCGCAACGTTCTGCTCATCGCCCAGCCAGGAGTTAACCACCTCACTGTACTCGCCGCTCTGCAGGTGACTCACGATAGTATGTAAACCGCCTTGCTGCTCAACCCACTCCAGCACACCTTTCACTTCCTGGCTGGTCTGATTATTCAGGCCGCACATGGCCAGTACTGTTTCCAGTAAACTCATTCTATTATCCCCTTTAACTTAATCTGTTAAGACTGTTTACACGCTCTGATTTTATGAATGACAAACAGCACAATAATTGAACCCACGGTGGCAATAGCAATGCTGTAAATATTGAAGCCATCGACCTTGCCAAAACCCAGAGCGGTACTGACTACACCGCCAATCAGCGCACCGATAATACCCAGAATAATGGTCATGAAAATGCCCATGTGTTCTTTCCCTGGCATAATACATCTGGCGATAATGCCGGCAAGTAATCCAAATACAACCCATGACAATATGCCCATCATTAATACCCTCTGTTTTTATATTATTTACAGCAACGTTTAGCAGTGGTTTAACCCATGAATTAAAAGCAGGTGTATCGTACGCCGCGTAGTGTTTGCCTGGCAATCCTGTTTTCTTTATTAAACTAAACGTATCAGAAACGATAGGGGAGTAAATATGAGCATTCTGGATAATATTAAAAATATAGGCGATGAGTTGTTACATGCTGTGGATAAAAATGTTGAAGATAAGTCTGTAACCGCCGCAGGGAGTAATCGAACATATACGGTTAAATCAGGCGACACGCTCAGCGCCATCGCAAAGCAGTTTTACAATGATGCGTCCCAATATATGAAAATCTTTGAGGCGAATAAAAAACTTCTCAGCAGCCCGGATAAAATTGCACCGGGTCAGGTACTGACCATTCCTGATTAATAATTCGTCAATAGTATGAGCCAGCTGGCGCAAATATTGCCCGGTTGGTTTTTTATTTAAAGCCAGCTTGTCATTAAACCATGACAGGGTTGCGCCAGACAGCCTGCGTTGATTCAGACTTAACGGTGGTCTCGGTAATAGCAGCCGCAGACGAGCTGAGATGAACAGTCAGACAGGAAGACAAAACTGGGATCGCTGAAAAGCAAAAAACCCGCTCAGGTTTCCCTGAGCGGGTTTTTCAAATCTGGCTCCTCTGACTGGACTCGAACCAGTGACATACGGATTAACAGTCCGCCGTTCTACCGACTGAACTACAGAGGAATCGTGTGAACGAGGCGAATATTAACGGCGTCGCTCTAAGGTGTCAA
>Ga0308164_10002181_pt1 | contig 20175 bp, 13 predicted proteins | sample PhyTR2_FD_201031 | JGI IMG/M metagenome (GOLD analysis project Ga0308164, IMG submission 201031) | Phyllosphere microbial communities from UC Gill Tract Community Farm, Albany, California, United States - DLSLT.R2 | ecosystem: Host-associated > Plants > Phyllosphere > Unclassified | place: USA... | reverse complement strand
GACCTACGCCGGCTGGTGCGCGATATGTGGGACGATCCTCGCTGCGATGGCGTGGCATCGGCAGCGCTCGATGCGGCGATCGGGGTGGATGCGAAGAGCTGTGACCGTGCCGTGATCGCGGGTTATCTCGACCATTTTCCCACCGACCATCCGGCTTTTGAGCGGCTGACGCGAGCGAGCGAGCTCGCTGCGAACCGCCGCGACTGGCCGTGGCGCGAACGGGGGCTGAGATGGCGATTGTGGGACCGAGAGGCAGGACCTGCGCGTCTGGCGAAGGCGCTGCTGGAAAGTGACGACCCCGCTGCGTTGCTGCGCGAGGCCGGACTGGACGGAGATTTGGCCGAAGGCGAGTTCGTGGCGGAAGCGCTGGAGGATGCTTGCGAGCAAGCCGGCGCTGCAACGGGCGATCGTGCGGTTGCGTTGGGCGAGCGGCTTATCGCACTGTTCGGACAGCTCAGCGTTCGCGATGTGGACGTCGCACTTGTGGATGGTCTGCTCAGGCCTTGGTCGAGCGCCTCGCCGCCCGATAGCCACAAGCGAAAGCTCGGGACGTTCTTGACGTCCCGACTTGGTGATCCTCGGATGGAGAAGGCTCGCTGGTCGATCGTCGCGGACCAGTCGCTCATCATGATCCTCCGGCGATGGCTCACCGAAGCCGCCGTCCGGGCATTCTTTAGCATCGTCGGCCGCACTGCGGAGCGTAAGGACCAGTGGGCGGCCCGTGAAGCCTTCTGGCTCGGCTATCTTGATGCGGGAGCCGTCAACGACGGCTGGTTCGCCTTTGGTAGGCGGGCCGAGCAGCTGGCGGGCACGCTCGCCAAAGAGGAATCGCTGCAATATGGGCGCGTGACGGGTGGGGCAGACCCGAGCCACAGCGCTCTGATTATGTCGATCGGTGACGTGCGGATTGCGGAGTGGAGCCATAACGGATCGTGCCGCTTTTGGCCCTCCGGTCAAAAGCGCGCACCCATCCCCTATCGGCGCGAATATGATGGAAATGCGCTTAGAATGATGACCGGAGGCTCCGGCTTCGATCGGATTCCGCATACCAGTGGTTGGCAGCCGAAGTTCGCCCGCAAGATCTATGCTGCAACGGGCGTCACGCACCCGGTATATGGACGGGGCTGACAAGTGACCACCGCCTTCGAGATTAGCTCCGACCACCGCCTCGTCTTGGTAAGAGAGACGCCCGCTCGTCTCGGATTCGGTAAGCCGTCGAGCGCGCGCGTGCCGTTCGACGAGTGGCCAATGCAGCGACCTGCCGCCGCCTCGGCTGGGGTCGCGCGGTTGCTGGCGGCCCTTGGCGACGACGAGCGCGCGCGCGACGGGGCGCCGCTGATCGACGCCGATGCAGAGGGCGCGACGTTGCACCCCGTGCTCGTGGCGCGGTTAAGTGATGCCGAAGCGATCGGTCTGGCGCTACCGCCAGCGACGCGGCTGACCTTGTCGCTGCAATCAAGCGGGCTGATCACGCGGCCGGACTTTCGTATAGACGCGCGCTGGACCAAGCCCGGCGGCGTGCCGGTACGAGCCACCATCAGTGGCGCGACGCTGCGGCATGAGGGTCGCGACTGGCGTGTGCCGGAGCCGCTATTCTCGACGCTGGCCGAGGTCGCGGCCGTCAACGCAGCGCTCGACGAAGCCGCGCGGCAGGCGGCGCTGTCGCGCTTGAAACGAGCGATTGGCGACGATGTCGGTGGGCAGGTTGCGCCCGACGGGCAGATCGAGCGCCTGCGGCTGTCCTACGCTTCGGGTTTCTCGCTCGCACTACGGGCATCGGCGACAGGGTTTGATTTCGATCCGGTGCTGTTCGGGCGCGAACGACTTGACGCCGCCGAGGACGGCGCGGTGCTCGACGAGGGCGACGACGGCCTATTGCCGCCCGCCCTCGCGACCGGTTTTGTGCGTAGTTTCCGGCAGGGCGATGGCGCGCGGCGCGCCTATCTTCTCGATGACGGCTCGCTGCTGTTCCTTGATCCTGAACTGACGCGTGCAATGGGCGTGGTACGGCAGGCGCAGCGCGGGACGCCGGAGCAGCGCCGCGACTTCGCCCGTGCGCCGCAACGCGCTATCGCCGACGCGCTGGGCGATGGGAATGCCGGCCCTGGGCTGTTCATCGAGACACAGCAATTCTCCCAGCGTGTGGCGGGCGTCGATGTATGGCGAAAGCCCGTGCTGCCATGGATCAAGCCCAAGTCTGACAGCTGGCTGCCCGAGCGCTTCGGCCTAAGCATCGGAGAGGGTGTTGAGGCGCGCACGCTCGAAATTGCACCTGATCAGGTCGAACGAGTGCAGGCCGCGGCGCAGCAGGCTGTGCGAGACAATCAGTCGAGCTTCACCTTCGCGGGTGAGGAAGTGCCTGCAACGCAGTCGACGCTGGCCGCGCTGGACAGCCTAGCTGCGCTGGTCGACGCCGCGTCGGCACCTCGATCGCACAAAGAGGACGCAGCCCCGCCCGCGCTTGCGGGGCGCTATTTTCTTCAAGTGCGCGACAATCTGGAGGACGTCGGCTACGCCCCGCTCGTGCCGCCCGCGCTGGCGAGCGTTGCCCCGCCGCCGGAAATGCCAATTGCGCTGACCACTACGCCGAAACCTCATCAAGAGGACGGCTTCCGCTGGCTGGTAGGCTGCTACCTTGCGGGGCTGCCGGGTGCCTTGCTCGCTGATGACATGGGGCTCGGCAAGACGTTCCAGGCGCTGGCCTTCCTCGCTTGGCTGCGCGGCCAGGAACCGCATCCCAGACCGGTGCTCATTGTCGCCCCGACCGGGCTGCTCGCCACTTGGCGCGCCGAGATCGCACGACACCTCGCGCCCGATGCGCTCGGTCGCGTCGTTGGTGCCTATGGCAAGGGACTGTCGGCGATGCGTGACGGGCCGGGGCGCGACATCGAACTGGGAGACAGTCGTATCGATGTTGAGATTCTCGGATCCGCAGGGGTGGTGCTGACTACCTACGAGACGATGCGCGACTACCACCTTAGCTTCGCGCGGCTGCGGTTCTCAGCAATCGTCTACGACGAGGTTCAGAAACTCAAGAACCCGGCCAGTCAGATGACCCGAGCCGCAAAGACCCTCAATGCGCGCTTTCAACTCGCCATGACAGGTACCCCCGTCGAGAACCGGTTACAGGATCTGTGGTCGATTTTTGACGTCATCCACCCGGGTTTGCTCGGATCGAGTCGGGCGTTCGAGACAGATTATCCCGCCAATCCCGAGCGTCTGCGCGCGCTGCACGACCGGTTAACGTTGGCCGACGGCGGCCGCCCTCCGGCTCTTCTAAGGCGGATGAAGGACGATTGTCTGGTCGGGCTGCCAGCGAAGCGAATTGAGGCGCTGCCGATGCCGATGCCACCTGCACAGCGCGCCGCATATGACCGGGTGATTGCGCGTGCACTCGCGGTGAAGGGTACGGGCGAACGCGGACGGATGCTGGAGGTCCTAGCTGCATTGCGCGGCGTGTCGCTGCACCCCGTCGCGCCTGAAGAGGCAGCTGGCGGCGCCGACTACTGGGCGGATTCGGCGCGGCTTGCCACGCTGTTTGACCTGCTTTCGCGGATCGCCGACGCGGGCGAGAAAGTGCTGATCTTCTGCGAGAGCCTGGCCATGCAGGCGATGCTGGCAGCTGAGATTGCGCGGCGTTTTGCGCTGGCGCATCCCGTCACGCGCATTCATGGCGGCGTCTCGGGCGACGCGCGCCAGCAGGCGGTGGACGTGTTCCAGACGCGAGGCCCCGGTTTTGACGCAATGATCTTGTCGCCGAAGGCAGGGGGGGTTGGCCTAACCTTGACCGCTGCGAACCATGTCGTCCACTTGTCGCGTTGGTGGAACCCGGCGGTGGAGGACCAGGCTACCGACCGTGCCTATCGCATCGGCCAGACCCGCGACGTTACGGTCTACCTGCCGCAGGCGGTGCACCCCGACCCTGCGGTGGCGCCAACGAGTTTTGACCTCAAGCTTCACGCGCTGATGGAGCGCAAGCGGACTCTAAGCCGTGGGCTTCTCGCGCCGGGCGACGATGCGGCAGATGCGGACGCGCTATTCGACGCGGTGGTGACCGATGCGGTTGCGGCCGCCCAAACTCCCGAACCGGAGCCGGTGCCGATAGTGGAGGCTGCGTCCGCACCTGTGCCGCGGCGTTCGATCTTGGGCATTAAGCGCCCTCTCGCTGCTGCCCCCACATCGTCGCCCATACCGACCCGTGTCGCCCCGGCGTGGCCGAAGCGGGTCGTCTACGAGCCGAACGCGGCGCGCGACTTGACGATCTTCAAAGCCCCGATCGCGGCCGATCCGGTCCGCGAACTGATCATCGTCGACCCGTATGCCTGTGCCGGCTCACGTGCGCGCCAAGCGGTTACTGATTTCGCTGCGATGATGACGGGCGACGCACGTTCGCTGGATCGCGTACAGTTGGTGACCTACGACGCCGATGATGTCGACCTGCGTGATCCAGAAAGCAGTACGGCCCAATATGACGACATGCAGCGACGATGGCGGGCCCGTTTCGGTGATCGGCCCGTGCTTCATCATCAGCAACGTTCTAAGCGCCAAGCTCGTGACCTGCATGACCGCGAGGTCCGAGCAACCACAACGGGCGGCCGTACGCTGATTTGGGATCTGGGACGGGGCATCGAAGGGGTCGTAAGCAACCGGTTCGGCTGCCGTGTGACGCTGACGGAGGAATGACCTTCAGCTGCGCAATAGCGCCGTCGGCTTCATTTCTATTAGAAGGGAGGTGCGGGACCCCTTTTAGCGGATGCGCTCGTTGCCCGGATCAAGCGTGAATGGTTGGGCCCGCGAAGGGGCCGCCTATGCATGTATCTGCCAAAGCTAAAGGTTGAGAGGGGCGGACTTCGTGTTAGGGTTGGGTCATGGGAGATAAAACGAGCAATTTTGCATTTTTGTCGGCCCATAGTCCCCAGTTGAACAAGCTCGGACAATTAGCCGAGCGCTATTTCGCGGCCGATCCGCCGGCGGCGTTGATCAAGCTGCGGCAGTTTGCCGAGATCACCGCGAAGAACGTTGCCGCGCGCCATGCCTTGCTCCCGGCGCAGGCAGTAACGTTCGATGATGTACTGCGCAATCTGCGGGCGCGGTCGATCCTGCCGCGTGAGATCGGTGACCTGTTCTATCATCTGAAGCGCACCGGCAATGTCGCGGTTCACGAGGACAGTGGCAGCGCGGCCGACGTGCTCACATCGCTGAAGATCGCGCGCGAGATCGGTGTGTGGTTTCACCGGAGCTACGAGGGACATCCCAACTTTAAGCCAGGGCCGTTCGTTCCCCCAGTAGCGCCGGCCGATGCCGGCAAAGAGCTTTACGCCGAACTCGAACTGCTGAAGCGTGCGGTTGCGGCCAGCGCGGACAGCGAAGCAAAGGCGCTCCTCGCCGCGCAGGATGCCGAACAACGCCGACGTCAGAGCGAGGACCGCGCGGACCGAGACGCGCAGGAAAAGGTGTTCTGGGAAGGTTATGCGGCGGAAACCGAAACTGCGTTGCGCTTCGCGGAAACCGAGCTGGCGGGAATGCAGGCGCGTGCGTTAGCAGAACCGCCCCAGCAGCTCGATCTTCTGGCGTCATTGGCGGCGGACGGTGCGAAGCGGGTCGAACTCGATGAGCAGACGACGCGCGTCCTGATCGATGATCGCATGCGCGCAGCCGGGTGGACCGTCGATAGCGTCGTGCTGCGTCATGCACTCGGGGCACGACCGGATTACGTCACGCCAATTGCGATCGCGGAGTGGCCAACGAAGAGCGGCCCGGTCGACTATGCGTTATTCATCGCGGGGCGCTGTGTCGGCGTGATCGAGGCTAAGCGGCATAGCAGCGACGTCCCCGGCCGGATTGGGCAGGCCAAGCGCTACGCCCGCGACATCTCGCTGACCCCCGATGAGCTGCCTCAAGGCGGCCCGTGGACCGAGCACGAAGACCGCTTCCGCGTGCCCTTCGTCTTCGCCACCAACGGCCGCGCCTATGTGAAGCAGCTCGCGACCAAGTCAGGCACCTGGTTCTGGGATGCCCGTGTCCCCGGCGATCCACCGCGTGCGCTTGTCGAGTGGTTCTCGCCCCGCGATCTCAGCGAGCGACTGGAGCAGGACATTGCCGCCGAGCCCAGCATCGTCGCCGATCGCGAACTCGGCGTTACTGGACTGCGCCCCTATCAGCGCGATGCGATCACCGCGGTCGAGACCGCCATTGCCCGCGGGCAACGCCAGATCCTTCTCGCAATGGCGACCGGAACCGGTAAAACCCGTCTCGCTATCGCGCTGATGTACGAACTGCTCCGCACGCAGCGCTTTCGCCGCATCCTGTTCCTCGTCGATCGTAACGCGCTTGGGCGCCAGACGCTCGACGCGATGAGCACCACCGACACGAGCGGGTTCTACAAGTTCGATCAGGTCTTTCCGGTCGCCGACATGGCGCGCAAGTTCCCCGAGGCGACCGACCGTGTCCAGGTCGCCACCGTCCAGGCGATGATCCACCGGGTCTTCGACAATCCCAGCGCCGACCGACCGACCCCCGGAACCTACGACCTCGTGATCGTCGACGAAGCGCACCGCGGCTACACGCTCGATGCCGAGCTGCGCGAGGACGATCTCGGCTTTCGCAACCTCGACGATTACCTGTCCGCCTATCGCCGCGTGCTCGACTATTTTGACGCGACGAAGGTCGCGCTGACCGCCACTCCCGCGCTCCACACCCGCGAGATCTTCGGCGCACCGGTGTTCCGCTACGGCTATCGCCAGGCAGTGATCGACGGCTATCTGATCGATCACCGCCCGCCGCGCCGCATCACCACCGCGCTCAGCCAGACCGGGATCAGCTTCGAACAAGGCGAGGAGGTCACGATCTTCGACCCGCGCACCGGCGAGCTCGACCTGTTCGATCTTGAGGACCAGGTCGATTTCGAGATCGCGCAGTTTAACAAGAAGGTTCACACCCGCGCCTTCAACCGCGCGGTCGCCGAAGCCATCGCCGCCGAATGCCCGCCCGACCAGCCCGGGAAGACGCTGCTCTTCGCCGCGCGGGACGACCATGCCGACATCCTCGTCGACGAACTCCGTGCCGCGCTTACGGCGGAATACGGACCGCAACCGCACGACATCGTCGAGAAGATCACCGGCTCGATCGACAAGCCGCTCGACCGCATCAAGGCGTTCAAGAACGATCCGCGCCCCAAATACGTCGTCACCGTCGACCTTCTTACGACCGGCATCGACGTCCCCGCGATTACCAACCTGGTGTTCGTCCGCCGCGTCAACAGCCGCATCCTCTACGACCAAATGATCGGCCGTGCGACGCGCCGCTGCGACGAGATCGGCAAGGAGTATTTCCGCATCTTCGACGCGGTCGACATCTACGCCAACCTCCAGGACGTCACTGACATGCGCCCGGTCGTGGTGGACCCCGGCCTGACCTTCGGGACGCTGGCCGGCGACATCGAGCGCGCCACCACCGACGAGGACCGCGCCTTCGTCCGCGACCAGATCGTCGTCAAACTCCGCCAGCGCATCAAATACATCAGCGACGACCGCCGCGACGCGCTCGAACTCGTCGTCGGCCCGCTTGGGGACTTGGCCGACCGGCTCAAGGACGCGCCCGCCGCCGACACCATCGCGCTCTTCCGCCAGCACCCGTCACTCGCCACCGTGCTTGATGCCGCCAACCCCGCGCGCACCGGCGACGGTATCTACATCTCCGAGCACGACGACGAACTCGTCTCGATCGAGGATGATTTCGGCGAGAAGGCGACGCCCGGCGATTATATCGAGAGCTTCGAGGCGTATGTCCGCGACAACATGAATGCGGTCCCTGCAATGATCGCCGCCACCCAGCGCCCGCGCGAGCTGACCCGCAAGGAGCTGAAGGAGCTCGCCATCCTCCTAGACGCCAAGGGCTTCTCCGAGGCGAGCCTCCGCCGCGCTTACGGCAGCGCGCGCAATGCCGACATCGCTGCGCACATCATCGGCTTCGTCCGCCAGGCCGCGCTCGGCGACCCGCTCGTCGCGTATGAAACGCGCGTCGACAACGGCGTGCAGCGCATCCTCGCCAGTCGTACCTGGACCGCCAAGCAGAAGCAGTGGCTCGCCCGGATCGGCCGTGTCCTGCGCGCGCAGCCGGTGGGCGATCCCGAGATTCTCTCGGACCCCCTATTCGCACAACATGGCGGCTTCGCAGTAGTCGACCGCGAGTTCGATTCCGGGCTAGGGGAGGTGCTCAAAGACCTGAACGCCGCGATCTGGGATACCCGCGCGGCATGACGAAAGACCGTGCATGAATCCCTCCGCCGATCTGGTGAACAAGCTGTGGCGCCTGTGCGCGCTGCTCCGCAAGGATGGCGTGACCTACCAGCAATATGTCACCGAGCTCACCTATCTGCTGTTCCTCAAGATGGCGTCCGAGCAGAAGGACGAGAGCCGCATCCCCGAGCAGTATCGCTGGAGCGCGCTGAAATCCGCAAACGAGACCGAGGTGCTGACGCGCTATCGCCAGGCTCTGATCGATCTCGGCGACGGCACCAAGATCGCCGACCGCTCGATCGTCGCGATCTTCCAGAACGCCGCGACGATCGTCCGCGAGCCCGTCAACCTGCGCAAGCTCATCGACGCGATCGACGGCCTCCACTGGTATAGCGAGGAGCGCGATGCGTTCGGCGACGCCTATGAGGGCCTGCTCCAGAAGATGGCGGAGGAAACCAAGCGCGGGGCGGGTCAGTATTTCACCCCCCGCGTCCTGATCGACGTGATCGTCCACCTGATGCAGCCCGAGCCGGGCGAGGTTATCCAGGATCCGGCTGCCGGCACTGGGCTTCCTGATCGCCGCCGACCGCTACATGCGCGCGACAACCGACGATTATTTCACGCTGTCGCCCAAGCAGCAGGCGTTCCAGCTCAACCAAGCGATGCGTGGCGTCGAGAACGTGCCCGACACCTTCCGCCTGCTTCAGATGAACCTGCATCTGCACAATATCGACCCCGATCACCTTGATCTGGCCGATACGCTGAGCCCACGCGGCGGGGCGGCGAAATACAAGAACGCAGACCTGATCCTGACCAACCCGCCATTCGGCCCGGCCGGCGGCCCGCCGACGCGCGACGACCTGACGATCACCGATCGCGTCTCGTCCTACCAGCTTCCTTTCGTCGAGCATGTCATCCGCTCACTGAAGCTCGGCGGCCGTGCGGCAGTGGTAGTGCCCGACAACGTGCTGTTCGACGACGGCAAGGGCAAGCTCCTGCGCCAGCGCCTGATGAGCTGGTGCAACCTCCACACTATCCTGCGCTTGCCGGTCGGCATCTTCTACGCGCAGGGCGTGAAAACGAACGTCCTGTTCTTCACCCGCGCTGACGAGGAAGCGCCGCTGAAGGATGCCACCGAGGCAGTGTGGATCTACGACGCTCGGTCCAACATGCCGAGCTACGGCAAGACCAGCCCGTTCAAGGCATCCGACCTTCAGGACTTCGTGGCGGCATTCGGGGACAATCCCGATGGCGACGCTGCGCGCACCGACGAGGGCGAGACCGGCCGGTTCCGTCGTTTCACGCGTGAGGCAATCGCCGCCAATCGTGAGAACCTGGACATCAGCTGGCTTAAGGATTCGAGCGGCGATCCTGAGGACGGGCTAGAAACGCCTGACGAGATCGCGGCGGCCATCGAACTTCACCTTGCCAATGCAACAGTGGAGGTTCGCGCACTGATCGAGGAGATCGAGGAGATCGAGGAAGACGCACCAGAGGCCATGTTGGTGGATGCGGCAGAGTGACACTACCCGAGGGGTGGGCGGCAGCCACCATCGCTGACATCGCTGACACCAGACTCGGCAAGATGCTGGATACCGCCAAAAACAAAGGGGTTTCGGTCCCTTACCTGCGCAATGTAAATGTTCGCTGGGGCAAGTTCGACCTTTCAGACTTGTTCGACATGCGTGTCACGTCCGACGAGTACAGCGAGTTGGCAGTCCAAGATGGTGATCTTTTCGTATGCGAAGGCGGTGATCCGGGGCGATCGGCCGTGTGGCGGGAAGGGCCACAACGTATTGTTTTTCAGAAAGCGCTTCACCGGATCCGCCCTCTCGGCGGGGTCGAGGCAGATTTTATTGCGCGATATTTGAAACATGCCGTTGAAAGTGATGCGCTTGCCCACCTCCTTACAGGAACAACGATCAGGCATCTGCCGCAGGTGGCTCTTCAACGTATCGAAGTGAACGTCCCTCCAAAAGCTGAACAGCGACGTATCGTTGCAAAGGTGGACTTGATAACTGCCCGGATCGCCCGCGCACGGGCGGAACTGGACAGAGCATCTCGCTTGTCAGTACGAATGCGACAGACAATGTTGGCGCAAATATTTGGGATTAAAATTGAACAACATTGGTCAGCGCTGAAAGATATTGGGCTGGCCGTCGAGGCTGGAAAAAACCTCAAATGCGACGAGCGGCCTCCCCATTTCAACGAAGCCGGCGTAGTTAAAGTGAGCGCGGTGAGTGGCGAAGTTTTTCGTCCCGACGAGAGCAAGACGCTTCCAAGCGATTATAGTGCTCCAGAGCGCGACCGCATTCACACTGGAGATTTGCTGCTCGCGCGTGCAAGCGGGTCGCTTCGACTTGTCGGACGAGTGGCAGTGGTAAAGGGAGAACCGAGAAATTTATTTCTGAGCGATAAAGTCCTACGTCTTCGATTGCCGCCGGAGATCTCAGACTGGGTTCATTGGTTTCTGCGTTCACCGGTTGGACGATCCCAGATCGAAGACGCGGCAAGCGGCATCTCGATGCACAATATCACGCAAGGGTCGCTGATGGGGCTGCGGTTGCCGGTGCCTGATGTGAAATCACGACGCGCTGCGCTACATATTATCAACGCCGCCTTCGCCCGCGCCGATCGCCTTGAAGCTGAAGCCGCCCGCGCCCGCGCACTCCTCGACCGCCTCGAATCCGCGATCCTCGCGAAGGCGTTCCGCGGGGAACTGGTGCCGCAGGATCCGAATGACGAACCCGCCAGCGTCCTGCTCGACCGCATCCGCGCCGAGCGTGCCGCCGCGCCGAAAATAAGCCAAGGTCGTAAAAAGAAGGAAATCATCTCGTGACCGTGCTGTTCAAGTTGCCACCGCAGGCGAGTAACGGTGACACCCTCGCAGTTTCGGCAAAGTTGTACAGAAATGTCTCCCTCGCCCCTGGCGACCGTGTCTTTCTATGGTGGTCGGAAACGCAAGGCGGAGCTGGGTTGGTTGGTTACGGAACCTGTCTATCAACAGCGTCCACGTCGAATAGCGTGGAGGCCGTTGTCGAGCCGGTGCTAATGCGCGAGACTGGCTATGGGTTCGGGCGCGAGCGGCTCCGTCCCTTCCGCGAGGTCGCTGGAGATGCGCCGGAAGCGACGTTGGCAAAGGCGCTTTACAAGCACTCCTTGAATAAGGTCGTTCAGATTAGTCCCTCCGAGGAAGCCTTCCTCGAAGAACTTTTTTGATGCCGATCCGTCACAGCATCTGGAAGGTCGGCAGCGCGCCCGCGCCGCTCGGTGAGTCGGCGTTGCCGAGCGAGGCGCTGCTCGAGCAGATGATCGTCACCGCGCCGAAGATCCTCTCTGACGAATGGATGATCATCGGCCGGCAGGAGGATACAGGCTTCGGCGGCCGGATCGATCTGCTCGCGATCGCCCCCGACGGCGGGCTGGTCCTGATCGAGCTGAAACGCGGGCGCACACCGCGCGACGTTGTGGCGCAGGCAATCGACTATGCGACCTGGGCCGAGGCGCTCGATGCGGAGGCGATCGGCCGCGTCTATGCGCGCTTCTCGAACGGCGGCAATCTGGCCGCTGATTTTCGCGCGCGGTTCGGCATGCTGCTCGACGAGGCGACGCTAAACCAGAGCCTGCAAATCGTTATCGTCGCGGCCAGCCTCGATGCCAGTTCGGAGCGGATCGTCGGCTATCTCGCTAAGCGCGGGATCGCGATCAACGTGCTGTGCTTCCAGGTGTTCGACACCGACACCGGCCAACTCCTGAGCCGCGCCTGGCTGATCGACCCGGTGGAAACGCAGGTCGCGGCCACCGTCGAAACGCGGCAGGGCGAACGCGAGCCTTGGAACGGCGAATATTACGTCTCCTTCGGTCACGGCCTGGGTCGCGACTGGGATGAGGCACGCCGCTACGGCTTTATTTCGGCCGGCGGCGGCGCCTGGTATAGCGGCACGCTGCGGCTGCTCGATCCTGGCGACCGGGTCTGGGTGAAGGCGCCGGGATACGGCTTTGTCGGTGTCGGCGTGGTGCGCGGCGAGCCGGTAGCGCTGCGTGACTTCGCACTGCGCGACGGCGACGGCCCGGCGGTACCGGCGGCGGACATTCTTACCAAGGCCAGCTATCACCGCGAGTTCATCGACGATCTCGATCGCTGCGAATATTTCGTCCCCATCGAATGGGTCGCCACCGTCGGGCTCGATGCGGCGATCCACGAGGTCGGCATGTTCGGCAACCAGAACAGCGTCTGCGCGCCGAAGACCCCCAAGTGGCGCCACACCGTCGACCGGCTGAAGACGCTGTTCCCATCATGGAACGGCGCATCATCGGGCGCTGCGACCTTCGATAGCGAGGCATAGGCACGATGTGGCAACTCGCGGCAAAGCGCCATGCGATCATCGCGTGGCGCGACGACTATCGGCTCCGGGCTGCGGTTCTGGTAAACACCGCGGGTTTGAAGGCTCTGGCGGGGCTTGAGGCGCATCTGGCGACTGCGGACACTATCGATGCTTTGCGCGCACCCGATGTGTTCGCTGCGCGCTACCTGCAACCCGAGCTTGCGGCGTTCATCCGGGAAGATCTGGCTGCGCTGCTGAACGAGGCCGCAGGCGCGCTGGTCGCGATCGACCCCGGTTTCTCCGAGGTTGCGAACACGTTGAGGGGCAAGCCGCCAGGCAAAGCCTTGGTATTGGCGACGGCGGAGGCTTCGGCGGATGGTACGCCGGAGCGGCCGCCCGGCAATTGGTTTACGAGCAAGATCCCGTCATTCTCGGTCCCCACGCTCACTCTGCCAAAAATGGTCCGGGAAACCCTCGCGACGGGCGCAGCGCTCGCCGAGCAATTCCACCATTCGGCGCAAGACGTCATCACCAATGCAACGACGCATGCTCGCGAAACGACGGGGCTGCACGACAGGCTTCGGACCGCGGCGCGCTCGGAGATTCGCCGGCACTGGTTGGGGCCGGACGCGGAAACCGATCCGCCGCTTCTTCAGCAGCTCGACGCACGGTTCGATATGGTTGCAGACCAAGCCCGGACTCACGCCGAAGGATCGTTATGATTGCCAGTCTGCTCGGGGGAGTTCTTCTCCGTGAAGTCCCGGAAGCGCTCTTGGTGGGCGTCAAGTCTGGCCAATACAGCGTCTATGGTTCGATCATCAAATCCGTGAGCAATGGCCAGATTGTCGGTCATTTGCAGGAGGCCGGCGGCCTGTCGAAGCTGGCAGGCATGTTCGGCTCGGGGCCGTTGGGGCTGCTCGCTGGCGGCGTGCAGATGGTCCAGAACGAACAGATCAAGAGCGGCATCGGCCGGATCGAGGCGGGCATGGGAATGCTCCAGAGCCTTGGCGTCGCCAATCTCGCGCTTGGTGCCGCGGGGATTGGGGTTTCGATCGCCGGGTTTGCGGTGGTATCTCGTAAAATCGATCACGTTAAAAAGGCGGTGGAAACGCTGGCAGACCGGATGGATGTGCTGAGCATCGAGGTGAGAGCCGTGCGGCAGGATCTCGTTGCGGCGGATCTCGATGACCTGCGCGCACTAGCCTGGGCCATGGACGAGGGGTGGAAGCTAGGCGACAGCGCCGCCGAACGGCGTTGGCACGGCGTGGCGACCGATGCGCTGCGTCTGTCCGCCCGCTTCGAACGCCACGCCGCTCGGATATTGGAAGCCGGCCCGATCGCGCTCCCGGCGGCCGACCCAATGCTCGACGGCCTCAGTCTCGCCGGCTCGCTCCGCGTAGCCTCACTCGCCGCCGCCGGTGAAGTCCGCGCCGCGCAGGACGCGGCCAACGAGGGCGCCCGCGACATCGACGCCCTGACCGGCCGCATCGGTCACGCAGACCTCGCCAAGGCGAAGCTGGCCACCTGGAAAACCGAACCCGGCACCCAAGCCTGGTTCGAAGCCCTAACCCAAGCTCGCAAACTCACCATTCCCGACACCACCCGCCTCCGCGAACGAGAAGCTGCCGCCGCTACCAGAGCAGCGCCACTCGTCGCCATCGAAGCGAAGGGTATCAACGCCCGGGACTGGCTTGCGGCCGCACGAGAAGAAACGGTGTCACCATTGCTCGTGATGATGGACAAATAAAGCTAAACGGCATTCAGCAATGCGAAGCAAATCTCTTAAACTCCGGATCGAGCCACGACATGTTCTGGTTTATAGCCGATACCGATTCCGCCGACTTACTGGCAAGCGTACTTCGGCACTCGTCTGCCTGATCTGCCAAGCCGCGACGGTGGATCGACAGCCACAGGTGATTGGGGCATTGTTCGAAGGCAATGATCTTCGACTAGGACGGACCGAAGCGGCGGGGCTGTAAGTCATGGTGTTTCGCCAGTCATCGCCCGAACCTCGTCCAAAAAAGCCGCCACCTGCGCGCGGACTGCTGGGTCGTTGAGCTTCGTGACGGCAAACCCGGGGAACCCATTCAACGTTTTTGTGCTCAGTGGACCGACGATTTCAGTGAAGCGATCATACAGTCGCTGCCGGACATTTGCGTCGGCGAATGCTGGCCGATTAATTAGATAGCCAAGGCACAGCTGCACGCCGCCCTTGCTGTAGCGCGTCAGCGCGAACGGATAGAGCCAGCCGCTCGGGGTGTCGAACTCCGCCACGATCGATCCCTGTGTCGATGCGACTGTCGCCCGACCGCCTGCCTCCTCAATCATTGCGACATACGCATCGGCACCCGAAGTAGTCGCCGGGCCGTACTTGGCAAAATGTTCCGCGATCCACGCTTCTCGCGCGATAGGCGGCAAGATGCCGCGTGCGGCCTTCTCGTTCTGCGCACGTTCGGTCTCTCCGATGATGCGGGGCGTTAGTGCCGTCACGCCGTCCTCGCTTTCGAACCACGATAATTCGACGGCTCGCACATCGGCTTTCATCTGCTCGTTGAGAAATTCGACGATTCGAGCAAGTTCGCGTGGGATGGTGTCGGCAACGAAGACCATCTTGATCCGGCCGGCTGAGAAGTTGGCGTCGACCTGCTGCCAGAAGTCCTCGGGCTTGGTCGTGCCAGCGAGGAAAGTCGCCAACTCGGCATCGGCGTCCCGGCCCTGCTCGACCATCGCGGCTGCGAAGCTCTCCGCGATCCGGCCACCCTGCCAATACGCCGTGCCGTTGGCTGCATAGTCTAGCATTTGGCCAATAACCTCGCGTCGCAGCCGGGTATCAACCGCGCGCTTGAGTTCCACAAGCACTGGCACGCCGCTGCGCGTCACAAACAGGTGATCGAGCGACCAGCGCCCGCTGCCGTCCTCGCGGTCGGCGATCGGCTGTTCGCGGCGGATCAGCAGCAGCGCGCCGTCCTGATCGGCGATAAGCTTTGGATGAGCAGCAACCAGCTTTTGCATGAAATCCTCGCTGCGAGGGGCCGCGGGACGCATCGCGGTGAGCGTGTTGTCGGCGTCGATGGTGTAGATGGTGGTGCGGGACATAGGGCTTCCAGTCGGGGTGGGTTCAGCGGTCGAGTACTGCGCGCACCAGTGGTGTCGGATCAGCCGCGGCATTTCGCCAATCGGCACGCCCCGGATGTGTTACGGTCACAACTGCGCGACCATCTGGCGCGACATGAGCCTCGCTGGTCCAGCCACGCGCGTTCTTCTCTTGAAATCGGTCGATCAGCCTGTCTGCCCCGATGACCTCGCGGGTCCAGCGCCCAGAGGTCGTGCCCAGACACAGAATTGTGCTGACACGAAGCTGACGGATGACCGCGTCATGCACGGACCAGCATTGCGCAAGCAGAGTGGCCTTTTCAGCCGCCAGCGCAGCCTCGGTTGCGGACCGCACGAACACGACGTTGCTGGCCGGCACCGCGCGCAGATCTCGACCGAGCTGATCGAACATGTGGCGCATCCGCGGCTGCATCCCGTACGTCCCAGGCTGTTTTCCCTGCCAGGATTCATCGAGATAGGCGGACCAGTGGTCCGGAAGGTCGTGCCACTCAGCAACGTCGCAGGCGATTGTCTCGTCAGCCTGGGTGACCGGGGAGCCGCCGGGGTTGAGGCCGAGAATATACAGGTCGCTTGTCCCGTGGAACGCCGCGCGACCCGAGTAGAACAGCGAACCCGAACGCGACATCATCTGAGCGGGTAGCGTCGCGACGGCTTCATCGATCGACATGGCAAGCTTCTCCTTTTCCGGCGGCGGTATATATTTGACCCCTGATCGACGAGTAGGGGTTTTCCCTTCTGGCGGTTTCCTGCTCCGGCCACCTCCCGCATTCCTTGGCCGTGTTTCGCGGTGGAGCCAGAAGGCTAAAGTAAGTATCGCGAGCACCAGCATCGCGCCCACAATCTCGCCTTCGTATACGATGAAGTACAGGCCATATAGGCCGATAAGAAGCGTCCAACAGCCGGGACTTTTCACGGATGAAAACTGTCCGCCAAGGCATTGGCATGGTGGTGCGCGTCACCAGTCCAACCGTCGAACCATTCGCGGTAGGAGCAGGCGGCGAACCGCACTGCCGCGCCTGCGACAGCGCTATCGAAAATGGCGATCTCGGCGCGGTGCTGCACGAGCATCTCCGGCGTGATTGGGATGGTCCCGCGCATTACGGGCTCGGCATAAAGATAGAGCAGTATCGGGAGCTTGCCGATGCGATTGCCCTCGGTGACGAGGCCAAAGGCGTGCTTCACCAATTGGACGCCATCGAGGTAGGTGAATGCAACATCCCCGCGGCGAAGCGCATCCCGCATGGCCGTGAACGGCACCATTCCGTCACCCCATACATCCCGGTCATAAGCGTCGGACAGTTTCACGGTCTTTGCATCACGAAACGGTTCGAACCGTTTCGATTCGACGCCGATGAGGTGTGTCGCGGTCTCGACGGCAGCATCGAGCCATGGATGGCGACCGCCACGCCAGGGAAAACGCATTTGCCGTTCGACGTCGGCGCGGTAAGCCGGCCAATCGAGGTCGGCCAGCGGCGGGAAGGGTGGGAGGTCGGCGGGTCGTTCGAGGAACCATCCAAATGTATTGACCGCGAGCGCCGCGCTGCTCTCTGGACTGTCCAGCTTGCCGCTCTCGATTTCGTTGCCGCCCGCCCGAGTGAGGGCGGCGCGGACGCGGTCTTCCGCGACGCCGGGCAAAAATGTTGAGGTGCGAATCTCCATCATTGCCTTTTCTTAGTATGGGACGACAGATTTAGACGCCGCGATCAGATACCGAGCGCGCTCAATATTGCATCGCCAATCCCCTTAAGGCCACGTCCCCAGATACTGCCCTTGCCAAGGCCGGCAGGACGCTCCTCGTAAATGTAGCTCCCGGCGCCCGAGAACCGGTCGTCGAACAGGCTCGCCTGTCCAAACAGGTAGGGCCTGAATGAACCGGAACGAGCCGCACCATAAGCCAGACCAGCGTCGAAACCGAGAACAAGCCGCTTGTTAATCGCGCGAGCATCCGTTGCATTCTTGACGCGAATGCCGCGGCGCCCCTGCACGATGAGTGTGCATGGTCCGTGAAAGACGATGTAGCGGAACTGGCAGGTTATCCACGAAATCAGCCAGCGCAGCCGCCACGGCCGCTCTATGCGCAGCTTACGGTTCAGCGGCTTTAATACGCCGACTAGCGCGCGCGGTTGCAGCACTACCGCGCCGCCCTCCGGCACCTCGATCAGCGCGACCTCGTAATGATCTTCGTTGGTCCCGCTGACCGCGACATGATCCGGCGTTCTGCTCCTGAAGCGCTGGAGGTTAACGAGGCCGGCAGCGATGCAGGCGAAGGGCATCCAGTTGTCGAGCAGGCACTTGTCGCCGACGTCAATGTCTGCCGGGCGATCTTGCACTCCCGCCCGCACCAGCAATTCTGTGTGCTGGTCGATCGGAACATCGATCGACACCGCCGACCGGCTGGCGTTAGCCCCGGTGCCTGGCGAAGATATCCGAACCGGCGCCGCCCGGGTCGCCAGCGGCGCGATGACGAGAAAGGCAAATGCCTTGTGAAATACCGGTAAGAGAATGCCGCCTAAGACGATCCATAGTGCCGCCCAGCCGTAACGACCAAAAGCGTTCTCAGCATTATTCCAGACGGAGCGCCGCGACGCGTCGGATGCGCGAGCGGTCGCCTCATTCAGCGCGCCAATGGCCGAGGCAGAGAGATGGCTTGTATCGGTTGCCATTTCCCGCTGCAGGCGTCGCAGTTTTTGGAGCGCGGCGCGTGCCGCCTCGAGCTTCGTTCTTTCGATTCGAAGCGACGCGTTCTGTTTCGCCAGTTGGCCTTTGCGCTCCACGATCCGCGTCTTGTAATCGCAAAGTCGCCAGATTGCTGTTGTCGTGCAAATTGGATCACGTCGCTGCGCTTTTGCCTGCCGCTGCCAGTTCGCAAATGCGCGCGCTTGTTTGCGAAAAGCTGCGGCCCGTTGATTATAATCGGCGAGCTGGCCGTTCAAGCTCGTCCTCTGTTGCGCGAAACTGGCTATCCGCCTCAGATTTTCGAGGCGTGCATCTGCCAGCGCGGCCGCCTGATCGAGCAACGGCAGTTCGACATAGCGCGCGCGGTAGCTGCCGACGATATCCGCTGAATGCCCAAGTGCCGCGGCGAATGCGATGCCGGCGGGCTCAAGCACCCGCCCCGCCGCTTCCTGCCGACGTATGGCGATATCCGCTCGTGCGCGGGCTAGCTCGACCACTCCAGCTTCGCGCAGCTGATCGATCCTTTCTGTGCCGACATTGATGGCAGCCTTAGATGTGATCTCAAGTGTCGGGCGTGCCGCAGCCAACGTCGAGAAGGCGAGCCGAGATCGCTCGGCCTCCCGCTTCCAGCCTGAGATCTGATGAGGGAGCCGATCGACCAGCGCGAGGACAATCACGACAAGCACGAACGATGCGAGCAGCCAACCGGCTCGGCTAGTCAGCCAACTCAGCACCTTGATCATTGCCATCTTCCCACGACACGGCTGAATTCACGCCTAAAAAGTCAGCCATGATTCTTCGGTTAGCCGCGTCAGTAACGGTCGTAGGTGCATCTGCTTCTAATACCAGCATCATTGCAGCCGCGGCCAACCGCTAACGCATGACGCGACGAGTACTCCGGCCCCTCGATGCCGAGTTTGCCACCCTAGGTGAACAGATCCTCGACTACCTGCGATCGGTGGAGCTGCCACCCTCGCGAAGAACGACGTGCTGCTTCTCGGCTCGCCACCCTTCGATGATCTCGGTCAGCCAAGCGTCGATGTCTCAGTTGTCCAGAGCACAGTCAGTGTCGGGTTGACATGGGCGTCGATCATGCCGTCTACCTCATTGTAGACCGGTTGATCGTCCCGCCCAGCCATTTTGCCTACCAGGTAAGCTAGTGGCTCGATGGCGAAGATCCTAAGCTTCACCTTTTCTGTCAGGCCGATATCTCACACTCGTGACATAATACCAATAATGTACCGAGTGGACTAGGGCTGCGGTGCATAAGGGCAGTGCCCCCGGCCTTAGTATGCGAAAACTGGACAGACGCCGCGAAGTCTGGGGACGATCGAAGTATGGCAGGATGGTAACAAGCACCCCTCAAGCCGACTCAAACTCATTCGATTTTAGTTTTCTGGGTCGACCAGCATGGAGTCGTACTTGAAGTGTGCTTTCGCCCAGTCTCACCATCCTCGTACCATCTGTTGCTGAAATAAGTGTCGCGGTGACCAAGCGGCCGTCCTTCCAGCACAAGTCGATCGCAGTGGAACCCCGTGCGCGCAATCCGGTGATACTACCGTTCGGCCAGGCAGAGGGGAGGGCGGGTAGCAGGACGATATCGTCGCCACGACTTTGCACGAGCATTTCCGCGATCGCGGCCGTTCCGCCGAAGTTGCCGTCGATCTGAAAAGGTGGATGTGCGTCGAACATGTTCGGGTAGGTGCGCTCAGGACCGAGCAGGAACTTCAGAATGCCGTGTGCCCGGTCGCCTTCACGTAACCGTGCCCAAAGATTGATCCGCCAAGCCGTCGCCCAGCCGGTGGCCTTGTCGCCGCGGACCT
>Ga0308164_10002180_pt1 | contig 20192 bp, 17 predicted proteins | sample PhyTR2_FD_201031 | JGI IMG/M metagenome (GOLD analysis project Ga0308164, IMG submission 201031) | Phyllosphere microbial communities from UC Gill Tract Community Farm, Albany, California, United States - DLSLT.R2 | ecosystem: Host-associated > Plants > Phyllosphere > Unclassified | place: USA... | reverse complement strand
GAACTCAGTAGTGAAACGATGTATCGCCGATGGTAGTGTGGGGTTTCCCCATGTGAGAGTAGGTCATCGTCAAGATTGAATTCCAGAAACCCTCATCGCTTACGCGTTGAGGGTTTTTGTTTGTCTGATGCCTGCAAAAAACAGCGTGAGAACACGTTATTCAACATGTACTTCCGATCGACAGGCACAAAAAAACCACCGGCAAGGTGGTTTTTTATTTTCAGGGCAATCAATCCCCGCGGTATTCACATCCGCTGGTGCACGTTTCGTGAATACGGACGGCCGACAGTTCCGGCAGCAGAGGTTTCAACTCATTCCAGATCCATTTCGCGAGGTTTTCGCTGGTTGGATTCTCCAGGCCCGGGATGTCATTCAGGTAGTTATGATCAAGGCGTTCATACAGCGGTTTGAAAATCGCCTTGATTTCCGAAAAGTCCCGGATCCAGCCGGTATGCGGGTCAACCTTTCCGGCCAGATGAATGCCGACACGAAACGAATGGCCGTGCAGACGTCCACACTTGTGGCCCTCTGGAACGTGGGGGAGGCGGTGTGCTGACTCGAAGGTAAATTCTTTGAAGATTTCCACTGTGTATTGGCCCCGGAAAAATGGCGATCGCTGACGCGATAAATGCAATCTGCGAGTTTAACAGCAATGGCCTGAAACTCCATGCAAGGGTGAACCTGTCAGAGTGTTTGATGGCACTCGGCCAGATCTATTCAGTTTGAGTTAAGTTGTACCGGTTAAGGTGGGCGCCATAGAAGCACCGATCGTTATGGATACCCTCTATGAAAACGCTGACTACCCTGCTGGCGGCCCTCACATTGGTTTTGACGTCCTGTTTCATTCAGGCGTACGGCGTCGACCCGCAAGAAGTGCTGCGCCTCAGTGATGCAGGTACGCTTCATTCGGCTGAGAAACTAGACGCCAAAGCGCTGAGCAAACACCCCGATGCCAGTATTATCGGCACGCAGTTCAAGAACATATACGGCAGGTACGTTTACAATGTCGAGCTGCGTGACAAACAGGGTATTGAGTGGGTCCTCGAAATAGACGCCGCCACGGGCCAGGTCTACAGGAATCATCAGGATAACTAATGAATGTCGACAAGCGTCTCTGTGTCATCCTTGGTTTGAGCCTGACCTGCTCTTTTGTGTATGCCAGAGATCTGAATCAGGATGAAGCGCTCAGTTTGCGTCAGCGCGGGGTCATCCTGCCTCTCGAACAGTTCATCGAGCGCGCGATGGGCCTTCATCCGGGCTCTCGTCTGCTCGAGGCCGAGCTAGAGGAAAAGAATAATGTGTACGTGTATGAGTTTGAATTGCTGACCCCTGAGGGCGTTGTCCGCGAGCTCAAGTTCGATGCGCGTGATAGCCGATTGCTGAAAGACGAGGACGATGACTGATGCGCCTGCTACTGGTTGAAGACCATGTTCCCCTTGCCGATGAGCTGCTCGCTGCGCTGGGGCGTCAAGGCTACGCAGTCGACTGGCTGGCCGACGGGCGCGATGCGGTTCATCAAGGCGCAAGCGAGCCGTATGACCTGATCGTTCTGGATCTGGGGCTGCCTGGCATGCCAGGGCTTGAGGTTCTCCAGCAGTGGCGCAGCAAAGGTTTGGCGACCCCCGTGTTGATTCTGACCGCGCGCGGCTCCTGGTCAGAGCGCATAGAAGGCTTGAAGGCAGGTGCCGATGATTACCTGACCAAGCCTTTTCATCCTGAAGAACTGCAATTGCGTATTCAGGCATTGCTGCGACGTTCGCACGGGCTGGCCAACCAGCCCACGCTGGAATCCGCCGGTCTTAATCTGGATGAAGGCCGTCAATGCGTCAGCCGGGACGGCGTGGATATCCAGCTCACCTCGGCAGAGTTTCGTCTGCTGCGTTATTTCATGTTGCACCCTGGGCAGATTCTCTCGAAAAGCCATCTGTCAGAGCATTTGTACGATGGCGAAAACGAGCGTGATTCCAATGTCATCGAAGTCCATGTCAATCACCTGAGGCGCAAGTTGGGCCGCGCAGTCGTCGAGACACGCCGCGGTCAGGGCTATCTGTACGGCGGAGCCGGCGGTTGAAATCCATACAGCGACGTCTGAGTCTGGGGCTGATCGCCGTCATGGTCGTTGTCGGTCTGGTGATGGCGCAGACCAGTCTCTGGCTGTTCGAAGTGGGCCTGCAGCGCTACCTGGAGTCAGGTCTGCGCAACGAGAGTGAAAACCTGCTGGTAGCGCTGGTGCGAGGTCCTGCCGGGCTGCAACTGGATGACCATCGCCTGTCCGGTGCCTACCAGCGTCCACTGTCCGGCCATTACTTCCGGATGGACTTGCCGCAGGGGCACTGGCGCTCCCGTTCCCTGTGGGATTTCGAGTTGCCCCAGCCCGGGGTAGGTTTGCATGCCAATCTTGAGCTCGGCAAGACCGGGCAATCGCTGTTGATGCTGACCAGCGAATACCGCAAGTTCGGCAAAGAGGTTTCAATCACCGTCGCACAGGATTACACACCGGTCAGGGCGAGTTTTCGCCTCATGCAGCAGATCGGGCTGGGACTTGGGCTGGCCGCGCTGATCCTGGTGCTGGTATTGCAACGCATCACCGTGCGAAGAGCGCTTCGCCCGCTTGAAACCGTTCGCGAGCAGATTTTTCAGCTCCAGCAGGGCCAGCGTTCACAACTGGACAACCAGGTTCCCCTCGAACTCGAGCCGCTGGTGGCGCAGATCAACCACTTGCTTGCGCATACCGAAGACAGCCTGAAACGCTCACGTAACGCACTGGGTAATCTGGGACATGCCTTGAAGACACCGCTCGCGGTCTTGCTCAGCCTGGCCCTCAGCGGACAATTGGACGCCAACCCTGGATTGCGCAGGACCTTGCAGGAGCAGCTGGAAAATATCCGCCTGCGTCTGGAGCGCGAGCTCAATCGCGCACGTCTCTCCGGTGACGCTCTACCGGGAGCCCGCTTCGATTGTGACGCCGAACTGCCCGGGCTTTTCTCCACGCTGGGCATGATTCATGGTGCTCATCTCCAATTGATCAACGATGTCGAGGCGGGCATGTATCTGCCGTGGGATCGGGAGGACATTCTCGAGCTGCTCGGCAACCTGCTGGACAATGCCTGCAAATGGGCCGACAGCGAGGTGCGTCTGGATATTCTCAGTCAGGATCAGGGCTTCTGCCTGTTGGTGGATGACGATGGACCCGGTATTCCGGAGGCGCAACGCGCAGAAGTGTTCAGCCGTGGCGCTCGTCTTGACGAGCAGATTACCGGCCACGGGCTGGGGCTGGGTATCGTGCGCGATATCGTCGAGGCATGGGGCGGTCAACTGCAACTGCAGGAGAGCCCGGCAGGTGGGCTTCGGGTACGCATCGACCTGCCCGAGCGAACTGCCCCGTAGGGCGTCAGCCTGTATCGTTCAGCGTCTTCATACAAAAGGCAGGACAGGTGTTAATGTCCATCGGAGAGTGCCGATAACCTGATTGGGCACCTCTGACTTATAAAAATAACCATAAGGCCAATCCTATGCGTCTCAGTCTGAAAGCCAAGGTTCTGTCGCTGGCAGTCCTGCCGGTTCTGATGTTTGCGCTGGTGATCAGCGCTACGACCGTATTCATGCTGCATCGGCAGGCCGAGCGAGAGGTCAGCGATACGCGAGAGCGCTTACTCAACGAGGCCAAGGCAACGTTGCAAAACTACGTTGCTATCGCCATGACCGCCATCAAACCACTTTACGATGCCGCCGCGCCCGGCGACGACGCTGCGCGTGCCAACGCTATCAAGCTGCTTTCCTCGGTCAGTTACGGCAAGGATGGTTACATCTTTGGCTACGACTCTCAGGTGATCCGGATTTTCAGAAGCAACAGCCCTGACGGTGTGGGCAAAAGTTTTGCTGATGCCCGTGATGCGAACGGCGTCTATATCAATCGCGAGTTGGTGGCGGTCGGCAAGGCGGGCACCCACTATGTAATGTACTCGTCGGCCCTGCCTGGCAAGACTGAACCGGTCCCCAAGATCGGCTATACGGATTATCTGCCGAAATGGGATCTGGTCATCGGCTCTGCCGTCAATATCGATGGCATCGATGCTCAGGTCGCCGTGGTCAGGCAGGGTGTCGAGGCACGCTTGAAGGAGATGCTCTACAGCATTCTCGGCATTACTGTTCTGGTCCTGGTCATTATCGGCATCATCGGAATAGTGCTGACAGGCACTTTGCTGCGCCCGCTCGGCCTGATGAAAAACAGTCTGGATGACATCGCGGCAGGTGAAGGCGACCTGACTCGTCGGCTGGTGATTACCAGCAATGACGAGCTCGGTGATCTGGCAGGCTCGTTCAACAGGTTTGTCGACAAGATTCATGGCATGGTTCGTCAAATCAGTGAAATGACCGGGCAGCTCAATGGCCTGGTCGGCGAAGTCAGCTCGCAGGCACAGCGCTCGGAAACGGCCATGGACCGGCAGCGTCACGAAACCGATCAGGTGGCTACTGCAATCAATCAGATGTCGGCTGCTGCTCAAGACGTTGCCAAGAGCGCACAGGGTGCGTCCGTTGCTGCTCAGCAGACCGACGAGCAAGGGCGAGCCGCCAAGCGCGTGGTGGATGGCAGCATTCGGCAGATTCACGCGCTGGTCGATGACATCCGCAAAAGCGGCTCTTCACTGGACGTCTTGCAGAAGGATGTTTCTTCCATTGTCAGTGTGTTGGGCGTCATCCGCTCGATCGCCGAACAGACCAACCTGCTGGCACTCAATGCTGCCATCGAGGCCGCCAGGGCAGGGGAGGCAGGGCGCGGTTTTGCCGTGGTCGCCGACGAAGTACGGGCACTGGCCAGCCGGACACAGCAGAGCACGCAGGAGATCCAGGGCATGATCGACCGCTTGCAGCAGGGCACTCAGGAGGCGGTGACAGCCATGCGCCGTTCCAGCGAAGCAGGCGACGGCACCTCGGCGCAGGCCAACGAAGCCGGTACATCGCTGGTGAGCATCGGCGAGCTGATCGCGACCATCAATTCGATGAACGCGCAGATCGCCAGTGCCGCAGAAGAGCAGACGGCGGTTGCCGAGGAAATCAATCGCAGCGTCCATCAGATCGCGGGTGCAGTCGAGAATGTCGCCGATGAAACCCGGCAAAGCGCCCAGACATCACGCAGCCTGGCCGAACTCGGCGCACGCCTGGACGGTCTGGTCGGTCAGTTCCGGGTCTGATACCTCTCCGGCAGGAGTGTAAACCCCTGCCACAGCCTGTACCCGGCATCGCCGTCATATTGCCGTCATGGAAGATGGCACTCGTGCGCTCGTGTGCTGACTAAGCTCTAGACCGGGCGCGATGCGCGGTCTAATGACATGGACAGGACATGAACGAAACCACGCTGCAATACAAAACCCTCATTCTGCTACTGGTACTGGTGACCATTGCCTTCATATGGATTCTGCTGCCGTTTTATGGCGCAGTGTTCTGGGCGGTCATCCTCGGGATCATCTTCGCGCCTGTGCAGCGCAAGTTGCAGATCAAGTTCAACTGGTCACGCAATCTTACCTCCCTGTGCACCCTGACGATCTGTCTGGTCATCGCGATTCTGCCGGTGATCGTGATCAGCGCCTTGCTGGTTCAGGAGGGCACCACGCTGTACAAGAACGTCGAGACCGGGCAACTGGATATTGCCGGCTATCTGGCCGAGTTCAAGGACCTGCTGCCGCACTCCATTCAGGCGCTGCTTGATCGTCTGGGCATGGGCGACCTGGAAGGGTTGCGCGACAAGATCGCCAAGGGTGCGATGCAGGGCAGTCAGTACCTGGCGACGCAGGCATTCAGCTTCGGGCAGGGCACATTCGACTTTGTCGTCAGCGTCTTCATCATGCTCTACCTGCTGTACTTTTTCCTGCGCGACGGACAGGAACTGGTGCGCAAGATCCGCACTGCCTTCCCGTTGGGCGAACAGCAGAAGCGTCGTCTGCAGCTCAAGTTCACCCGAGTGGTACGTGCCACGGTCAAAGGCAACGTGGTGGTCGCGGTGACGCAAGGTGCGCTGGGTGGCTTCATCTTCTGGGTGCTGGACATCCCGAGTGCGCTGCTGTGGGCGGTGATCATGGCGTTCCTGTCGCTGTTGCCTGCGGTAGGGGCCGGGATTGTCTGGGCGCCAGTGGCCATCTACTTCCTGCTCAGTGGCATGATCTGGCAAGGCGTGGTGCTGGGCTTGTTTGGCGTCTTCGTGATCGGTCTGGTGGATAACGTACTGCGCCCGATCCTGGTGGGTAAAGACACCAAAATGCCGGACTACCTTATCCTTATTTCCACGCTTGGCGGCATGTCGGTCTTTGGTCTGAACGGCTTTGTGATCGGACCTCTGGTGGCTGCGCTGTTCATCTCCAGTTGGGGATTGTTCAGCGGCTCCGGCTCCAAGAAACCCGTGAGACTGCCAGGCTGACATTGGCAGGTCGCGTGGTCGACACAGACCCGCGCATGCTCCCTGCCATTTATCAGGCAGGGAGCATGCGCGGTTTTTTTCATGAGAGCAGGTCTCATTCTGAGCTTTTTGCCGCGATCGCAGCCGAGTCCATGAAGGCGGCCAGATCGGTATTGAAGCGCGATGCTTCTTCCAGAAATGGCGCGTGGCCTGAGTTTTCGTACACCTTCGATTGAATTCGAGGATTGAGCTGCCGAGCGCGTGCGATGCTGGGCTGAAGGTTGACCAGTTCATCCTTGCCGCCATACAGCATCAATACCGGCACCTTTGCCTTGGGCAGGCCTTTGGCTACATCGACAGTCATTGCAGGCGTAGCACGGGTCATCGCCCACGATGCCATCGCAGCACTCGACACCAGCCGCTCGAAAGTCGGTGCGTCCGGTTGTGTGTGGAAGCACAGTCCGAGAAAGGTACGTACTGCATCAAGGTGGGTTTTCAGGTCCTCTGAACTCAGGCCGGCATATAGATGAGGGTGGGCTGTAATCAGGGCCGCGTTAAGCTCGATGACACCATCAACATACACAACGCCGCCGATCTTCGCGTCACCATAGGCGGCGAGGTAGTTGGACATGACCACGCCGCCCAATGACCAGCCGACCAGTACCGGACGCTTGCTTGTGGTGGCTTCAAGTACCGCTGCCAGGTCGTCCGCATAGCGACGCCCGTTACGGTACGCCTCGACACTGTCGGGCTTGTCGGAAAGCCCGTGACCGCGCAGGTCATAGGTAATCATTCGGTAGCGCTGCAGTTGGGGACTGGCGATCTGCTTTTCCCAATTGAGGCGACTGCCCAGCAGACCGTGAATGAAAATCAGGGCCGGGCCGTTCGGATCACCTGATTCCTGCACAGCGAGTTTGACGCCGTCAGGGGCTGTGACGGTGTAGTGTTTGTCTACTGCCAAGGCCAGTGATGATAGTCCGGTCAGCAGCGCAGCAAGCAAGGTATTGCGCAGCAGGTGAACGAAGCGAATGTGATTCATGAGGCTATTTCCACGCGGTAGAAGTGATGGGCGCACTGTAGGTCGATGACGCAGGACGGTCTATGACGTAAGATCCTGATAAATTGATTGATCGTCCTGAACTTGAAGTGGCCTCTCTCCATGCAAGCCCCGTCAAATGACCCCATCAGCGAGCTGCTGCTCGGTATGCGTCTTTTCGGCGTTCAATTCCGCAGGCTGGAAGTTGTGCCGCCTCTGGGTGTTGGCTTCACTAACGCAATCGGACGAGCGCAGTTTCATTTCGTCGGGCGTGGGCCGGTCTGGCTACGCAGCGCTGAGAGCATTCTGTACAGGCTCGATACCGGCGACGCGGTTCTTATTCCGCGCGGTGGGCACCACGCTGTGTTGACGGCCGAAGACACGGCTGCAAGCGATGTACAGCTGTTTGATCCGTCTACCGGCATCAGCGATGGTGTTCACGATCGGGCTGATGCCGAGGAGGGCGGAGCGGTTGATCGGGCGATTATCTTCAGCTGTTGTATGGAGTTGGAACTGGGCGGCATGCAGCCGCTTGTTGCCGCCATGCCGGATGTCATGCAGGTCAGTACTCTGCTGGAAACGTGCCCCGAACTGCGGCCCATGCTCGCGGCAATGGAGCGTGAAGCCTTGATGCTACAGGCCGGGCACGCAGGCATTCTGGCACGTCTTGCTGAAGTCGTGGCCGCGCTGCTGGTGCGTGGCTGGGTCGCGGGTGGCTGTGGGAATGCCACAGGCTGGCTCGGTGCTTTGCAAGACCCTCGGCTGAGTCGCGCCATCGTCATGATGCACCAGCGTCCAGGTAGACGCTGGACGGTGGCCACGCTTGCCCATGAGGCCAGGCATTCCCGCTCTGTGTTCGCACAGCGCTTTCTCGAGGCAACGGGTATGCCGCCATTGCAGTACCTGACGGAGCTGAGAATGCGCCTGGCGTTTCACCGCCTGAGCCGCGAACACTGTTCTCTGGAGGCTGTTGCCAGTCAACTGGGTTACGGTTCATTGGCCTCCTTCAGCCGTGCATTCAAAAGAACGGTGGGCCTATCCCCAGGCGCTGTTCGTGCCGCGAAAAGCGTTTCCGGGTAGCCGTTCCAACCTTTTTTGGAGACAAAAAAAAGCCCTGCTCAAGAGCAGGGCTTTGCGTTTGCGCAGGATCAGCCTGCTACGTGCAGACCGGCATTGACCACCAGATCGAGCAGCGGTTGCGGGTAAACACCCAGCACGAAGGTCAGGATCGCAACGGCCAGCAGCATCACACCACCTGTGCGCTGAGCCCAGTTGATGGCTGCGTCGTGGCGAGGAAGCTTGTTGTCGACCAGATACATGGTGACCATCACACGCAGGTAATAGAACACGCCGATGGCGCTACCGATGACCAACGCCCCGATCAGCCACCACAGCTGCGATTCGACACCGGTGGCGATGATATAGAACTTGCCGATGAAACCAGCGGTAAGCGGGATACCTGCCAGCGACAGCATCATCAGGGTCATGACTGCCGTCAGGTAAGGGCGACGCCAGAACAGACCGCGGTATTCGAACATCGCGTCGGCATCACGTCCGCTGTAAGGCGAAGACATCATGGTGATCACGCCGAAGCTGCCCAGCGAGGTCAGGACGTAAGTTGCCAGATAGACACCAATCGCCTCGACCGCCATGCCTTTGCTGGCCACCAGCGCAATCATCAGGTAACCGAAGTGAGCGATGGAGGAGTAGCCCAGCAGACGCTTGAGGTTGGTCTGAGTCAGCGCAAGCAGGTTGCCGACCAGGATCGACGCTACGGCGATGACTGCCAGTACGTCATGCAGGACACCGCTGCTGGCTGCCGGTGAAATCTGGAACAGACGCACCAGTACCGCAAATACCGCCACCTTGCTGGCGGTTGCCAGGAAGGCCGCGACCGGCGCAGGGGCGCCTTCGTAAACGTCCGGGGTCCACAGGTGGAAAGGTACCAGTGACAACTTGAAGGCCAGGCCGACGACCATCATACCCAGACCCAGGCTGGCAATCGGGCTCGGCATACCGGTCGCTGCGATAGCCTTGCCGATACCGTCGAAGCTCAGCGAACCTGCCTCTGCGTACAGCAGCGCCATACCGAAGAGCAGGAACGCGGACCCTGCGGCCGACAGGACCATGTACTTGATGCCGCCTTCCAGCGAGCGCTTGTTGAAGAAGGCATAAGCCACCAGCCCGTAGACCGGCACCGACAGCAGTTCCAGGCCGATGAACAGGCCCGCCAGATGCTGAGCGCTGACCAGAACCAGCCCACCGGCGGCTGCCAGCAGGATGAGCAGGTAAAGCTCTTCGCGATTGCCCGGATACCCGGCCTTGCCGTCACCCAGATAGGCGTGCGCCATGGTCACGCAAGCGAGGGTAGAGGCGAGGATGATCGCCATGTACAGGCAGGCAAAGTTGTCGATATGCAGCAGTGGCGTCACGACCAGAGGGGCAACTTTCAGTGCTGGATAGATCGACAGCAGGGCCAGGTTGAGGCCTGCTACCGAAAGCAGGAACGTTTGCGAGTGATTGCGGCGCCATGCGATCGCCAGCATCACCACGACAATGGTGAGGCTGGTGATCAGCAGTGGCGCAAGCGCAATAAAGTGTTGAATCGTCAGGTCCATAGCGCTCTTACCGGGCCGAAGCGAGTTGAGTGAAGGCAGTGCCTAGCCATTGCTGCACGCCGTGCATGGTCGCCGCCGATGTGTCGAGGAACGGCTGCGGGAATACCCCGAGCACGACCAGCAACACGGCAAGGCCCAGCACCATGATCATTTCCCGTCCGTCCATGCCCTTCAGAACCTCGTCGGACTTCGACGGGCCGAAGTAGGCGCGGTGGATCATGATCAGCGAGTAGACAGAACCAAATACCAGACCGGAGGTGGCGATCGCCGTGATCCATGGTGAGCTGGCGAAGCTGCCCAGCAGAATCAGGAACTCGCCGACGAAGTTGCCAGTGCCCGGCAGACCCAGAGAGGCGGCGGCAAAGAACAGGCTGATGGCCGGGATGTAAGCGATGCGTGACCACAGGCCGCCCATCTCACGCATGTCGCGGGTGTGCAGGCGCTCGTACAGCTGACCACTGAGAATGAACAGTGCCGCAGCCGACAGACCGTGGGCGATCATCTGGATCAGTACGCCTTGCAGCGCCTGCTGGCTGCCCGAGTAGATACCGATCAGTACGAAGCCCATGTGCGAAACGCTGGAGAACGCGATCAGGCGCTTGATGTCAGTCTGGGCAAATGCCAGGAATGCGCCGTAGAAGATACCGACCAGCCCCAGCGTCATGGCAATCGGTGCGAACTCGGCCGATGCGTTGGGGAACAGTGGCAGGGCAAAGCGCAGCAGACCGTAAGCCGCCGTCTTCAGCAGGATACCCGCCAGGTCAACGGAGCCTGCAGTCGGTGCCTGGGCATGCGCATCCGGCAGCCAGGAGTGCAACGGCACCACCGGCAGCTTGACGGCGAAGGCAATGAAGAAGCCCAGCATCAGGATGTACTCGGTGCCCGGTGCCAGTTTGGTCTTCAGCAGGTCGGCGTAGGCAAAGGTGATCACGCCGGTCTGATTGAAGTGCACCAGCACCAGACCCAGGATCGCCACCAGCATGATCAGGCCGCTGGCCTGAGTGAAGATGAAGAACTTGGTGGCTGCGTAGATACGGGTTTTCTTCCCATCCGAAGAACTGTGACCCCAGAGCGCGATGAGGAAATACATCGGCACCAGCATCATTTCCCAGAAGAAGAAGAACATGAACAGGTCGATGGCCAGGAACACGCCCACGACACCGCCCAGGATCCACATCAGGTTAAGGTGGAAGAAACCGACCTTGCGCTGGATTTCCTTCCACGAGCACAGCACCGACAGCACACCCAGAAGGCCGGTCAGCAGGATCATCAGCAGCGACAGGCCATCGAGTGCCAGATGCACGTCGATGCCGAAGCGGGTGATCCACGGGTGGTGGAATTCCAGGGTCCAGGTCGGATCGGCACCCGGCACCGGCGCGTAGCCGAAGTTGCCGGTAGCCCACAGCCAGAGGCCGAGAACCAGTTCCAGGGTCATTGTCAGCAACGCAATCCAGCGCGGCAGGGTAGAGCCGAAGCGCTCACCCAGCCAGCACAGCAGGCCGCCGATGAAGGGGATCAGGATTAGCCAGGGCAGAATCATGACGGGCTCAATTCCTTTCGCAAATTCGCAAGGTTCATATCAGATCGCAACCAGAACGACGGCACCGAGTACCAGAACGGCACCCACGGCGATCGAGGCAGCATACCAACGCAACTGGCCGGTCTCGGTGCGGCTCATGGTGTCATGACCGCCTTTGACCAGACGTGGGATCAAGCCGATGGTGCGGTCGAACGGATCACTACGCAGTACATGACTGATTGCCAGATACGGCTTGACGAACAGCTTGTCGTAGATCCAGTCGAAGCCCCATGCCGCGAACCACCAGGCCGAGAGGAAACGGCCCGGAGCGCTGTTGGCGATAGCCGTCGCCAGGCGGCGCTTGCCGAGGAACAGCAATGCTGCCAGCAGGATACCGGCCAGCGCGATGGCGCCGGAGGCGATCTCCAGGCTGTGCTTGGCTTCGCCACCGGCATGGCCGACGCTCTGCGGCAGCACACCGGCCAGGGGCGGAGTGATCCACGCGCCGATGAACGTCGACAGTACGATCAGCACCGACAGTGGCAGCCAGTGAGCGATACCGTGACCTGCGTGTGCTTCGGTCTTGGCTTCACCGTGGAACGCGATGAAGATCAGACGGAAGGTGTACAGCGACGTCATGAACGCGCCCACCAGACCGGCATACAGCAAGCCGTTGTTACCGCTGGCAAATGCTTCCCAGAGAATTTCGTCCTTGGAGTAGAAGCCCGCCGTCAGCAGCGGCAAGGCGGAAAGAGCAGCGCCACCGACGATGAAGCTGGCGTAGGCCAATGGCAGTTTCTTCCACAGGCCGCCCATCTTGAAGATGTTCTGCTCGTGGTGGCAGGCAACGATCACCGCACCGGAAGCAAGGAACAGCAGCGCCTTGAAGAAGGCGTGGGTCATCAGGTGGAAGATCGCGCCTTCCCAGGCACCGACGCCCAGTGCCAGGAACATGTAGCCGATCTGGCTCATGGTCGAGTAGGCGAGGATACGCTTGATGTCGGTCTGTACCAGTGCGGCGAAACCCGCCAGAACCAGCGTGACGCCGCCGACAATGCCGACCAGATGCAGAATGTCAGGTGCCAGTGCGAACAGGCCGTGAGTACGCGCGATCAGGTAAACGCCCGCCGTGACCATGGTCGCTGCGTGGATCAGCGCCGACACCGGAGTAGGACCGGCCATCGCGTCAGCCAGCCAGGTTTGCAGTGGCAGTTGGGCGGATTTACCGACCGCACCGCCCAGCAGCATCAACGTCGCCAGCACGATCCAGAAATCGCCGACCTTGAAGTGTTCCGGCGCCCTGACCAGCAGTTCCTGCACATTGAGCGTGCCCAGTTGCTGGAACAGGATGAACAGGCCGATAGCCATGAACACGTCACCGATACGGGTGACGATGAACGCTTTGAGCGCTGCGTTGCCGTTGTTGCGGTTGCTGTAATAGAAACCGATCAACAGATAGCTGCACAGGCCCACGCCTTCCCAACCGAAGTAGATGAACAGCAGGTTGTCGCCCAGGATCAGGAACAGCATGCTGGCAATGAACAGGTTGGTGTAGGCGAAGAAGCGCGAATAACCCGCTTCACCGCGCATGTACCAGGACGCGAACAGGTGGATCAGGAAGCCGACGCCCACCACGACGCCCAGCATCGTGACGGACAGCCCGTCCAGATACAGCGCGAAGTTGGGCTGGAAGCCATCGACGTCCATCCAGCGCCACAACACCTGGGTGTAGTGACCGCCTTCGGGTGGTGCCACGTTGAACTGCCAGATGACCCAGGCAGTGACAATGGCTGACAGGCCGATGGAGCCGACGCCAATCAGCGCAGCGAGGTTTTCCGAGATGCGTCCACGGGAGAACGACAGCAGCAGAAAGCCGATGAGGGGGAATACGAAAGTCAGAAAGAGAAGATTCATCCGCGCATCTCGCTGGCAGCATCGATATCGAGAGTGTGGAAGCGGCGATAGAGTTGCATCAGGATCGCCAGGCCGATACTGGCCTCGGCTGCCGCAAGGCTGATCACCAGGATGAACATCACCTGCCCGTCCGGTTGCCCCCAACGGCTGCCGGCCACGACGAACGCCAGTGCAGCGGCGTTCATCATGATTTCCAGGCTCATCAACACGAAGAGAATGTTACGGCGCACCATCAGGCCGACCAGACCCAGGCAGAACAGGACCCCGGCGACCGCCAGACCGTGCTCAAGAGGGATAGCATTCATTGGCTTGGCTCCTTGGCCTCGTTGCGGCCCAGATGGAAGGCCGTGATGGCTGCTGCAAGCAACAGCATCGAGGCGAGTTCCACCACCAGCAGATAGGGCCCGAACAGGCTGATGCCGACTGCCTTGGCGTCGACCGTGGTGTGACCGACACCAGCGCCGGTCGGGTTGGCGAACAGCACATACAGCAACTCGGCCAGCAACAGCGCGCCGAGAGTGACCGGGCCGATCCATATGCCGGGTTTGAGCCAGGCACGTTCCTGCTGAACCGAGGCCGGGCCGAGGTTCAGCATCATCACCACAAACACGAACAGGACCATGATTGCGCCCGCGTAGGCAATGACTTCCAGCACGCCGGCGAACGGAGCGCCGAGGCTGAAGAACGTCATTGCTACGGCGATCAGCGAGATGATCAGGTAGAGCAGGGCGTGCACCGGATTCGTGTTGGTGATCACCCGTAGGGTGGACACAACAGCGATACCGGATGCGAAGTAGAAAGCGAATTCCATCTTTACTTCCTTAAGGCAGCAAGCTCTTGACGTTGATCGGCTCGGCTTCGTTCTGTGCGGAGCCCTTGGGCTTGCCGCCGATGGCCATACCGGCAACGCGATAGAAGTTGTAGTCAGGGTTCTTGCCGGGTCCGGAGATCAGCAGGTCTTCCTTCTCGTACACCAGATCCTGACGCTTGAAGTCGGCCATCTCGAAGTCCGGCGTGAGCTGGATCGCGGTTGTCGGGCAGGCTTCTTCGCACAGGCCGCAGAAGATGCAGCGCGAAAAGTTGATGCGGAAGAAGTCGGGATACCAGCGTCCGTCCTCTGTCTCGGCCTTCTGCAGCGAAATGCAGCCGACCGGGCAGGCTACTGCACACAGGTTGCACGCCACGCAGCGCTCTTCACCATCGGGGTCGCGGGTCAGAACGATGCGGCCACGGTAGCGAGGAGGGAGATAAACCTGCTCTTCGGGGTATTGCAGGGTGTCGCGCTTGCGAAAGCCGTGGCCGAAGACCATGACCAGGCTGCGCAACTGGGTACCCGTACCCTTAACGATGTCACCAATATATTTGAACATGTGTCAAATCCTCACTGAACCGAGCCTGCCGGTGTGTTCAACAACACAATCGCAGCAGTCACCAGCAAATTGATCAGGGTCAGCGGCAGACAGAACTTCCAGCTGAAATCCATGACCTGGTCATAACGCGGGCGCGGGATGGAGGCGCGCAGCAGAATGAACAGCATGATGAAAAACGCGGTTTTCAAGGCGAACCAGAAGAATGCCAGCGATGGCAGAATGTCGAACGGGCCGTGCCAGCCGCCGAAGAACAGCGTCACCAGCAGCGCCGAGATCAAGATGATCCCGATGTATTCGCCCACAAAGAACATGCCCCATTTCATGCCGGCATATTCAATGTGGTAGCCGTCAGCCAGTTCCTGCTCGGCTTCCGGTTGGTCGAACGGGTGGCGGTGAGTCACCGCCACGCCTGCGATGAAGAACGTACAGAAGCCGAAGAACTGCGGAATGATGAACCACAGGTTCTGCGCCTGATATTCAACGATGTCGCGCATGTTGAACGAGCCGACCTGAACCACGATGCCCATCAGCGCAAGGCCCATGAACACTTCGTAGGACACGGTTTGTGCCGAAGCACGCAGGCTGCCCAGCAGGGCGAACTTGTTGTTGCTCGACCAGCCGGCGAACAGCACCGCATACACGGACAGACCGGCCATGGCGAAGAAGAACAACAGACCGATGTTCAGATCCGCGACGCCCCAGGTCGGGGTGATCGGGATGACCGCAAAGGCGATCAGCAGGGCACTCATGGCAACCACCGGCGCCAGGGTGAAGATCACCTTGTCGGCGAACGGTGGGGTCCAGTCTTCCTTGAAGAACATTTTCAGCATGTCGGCTGCGATCTGGAACATGCCGAACGGACCCACACGGTTCGGACCATAACGGTCCTGCCACCAACCCAGCAGACGACGTTCGATGAAGCTCAGCAGGGCACCACAAACCACGACCGCCAGCAACACCACGATGGCCTTGACCACTGCAATGATTGCGTCGATCACATCAGGGGTAAACCAGGTCATTGCGCTGCCTCCTGCAGACCGTCAACGGATTTGCCGAAGAGTGCTGGCGGAATGCCAGGCAGTCCTGCCGGCAATGCCACAAGGCCCGCGCCCAGTTCTTCGCTGATGCGCAACGGCAAGGTCAGCGTTTCACCGCCGATGCTCAAGGAGAGCAGGGCACCGTCGTTGACGCCGAGACGATCGGCTTCGGACTTGGCCACTGCGACATAGGCCTGCGGGATGCGTTCCTGAACCGGCGCGGCCAGAGACGAGGTTTCGTCGCTGCCGAACAGGTGGAAGAACGGTACGACCTGCCAGGTGCCGCGCTCTGGAGAGAACGCGCGTGGCACGCTGGAGAACCACGACAGACCATCGCCCTGGCTTTCGATCAGGCGGGTGCCCGGGTCGCCGGCACGCAAGTGACCGCCGACTTCATCCTGAAACTTGTTCCAGGCCTGTGGCGAGTTCCAGCCCGGCGACCAGGCGAATGGCACCTGCTGACGAGGCTCGGCCGAGCCCGAGTAGCCTTCCATGGAGAACGAGAACGCGGTGTCGATGTCTTGCGAGGTGCGCGGCTCATGCACGCTGATGTTGGCTCGCATCGCGGTACGACCGCTATAACGCAGCGGTTCGCGAGCCAGTTTCAGGCCCTTGATGCGGAACGACGCAGACGGCGCGGCGTTGACGATACCCGCCAGTTGCGGCGTGCTGCCGGCGCAGGCTTCGGTGACGTGGTCGAGTTGCGTCCAGTCAACCGGCTTGTTCAGCAAGGTGGCACGCAGGGCATGCAACCAGCGCCAGCCTTCGTGGATCAGAATGCTGGCATCCAGATAGGTCGGATCGAAGACCTGGAAGAAGCGCTGGGCGCGGCCTTCCTGGCTGACCAGTGTGCCGTCGCCTTCAGCGAAGCTGGCAGCTGGCAGGATCAGGTGGGCGCGGTCGCTGGTCGGGGTTTTCTGATGGTCAGCGACGATCACGACCTTCGCAGCGCTCAGCGCGGCGTCGACGATCCTGGCGTCCACACGACGATACAAATCGTTTTCCAGCACCACGATAGCGTCGGCCTTGCCGGAGATCACGGCTTGCAGCGCGGCATCTACGGACTCGCCGCCGAACATCGCCAGGCCCATGCTGTTGGCTTCAGGCACGATCAGGCTGATCGAACCCTGCTTGTCGCGCAGTTTCAAGGCCTTGGCGATGTTGGCAGCAGCTTCGATCAGCGCTGTCGAACCCAGTGAACTGCCGGAAATGATCAGCGGTCGTTTGGCAGCCAGCAGTGCATCGGCAATGCGTTGCGCCAGTTCCAGCGCCTCGCTGTCCAGACCTTCGACGGCAGGTGCGCTGGCGTCCAGGGCATGGGCTACGGCAAAACCGATACGCGCCAGATCATCGGGCGCTGCATGTACGCATTCTTCTGCGACGTCATCGAGACGGGTCTCGGCGAGGCTGGCGATGAACAGCGGATTGAGCTCGTGCTGACCGATGTTCTTCACGGCCGCGTCGAGCCACGGCTGGACTTTCATCGCCGCTGCCATGTCTTCAGCCTTGCCTTTGACGGCCTGGCGCAAGCCCAGGGCCATGCGCGCCGCTGTCTGGGTCAGGTCTTCGCCGAGGACGAAGATGGCATCGTGATCTTCGATGTCGCGCAGGGTCGGGATCGGCAGCGGGCTGTCGTTCAGGACCTTGAGGATCAGCCTGATACGCTCCAGTTCACCGGCTTCGATACCGCTGTAGAAATGCTCGGCACCCACCAGCTCACGCAGCGCGTAGTTGCTTTCAAGGCTGGCGCGAGGAGAGCCGATACCGACGATGTTACGGCCGCGCAGCAGGTCCGCCGCCTTATCCAGCGCCTCGTCCAGGCTCAGTTTGACCTGACCGTCGACGAGCAATGGCTGACGCGGGCGATCCTTGCGGTTGACGTAGCCGTAGCCGAAACGTCCGCGGTCGCAGAGGAAGTACTGGTTGACCGAGCCGTTGTAACGGTTTTCGATGCGGCGCAATTCACCGTAGCGTTCACCCGGGCTGATGTTGCAGCCGCTGGAACAGCCGTGGCAGATGCTTGGAGAGAACTGCATGTCCCACTTGCGGTTGTAGCGCTCGGAGTGGGTCTTGTCCGTGAACACACCGGTCGGGCAGACCTCGGTGAGGTTGCCGGAGAACTCGCTTTCCAGCGTGCCGTCTTCAACGCGACCGAAGTACACGTTGTCATGGGCACCGTAGACGCCCAGGTCGGTGCCGCCCGCGTAGTCTTTATAAAAGCGTACACAGCGATAACAGGCGATGCAGCGGTTCATCTCGTGCGCGATGAAAGGCCCCAGCTCCTGATTCTGGTGGGTACGTTTGGTGAAGCGATAACGGCGCTCGTTGTGGCCGGTCATCACTGTCATGTCCTGCAGGTGGCAGTGACCACCTTCCTCGCAGACCGGGCAGTCATGCGGGTGGTTGGTCATCAGCCATTCGACGACACTGGCCCGGAAGGCCTTGGACTCATCGTCTTCGATGGAAATCCAGGTGTTGTCGGTGGCTGGCGTCATGCAGGACATGACGATACGACCGCGTGTGTCGTTCTCGTCGGTGTACTGCTTGACCGCACACTGGCGACAGGCGCCAACGCTGCCAAGGGCAGGGTGCCAGCAGAAATAAGGGATATCGAGGCCCAGCGACAGACATGCCTGTAACAGGTTGTCTGCACCATCGACTTCGAGCGCTTTGCCGTCTACGTGAATAGTAGCCATGGTTCAAAGGTCTTCGTTGGCCCGTTGTCAGCGGGCGTGGCTAATGGAATCTCGGTAGTACCCGTATCGTTCAGCCCGGAGGGCGTCAGCAGGTACGAGGACGGCAGCCCGAACAGCCGCCGACCGTTGTGTCTTGTTATGCGCCGACCACTGTCGGACTTTTGCCCGGAACGAGCGTGGCTGCGCTGGCTGGCGCGATACCGGCTTCGAACTCTGAACGGAAATACTTGATCGCACTGCCCAAGGGTTCAACGGCGCCCGGTGCATGGGCACAGAAGGTCTTGCCAGGCCCGAGGAAATTGACCAGACCCAGCAGGGTTTCGATATCACCCGGCTGACCCTGACCGTTCTCGATGGCGCGAAGCATTTTCACGCTCCATGGCAAACCGTCGCGGCATGGCGTGCAGAAGCCACAGGACTCCTGAGCGAAAAACTCTTCCATGTTGCGCAGCAGCGAGACCATGTTGACCGAATCGTCGACCGCCATCGCCAGACCCGTACCCATCCGGGTGCCGACCTTGGCGATACCGCCTGCATACATCTGGGCGTCCAGATGCTCAGGCAGCAGGAACCCCGTACCGGCGCCTCCGGGTTGCCAGCACTTGAGCTTGAAGCCATCGCGCATGCCGCCGGCGTAGTCTTCGAACAGTTCGCGAGCCTGTACGCCGAAAGGCAGCTCCCACAAACCGGGGTTTTTGACCTTGCCGGAGAAACCCATCAGTTTGGTGCCGTGGTCTTCACTGCCTTCGCGGGCCAGCGACTTGTACCAGTCGTTGCCGTTGTTGACGATGGCAGGCACGTTGCACAGGGTTTCGACGTTGTTCACACAGGTCGGCTTGCCCCAAACGCCCACTGCAGCAGGGAAGGGCGGCTTGGAGCGCGGGTTGGCGCGGCGGCCTTCCAGCGAGTTGATCAGTGCGGTTTCTTCGCCGCAGATGTAGCGACCTGCACCGGTGTGCACGAACAGTTCGAAGTCGAAGCCGGTGCCGAGAATGTTCTTGCCCAGCAAACCGGCAGCCTTGGCTTCCGCCACTGCGCGATTGAGGTGCTTGGCCGCAGTGACGTATTCGCCGCGCAGGAAGATATAGCCGCGATAGGCTTTCAACGCGCGGGCACTGATCAGCATGCCCTCGACCAGCAGATGGGGCAGTTGCTCCATCAGCATGCGGTCTTTCCAGGTATTGGGCTCCATCTCGTCCGCGTTGCACAGCAGGTAGCGGATGTTCATGGACTCGTCTTTGGGCATCAGGCCCCACTTCACACCGGTGGGGAAGCCTGCGCCACCGCGGCCCTTGAGGCCGGAATCCTTGACCGACTGGACGATATCGTCAGGCGCCTGTTGCGTCAGCGCCTTGCGCGCTGCGGCATAGCCGTCCTTGGTCTGGTACTCGTCGAGCCAGACCGGCTCGCCGTCGTCGCGCAGACGCCAGGTCAGCGGATGGGTTTCTGCCGTGCGCGTAATGCGGTTGGCAGGGCCGAAGGAAGTGATGGTCATAGGTAACCCTCCAGCATCTTGGCAACGCCAGCAGGCTGTACATCGCCGAAAGTGTCGTCGTCGACCATCACGGCCGGCGCCTTGTCACAGTTGCCGAGGCAGCAGACCGGCAGCAG
>Ga0308164_10002179_pt1 | contig 20200 bp, 18 predicted proteins | sample PhyTR2_FD_201031 | JGI IMG/M metagenome (GOLD analysis project Ga0308164, IMG submission 201031) | Phyllosphere microbial communities from UC Gill Tract Community Farm, Albany, California, United States - DLSLT.R2 | ecosystem: Host-associated > Plants > Phyllosphere > Unclassified | place: USA... | reverse complement strand
GACGACTTCCCCGCAGCGACCTCAGCATTGGCAGTCGAATAGTCGGCTCGCAAATTGCGGCACAGCTGGCGTAAAACCGGTATCTACTCCGCTGCGTCGAAAGCCTTGCGCTTCCGAGGTGATGGTTTGGCAGCTTCGGCCTTGGCTGGTTTTGTTTGCCCCGACTTGAGGCCCAGCCCAATCTTCACCGCCATTGCGCGCCGGCTCTCGGAATAATTTGGGGAGACGATCGGGTAGTCAGGTTTGAGACCATAGCGCACCCGATATTCTGCTGGCGTCATGCCATGCGTCGCCAAGTGGCGGCGCAACGTCTTGTACTTTTTCCCATCGATCATGCTGACGATGTGGTCAGGATCGGAAAGCGACTTTCTTACTGATACCGCAGGCACATATTTAGCTAGCTCGTCGGTAGGCGCGTTCGCCGTCTCCATATTACCCGCCAAAGCACCAATTGAGTCACGCATTTTGTTCAGAAACGCAGGCACTTCATCAGCCGACACCCGTGTGTTTGGATTGCTCAACCAGGCAATCGTTAACTCCGTCGCGAGTTCGATAGTGCTCAACTCATTGTTATCTTCGGACATCACATGCTCCAATGTATCAAAGGTCGCTAGGCATGGCTGCCTGTCTGCACAACCCCTTATGACAATCGATGGCTACACGTCACGGCGATCATAGCAGAAGTTTAAGGCTTCCGGCTCGTGTTTCGCGAGTAGGACGAATGCCTCACGCCAGCTACATCGTCTATTGCGCCGATCCAAACAGCCAGCATGGCTTGGACATCGTTCCGCTCTAGCCTGGTAAGCGTAGTTTGAATGAGATGTACCCGACCTGCCAAGGCAGAGGCCCGTGGAATAAGGAGATTGATCTCGTCAGTTTTCGTTGCAAGCGTACTGCTTGCGATTGGTGCCACGGTGCAGGATGGGCGAAATTGGCTCCGACCCGGTAGGACTGCCCGATACTTAGATCGCGCCGGAAAGCTACCCACGATGGACTTTGCGCTTCGAACCTGCTGACGAAGCCAGCCAAACTGATCCGGAAACGCCAGGCCTATCGCAACCGTGATCCGCGCCCATTCGCAATCTTGTATCAAGCGAGAACCAAGTGGATAACAACGCTCCAAGGAGGGGGCGATGGCGATAAATTTGCGGCAGGACGGAGAGACTTACAGTAACGGAGCAACGCTGGATGGATCTCCCGCGCTAACGATCTCCGGCTCTCGCATTGTGTTCATTAACGAGGATGGCGGTCGGGTAATCACACCCACCGGCACCGGTCCAGCAATTGCGATAACGGGTAGCGACGTGACAATCGTCAACCTGTTGGGCGGCATCATCCGCACTGCTGGTTCGAGCTCCAATGAGATTGCCCTCTCCGGATCGGTTTACGCCGACACCATCGTCAACGAAGGCCTTATCGCGGGCGATGTTGCACTGGGTGACGGCAACGATCTGGCACGCTTCTCCGGTCCGCTGCAGGGGGCGCTACGGCTCGGTGCTGGGAACGATCGGCTGGAGATTGGCGGTAGCAGCTGGGTAACCGCTGACGGTGGTGCCGGCATTGACACGCTCGTCCTCGGCGGGTCAGGCGGCGTCACCGCCACCGGTTTCGAGCAGCTAGAAGTGCGCGCCGGCGTTAATCGCATCGACAGCATCTCTGGGCTGAGCGCGATAACCGTTGCCCCGGAAGGGTATTACAGCATCGGATCTAGCCGTAATCCCGACGTGACTATGGCGATCTCTGGTGGCTATGTAACCATGGGGTTCGGCAGTAGCTTGGCGGCGGTCACCGGCAGCGACGGCGTCGACTCTTTCGAGCTGGTGAACGGCGGCAGCATCGGCAACGTCACGCTGGGAAAAGGCGACGATCAATTCCGCTACACTTGGTCGAGCTACTTCGTGGACCCAAACAAGCCGATTGTCACCGGCATGATCGACGGGGGCGAGGGACGTAACACGCTGGGGGTGGTGATCACCGACGGCCGCACGCTCGATCTCTCAACATTCCGAAACTTTGCCGTGCTCGACACTGGCACATTTACCTCCGACACTTCCAATGGCCGGCTCCTCCACGCGGATGGCTTGCAACTAATTTACGGAGAGAGCGACGGGAACATAGTTCTGGACCAATCGGCTTCCCCCGAAGCGCGGCTGGCGATCAGCAGCCACGGCCGAGTTACTCTGACTGCGTCGACCACCATCAATGAGGTTGGTTACGGTACGAACGCTTCGATGCCCGACTACGCCGACGACCGGCTTTCGATCAGTGTAGTCAATCAGGGAACGATCCGCGGCGCCGTGGCACTCTATATTGGTGACGATCTGTACGACGGGAGTCAGGGCCGGGTCGGCGGGCCGATCCTTGGCTATGCCGGCAACGACATTCTTCTAGGGGGTGCGGAGAACAATATCATCGACGGTGGTACTGGGGCTGACACAATCGACGGCGGTGCTGGCGACGACCGGTTGGTGGGCGGATCAGGAACCGACCGCCTCAGAGGCGGCGCAGGCAACGACGTACTGCTCGGTGGGTTAGGCAACGATACGCTAGACGGCGGCAGCGACATCGACAGCGCGACGTATGGAAACTTATTCCGGACCTATAGTGCGTCTTCCGCCGGTGGATCGATGACGCTGCGAGGTGGAAGCGCGGAAGGCACGGACACCCTGACGAACATAGAGTATATTACCTTCAAAGACGGCGTGTTCGACGCAGATCCGGACCACGCTGCGGCACAGGTTCTCCGCCTGTATGACACTGTGCTGCAGCGTCGACCCGATGCGGTGGGACTGGATTTTTACGTCGATCGCATCGAAGATCGGGGCGCCTCCTTAGGGGCGATTGCCGCTGAGTTTCTCAATAGCGGTGAGTTCCAGACGGCGACCGGCACGCTCTCAAACGGGGCATTTGTCGATTATGTCTACCAGCACGCACTGGGCCGCCCGTCAGATGCTGGCGGCAAGGCCTATTATACCGGAGTGCTCGACAACGGTGGCTCGCGTGTCGACCTGCTGACGAGCTTCTCAGAGTCAGGGGAGCACAGAAGCCTTACGGCCGATGCAGTTGCGCAGGGGTTCTTCAATACTGACGACAGCTATCAGGCTGTGGCTTTGCTCTTTGACAGCTTTGCCGGCCGGAAGCCTGATGCCGGTGGGTTGAGCTATTATGCGGAGCGGCTGAAAGCTGGAAGCCTGACATTGGCGCAGGCGGCCAACGATTTTGCTGCATCCGCAGAATTTCAGCAGGCAACCAATGGCCTGAGCAACGGGCAATTGGTGGATTACATGTACCGTAATACGCTGGATCGCGAGGCTGATGCAGGCGGCCGTGCATACTATGCAACTGCGCTGGACCAAGGCCTTAGTAAAGGTTCACTTTTGCTCGATTTTTCTCAAAGCCAGGAGCATTACAACTACCTTGCTGGGTCGATCATCGGCGGTATCGACGTCCTGTGAGTGAACCGCGCCGGGTCTACCGGAGGCGTTGGATTGTGAGTCACGCCGCCATATCGATGTTGTCCGCGGCAGCATAATATTGATCTTCGGCTTCGGCAGGCGGGATGTTGCCGATGGGCTCCAGCAGCCGGCTAAGCGGTCTACCTTCTGCAACCGTGACGGCGTGCAGCTTGGTGTTTATGCCCCATTGATGCGTCCGATGAGCCGCCCAAGGCCCCCTTTTAACTCGCAGGCTCGATGCCGTGCGGTGTGCTTTCCGGTAAGTCGCGTCGATCATGATCGTCTTTGGCGTGGCACTCGCGGCAGCCAAACTTTCCATTACGCAGAGGAAGACACCCCTTTTGCCACATCGCTTCCATCGGTTGTAGAGCATCTTGTGGACCATATCCCGAGGGGCATCGCACCAGCGCGGCCCGTTGCGGTTGACGAAAACGATGCCGCTCAGATCAATGGTTCCTGCCCCTAGGTCGATTCGGTCGGCCGTGATCTGGCGCCCGACGATAAACGAAGCCAGCACTCGTCACTTGCAAGCAGGACGCCCAATTAATTCTACTTCAACCAGCCGCTTCTCTCTGCAGTATGAAACAGGCAAACGCTCCACTTGGCAACCATGCCGAGATGCTCCAGTGAGTTCACTGAGGCTGCTGGTAAGACATACTTGGGACCAGTTGTCTGTAGCTAAATTGCGAGGGGAGGCAGTTCGCTGGCCGGCTCTGTTCGTACATCTCTATGCCCTCTCTGAACGGGATGTTAGGACCTACAAGAAGGATTTTAGATGCAAAGAGTCTTTTAAGCCATTACAAGATAGATTATTTAAATAATCGCGAGTATTCATAGCGAGCATGCGAGAGTTACCGGCATGTCTACGGCGATCATACTAGAATCGCTGATCGTAGCATGATGCAGGATCATTTCGTCGCCGGCTTTTGCCCGCATCAGTAGCTCGATAAGCGCAAAGTGCGCGAACTCTACCGGCACGTCTGCCTTGACGTAGGTTGCGACGCCATGGGTTACTGGCAGTGTGCCGATCAGCCGCCATGGCGCCTTGGACATAATACCGCTGGTCGCCTTCAATTCGACCGGCGCAGATGCCTCATAAACGATCACGATGTAAGCTGGGCCCGCGATCCGCGCCTTGGCGGTGTCTTGGAGCACCCCTGCAAAACCGATCAACGGGTTGGCGCCCACAGTGCGCTGACACCGCACTCGACGCGCATCGGCGACACTTGCCTCCTCGATAATCACATCATTCCCTGACGATTGCCAGTTACGCCCTAGGATCGGCGCGAAAACGCGCATTGATGTGTTCCCCAAGACGTCCCCTGTTAAAACTGGATCGCCCCCCAGCTTCAGTTGCAAATCGATGTCGCGGAAGATGGCCTTTCCCTTGGTTGGACCATTATCGCTCCCGCCCACCAGTCGGTCGAGTGTCCCGAACTGCTGGCCCCGTACCGCCGCCTCGTTAATCGTCACCCTACCTGCGAGGGCACGGATGCCGAGACGATCGACTTTGTGCCCGACGAAAAGCGTACCACCGCGGATCAGGGCATTACCCGCGTTCCGCAGAACGTCGCCATCGATCCCCTCTCCCATATAACAGGTATCAAACGTAGCCGTCGCCCCCGCGGCAATGCGCACCCCGTCGCCTGCCCCATATTCGATGTCACATGCTTGGAAAAGCAGTGCATCGTTGCCATCGTTCGCTGATCCGCTGGCACCGATGTCGAGATGAACGTCGCGCGCGTCAGTGAAGCTACATCCGATCCACACACTGCTGTGATTGGCGCCGCGCAGCCGCCAGCCGGTCGCGGTGGCGCGCGTCCGGCAGTTAATCCGGCGTCCAAGCCAGGAATCGAGCTCATCCACGCCCGTTTCGCACGCACCGATCGCCAACGTGTCAAACATGGTGCGATGGCGATATCGCAGGCGCAATCCAATTGCGGTGGTGCGGCTTCCATCCAGCGTCAGACCGTAAAGAAATAGTGGGCTATCGATAGTCTCGCTCGGGTCTTCAGCATCCAGAATGCAGGAGAGCGCCCGCGCCGCCTTGAGAATGGTATTGCCAGTAGGATCGCCGAGAAGCGCGACGTAGCGACCCTTGAGATCGAGCGGGACATTAAGGCGCGCCGTGCCTGACGGCAGAACCAGCGGACGCTGCTGACGTGCCGCCTCATCGATACCGCGCTGGAGCGCCGCAGAATCGTCAGTTTGGCCGTCAAAACGGGCGCCTAGTTCGCTCGCCGATAGGCCGTCCCTGCGGATGACACGTACCGTATCTCTCGCCGTCAACGTCGCCGGCATGGTAGCTATCGCACCAGTTGCCAGGCGGAGAAGGTCCCGTCTGTCCCATGGGTTCTTTATCGCTGCCATCGTGGAAATCGACCTTCGCCGGTTCAAGTGCGCCATGAGGACGGATGTTGCAATCGCGATTGGCGCTTCATAAAGCGCAGAGCGCTTCCTGCCCCTTTCACCATGCATGACGTGGGCGCAATCCGCCAGTGATCAAGGTTTGTGTCCATGTCCAATCCAATCCGCTTGCTCCAGCTAGCCAAACATTTCGCCCCCGATCCTGGCGGAATCGAGACGGTAACGCTAAACGTCAGCGAGGTGCTGCTGCGTCACGACATTCGAGCCGACGTGCTGTGCACCGAAGTCAGGGGCCCGTACGAGGAGGGCGATCGCGACTATGAAGTGATCCGCTGCAAGGCCAACTTAGCAGTCGGCAACAAGCGATTGTCGTGGCGCTACGTCGAGCAGGCCCGCCGCCTGGAACAGGACTATGACTGCGCGTTGGTCCACCTTCCCAATCCGCTCGCGGTGCTGGGGGCACTCCGGTGGCGCAAGCCGGTCATCCTGCTGTGGCATGCCGACATTCCGCAGAAGCCCGTCCGTATCGCAACGGCGATGCTAGATCGTATGCTAGTGCGCCGCGCCGCGGCGATTATCAGTCCCACCCCCGTCCATGTCGGCGCATCGCACCAAGCCGCCGCCATTGCAGCTCGTGGAAGCGTGGTCATTCCCTATCCCTTCGATCGATCGCTGATGCCAGTACCGACCGGCGCCACCCCTTTCGCCGCGCGGCTGCGCGCTTTTCGTCGAGGCCGGGCGCTGGCGATTTCTATCGGGCGGCTCGTCCCCTACAAAGGCTTCGACGTGCTAGTCGACGCCGCGCGCAACTTCGGTGAGGAATTGTGCGCTATCGTCGTCGGCGCTGGACCGTTGGAAGCGGACCTGTCCGCGCGGATAGAGGCCGCCGGCCTTAGCGACCGCATCATGCTGGCCGGCGCGCTCAGTGCGGACGAACTGGCCGACGCGCTGGCGCAGGCCAGGATGGGCTGCATGCCCTCGGTTACCGCAGCGGAAATGTACGGCATGGCGCAGGTGGAAAGCATGGCGGCCGGGCTGCCGATGGTGTCGACCTCGATCCCGCGATCGGGCGTTCCCTTCGTCAATCGCAACGGCGAGACCGGATTGATCGTCGCGCCCGGCGACGCTGGCGCGCTGGCGGCGGCAATGCGCCGCCTCGCTGAGGACGAACTACTGTGGCAGCGGCTTCGCGACGGCGCACTACGTTCAGTCGCCGAGGAGCACGACGTCCACCGGGTAGGCGAACGTTACGCCCGTTTGATTCGCCAGGTCGTCGCGCGCGGCTACGCCTGACCTGGGATCAGGTGTCGAGCGGGCCGAGCAACTCGCGCGCAAGCCGGGCGGCGCCAGCGACGTCCACTACGCCGTGGGCTGATGCATCAACCCGGCGATAGCCCTCGCGCAGCCGACGGATGCGCAACCGAGTGCGATTAAGTTCTCGCGCCAGCTTTTGCGCCAAGGTGGGCGCAGGCGGGATCGTCATGGCGATCCCGTGCCGTTCCGCGATTATCGCTACCGCTTTGCGGACGGCGGGGTAATTGTCGAACGACGCATCGTGCAGCGCGACTTGGCACAGCCGCTTCATGTCAAAGCCGACCTCATGGAGGCGTGGTGCACGTTCACGAGCTTGGAGGAACGCTTCAGCGACGACAATCGGCAGCGACTGTTGACAATAAACTACGTCCGCGTGGACCGGCAGCTCGTTTTCCTGACTGTAGCGTGCCGCCTCGCTGTGATCGTTGTTGGTGACCTGTGAGGCGCCGTTGCTGCGACCGGACAGGCCAGCCAGCGCGAAGGGACGATGCGTGAAGGCGTATTGATCGAGCAGACCAGCGTCGACGAAGCCGGAGAATGAATCGGGCGTGATGCTGGTGTAATACCGTCCGCCAGCTCTCGCGCGGTCGATTACCGATCGGTGGACAAAGCCCGAATAGGTCCCCGGCAATGTGGGATAACCCTCGCGATAGTCGGCAACACGCCGTGCGGCCGCCAGTGCGTCGCGCATCGCATAGCCCCGCGCGACCGGTAGGATCAGTCGGTTGCGGTATCCGTCGAATAGGCTGTTCGGCCAATGATAGGTCGCGTGGGCGGACGTGACAGCTAGTGTCCCGCTTTCCCGGATGACGGCCGCAACGTGCGCGATCGCATCGGGGATTAAACCGTCGTCGTCGCCGAGATGCATGACGTAGCCTTGCGTGACCGCCCCCAAGCTGAACTCAAAATTGCCCGACATGCTCAACCGTCGGTCAGTGCGACGATAATCCAAGCGGGGATCATCGAAGGCGTCTACGACATCACGCGTATTATCGACGCTACAATTATCGGATACAACCACGCGTAGGTTGTCGGCGTCTTGAGCCAGGCATGAAGCGATCGTGCTACGCAGCGTTTCGGCACGATCTCGAGTCGGGATTAGAACGGTGAAGAGGTCAGTCATGCGACGTCCTTTCGCCGAGGAGTGGCCTCGGGCGCAAATTTAGCGGGCCAAGGCGACCGGCTCAAAACCAGGCGGCGGACGTCGCTCGAAGCTAGCGCCGCCGCCAGCAGGATGAGGAGGCCCGTCGCACCCAATACTCCGACACGAACGACGCGTGACTGATCGAGCGGCATGATCGACGACAGGATGAACGCGGCAGCCGCGGAGGCCATCACCGGCGGCACGATGTCCCGCGTCAGCCAGCGGCTCCATTCTCCCTTCAGCAAGCGACGGTGCATCAACGCGCTGGTTACCAACAGAGCGGTCAGGTTGCTGACGCCCAACGCCGTCGCCGCGCCAAGCGCGCCGTGGCGTGAAGCCGCCCACCACAGGGACGGCAGGTAGAGGCAGGCCGTCACGCCGTTGACGACCACGGCTAGCCTAGACCAGCCCGCGGCGAGCTGCAGCATATAGGGGATATACATGAAGCAATGAAAACTGCTGGCGACGACCAGGATCCTGAGCAGCGGACCGGCTTGAAGCGCGACATCGGCCTTCCCGCTCCACGTTAGGAGAAGGGGCGCGGCGAACGCGAAGACAAAGCTCGCGGCTGCCGCGACGACGACCGCTACCAACTGCGACGCCTGGTGGTATGATGCCGCCAGTCGATCGCCACGCGGTCGGGCGTATTCGACGGTGAAATGCGGGAAATAAGCCTGCGAGATGGGCAGGACGCCTTGGTATAGCACGGCTGACACCGCCACGCCGATTGCGTAATAGCCGAACGTCTCAAGCGACGTGAGCTTGACTAGAATGATCTTGTCGGCTTGGCCCAACACTAGGGCGATGAGCGAGGTAGCAAAGATCCCGCCGGCGAAGCCACGTAGTCGCGCCAACGCCAATCCGTCAAAGCGCGGGCGTTCGCCGACCGGCCCGATCGTCCGCAACGCCCCGACGATGAGCGCCACAATGCCGATCAGACAAACCGCCGCCTGCCACAGGAAGAAGACGGTAACCGACGGGAAGAAGGCCAGGGGGATCAGCACCCCGGCGGCACGCACAAGAACAGTCACCGAAGAAATCGTGTTCATCAGCACTGGCCGTTGTAGCCCGAGCAGCACGCCGCGCAGCAGTCCCTCGATAACGCGGAGCGTGGCGACGATTCCCATAAGTGTTAGCGCGTGGGCAATGACGACCGGCGGCAAGGAACTGGGCGGCAGCCATGTCCGCGCCAGCACCGGCGCCAGCGCTGTGCTGGCCACGCCCGCGACCATCAGCATGCCCCCGCAGACTAGCAGCACGCTGAAGAGCAGGTTGCGCATCGCTGTCGCGTTGCGCTGTCCCGCACGGTAAGAGGCCATTTCGCGGTTCAGTGTCGGCGTCATGCCTGCGTCGAGCAGCGTGGCCGCGGTTAGCACCACGGTGAACACGCCGATCAACCCGTAAGATTCAATGCCGAGTAGCGCGATGTAGGCAGGAATGAAGGCAAAGCTCGCAACCGCATTGACACCTTGCCCGACGAAGTTCGCCGCCAATCCGGTCAGCAGGCGCCGATCGGCGCTCATCGCTTCGTCCGGAAATACAGCTCATGATAGTCACGTCGTAGCGGCGTGATGCTGACGCCATCCGGTCCGGCCGACACCAGCGATCCGGGGGGAACCACGAGGTTGTGGACCTGGACGCCGGCGCTCACGACACTGCCCTCGCCGATCACCGCATTCCCGGTAACAGCCGCACCCGCGAACAGGACCACCCGGTCGCCGAGCTGCGGCCGCCGGTCACCGACCCGTCCCACCGTGACATTTTGAAAGAAGACGAGATGCCGACCATAGCTGACATTGCCGAGCACGGCGCCGAGCGCATGCGATAGGAAGAACGGCTCCGGCAAGGTCACGGCGGGAAATAGCTCCAATCCGCTGACCATTCTGTTTAAGCCGAACAGGCGGTCGATCATGTCGTTCCCGGAGAACTGCCGGTGAACGGCGTTGCCCAGAAGGTAAAGGAAGCTGGCGTATTGCAGGGTATTGAGATGGTCGAAACGTCCGGGCTGAAAACCGCGGACAGCGTCGACGATAATCTCCATGCGCCGCAAGGCCTCCTGCAGGACTTCGTCCACCACCGCACGGTCATTTTCGGGTTCCGATAGTGGGTAGAGCATTGCCAGCTGCCCACAGACATGCTGCGCCAGCCGATCGCGCGTGCCGGCTTGGAGGGTGAGTGCCATGGATCGTCTTCCCTAAGTCCGCGCGAGCGCCGCTGTCAGCTTCGCCGTGGACGCCCAGAACGCAAAAGGCTCCCAGTCGGGATAGGGATAATGTCCCAACTCCAGCCGGATCGAGTGTCCCGCATCGGCAAACCAGGTCTCCACCAGTCGTCTGATCGAAATGGGTTCGCCAGAAGCGATGTTGAAGATACCCGTCTGCCGGGGATCGAGCGCGAGACGGACCAAGTGGTCGGCTGCGCGGGTCACAGGTAGGAAGTCGCGCAGCTGTTCGCCTCCAGACATGCGGAAGACGCTGTCACCGCGGTCGATCGCCGCGCAGACCTGCGAGTAGAGTGAGGTCGGCGCCTGTCCGTTTCCGTACAGGTAGAAGAATCGTGTCCACAGAAGTTGCGTGTTCGGAGTGTCTAGGGCGAGCTGACGCCGCAGAACGTCTTTACCCAACCCGTAAGAATTGGCCGGATCGGTAACCTCATGCTCGGCGAGACAGCCCTGCCGCATACCGTATTCATAGCAGGTCCCCGCGCAAATGAGGCGCGGCAATCCTTGCGCCGCGAGCCGGCGTAGGAACGTCGAGTGGCGCTGAGCTTCGTCGAAATGACGTGGCGAGCGGTAGTTCGGCAAACCACCCCAGGCGAGGTGCAGCACTACGTCGGGACAACCCAGCGCATGCCAATCGAGCGCTTCGTTGCCGATATCGTCGACGATCTCCGTCACACCGACGGGTGCAACGTTGGATCGTCTGGTCAGGATGCCGATCTCTACCCCGTCGCATTCCCGCAATCGGGTCAGCACATGCCGGCCGATAAATCCCGTCGCTCCCGTGAGCAGCAGCTTCACGACAAACGCAGCTCTGGGATGGCGGTAACAAACTGCGCGCCCCATTCGCGCGCGTAGGCGAGCTGCGCGATCACCTCGTCCTTGATGTTCCAGGGCAAGATCACGATCAGATCAGGCCGCTCTTCGCGGATCCGATCCTCAGTCACGATTGGAATGCGGCTGCCGGGCATAAACTTGCCCGCCTTGGCCGGGTTGCGATCGACCACCCAGGGGAGCAGGTCGGGGCGGATACCAGCGAAGTTCAGCAGCGTGTTGCCTTTGGCGGCAGCACCATAGGCGGCGACGCGCTTGCCGTCCCGCTTGGCGGCGATCAGGAAGTCGACGAATGCGTCCTTAAGCCGGTCGACGCGCGCCTGAAAACCGGCATAGAAGTCGTCACCGGCAACACCGCGCTTCATCTCGCGCTCCAGCATTACGTCCACCGCGTTGGTCCGCGGTTGCAGCCCGCTATCAGCCCGCTGCGCGTAAACGCGCAGGCTGCCACCGTGCGTTGGTAGCGTCTCCACATCAAACACTGCGAGGCCGTTCGCCGCGAAGATACGCTCGACGGCTGTAAGCGACAGATAGGAATAATGCTCGTGATAGATCGTATCGAACTGGCCGTGCTCGACCATTTCAAGCAGGTGTGGGAACTCGAACGTCGCAACACCGGCGGGTTTCAGGAGCCGCGCAAAGCCGGCGACGAAATCATTGATGTCGGGCACGTGCGCCAGCACGTTGTTGGCGGCAGTAACGTCGGCGCTGCGCCCTTCGGCCACCAGCCGGTCAGCGAGCGCAACGCCGAAAAACTCCTCGATAATCTCGATGCCTTTATCACGAGCGGCGACCGCCGTGCTGTGCGTCGGCTCGATCCCCAGCGCTCCGATCCCCGCGGCCATGACATACTGGAGCAGATATCCGTCGTTTGCCGCGACCTCGACGACAAGCGACTCATTATCAAGCGAGAAGCGTTCTCGCATCGCCTCGACGTAGCGGCGGGAATGGTCAAGCCAACTGGTTGAGAACGAACTGAAATAGGCGTAATCGTTAGAGAAGAATTCCTCCCGATCAGTAAAGTCCTCGGTCTGGACCAGCCAGCAGGTCGAGCACACCGCCACCCGCAGCGGGTAGTAGCGCTCCGGACGATCAAGATCCGCGATCGTGAGGTAGGAGTTGGATGGTGGCGACGTACCGAGGTCCACGAAGGACGTGGTGAGCGGTGCGTGGCAATGACGGCACTTCATCTAAAAACCTGTCTGCTGATCGAGTCGGGAAAGGGCGATATCGCGCGGCGAGCGCGCGGAAACGGGCAGCGGCCAATCGATGCTCAAGGTGGGGTCGAGCGCGTCGACCCCACTCTCGGCATTGGGAGCGTAAGCAGCCGAGTGGAGATAGATCAATTCGCATCCCGGCACCAGCGTCTGGAAACCATGCGCAAATCCCGCGGGAATGAGAAGGCTGTGGCTATTTTCCGCCGACAGCGTCGTCCCAAACCATTGGCCGTAGCTCGCCGACCCCGCTCGCAGGTCAACCGCGACATCGAAGACGGCCCCAGCTAGGCAACTCACGTATTTCCATTCGGCATGCGGCACGTGCTGGAAATGCATTCCCCGGATGATGCCTGGCTCGCCGGTCAGCGTATGGTTCATCTGCACCACCGGCCCCGGCCAGCCAGCGTCGGCGAACGCCGCTTCGTCGAAGAAGCGGCTAAAGAACCCGCGTGTATCGCCCCTGCGCGAGCGCTCGACCCACGACAGTCCTTCGATCGGAGTGGCGTTGAACAAAAAGTCGGCCATATAGCGTCAGGCGGTCCCCGCCATGAAGCGGTCGATCTGAGCCAGCGTCGTCCGAGTCATGTCGTCTCCGTCGCGCCAGGCGCGGTGCCAAGCAACGGTCTCCTCCAGCGCACGATCAAGACGCCAAACGGGCTTCCATCCGAGGCGCTGGCGAGCTTTGCTACTGTCGAGCTTAAGCAGCCCGGCTTCATGCGGGTGATCGTCACCGTCGCGGACCCAGCCCGGCCCGCCATAAAGCGCGGTCAAGCGATCGAGGATCCAGCCGACCGGCAGTGCATCGTCTTCAGAAGGGCCGAAGTTCCACGCCTCGGCCACGTCCTCGCCACGCTCAATTAATGCTTCGGCCAGCGTCACGTAGCCGCCGACAGGTTCTAGGACATGCTGCCAAGGACGTAACGCCGCGGGATACCTGCAGCGGACGGGGTCGCCTGCATCGGCTGCCCGAAAGAAATCGGGGACTAGGCGATTGTCGGCCCAATCGCCTCCGCCGATGACGTTGCCAGCACGCGCACTGGCGATCCGGACGCCATGGTCGCGCAGGAACGAATTGCGATAGGCGGATGTCACGTGCTCGGCGCAGGCCTTGCTGCTCGAATAAGGATCAAATCCGCCGAGCGCTTCGTCCTCGCGATAAGGCCACGGCCACTCGCGGTTCTCGTAGCACTTGTCGGTCGTCACGCTGACAACGTGGCGGACCGACGCGGACCGACGCACCGCCTCGAGCACGTTGACCGTGCCCATGACGTTGGTCGCGTAGGTCTCGACTGGATCGACGTAGGATTGGCGCACGAGCGGCTGCGCCGCAAGATGGAAAACGGTGTCCGCCTCGCTCTCGACCATCGCTGCCACCAAGCGAGCGGGATCGCGGATGTCGCCGATGACGTGGCGGATGTCCGCCTTCAGCCCTAGCGTCGCGAACATGCTAGGATCAGTCGGTGGGGTCAGCGCGTAACCGGTCACGTCGGCACCAAACGAGTGGAGCATCAGCGTCAGCCAGCTTCCCTTGAAGCCAGTATGCCCGGTGATGAAGACACGTCGGCCGCGCCAGCGATCGGGCGTCACGTCCAAATCTTCCAGGGAGCCTGTCCGGCCGCCCACAGCTGTTCCAAGTGGATCTTGTCGCGCAGTGTGTCCATTGGCTGCCAGAACCCCGTGTGCCGGAAGGCGTTGAGCTGCCCCGTCGTAGCGAGCGTCTCCAGCGGCTGCTGCTCCCAGATTGTCTGATCATCGACAATGAGATCCAGGCATTTGGGCGAGAGGACGAAGAAACCGCCGTTGATCCAGCCACCGTCGCCGCGCGGCTTCTCGACGAACCCGTCCACCCGGTCGTTCTCGGCGAGGACCAAGGCGCCATAGCGTCCTGACGGCTGCACCGCCGTCACCGTGGCGTCGCCGCCGTGCGCCTGGTGGAAGGCAATCAATGCTCCGATATCGACATCGGAGACGCCGTCCCCGTAGGTCATGCAGAAAGCGTCCTCGCCCTTGAGATAAGGGCGCAGATGGCCAAGTCGGCCACCCGTCATTGTCAGGTCGCCCGTGTCTACCAGCGTAACCCGCCACGGTTCGGCCTTGCGCTGATGGACGTCCATCGTGTTGCGTTCCATATCAAACGTGACGTCTGACATATGAAGGAAGTAATTGGCAAAATACTCCTTAATGACGTAGCCCTTATAGCCGCAGCAGATCAGGAAGTCGTTCACGCCATAGGCGGAATAGAGCTTCATGATATGCCACAGGATAGGCCGGCCACCGACTTCGACCATCGGCTTCGGGCGCGTGGCCGTCTCTTCGCTCAAGCGCGTGCCTAAGCCACCGGCGAGAATAACCGCCTTCATGAAAACTCCCGATGATAAGGCCGACCCAGCCGCTCGCTGGGGTCCACTGGCCCGCGCACTATCGAAATTCAAGCCATTTCGTTGGAATCGCCGTCTGCGACGAGGATCTCCAGCATCGCTTTAGCTGTTTTTTGCCAAGTAAAACGCGCTTGATTGGCAAAGCCGAGCTGACGGAACGTCTCGCGCCGTTCGGGTAAAGTAACGAGCGTCACAATGGCTTCGGCAATCTGCGAGGGGTCAGTGGGATCAACGTATATCGCGCCTTCGCCGCCCACCTCAGGAAGAGCACTGCGATCCGACGCAATTACCGGCGCACCGAACGCCTGTGCCTCAAGCAGCGGCAGCCCGAATCCTTCGTAGAGCGAAGGAATGGCTACGCACACGCATTGTCGGTATAGTTCGGCTAGATCCGCATCGGACACTCCGGCCTGGCTCACGACCCACGCCCCCGCATTGTGCCGCTCGATTTCGTCTGCCAGCCGTCCCTCCGGATCACTGCCCACATGAACCAGCGTCAGACCGGGATGCTGCTTTCTAGTCAGCGCCACAGCTTCTACCAAGGGACCAGGGTTTTTATTGCCGGTCATCGCGGCGACAATCAGGACGAAGAGATGTCCGTCCGTTACAGGCCGATCATCGGGCAGTTTCGAAAGCGATTCCAGCCGGTTGGCCATTGGCACAACGATGATCCGGTTAGCGAGATCGGGGTAGAAACGTTCGAGATCGCGCATCGTCGAGGACGATGTAGTCACGACGTGTGTACTTCGACGGCAGCAGAACGGCACAAGCGTCGAAAGAAACATCCTCTGGGCCAATGGTATGAGTTCCGGAACGGCGCAAAAGTACGAGTCGTGCACGGTAGTGACGACGGTGCGCACGCCACGTACCGGACCAGTGAAAGCGGGATTGACGATGGCGTCTACCTTCTCACGGCGAAGAAGCGCTGGCAGGTATAGCTGTTCGGTTAGAACGCGCGCAATTCGCCCCCCCCCGAACGGAACTGGGATCGCCTCAACTCCCTCAATCGCCGCTATATGGTGCAGCGCGGCTGGCCGGCAGACGACAACAATGCGGTGGCCAGACCTCTCCTCGAGATTAATCCGCGCGAACCAAGTCGCAAGTTGCACGGTATAATGCCCGATCCCAGAAAGGCGCCCTCCCTCTAGAATCATACCATTGATCGCAATCACGGTCATGGCCGGGCGCTCACCCCCATACGGCGAAGATACACGACCCCAGCGAGCATCAGCACAAGCGTACCAGTAAAATAGTTCGTGCCACGGATGAACATCTCAACAAAGTACCCTAGCACACAAGTGTGCGCAAACAGTTCGCCGTCAGCAATTTTGATCTTACGCCATATTGCTAGGCGCAGCCGCATAAAGCTTTTTCCCATAACGTACAGATAAATCCCCACGAGCCCGAAGCCAAACAGGCCAAACTCACTGCCCAACTTTGACAAAATGAAGCCACCATCTTGGAGATTGGCGTCACGCCCCAATAGCGCGTTGATACGAACCGATGCTGGGACGTTAGTGTAAACTACACCCAGTTGTTGAAATCCTATGCCCCAACCATGCGTTCGCTGCAGCGATTCCTGCAGCATTTGCCACCCCTGAACGTAGACGAGCGAGGAGAGATTGGTGCTGGTCGCCCAATCGAAGTCAAGGCGATCAGAGTAATATGACAGATCTAGGCTTGCCGCGCCAATTGATAAGACGGTTACACCTAATATAAGCCAAGATACAGGAAGCGTGATGGCGGCAGCAAAAATGCAGGTCACGATGATCGTCAGGTTGCTCAGACCAAAACCGAGTCCGATAAAGATCAGAATGAGCAAGGCCCGCATAATCCGCGAAGAGTGCATCATAGTAAAAATTAACGTACTTGTAAGCGAGAAGCCCAGAAATGATGGCTCGGTAAAAGGAAAGGTTGGCTTCTCACCTAAGCTCGATGTCGGCGGCTGTATCTTCAGCAACGACAAAAGCGCGCTGATGATGAAAAGTGCGAACATAATTCGCACGATCGTTCGAATACGATTATCCGCCATAATCGCTATGGAAAAAACCGGAATACTCAAAGCTACCACACAGAACAGTAGCAACGATAGAAGTGCTCGCCCAATGTCAAAACTCGGATCATTATCAATCGCACTGGAAATAAGAAGGTGTAGTACAACAACGAACGTTATAATCGCTGTGGTAGCAAACGCTATTTGCACATCACGAGATAAGAGCGGAACAACGCCGATCGCAGCGAGCATCAACGCCGCCAGACAGACTAACGCAGTTCCTGTGGCGAAAGACGTACCTTCGAATAAAAAGCCGAGCAAACCGGGCAGGAATAGCAGGCCGGCCAGTAACAGCCCCTTCCACAAAGACGAAATCGACGCGCCACCGATGAAGTCGGCACCGGAACCGGCGGTCAAACCATGGCCCTCGGAGGGCGTTGTCCCGTCACCGGTCATGCCTCACCCGCATACATCCAAGCTAGCGTATCAGCCAGCGCCATCGGTGCCCACCCCGGCAGTGCCTGCTGCAGTCTACTGGCGTCGCCGCCCAAGATTGGCACGTCATTCGCCCGAACGAAGCGCGGGTTGATACGCACATCAACTTGGTGCCCGCTGATATCGGTCAGTGAGGCTAGGATGTTGTCTATTGAATGGAGAGCACCCGTCGCGACATTAACTAATGCGGGAGGATCGTCAGCAAGGACTAATCCGACATAAGCATCGGCGACGGATCGCACGTCGCCAAAATCGCGACGAACAAATAGATTTCCTAGCTCAATCACCTCTGCCCGACGCCGGAAATGGTCGACGATTTTCGGAATAAGATACTCTGTCGCCTGCCCTACCCCAGTATAGTTGAATGGTCGGGTAATCACGATTTCTAGCTGGTCACGCCAAAGCGTGGCTCCCTGCTCCATAGCAAGCTTACTAACCGCATAATGATTGGCCGGTCGAGTAGTCGTTCCTTCTGTTACCAGCCCCTCGGCAACCGAACCATACACCTGCGCGCTGCTGGCAAGAATGCAGCGCGTCCCTGGCCGATGACGGGCGATTGCGTCGAGCAGGTGAAAGGTGCCAAGCTGGTTAATGGCATAAAAGGCCTCCCAGTTTGCCACGCCGACAAAGGCCTTGGCGGCGAGATGAATTATCCGATCGAATGCGGTTGTAGCGACTTCCGCCTGCACCGCCTCTCGATCGGCTAAATCGGCCTGCAGCGGAACGCAATCGATACCCCGCCGCGTCAGCGCCTCCGCAACAAAGCGGCCGGTGAAGCCGGTCGCGCCCGTCACCGCCACCCGCATCAAAAGGACCAGCCAGCCTTGTTGCGGCGCACGTCCGCCTCGATCATCAGTCGTGCCAACTCCTCAAGACCAACCGTTGGTTCCCATCCTAGGACTTGCTTTGCCTTAGCAGGATCGCCGATCAGCAAATCAACTTCGGAAGGTCGATAGAATTGCGGATTGACACGCACGTGCAGCACGCCCGTGTTGCGATCGATTCCAATTTCGCTATCTTCTTTACCCGACCAGTCAAGCTCAATGCCAACCTGTGCGAAGGCAAGCTCGACGAAGCTGCGTACCGTCTCCATACGATTAGTCGCGAGTACGTATGTGTCGGGCACGTCGTGCTGCAGCATCAGCCGCATTCCTTCAACGTAATCCTTGGCATAACCCCAGTCGCGCTTAGCATCAAGGTTACCCAGTTCAAGGATTTGGGCTTTGCCAAGTGATATCTTAGATACGGTGTCGGTAATCTTGCGGGTCACAAACTCCCGTCCTCTTAGGGGAGACTCGTGATTAAATAGAATACCACTGGTGCCAAATATGCCAAAGCTCTCGCGATAATTAACGGTTAACCAATGAGCATAGAGCTTGGCCACGCCATAAGGACTGCGCGGATAGAATGGTGTTTCTTCCGTTTGCGGGATCGCCTGCACCTTCCCAAACATCTCCGACGTCGACGCCTGATAGAAACGAATATCACGGTTCACTGTCCGGATTGCTTCCAGCAGATAGGCAGCGCCCAACCCCGTAATTTGTCCTGTCGTAATTGGCTGGTCGAAAGACACACCGACAAAACTCTGCGCAGCGAGGTTATAAATCTCTGTCGCCTGAGACATATCAATTAGGCGGATGGCTGAGCCCATGTCGGTGAGATCATATTCGACGAGCTTGAGGTTGGGATGTTCGCTGATGCCAAGTTCGTCGATTCGCCAGAAATTGACCGAACTCGTCCGGCGGTATGTACCATATACGGTATAGCCGCGATCGAGCAGATTTTCAGCCAGATAGGCGCCATCTTGGCCGCTAATCCCGGTAACGATGGCGGTCTTAGTCACGCTGTCCCTCTTCATTTTGTTAGTACGGTGCCTGGTAACATGATTCGGTGACACCAGGTATGCGGCCGCTCTGTAGGGCGGGTAGCACGCCATAGCCAGCGTAACGGGTCCCTTCCCATATTCCCCATCACGCTAACGCCGTGCTTCCTCAGCATGTCGTCGAACGCTTCGACCGTCGACGCCTGCAAGCTTCCGTCATGCCAGCAGGTGAGAATGTGCTTTTTTAGCGGCTTGTGATCCACCGGGGTTGCGAAGCCCGGAGGATCACAAGCGCTGAACTGAAACCGCGCGGCACGAGCATGACAGAAGCGGGCTGCGCTATTCAAGTAACCCCACCGATGAGGAATGGGCTGTCGTCCGGCCATTATTGAGGAGAACCTCAAGGGTGGCAACGGATCGCCCGTCGCCATCATCAATGCCAGCCGGATCGCCCGTACGGTGAACCTAATTTCACCTGACAGTTTCGTTTCCAGCAACGACGCGTTCGTAGACACGGGCGGCACGGTGAGGCGCGATCGGCTGAGTGGCAGTGACGATATGGTCGTAGTCGACTTGGCGAGCGAGCGCACGCGACCGCTGACAGGCGGGATCGATACGGACGCCAGCTACCCCGGCCTTGCTCCACCGTCGGAACCGGCGATTGATCGTGTTCCGATTGCTGTATATTGGAGGCACGTCGCGCCACGGCGCACCGGATAGAAGTCGTTACAGTATGCCGTTGATGATCAATCGGTTCTTCACCGAGGTCTATCGCGAACCGCGTTTAGCCAAACTCGTAATAGAATGTCGCTTTGTGCGAGCCAATCATTCGCTCTTGGTACCACGCTTCACGCTGCGGGGGTGCCACTTTCAGACCCCGCTGCGTAGTCAAGACTAATTGGTACGCTGCGTCCGTGGCAGTATATACGATGTCTTGATCGACGTTTGCGCAGGCTCGCCCAC
>Ga0308164_10002178_pt1 | contig 20204 bp, 22 predicted proteins | sample PhyTR2_FD_201031 | JGI IMG/M metagenome (GOLD analysis project Ga0308164, IMG submission 201031) | Phyllosphere microbial communities from UC Gill Tract Community Farm, Albany, California, United States - DLSLT.R2 | ecosystem: Host-associated > Plants > Phyllosphere > Unclassified | place: USA... | reverse complement strand
AGTTTGAAGCGTCAGGGACGAACTCCTAGCCTGCTCGAGGTCGGCGAAGGCGAAAGCGCTCGGACGGATCGGGCCTCTCTCCCGACGCAAGCGTGCAGCGCGAGCGTCAAGCACGTAACGAATGTACTGCAGCGATATCTAGATAGTCGCGGGGCTTCTACTGAGCCTCTAGAGGGCGGCAAGATGAGGAGAGCGCGCTGACCAGCAGCTGGAGATGACCGAGAAAGGACGGTCGAGTGTCTACGAGAAGAGCCGGAACGGCGGTGGGTCGGCGCGAGGGGGCAAAGGTGTGCGTGTGCGCGAGAGGGAGAGGGTCGGAAGGCTGCGAGCAAGCGGCGAAGACGGTGAGCGACCGGTCATGACGAGACGAGCTGAGGAAAGGAGAGACGCACTGGTCAAGGAGCGCTTCTAGCCGATCCGACAGGAGAGTGCGGTGCCGAGGATGCTGTAGCGGTAGTAGGCTGCGCGAGGGAGTAAGATGAGTCAGCCGAAGCGCGAGAGAGGGACGGCGAGGTCGAGACGACGCACTGCTTGGGCGGCGCTGCTCGCGCCGCCGAGTCGAGCACAGGGACCGTCGAGCGTCGGCAGGCCCGTCGCTGTAGGAGGAGAGTGCGTCAGTACAGGCTCGGCGAAAGTGAAGCAGGGTCGAGTCGCAGAGCGCACCTCGAGGTCGAGAGCAAGGTCGTCCTCGGGCGTTGGCCCCGTCTCGGTCGCACAGGCGGGCTGCAGGGCGGATGCGACAGGTCAGCAACGCCTCGTTGCGCAGCGTGAGCACACCAGGGAAACAAGAAACGCACCTCATTGTCGTCCTCGCCGACCAAGTCGCGGAACTGCACCGCCACCTCGCCCGACTCGCTCACGGCGCTCAGCAGGGCGCGCCACATGGCGCGCTCCTCCTCTGCTGCCGCCGCCTGCTCACCTGGATCGAGCGGATCCACCTGCGCGTCGTCCCACCACGCGCCGCCGTCGTCGCCGAGCGGCGCCTCGTCGAGAGGCACGGGCTCGGCGGCGCGCGACGAAGGCGGCATCCACAGCGCCGCGACGCCCTTGCCGAGCGACGCCGTCCCGGCCCAGTGCGCCCCTGCTGGCCCTACACCGTACTCTACAGCTCCCCACCGCGCGGCATGCGTCTCGACGGCGGGCGCGCGCACTCTCGCGCTCCCTCCGCCAACGCCTGCTGCTCCTGCTCGCCCAGTCGTCGCGCCCGGGTCGGCGAGGAGGATGGCGGCGAGCCACGCCCAGTGTGCGCTGCTGCGCATAGGCGCGCCGGTGCGTGTCGAGGGTACGGGTGGCCGAGGCGGGCGGAGGCCGATCGCTCGACGGCGAGCGAGGCGAGCGAGGAGGAGGGTGCGGTGCTGGCGGGTGGGGAGGGGCAGGGGGAGGGAAGGCTGCAGCGTCCGGCGCGCAGAGAGGGCGAGTCGGAGATAGCGAGGGTGGCGGTCAAGGGCGAGCTGCGAAAGCGAGAGCGAGCAGCTTCGTCCGGCCGACGACGTCGCGACGACGACCAACAAACGTTGGACGACCAAAACGGCTCGGCACCTTGCCTCCGCAGCCTCGCGCTAAGCTGCCTTCTCAGCCGCAGCTCGGCTCGCCAGTCCAAGCCCACAACAAGCCCGCTCTCAGCCGCGACGAGCTCTCCTCGCACGAAGCGGGCACCGCGCTCGAGCCCAGCACACACGCACCGCCCGGCTCCTTTGCGCAGAGAACAGCTCGAGGGGATGTGAGATGAAATGTAAGATGGCATGCCGTACACGACCTGGCGCTCCTGCCCTGCCCGCGCCGTCGCTCCTCGCCGCCGTCGTCGTCGGCGGAGATTCCGCTCCGCTCCTCTCGCCGACTCGCGCTCCCTCACTCGCCCTTGACCCTCCTCTCCTGCCCCTCGCCGAGCTTGCCGTCGACCGGGACGGGCTTGCGCTGCGCCTTGGACGCCGACTTGGACGAGGGCGAGGGGACAAAGCGCTTGCGCAGGGCGAGGATCATCAGGCGGAACCAGTACTGCAACGCGAGACGGAGCCGACGTCAGCGGCGCGTCAAGCCATAGCGAGAGCACGAGGGAGAGTGAGGGACGCACAAAGTTGAGCCCGTTCGCGGCAATGTTGAGGAACAGGTACATCCAGCGGATCGCGCCCGCGTCGTCGAGCGCCTTGGCGGCGAGCGCGCTCGTCGGCGTCGGCACGAGCAGGTTCCACAGCTTGTACGAGTTGTAGGTGCCGAACACGAGGCGGACGACGATGTACGAGAGCCTGCGCGCGGGCGAGACGGCGGCGAAGGGGGACGAGCGTCAGCGGGCTCGAGCGGGGGACGCAGGAAGAGGGACGAGAGCGGGCGACGCACACGAGGAAGGCGCCGTTGACCATCTGCAGGACCGAGCCCGTCATCTGGAGCTTGTCGAGGAGCCAGTGCGCGTTGAGGAACTGCGAGAGGGGACCGACGCCGGTCAGTCGAGGCCGTGCGAGCTGAGTCAGGCACGGCAGCCAGAGGGAAGTACGTACGATCGACGAGAACTCCCACTGTCGCAGAGAAGTGCGAGGCGGGCGTCAGCTTGTTCCTCTCGAGCGGGCAGGCCCGAAGAGACAGGAGGGAGGAGGCGAAGACTTGACGCACGATGAGGAACGCCGGCCCGCACCAGATGACAAAGGGCTTGAGGGTGAAGAGGAAGGCGCACAGGCACACGGCGCCGTGCAGGAAGAAGCCGAAGCCCTGGGTGCGGATGTGGCGCGCCGTGACGAACGAGTCCTGCGGACGGTCGAGCGAGAGAGGGTCAGCGCCGCATGCTCCTTGCGCGCTCGCGTCTCGACGCCGACGATGAGGGACGAGGTGCTCACCCAGATGAAGTAGCCGACGGCGATGGCGCTCAGGCGCTGTTCGGGGAGGGCGACGCCGGTGAGCTGGTCGGCGACGACCTGCTTGGACGGGTGGCGCAAGAGGTGGAAGGCGAGCGGGGCGGCGACAAAGGCGTAGACCCATCCAACCTGCGTGCGTGGCTCGACAGAGTCAGCTCATCTTCGTGGAAGGCGCGCCGGTACAGAGGGAGAGAGCCCGAGGGTGGGGCAAGAGAGAGAGAGAGAGAGAGGGCAAGGCTCACCATGTGCAGGTCCCAGTCCTGCTGCTTGCCGCGCGAGGTCGGGTAGTAGCTCCTGAATAGCCTTGGGCTGGCGGCCGAGCTGACGCGCTGGAGCAGGAACGAGGCGACGCAGGACGCGAGGGCGAGGTGGGCGACGGGCGGGAGAGCTTCGAGGCCGACGGCGGAAGCGAGCGGGCGGACGATGCTCGCGAGCCGCGGGGGTGCGTCGAGTGCGCTCGACTCGATCCAGCTCATGGTCGTGCGCTAGAGAGGAGAGGCGAGGGCGGGAGGAGAGCGAGAGCGGAAGTGGAGCTTCGCCCTTCGGGGTTGCTGGCACGCTCGCAGCCTCGCTCGAGGGAGGTGGTGGTCCCTGAAAGCTGCATGTGATGCACTCGTACAGGCACTGCAGCACTCGATCCGGAGCCAGAGCGAGAGCGGCGAGGTGGATGACGCTGGTCGTCGTCGTTGGCGGCGGTTGCCCTTGTTTCCCGCTCAGCTCTCGCTCTGTCGCTCGAACGAGGCCAGCCGCAAGCAGCACGCATGGCACCAATCCTCAGCTGTCACCCCGGCCCGCTCAACGCCTTCGCCCTCAAGCTCAAGCGTGCGCTCTCCTTCCCCTCGCCCCTCCCCTCCCCCTCCCCGCTCGACGACCAACCCCGCTAACGGTCCTCGTCCCCTCCCTCGCAGCGAGCGACACGGTCCACTCGATCAAGGCCCGCGCTGCCCGCAAGCTCGCCATCCCTCAAGACGGCGCAGACATCCACTGCAAGTACCTGTGGTGCGACGTCTTCTACGCCCTCGACGACGGTCCGTCCTCTCCCCTCGCTCCAGGGACGCACGCGTCGGTAGCGCAGGCCAGCTCACACCTCCTCCTCTCGCACACAGACGACGACTACGAGGTGTTCACGTCGCGCCACCAGCACTCGCCCGAGGTCACCCTCCTCCTCTCGTCGCCGCACATCCCGACCCAGAACCCCTCGATCGCCTCCGTCTCGTCCCTCCCGCCTTCGTCCTCCTTCTCGTCGTCGTCCCTCGGCGCACGCTCGCGCGGCGAGCCCGACGCGTCGAGCGTCTACTCGGGCACGGGCTCGCTCGTGTACGGCCGCGCCGCGCCGCGCGACCTCCAGGGCCAGACGAGCATGCACCTCGTCCCGCCCTCGCCGCTCCAGCCTTCGGGCGCGAGCGGGAGCGTGCGCAGCGGGCGCAGCGCGCGCAGCCGGCGCAGCCAGAGGAGCACGGGCGCCGACACGCTCAAGAGCAAGCGCGGCAAGGTCGACAGCATCGTCCCCGAGCACAAGGTCAAGTTCGAGGAGTTCCACAACCAGGTGTGTGCGCATTCCTCGCCGTCGTCGTCGCTGCTGCTGCGCCCATCCCGTCGCGCGCCGGGCAGCTTGTCGGAGCCGAACGGCGCTCACGCTCTTCTCGTTTCCTCTCGGCAGCTCGGCGTCCGGACCTTTATCGGCTCGATCGGTCCGGTGCAGAACGTGCGGATGATGGTGCGTCTCGGCTTGTCCCTCCTCCCTCGTCCCGTACCCTTCTCCAAGCCGTACTCGCGGGGCGGCAGCGCTGACTCGGCGACACGCCCTCCTCTCGCAGATGAAGTCTGGCCACCGCGCGTGCTACATGTCGCGAGCGTTTGCGCAGGCGCACAACTTCATCCCGCGCGACGCCGCACCGGGCTTCTACGGGTTCTCGGGCATCACCAACCTCGGGACGTGGCCGATCAAGGTGCGCTCTCCTCTGCTCCTCCTTGACGGTCGCTGCGAGCTCGGCGATGAGTAGCTGACGTAGGTCGAGCTTCTCTGTGGGCAGGTCGGCAGCAAGACGGTCGAGCAGCAGGTCATGCTCGTCGAGAACTCGTACTTTCCCGTCATCCTCGGCCGGTGCGTCCCCTCCCTCTTTGCAATCTCGCCAGCTTCGCTCGAACTCGCTGCTGACGAGCCTTACCTGCACATCTCTCCCGCCCGCTCGTCCTCGACCTCCTCGCCATCGCCTCGCCGCGCACGACCTCGACACGCTCACCCTCAGCTCATTCATGGAGCGACGCGGCGTGCGCACCGACCCGCTCGACCAGACGAGCGTCGTCTTCATGGACACGAACGAGGTCATCCCGACCGACCTCGTCGTCGTCAAGGACAAGAACGGCGTCGTCGTGCCCATCAGCTGAGCGGCTCTCGGGCCCTTCCTCCTCACGTTCCTCTCGCCCGGCGGCGACGCTCGCTCTGTGTCCTCCCTAGTACACCATTCCTTACCTTAATCAGCGTCGCTCGATCGCGCTCGGTACCTGTGCCACTACAATCCAAGAGACACTCGATCCACCTTCGCACCGACCGGCTCGAGAGCGAGAGCGAGAGTAGTCGGCGCACGACCTCGCCCGCGCTCTTCTTCTCTCAAGTCGGGTCGCTTGTCCGGACGTGCTCTTGCAGAGGCGGTGCGTGTTGAAGAAAGCCGGCGAGAGAGCAGCTGCCCGCTGCGAGCACACATCGAGAGCGAAAGGAAAGCTCCGTTGTGAGGGAGACGGCGAACAGAGTCTGTTACGACATACTGCACCGTTCTACAGCGCTGCTCGCTGCTTCTGCTCCATGTTGAGTGGTCGCGTCGCTGGACCTTGGCCTCGTCGTCGTCGCCCGGGGGAGCTCCATCCCTCTCACTCCCTACGACGCCGCGCCAGCCTCCAGTCCAGAGGCAGCACGCTCCACGCCTCTAGATGCTCCCGGCGAGCACCACCACGCCCGCCACGGCCGCGTCGCCGTCGCTGTCGAGCGAGACGGCGCACGCTTCGCTCCCGAGCCGGGCAGCAAGCCACTCGCAGCTCAGGGACTCGTTCGCCCAGGCAGTGCAGCAGGAGAAAGGTGCGCTACAAGCTCCACTTTCGGCGCGTTTGCTGGGAGCGACCTCGCACCCCGACCCCCTCCTCCCCACCTCGCGCCTCGCTCGGAGAAGAGTGCTCGCACGCGCTCGAGCTGATTCCACTATGCCGTGCGCGCAGCCCTCCAGAACGATGCCAAGTACCGCAAGTACGCTCTCGCCGTCGAGAAGACGCTCCAGGCGTTCGACCACGTCAACGAGTGGGCCGACTTCATCACGTTCCTCGCCAAGCTGCTCAAGGTGCGTCCGCTTTCGCCACTGGCCCTCTCGCTCGACCTCAGCTGACACCTGAACCCGCGCTCGCAGTGCCTCCAAGGGTCGCCCCAGTTCCCCGTCATCCCGCACAAGCTCATCGTCGCCAAGCGTCTCTCCCAGTGCCTCAACCCGGCCCTCCCGACAGGCGTCCACCAGCGCGCGCTCGACGTCTACACCCACATCCTCACCACCATCGGCGTGCGTCCCTCTGCCGCGACCCTACGCCCTGGTCTGTCGACGCCGAGCTGATGAGGAACCGCTTGCGCGCAGCCGGAGAACCTGCGGCGTGACCTCCCGGCGTGGAGCAGCGGCTTGTTCCCCTTCTTCCAGTATGCGGCTACGAGCGTCAAGGTGCGCTCGCCTCTCTCTACCGGTCGCACAAGCACGAGCGCGCGTGCTGACTCGAAGCACCCGCAGCCGATCGTCCTCAACATCTACGAGCGCTTCTACCTCCCGCTGCAGGAGGAGCTGCGCCCTGCGACCAAGGCTTTCATCCTCGCGCTACTTCCAGGACTCGAGGAGGAGACGGGCGAGTGGTTCGAGAAGGTACGTCCCGCTCCTGCGACTCGTGCTCGTCGTGCGAGGCGGAGCTGACCTTTTCTCCCCCTCCTCGCGCACAGGTTGCCGCGCTCCTCGACCGCCTGAGCGGCACGGTTTCTCCGTCGTTCTTCTTTCAGAACCTGTGGCTCGTCCTCATCACGGCGCCCCACTCGCGCATCCCGGCGCTCAACTACCTCGCGCGGCGCCTTCCCCGAGATGAGTCGGGCACGGGCTCCGAGGACGCGCTCGACGCCATCGTCGGCCAAGACGTCGGGCTCATGGTCCGAGGGTTCGCGGCGGCCCTCGAGGACGACAAGATCCTCGTGCAGCGCGGCATTCTCGACCTGCTCATCGGCACCCTCCGTATCGACAGCGCGAGCTTCCGCAGGTGCGTCTCCTCGCCTCTTAGCCTCACCTAGAACTGGACTCCATCGAGCGAGGGCGTTTGCTGACGACCTTGACCCACCGCAACAGCTGCAGGACCGACGACCAGGTCCTCCTCACCCGCGCCGTCCTCGGCGTCGTCCTCCGTCGCGACCTGTCCCTCTCTCGCCGCCTCTACACCTGGCTCCTCGGTCCATCCGATTCGTCCGACACGCAGCTCGCCTTCCTTCGCACGCACGGTCTCGACCTCCTCGCCGCCGCACTGCGCCAAGAGATGCGCGACGGCGGCGCGCGCGGCTTCAAGGTCTTCATCTCGCTCCTCGACAAGTGGGAGATCGGCGCACTGCTCACCGAGAGCTGCGTCGTCGATGCGGCCAAGGCCCTGAGGAGCAAGCTCGGCGATGGCGACAGCGACGAGGTGCGCTCTCTTCTCCCTTTCCTACTCTCCCTCCCTCCGATCCCTGCCTCCTCATCGCCTCCTGTATCTCCTTGCGCGAGAGCATCACTGACTCTCGGCCTCGCCTCGCACGAACAGCTCCTCATGACGGGCAACATGCTCCTCGAGGTCCTCGATCCGTTTCTCCTGTGGAAGCAGCTCTACATCGCCTTGCGCGCCGATCTCGCCGGCGAGCCAGGCGGCGAGGACGCAGTTGAGCTCGCTCGCTTCGTCGTTCAGACGTTTCGCATGCACGACGACGAGGTCCTCCGCCTGCACGCGCCCGTCGTCGCCTTCGCGCTCCTCGACCTCGTGCAGGAGCACCTCGACTCGCCAAGCTCGCCGGCGACTGCGCACGCGACTCTCGTCTCAGCCATCACCCTCGCGACCGAGCTCCTGTCCGAGGTCCCGCCCACCTTCTTCGCCCCTACCCCTTCGCCGTCGTCCGACCCTTTTTCAACCGGCGCCGCCCTCGCCTCGACCCTCTACACCGCTCCCCCTCCTCTCGCCGACTCTCCATTCTCCAATAACGCGCTTGTCGCCCAAGATCCGGCCGACCTCGCGCGCGCGTCGGTCCCGCCGATCGAGGGCCGAGTCCTGCTCGCCGCCGGCCTCGTGCGCGCGCTCTCGCTCGTCGAGGCGTCCGACGCCGCGCCGCAGCTCCTCCACTCGGCGGCAGGCGCCGTCGAGCTCTTGCTCGACCTGAGCGCGGCGAGCGCCGACGTCGCTCGAGACGGCGACCCTGGCGCGGGTGCGCTCGAGCTCGAGTGGGACCCGACTCGGTGGAGCGCGGCGGTGCTCGCCCGCCTCGAGCAGCAGAAGGCGACGGTCGCGGCGTTCGAGGGCGACAAGGCGCTCGTGCGCCTCGTGTTGAGGTTGAGCGCCAGCGAGGGGGACGGCGGTGGGGTCAGACCTCGAGTGCGAGCCGAGGGGCGGATCGGCGAGGCGTTGGCGGCCAAGGTGCGTCCTCCCTCTCCCTCTTTCTGCGTGTACAACGTTGTGCGTGCACCGAGCTGACGCATGCGCAACCCTACAGCTTCTCGCCTACCTCCTCCCGGGCGCGTCGCCGTGCTACCTCGAGGCGGTGCAGCTCCTGTGGGCGGTCGAGGCGCTCGCGCCTGGCCGGAGGACGCTCGAGGGGATCGTCGCGAGGCGGCTCGGGAGTCGGGACGCGCAGGAGAGGGAGCGAGCGTTCGAGGCGTTCGGCAACCTGTGGCGCTTCACCGGTGCGTCCCGCTTCCCTTCTCTCCCCCTTCCGCTTCGGCGCCGCGAGTACCGACTCCTCTCAACGACACAGAGGATGCACAGCTACCCGGAGTGCTACTCCGCAACCCCATGTTCGCCACGCTCGACGCGCTCAAGTCGGACGACCTCGCCACACGACGCGCCGCCGAGGCCTGGATGCGCTGTTCGCTCAAGAGCTACATCCGCGTCCTCGACCCGCTCCTCCTCAGCCTCCTCGACCCGACGATCGCGTCCCGCGCCGAGACGGTCAAGGTCGACGGCGTGCGCGTGCCCGTCCTCGTCTACGGGAGGGCGTTCGACCAAGCGCAAGTGCATCACGTCCTCGACAACCTGCTCGCCCTCGCTCGTTTCGGCGGCCAAGGCTTCGTCCGCATCGCCAAGGGCAGCTGGCTCAAGCACACGCTCGATCCGGCACTGCGAGAGAGGGTCATCGCTGGTGCGTCTTGCTCCCTCCTCTCTCGTCCGGCCGGCCATCGCCGTCGAGCAAGCTGACGCCGCTGAGACCCTTGGCGCAGCCGACCTCGAGACGCACACGTACCTCGACGGCATGATCGTCCTCCTCCTTCGGCAAGTCGCTCTCGTCGACCCTCGTCCCCGCTCGGTCCACCTTTCAATCATGCTGACCCTCCCTCGTCCACAGCTTCCTGCGCGCCGACCCCGGTACTTCCCTCGCCGCCTCGCTCGGTCCCCTCAACGCCCACATCCACGCCGTCGTCGCCGAGCTCCTGCAGGTCCTCATCTCGCGCGGCGAGTCGGAGCTGTCGAGCATGGCCGCCATCGAGTCGTCCCTCACGGTCCGCCTCTTCCTCTCGGTCCACCGCGGCGAGCTCGACCTGCAGAACAAGCTCTTGCACGTCCTGCACTCGGTCATCCACGCCTCGGCATCGGCGCCGCCGCGACGAGGTCATCAGCAGGTGCCGTCGGCGACCTCGACTGCGCTCGCGCAGCCCTCGAACGACGCGCAGCCGCCCGACCTGACGCACGACGACCTCTTCGTCCGCGTCGTGTCGGACGCCGTCAAGCAGCCGAGCAACGCCGTCATCCACCACTGGATCGACTTCCTCCTCATGACGATCCCCCAGTTCCGCCACGCCCTGCACAGCGTCATCCTCCCTCTCGTCGACCAACTCGTCGCCCGCCTAGATGCCCTCGTCGAGGACCTGCGCGCGTGCTACGTCGTCGCACCGGCGAGCGGCGACCTTGCCGGCGCCGCCTCCTCTGCGACCGACGCCGAGTTCACCGTCGTCACGAATGCGCTCGAGCGGCTCCTCCTCATCGCCGTCAGCGAGTCGGTCCCGGCGGCGGGCGAGGACGACGGGCGGTCGGCGGATCGGGCGACGAGCGAGGCCGGGACGTCGAGCGGCGGCGGCGGTGCCGGCGGGTTGCTTGGCTACATGACGGGCGTGCTCAGCCACCAGGAGCTCGAGACGGGCGAGGTACCAGAGCAGATCAAGGTGCGCTCGCTCTCCTCCCTGTCCTGCGCTCTCGCGCTGTGACGACGCTGACTCGGGACGTCGACCTCGTTCGCGCGCTCGCAGACCAAGCACCAGACGCTCCAGCGCGTTCGCGACGCCGTCGACCTTCTCCTCTCGGCGTGGGACGTCACGTCGGCGCTCGATGTAGGCGTCGACGACGACCGCAGCAGCTCGCAGGCCCACTTCGCCGTTCGGGTGCGAGTCCGGGCCCGACGCGCACTCGAGCGCATCCACAAGGCGGTGCCGGGCGACGTCATCGAGGACCTCGTCACGTTCTGGAGCAGGAGGTGTCGTCAGGTGCGTCGTTGCTCGCCCGCTCGCTCGAGGGAGAAAGCAGGATCGCGCCGCTGACTCGCCCGTCCTGTCCCGCAGCACGACCAGCGCGAGCACCGCGTCTTCTCGATGCTGCAGGTCCTTCATTCGAGCCCGCAGGGCGTCGTGTCGTCGCTCCTCGACAAGCTCAACCCGAAGCACGTCACGCCCAAGCACGCCAGCCCGTTCATCTCGTGCGCTCGAGCCTCTCCTCCTCCTCTTGCCTCTGCGAGCGCGCCCGCGCCGAGTCCAAGCTGACGACCTCGCCTACACGTGCGCAGGACTGCGGAGACGTCGTTCGACTTCCTCGAGGCGTACCTCGAGCGCATGGAGGGCGCCATCGCCGTCCAGGTCTGGTCCGCCCTGCTCGGCTTCACGCGCGACGTCCTCAGCAACCAGACGTCGAACCGCGCTCTCGTATTTCCGACTCTGCGGTGCGTCGTCCTGCCTCTCACCGTCTTTGGCCTGCACGGCGAGTACGAGCTGACGGTGACGCCGCGCCCGCAGGCTCTTCACGACCTTGTCCGAGAAGATCTCGCAGACGAGCGCGCTCGAGGACCGCCGCCTGCGTCGTGACCTGCAGGAGACCTTTGTGCGCCTCGCAGATGCCGCCATCCAGGTCGCAGGCCGAGCGAGCGAGTCGGGCAGCTGGCTCAAGAAGGCGGCGCCGGAATCCGGAACGACCGGTCCGTCCTGCACCGCCTCTTCCTGCGCCTTGACACGAGCTGACGAGCTTCCTCGCGCGCGCAGGAGACTCGGACAGCGTCACGTCGGAGAAGACCAAGGACGAGCGGTCGTCGGCGCTCGACGTTGAGAAGAAGCTCGGCGCGCCGATGGGCGACAAGGTCCTCGTCCGCGAGGTGCGTCGCTCTGCCCATGCACTCTCGCCGCTGTCACTCGGTCATTGACTCACTCGAACCGTCTCTGTGTCTGCAGATCACCGACTTCCTCGCTCGCCGCATCGTGCCCGACCTCAAGCGCTTCCTCATCGACGCCGACAAGACCGCCGGCGTCTGCTCCAACATGGTCTACTACATCGTCGCGCCGGCCTTCAAGACCCGCAACAGGTACGTCCAGGTCTCTGTGCACCTCGAGGAGCCGCTCTGACGGTGCCCTCCTCCGACCGCGCAGGACGTTCGAGGCCGACCCGACCATCTTCGCCCTCCTGCACGAGATGACGAGGAACCCGCAGACGCTCAAGGCGTGGCGTTCCCTCGTCGCCGACGCCTTCTCCGACAACCGCTTCTTCAACGCGCCGCCGAGCGCCAACGCCGACTGGAAGCCGCTCGTCCAGGCGCTCATGCAGTCCGACAAGGAGCGCTTCGCCGACCTCTCCTGTGCGTCCTCGCTCCTCTCACTCGACGCCCATCGTCTCGAGCGCCAGCTGACGTTCGCCAACGCCCTTTGCAGCCAAGATCTCGACCGCGTCGTCGGCCAACATCTTCACCAACCGCGAGCTCGAGAGCCTCAGTCGTGCGCTCAGCCTGCGCCGCCTCACCTACGTCCTCCTCACCGGCCCGAAAGATCGCTACCTCAACCAGCTACCCTTCATCCAAGAGAAGGTCGTCGACCTGCTGCGCTCGCCCGTCGGCGACATGGTTCACGCCGAGGTGCGTCCCGCTCGTCTCGCTCTCGTCGGTCGGGCGGTCCCTGACACGCCCCTCGCTCGTGCAGGTCTACTTGTGCCTGCGTGTACTCTTCTGCCGCATCGACAACCAGCACCTCTCGGGCTTCTGGCCCGTCATCCTCGCCGAGCTCGTGCGTCCTCGCCCGCTCCTTCATCGGGCTCGAGCGTCTGTACGAGCGTGCCGCTGACGGTCCTTTGCCCCTGCAGCTGCGCCTGTTCGAGTCGCTCATCGACCAGACCGTGCCCGACGGCTCGGACTTGCTGTTGCTCGTCTTCTCGGCGTGCAAGTTCCTCGACATCACGCTCGTCCTGCAGACCGAGGACTTCCAGATGTGCGTGATCCCTCCTCGCTCTCCGTCCTCCTCGACTCGACGTAGACTGACCTACTCTCTCGCCCTCTCCCTCGCCTCGCTACAGCCACGAGTGGATGTTCGTCACCGACACGGTCGACGCTATGTACCCGCCCGACCCTTGGCTCCCGCAGGCCATCATGGACCGGCTCGGCGACATGCTCAGCAAGGACTCGGCACCTGCATCGACCACCGGGTCGGGCTTCGACAAGGCCGACGCCGCCCGTTTGACTGGGTCCGCCGTCGTCGTCGGCGGGCGCGTCGACTCGCCGCCCGCAGCGCCGCCCGCCCGCCGCCCGCTCCTCGCAGAGCGGCGCATCCGGTCGATGCGCGAGCTCGAGCCCTTCTTCGCGACCGTGAGCGTCGCGGCGTACGAGTCGATCTACCGAGCGGGCACCCGGGTCGACTGGGCCGCGGTCGAGCGGTCCCTCGAGCGCGACGTCTTCGAAGGATCCGGTAGCGGCGGCGGCGGCACAGGTCCGGCCGTGGCACCGTGATCGAGGTGCGCCCTCGAGCTCGCTCAGTGCTCACGGCCGACAGGGTCGTCGTCGATCGCTCCGTCTCCGAAGTCCGGCCTCTGCACCTTCCCTCGTCTGTCGCTCTCCCTCATCTCGCCCTGGCCGGCTCGCTCCTCGCCCATTGTTGTAGATCTCGGAGCGTGAGAGCAATACTGTCATTACACGAGTGCGTCCTGCGATCCTGGAGCCATCGTGAGCTACGTAGAGGGAGGGCCGAGCGAAAGATCAAGGACCGAGGGCCGAGCGAGGTGCCGCTCTCAGCGAGGTGGGTTTCGTGCGCGGCGCGCGGCGCGCGCGAGCGGGCTCGGGCCTTCCGGCCAAGCTCACAGCCAAGGTAAAGCGCGCTCGCTGCAAGCTAGGCGGCTCCCGAGCTCGACGACGGCAGCAGGAGCTCAGGCCGTTTGTAGACGAGGAGCGATGAGCTCGAGAGAGGAAGAGCGCGGCCTTTCTTGTGCTCGGCACGCGCAACCTTCAAAGCACGAAGCACGGAGCGGCGGAAAGCGAGGGCGGAGTGCGGCAAGGGTGGAGGCCGGGCGAAGGCGGAGGCGCGGCTCGCGGCAGCTCCGGGGCGAGGCGAGCTCGTTGGTGCGGCGACACGGACGCACGCTCCGAGGTCGCTCGCTCGGTGCCTGGCTCGCCCGCTTCCGTCAGCGCTTCGTGAGAGAGCAGCGCTCGAAGGCCGAGTGCTTACGATTGCGCTCCCGCCTCTTCCGTCCGACCGTCCTCCGTGAGCCCGAGTCGGCAATTGGGATCGACCTCTCGCTCCGCTGGCGGCGCTCAGCAGCTTTCAGTCAGCGAAAGCCTCACCTCAGCGCGCACCGCTCTCCCCTCTCCCCGCTCCGCGACCGCGCACCGCACCCACCCTCAGCACGCACCTCGACCTCGTCACGACGCTCACCAAGCATGACTGCGCCGTCGTCCAAGCACATCCTGCAGAAGGGCGCAGCGTGTAGCACTTGTACGTCCAGCCCAGCTCGCCCACGCGCGCCGCTCGCTCGTCGGAGGAAGCTGACCCCGTCGCCTCCTCCTCCTCCTCGCAGGCAAAGCGCGCAAGGTGCGCTGCGATGCGGCCAAGCCTGCGTGCACAGCATGCAGGAGGTCGGCACGATTCCGCGGCGACGACCCGAGCCTCGTCCTGTGCAGCTACTCTGCGACGAGACGGTGCGGGCCGGCGCCTGGCTCGTCCCCGCAGGCCGCCGCTCGGGTCAAGGAGGTCAAGGCGCGCGTACCCTCGCCCATACAGCCTGTCGCTGTCGAGACCGTGTCGTCCGAGCGCGCCTCGTCGAGCCCTCGCTACCCTGAGCGTGCGTCCACCTCTGGCCTTCTCAACGAGGAGGAGACCGTCTCTCGTCGTCTCTCGACGCTCGCTGACTCGCCGCTCTTCCTTGCACCGCACCGCAGCATCGTTCCCGATCCTCTCGTCGGCACCAGTCCACCTCCCGCCTTCGCCGTCGACGTCCAGCTCGTTCCCCTCCGCCTCCACTTCGACCTCCACCTCGTCGCTCGAGGTCATGGCGTCGCCCTCGTCGTCACCGGCACCGCGACGCTTCGTCCTCCCCGCGCCCATCGTGTCGCAGCCGGCGTCGCTCCAACCCTCACCCTACGCCGAGCAGCCGTACTACACCGGCCTGCCGGCTCCCCATTTCGCCGCCGCCCCGCTCGCGCCGTCCTTCCACACCGCACCCCTCGGCAGCGCGTCGTACCCTTACTACAGCGTCGACACGATGACGACGAGCAAGCCGCCGAGCCTTGTCGCGACGTCGTCGCCGTCCTGGTCGTCGTCCGAGGACTCGCACGGCTTCGTCTCGTCGCCGTCGTCAATCAACTCGTTTACCTGGGCCGACGACCTGGGCACGCCGACGACCGGCACGCCGCTCACCGGCTCGCCCTTCTCACTGTGCGGCGACCTCGACTATGCGCTCGCCGCCGCCTCGGTCGACCTCGCCGACTTTAGCGCGCCGCCGGCGACGCCGTCGTTCTACTCGCCCTTGGACCTGTACGCGATAGCGTTCGGCGCCGACGTCAAGCACGCATCGGCGGTCACCGACAGCGTCTTTCTGCCCTCGGCGCACGACGGCCAAGCGACGCTCTCCCTTCCGCTGTTCGGACCCTAGCTTTATGTAGCTCGCCCTCGCTCGTCCTCTTGTGCATAGCTCTTCGACCCTTCTCCTTGTTGTCCTTCGTCTCTAGATCATACCCTCGCAAAGCCCTTTCGACTCGGCCCTCGATGCTTCGTGCGAGTGCCTCTCAGCGAGCGGTCCCTGCGAGCGGAAGCAAGAGCTCCGTCGACGGAAGTGCGCTCAGGCCCCGAAGCCCGTCCGGCCTCCCGCTCGCGCTCACACGTCCCTCCGCCGCGCTCGGCGGACGGGCGTCGGCGCGGCATCGCAGATTCGCAGGTGCTGTCCGCCGCAGTCCACGCTAAGCGAGTCTCACCTTTCGATCTGGGGGAGAAGGGAACGCGTCGTCGCAGCTCTCTCTCGCTCTGTTGCCGACGATTCGGGTGAGAGGCCTCGGAGCTGATGCAACCCAGGTTGACGGGCCCTGCGAGATGGGCGCGCCGTTCCCGATCTCGGTTGCGTGACACCGATTCGCCCGAACGGGCGAGAAGAGTGGGTTGCGCCCGCCCACCGCCGGGCATCTTGACAAACCCTGATCGTCCGCTTCTTCGCGCTCGAGCGGCACAAGGCGCAGTGCAGCACGGGACGGTCGCACACCTTGGACTCGCAGGGAGCACGAGGCGAGCAGAGGGCTGGGCAGGAAGCTCTCGCTCTCGCTTTCGAGGTGGGCAGAAGAAAGAGCACGAGCGCTGCGCACGCAAAGGCGGGAAGGACAGCGTACTATTGGCAAGCAAAAGGTAGGTAGGGCACGAGGGAGGGGCATGGACAGAGGGTGGGAGGGGAGAGACTATGTACGGCAAGGAGGGGGTCCGTGCGCGAGGAGGTCGTGGAGGGGAGAAGGGGAGGACGGGCACGTCTAGGGTGCGAAGAGGGACTAGAAAGGCGAAAGAGAGGCGCTCGAGCGACGTGCGCTCAGACCTGGAAGTACTGCGACGCTACCGCGCCGCCGCCGTGCGCGAGCCAGTGCGGCGTGCTCGACGTGAACGTCACGCCCGGGCTCGGCAGGTGGAAGCTCGTGCTCCAGGCCACGGGCGCGTGCGCGTCGTACTCGACACCGGCCGTGCTCGCCTGAGGCGGAGGCGGCGGCGCCTGCGCGTACGACGACGGAGGGTATAGCTCCGAGACCGACAGCGAGCGCAGCGGCGTCGGCGGCAGTGCCGCGCTGGACAGGCCCGCCTGCGCGCCGTACCCGCCGAGGTGCATGGCGCCGCCGTACCCGAGCGCGGGCGTCGGCGCGCCGCCGTACGCCGCGTACGCCTCGCTCGCGAGCGGGAAGTCGTACGACGACGACTGCGCGCCAGGCAGCTTGGACAGCGTCGACGGCGTGAGGACCGACTGCATGGCGCCGGCGAGGTCATCCTGCTGCGCATACTGCGTCGCGTAGGCATGCTGCTGCGGGTGCTGGTGCGAGTGCTGCGGCTGGTGGTGCTGGAGGGGGAGCGGCTGAGGCTGATGGTGGAGGTGGCGGTGCTGCTGCTGCTGCTGCTGCTGCGGCTGCTGATGCTGGTGCGCAGGAGGGCCCCAGTTGTGCGGCACGGCGAGAGGTGCGCTCGCCGGGTTGACGGGCGAGTTGGCGCGCGAGACGGTCGGCGAGGGGATCATCGACGGCTGCGGCGGGAGCGCGATGCTCATGGGCGACGCCTTGGTGCGGCGCGAGAGGAGCGACTTGGCGCACGACGGGTCCGAGGCCGTGCGGAACGTGCCAGGGAAGGGCGCGTGGGGTGGGAACGAGGTCGGCGGGAGGGTCGAGGTCGAAGGCTGCGGCGCGTAGTACGGCTGCGGCTGCGGCGGCTGCTGCTGCTGGTGGTGGGCCATGTTGGGGAGGGCGTAGGGCGGGAGTGCGGGCGGCAGCTGGTAGGTCGCAGGCGGCGCGAGCTGGAGGGTTTCGGGCGACGACGACGCCGAGGGGACGCCGTCGCCCATCGACTTGAGCGAGCCGGTCGACGAGACGGGCGAGATGAGCGACGCCGCGCCGACCGCCGAGTCGAACGAGTAGTCGGTCGCGTTCGAGACGGCCGAAGCTGCCGAGCGGGTCGAGCTGACGGACGTGTTGGTCGACGAGCGCGAGGTGAGCTTGCGGCGAGGAGCTGCGCGCAAGAACCGCTTGGTCAGCCCGAGTCGTCCTGCGCACCGCGCCGGCTCGCCCTCTGTGGGAGACAGGGTGCTCACCGGGTCCCACGTTCGAGTAGATCTCGCCCGTCATAGAGGGTCCGCCCTCCTCGCTGCAGAGCCCTTCACCTTGGAAGGCGCAGCGAGCGTGCGCGAGGTCGTGGCCCTTGAAGCGGGCTGCAGGGAGGGAGAACGAGGGTCGTCGCTCGCGGGTCAGCGGGTGCTCAGACTGGGACTGTGCGCAGCGAGCTGAGAGAGCAGGACGCACCAGTGCGGAGGCAAGAGGTGCAGGCGTTGAGGCCCGTCTCGGGCGCAGGCTGACCCGAGCAGCGCACCTTGCGCGCGAAGCAGCGGTGGCAGGCACTGCGCGCAGGGATAGGCTAGTCAGCTGTGCACGCCCTCCCATCGTCGTCGTCGTCGTCGCACGAGAGGGCGAGCTGCGAGACGCACCTGCCGCGCGAGAGAGGCGGACGCGAGCCCTCTTCCGGCGAGCGCTTGATCGGCATGAACTTGGGCGGGGCAGGGCTGGCGAGGTGAGGCGAGGCGCAGGTGTCGAGGGCGGTGGTGTGGTGAGAGCGGAGCACTGGCGGCGGGCGACACAGGCAGAGGCGGCGGGAGAGCGCGAAAGGGGCGCGCGGGTTTGCTCTTCCTTCTCCCGCCTCGATGCTGCAGTTGATCTGGCGAGTTGGACTGGCTGCAGATCTCACTCACCAACCAATCATACCAGCCGAGCGTGCCTGTGACGCCGACGCTGCACTTTGCCCCGGCACCCGCGACCGCACAAATCGCCGACGGATCGTTTCGACGCGTGGCTTCCCCGCTTGCCTTACGCTCGCGCCCGACCCAAACAGCTGTTCCGAGGCGAGGGTACGCGCAGAGGGGACGTGCACAGGAGGGCGGGCGAGGGAGCGCTTCGGCGAGCGAGCGGAAGCTCCGCCGCGTACGCACGCTCGGCAGCAGCTGGCACGATCAAGGAAGCTCCGTCGCTGTTCGGCCGCATCTGCGCGGGCCGGCGCAGCAACTTAAGGCGCTGAACCGCTGTCGGATCCGCCAGCTCGTCAAGTGGTGGCTGGCTCGACCAGCCTCCCTCCTCTCCCTCCTTCTCACTCCACACCCTCGAGCTCTCGCTCTCGCTCGTCCTCCTCTCTATCTCTCTCTCTCTCGGCACGCACCCGCGGCTATTCGTCTTCCGCTTCTGCTCGCTGGGCACCGGCCTGCTCGCCCTGCAACTCGCCCGCAAAACTCCGCGCGAGACCGCCGCCTCCCCTTTCGTCGGCGCTCGCCCCTTCGCCTCCACATCTCGTGGCTCGTCTCCGAGGTTTGCCTCGCACGGCATCTCGCTCAGCGAACCGCCGCATCCGATCAAGGTCGGTCCACAGTCCTCCCCTTCGCCGCCGACCGACGAATGCGCTCGAGCCTCGCCTTGCTGACAATTGTCCTCGCTCGTCGAAAACAGCTCGCGCCGACCGCCGCCTCTGCAACCCCTCGACGACCCGATCACGTCCAGCCGCACCCCTCCACCGCGTCAGCCATGCCGCAACGACCGCAACCCGGCACGAGGCCCGGGTCGTCGAATGCGCCGGCGCCGCCCTCGCTCGCCGAGTCGCCCCTCTCGCCCTCGCAGCAGCAGTGCCTCACGCCGCCGAGCGTGCGCCGTCGCGAGGCCCGCATCGCGCGCTGCATGGTCGCCGCCGGTGCGCGCGCCGACGCTCGCCGCGACGCAGAGGGAGCGGGAGGAGGAGCGGGAGCTGGACAAGGCGCCGGCTCTCAGCACGAGCCTCGGGTCGGCTATGCTGCGGCCGAGGTCGACGCTCGCAGGGTCGGGCGGCGGCAGGCAGCGTGGCAGGGCTACGAGGCCGACGCGGCGGCGTACGCCGGCCCGCAGGTCGGCGAGGGTCCGAGCGCGCTCGTGCGCCCGGACGGCACGCTCGACTGGGCCCAGCTCGACGCCGTCGCAAGGGCCGACTCGGTCAACTACGCTGCCGAGCTCGTCGACGACGGCATGCTTGCCCTCGGGCAGGCCGCCAACCCGCACGTCCAGGACGCGCTCGCCTCGCTCGACGCGCCGGCCGTCCTCCCGCCTCGCGAGCCAGCCCTCACAATCCCCTCGCTCCCCTCCGCCCTCACGACGTCGACGTACCTCTCGATCGACGCGCTGCCGCTCGTCCTCGGCGCGCTCTACGTCGCAGCTCGCGCTCTCGGCGTCGGCAACCGCCGCCCGGCTGCAAGCTCGTCGAGCGCGCGCGACAAGACGAGGCGGTGGGAGCACGAGCACACTCGGCGCGAGTAGTGCTGCGCGCGCCGCCTTCGCACATTTGAGCCCTCGAGCGCTGCGTTCCTCCCGCTCGAGTCAATCCTCTCGCTCTCGCTGTTCCCCTTTCACCCTTTCGCTGTAGCCATCTTTCCTCTGTAGCTGTTCACGAAATGACATGACGCCCGGCGTTTCCACCTCTGCGCGCGCCGATTGGAGAGAAGCTGCTCGAGAACGACAGCGAGAGTCGGGGTCCGAGCGGCTTCGACCGCTCGCTCCTCTTCGCGCCGGGCGCGCTCTCACAGCGTCCGAGCGCCTCTCTCTCGCTGCACGGCTCGTCGACAGAAACGAAGGAGCACAGACTCGCAGGGTGAAGGAGGATGAACAACATGGAGTGCAAGTGCGTCTACGAGAGAAAGCTACTGCTCGTCGTCCTCGACCTTGGGCGCCTTCCTCGGCGTGCGCGCCTTCTTCGACTTGGGCGCGGCGTCCTCCTCGCTGCCCTCCTCGACCTTGGCCTTGCGCTTGACCGGCGCACGCTTCTTCTTCGGCGTCGCCTCGGCGTCGGCATCGGCCTCGAGGTCGTCGGCGCCCGCCTCGACCTTGACGGGCGTCGCCGCCGTCTTCTTCCTCGGCGCGCGCTTTTTGGGCGT
>Ga0308164_10002177_pt1 | contig 20212 bp, 19 predicted proteins | sample PhyTR2_FD_201031 | JGI IMG/M metagenome (GOLD analysis project Ga0308164, IMG submission 201031) | Phyllosphere microbial communities from UC Gill Tract Community Farm, Albany, California, United States - DLSLT.R2 | ecosystem: Host-associated > Plants > Phyllosphere > Unclassified | place: USA... | reverse complement strand
GGCGCGCTGCCCGATCTGCGCGTCAGGCGGATCGAGCACGCGCGCGACGTCGGCGATGCGCTGCGCAGGATGCTCGCGGGCAGCACGCTTCACGCAGTCCGCGTCGATGCGACGACGTGGCGGATCGAACCGCTCGCGCCCACGCGGCGATCGCGCAAGCGCATCCCGCGCCCGCCGCCCGAGCTCGCCGCGGGGGACATCATCGTAACCGCCAGCAAGCGCGACGAACGGCTTTCCGATCTGCCCGCGTCGATCAGCATCGTCGGCGGGCAGGGGCTGGGGCGGCTGGCGGGACGGCGCGGGCTGGTCGATGTGATGGCGACGACCGATGGCGCGTTTTCGACCAATCTCGGTCCAGGCCGCGACCGGATCTTCCTGCGCGGGGTCGCCGACAGCGCGTTCAACGGGACGAGCCAGTCGCTCGTCAGCCTGTATCTCGACGATGCGCGGATCGGCTATGCCGCGCCCGATCCCGATCTGCGCCTCGTCGATGTCGAGCGCGTCGAAGTGCTGCGCGGACCGCAGGGCACGCTCTACGGCACGGGCGCGCTCGGCGGGGTGGTCCGGATCGCGACAGTCGCGCCCGATCTCGACCGCTTTGCCGGCAGCGTCGCGGTCGAGGGAACGGGCATCACCAACGGGGCGCTTGGCGGCGCGGTCGACGGGGTCGTGAACCTTCCGATAAGGCCGGGTACGCTCGCGCTGCGCGTCTCGGGCTGGAGCGAGACGATGCCCGGCTGGATCGACGATAGCGGGCGCGACCGCCGCGACGTCAACCGGACACGGCGGAACGGCGCGCGGGCCGCGTTACGCTGGGCGCTGGGCGACTGGCATGCGACGCTCGCCGGCGTCGCGCAGCGGATCGATGCGCGCGACAGCCAATATGCGACCCGCGGCCTGTCGCGCGCGACGCGGATCGCGGAGCCGCAGGACAATGACTTCACCGCGGCGACGCTGACGATCCAGGGGCCGATCGGCGCGCTCGACGCGCGCGCGACGACCGCGTTCGTCGACCAGGAATTCGGCAGCACCTATGATGCCAGCATCCTCGCGCCATCGCTCGGCGTGTCCGCGCCGCTTGCCTATCTCGAGGATCGCTCGGCCCAGCTCGTGTCGCAGGAGCTGCACGTCAGCGATCCGACCGCGCGGCATCCCTGGATCGTCGGGGCAACGATCCTCCATTCGACGAGCCGGCTCGTTGGCCGCTTCGTTACGGTCGGGGACGCCGCGCGCGACGCCGTCACCGCGCGGCGCGACGAGGAGAATGTCACCGACGCCGCGCTGTTCGCCGAAGGTACGCAGCGACTGACCGAACGGCTCGACTTCAAACTCGGGCTGCGCGCCTTCTCGACGACGAGCCATCTCGAGCAACAGGGCCCCGAGCGCGAGCGCACGCACCGGCTGGGGGTGACGCCGAGCGGCACGCTCAGCTGGCACCGCGACGATCTCGGCCTCGTCTGGCTGCGCTATGCGAGCGCAGTCCGCCCGGCCGGGATCAGCCGCGCCGCACCCGCCGCGGACCGGCGCATCCCTGGTGACGAACTTCAGAGCCTCGAGCTGGGGTGGCGGATCCGCGTGGGCGGCGACCGGCTGAGCCTGCACGGCGCGCTGTACGGCTCGACCTGGGAGCATCTGCGCAGCGACACGGTGGGCGCGGACGGCCTGCTCGGGACGATCGACGCGGGCAATGCGACCAATGTCGGGCTCGAGGTCGGCGGGCGATGGGAGCTGGCGCTGGTCGCGATCGATTTCGGGGCGACGGTGCAGCGCGCCCGACTGACCGCGCCGTCCGGCCGCACGACGATCGAGGATGACGATCGGCGCCTGCCTGTCGTCCCCGACCTGTCCGCGCGACTGGCTGCTGCGCGGCGCTTCGAGGTGCACGGGCTGCCGGCGCAGATCTATGCGCAGGCGCGTTATGTCGGCAGCAGCCGGCTGAGCTTCGACCCCGTCCTCGACCGGCCGGCCGGCAACTATGCGACGCTCGATACCGGCGCATCGCTCGACGCGGGTGCGCGGCACTGGTCGATCGACGTCGCCAACCTGCTCGACAGTCGCGGTAACAGTTTTGGCTTCGGCAATCCCTTCACGCTCGAGACGACCACGCAGACGGTGCCGGTCCGGCCCCGAACGATCACGCTACGGCTTGCGATCGGTTTGTAGGCGCCCGGGTCATCTGGGCCTGACGAGCGAGACCGCGCTGCCCGTCTCGGCGAAGCGCAGTGTGAAGCCGTGCAGATCGGCGATCGCCTTGACAGGCTCAGCCCCAGCCCCGCACCTTCGAGGCCGTGCCGGCCGCGATAGAAGCGCTGCGTGACCAGCGGTCGCTCGGCGGCGGGGACGCCCGCGCCTTGGTCGGTGACGGTGATGACGACCGCGCCGTGCTCCTGTTGCAGCAGCAGCGTGACATTGCCACCGGCGGGGCCGAACTTCATCGCATTGTCGATCAGGTTCGACATCGCCTCGATCAACAGGCTCGCATCGCCGTCGATCGGCGCGACCGGGTTGATGTCACAGCTGAGCACGATCCCGCCATCCTCCGCGGTCGGCCGGTGGAGCTCCCACGCCTCCTCGGCCAGCCGGGCGAGATCGACCGGCGCGAAGCGGCTGCGGCGGGCATGATCCTCGAGTTCGCGGACACGCAGCAGTGCGGTGACGATGCCGAGCAGCTGATCGATCTCGTCGAGCGCGGCGTCGGCGCTGGCCTGGAACGCGGCGACGTCGCTGGCTTCGCGCAGCCCGCGTTCGAGCCGTGCGCGTAGGCGCGTGAGCGGGGTGCGGAGCTGATGCGCGATGTCGTCGCCGACGCCGCGCACTTCGATCACCAGCGACTGGATGCGGTCGAGCATCAGGTCGATGTGCGCGCAGAGCAGCCGGAAGCTGTCGGGGCGCTCGCCGACGGGCAGCCGCTGGTCGAGATCGCCCGCGACGGTCCGCTTGGTCAGGCCGCGCACCGCATCGACCTGGGTCGCCGCACGGCGACCCGCGACCAGCCCGAAGCCGATCGCGAGCACCAGCCCCGGGATCAGCCCGAAGGCGAGCGACCGCTCGATGATCCGCAGCGCGCTCTCGGCATTGTTGAGATCGACCCCGGTCAGCAGCAGGGTGCCGTCGGGCAGGACGTCGTGCGCCAGCATCTCGCGCAGTTCGACGCCGCGAACGTCCGACGAAATCGTCAATAGCGAATGGCAATCCCCGGCAAAGCCACGCTCGGCATCACGGCGAGGATGCCGTTGGCAAGAAGCCAGAACAGCTCGGCGAGCGTAATCGACTGGACGACGGACAGCGTTACGATCGCGCTGCCGCACCGCCACGTCGCGCGGGTGCGCGAGTCCGACCGCCGGATCGACCGGTCAGGCAGGCACCTACACTGCCGTTCCGACCAGCATCCCGATGCCGGCCGTCAGCGCCATTGCCAGCGCGCCCCAAAAGGTGACGCGGATGGTCGCTGTAAAAACCGGCGCGCCGCCGGCGCGCGCGCCGACTGCGCCGAGCAGCGCGAGGAACAGCAGCGACGCGACGGCTTCAAAAACGACCAGCCGTGCCGCGGGCGCGAAAAACACGATAGCCAGAGGCAGCGCCGCCCCGGCCGTGAATGTGGCGGCCGAGGTTAGAGCCGCCTGTATCGGCCGCGCCGTCGTCATTTCGGAAATGCCTAGTTCGTCATGCGCGTGCGCGCCCAACGCATCCTTTGCCATCAGCTGGCGAGCAACCACGTCCGCCGTCGTCGCATCGACGCCGCGTGCCATGTAGATCCCAGCCAGTTCGTCAATTTCGGCGTTGAAATCACCGGCCAGTTCGGCCTTCTCGCGCGCGAGATCGGCCTGTTCGGTGTCCGACTGCGAACTGACCGAGACATACTCTCCTGCCGCCATCGACATCGCACCCGCAACCAGTCCGGCTGCACCTGCGAGGAGGATGTCCGATGGTCGCGCGGCCGCCGCAGCGACGCCGATGATGAGGCTGGACGTCGATACGATCCCATCGTTCGCCCCCAGCACCGCCGCCCGAAGCCACCCAATACGCGAAACGAGGTGGCGTTCGTCGTGCAATCGCAGGCGGCTCATCGCGCCGGCCCCACCCGCACCGGAAGGTCCCATACTCGCATAGTTTTATGGTTCTGTGTTGCTACGCCGATAGCTCGGTTCATGATCAATCTCCTTCCAGGAGACGGCACTGCGAGATGTTCCTGACAGTCGCCTGACGAATCTAGTGGGTTTGGTAATCGCAAATAACATACGGGTTTACCGCAAGGGGACGAAGGTTACTCGGAACACCGCGCCGCCATCGACCGCGTTCTCTACGCTGACGGTGCCGCCATGCGCATCGGCCAAACGCTGGACGATACCCAACCCCAGTCCCGCGCCTTCCGACGTCCGGCGATCCTTACGCCAGAACCGGTCGAAGATGTGCGGCAGATCGTCTTCGGCGATCCCGTTTCCGTGGTCTCGCACGGCAAGTTGCGGTCCTGGGCCCGCAGTAACCTCAATCGCGGTCTTCCCCGGCGCATGTAACAGAGCGTTGTCGATCAGATTGCGATAAATCCGGAAGATCGCTTCGGCGTGGCCAGTTGCCTCAGTGTCACCCCGGCTCTCAAACCGCAAGTCGCGGTTGGCGGCGAATGCCTTGGGCGCCATTGCTGCCACAACGTCGCGCCCGATTTCGGCAAGATTGACCGGCACATACCCCTCAGGCGCAAGCGCATCCGCTTGCGCGAGGTCCAGCATCTGCTCAACCAACCGGGTCATATGCCGCGTGTCACCCTGCAGATCATCGCGTAGCGTTCCGGGCGGCAGCCGGTCGAGCGAAAGCTGCATGATCGACAAAGGTGTCCGCAATTCGTGGGCTGCGTTCGCGGTGAACGTGCGCAGGGTCGCCATCGCCTCGTCCAGCCTTGCCAGCGCCCGGTTCACAGCCCGAACCAACGTATTCACTTCGCGGGGAGCCGGCGCTTCGGAAAGACGCAGCAGAATGTTGTCGGGATCGAGTGTATCGACCTCGCGCTCTGCTCGACGCAACGGCTCGAGGACACGCCGCACTGCAAAGATATTGAACAATAGCAACATCAGCGACAGCGGGATCAGCGGCAACATCACATGCTGCACGATCTCGTTGACGATCACCGGGACATAGGGGCGGATCCCGTCGCCCTCGAACTGCATCGCCAGCCAGCGCCGCTCGCTGCCGCGGTCAATCGCGCGAACACCCGATACGCGATAGCCGCCAGGGATCTGCTCCCGCCGCGTCCAGTCAACCAAACTTGTTGAGCCATCGCTGACTGCAACGCCAGCTGGTCCAAGCGCAGGTCCTCCCGGATCTACATAACGCGCAGACCATCGTTCGGCACCTGGTGGCCCTGCCAAGAGATCAGGGGACAAAGCGGTGCCCGCCTGTGCCTTGCTCGCCTCGAGGGTCAGTAATTCTTGTGCAAGCGATTCAGGCTGACGGCTGTAGGTCAGCACAACAATACCGATGTCAAGCAGCGCGAAAAGCAGGGTAAACACGGCAAGGCGCGTAGCGATCTGCCGGAACAGCGTTGGGCCGCGTGGTCCCAATTGACTGTTCCCCGCGCTATCCATCGGCGATAGCCGGCGCGAACAGGGCATAGCCAACGCCGTGAACGGTGCGGATCTTCACGTCGGCCTCCGCCAAAGTCATTCTCTTGCGCAGGCGTGAAACCGTGGCTTCAAGAGCGTTCGGTGTCACTTCGGCATCCATCGCGTAAAGCGTGTTCTCCAGCGATGGCTTGGCAACGACGTGCCCGACCCGACGTAGCAGGACTTCGAGCAGGTCGATCTCGCGCGGCGTCGCATCAACGGCCAATCCTGCGACATCAACGGATCGCGCCGCGGTATCCAGCACCACGTTGCCGGCGACGAGCAGCGTGCCGAGCGAGGCACCGGGTCGCCGCAGCAGTGCGCGGCACCGCGCGGCAAGTTCGGGGATCTGGAAGGGTTTGACCAGGTAGTCGTCCGCTCCGGCATCCAGACCAAGGACGCGGTCGTCGAGCCCCCCGCGGGCGGTCAGGACAAGGATCGGGGTCATGTCCTTGCGCCGTCGCACGGTCCGTACAAGATCAAGTCCGTCACCATCCGGCAGGCCAAGATCGAGCAGTAGCAAATCATAGTCCGCGACCCTCATCGCAGACTCCGCCTCATCGACTGTCTCGAACCAATCGATGGCAAAGCCCTGCAGACGCAATCCGTCTCGGATCAGCCCGGCAAGTCTGGCGTTATCCTCAATCAGCAGCAGGCGCATTGTCGATATCGGTCCCGGTTGGTGCGCGCTTGTATCCGGTAATCATCGCCAGCGGCAGGTTTTCCCGATGCCGAACGCTTTCGACGATCGCGCCGATGACGTGCAGCGCAACGGCACCGATCAGACTATTTGCCGCGACTTCGTGCAGGGTCTCCACCCAGCCGACCCCCCAGAAGCGGTCGAGCCCCATCATCCAGCCCGTCGTGCCTACGGTTGCGAGAAGCAACATCAACACCACGATCATCGCCGCACCAGCGGGATTATGGCCGACATACCGTGGCTCGCGGTGCGAGATCATTGCGCGACCGTAGCGCAACAACCCGTGCGGGCCGGGCACGAAGCTCGTAAACCGCGCGTGTCTCCGGCCGATAACGCCCCAGATCAGTCGAACGGCCAACGCCGTGATAACGGCGTATCCGACATAGATGTGCGGCGTCTCCTCATGCTTCAGGAAAGTCAGGTTAGCGATGACGCCACCGGCTACGATCCAGTGAAAGATGCGGACGATCGGATCCCAGACCTTGACCCTGCCGCCGTGGCGGCCAGGGTCTTCGATCGACATCGCGGGGACGACACGCGCCATCGTCAATCGACGTTGTTCTGAACGACTGCGCCGTTCACCGGGTTAAAATACACTTCGGCGCGCTTGCCGTCCTTGGTGTGGGCGTAGATCTCGTAGCAGCTGCCCGACACTTGGAAGACCTTGACGTCGCGATAGCCCATCTTGGTGACCTTCGTCTTCATCTGCGCCGGGGTAAGCCATTTGCCCTGCGGCGCCTTTGTGCAGACCGGCGCAGCCATTGCCATTGGCGCGGTGGACAGCGCAGCGAGTGCGGCAGCGAGCTTGAAGGGAGCGAAACGGGTCATCGGAAGACTCCTCGATAGGGCATTATTACCCCGGTGCCCCCACCTCGCAGGACCATCTGACGGAAACCTGACAGGCCCGGACGTGATTACCGACCAGCGGAATCTACTTAGTCGCTTGCCTGTCAGGTCGGCGTCAGTTCTTTGGTCGATTGGGACTGTGTCGCGCTTCCGGCGGCAAAGGAGTCCCGACCATGAAGAAATCCCTGATCCTCGCCGCCACAAGCGCAGCAGTCCTGATTGCCGTGGGCGTGTCTGCTGCTCCGCAAACCACGCCGAAGCCGCTTGCGGCTAGCACACGTGCCAACCTTGAAGCCGCCATGCACGGCGAAGCCTACGCGAACCTCAAGTACCTGCGCTATGCCGATCAGGCACAGGCCGCCGGCAAGCCCGAGCTCGCCGCGCTGTTCCGAGCATCCGCAAATATCGAGGCCAACGAGCATTTCGATCGCGAAGCGCAGGCATTGCAGCTCGGCAGCACGAACAACGTCAACCTCGCAGATGCCATGAAGGGCGAGCATTACGAAAACATCACGATGTACGTGAACTTCGCCAAAGAGGCCCAAGCAGCCGGCGACGCGAAGGTCGCCGCGATGTTCCGCCAGATCGCCGTCGACGAGGGCACGCATTACGATGCTTACAAGGCTGCGCTGGCCAAGCTACCCCGCCGCTAAGCCAGCAGCAGGCGTCGGTCGGTCCCACGCCCCCCGGGACTGGCCGGCGCATTCGGCTACATATTCGTTATACAATGCAAGGCTCTCAAGTACCTCTAAAGTATCATTAATAATAGTGGCAAGATCGTCCCGGACACAAGCATCACTAGGGATATGCGACGTGTCATTTTGCTATTCAGAGCGATTACCGTACCAAGCAGGGCGGATAAAATCAGTCCGATCGACAACAAGGTTATAAAGATCTGCATGGGTAGCCGAGAGGAAGCCGATTTTGCGGTCGGCGCATTCGCCTTCGGCCTGGCGCTCGCAATCATCGTCGCAGCGGGCCGCTCCGCCCTATGTTCTGTGCTTCGCTCTCGCGGCATCGACGAGTCTTTGTGCACGCTCGCCATCCATACGATCCACGAGGGCGGTGTCCCGCCATAGCCCTTCTCTTCCTGTAAGCGGAAAGTCTGCAACGCGCCGCTCAGTGAAAAAAGCAAGATCGCCGGTGTAAAGAATACGCCAATATAGTGGTGGATCCGGCGAACCTGTTTCATTGTCTGAGGTTTGATCATGATGGTCCCACCCTGTAGCTCGTGATGCGACGAGCGATTTCCGTCCACATGTTCCGTAGACCAAACTTCGGTATCGCCGCGCTAAAAGCGCAGTGCCACATCTACCCCGCCGCCGCCACGCGCCGACCAAGGCGTCAACTGCACGCGATCGTCATGGCGACTGGTCAACAGCAGACCACTGATGCTGCCGATCGCCGCGCCCGCCACGACATCGTGAACGTAATGCTTATCCGCCTGCACCCGCGCCAGTCCGACGAAGCTCGCGACCGCCAGCGCCGGAAGCCCGGCCTTCCACCCATAGCGCTTCTCCAATGTGGCCGCTGCGGCGAATGACACCGAGGTATGGCCAGATGGAAAGCTCTTGTTGTCGCTACCATCGGGCCGGCGCTCGTGGATCAGTTCCTTGAGCACGAATGTCGTGCCTCCCGCCGCCAGCAGGCTCTCCGTCGCCTGCAGATCTCCGCGCCAGTCACCTTGCACCGCAGGAACGCCAAGTGCTGCTCCAACGAGCAGATCGCGCCCTACACTGCTCGCCTTGGCCCAGCTACCGTGGCCGGCAACGGCGGGGGATGGTACGGCAAGGGCAAGTCCCGCGATCAGCACAGCTGTTCGATAACTATTCATGCGCTTGCTTCCTTTTCCGCGGGTTCATTCCGACCGGCAACCAAGCGGTAAAGGCTGGGCAGCAGTAGCAGCGTCAGGATGGTCGAAGTGACGATCCCGCCGATCACGACAGTCGCGAGCGGGCGTTGCACCTCCGCTCCCGCCCCGCTTGCGATCGCCATCGGCACGAACCCGATCGCAGCGACGAGGGCGGTCGACAGCACCGGGCGCAGCCGATCGCGCGCGCCCTGCCGCACCGCTTCGTCAACCGGCCGCGCATCGCCCTCGCGTCCGTCTCGCAGCGAATTGATGTGATCGATCAGCACCAGGCCGTTGAGCATCGCGATGCCCGACAGCGCGATGAAGCCGATCGCGGCAGTAATCGAGAACGGCATGCCGCGCAGCCACAGCGCCAGAACGCCCCCGGTCACCGCGAACGGGATGCCGGTATAGACGATCGCCGCTTCCTTCACGCTGCCAAGGGCCGCATAGACGAGCAGGAAGATGAGCAGCAGCGCGGCCGGCACGACGATCGACAGCCGCTTCTGCGCGGCCTCCAACTGGTGGAACTGTCCGCCAAACTCGATCCGGTACCCCGGCGGGAGCTTGACCTGCGCGGTCACCGCGGCGCGCGCTTTCTGGACATAGCCCGCCAGATCGCTGGTCTTGAGGTTCACCATCAACGCCGCGCGTCGCTTCCCGCTATCGTGCAGGATTGGTTCGACCTTGCGCGTCTCGTGCAACCGCGCGACGCGGGACAGCGGGACCATTCCATAGTCACCGACGCGCAGCGGGAGCGCGAGGATCGCGGCCGGATCGGCGCGCAGACCCTCATTCATCCGCACGACGATCGCGTGGCGCGCTTCCTTGTGCGGGATGAAGCCCACCTCGGCACCCGCGATCGCATCGGTAATCGCCTTGTTGACCTCCGCGGTGCTCAAGCCCAGCCGTAGCATCGCGGCATGGTCGAGCTCGACAACGACGCTCTTGGGGCGGCCAGCGGTCTCGAACTCGACGCTCTCGGTGCCGTCCTGCTTCTCCAGGATCACCTTGGCCTGTTTGGCGGCGCGCTCGAGGATGTCGTAGTCCTCGCCGAAGATCTTGACCGATACGTCGGCGCGAACGCCTTCGAGCATCTCGTTGAAGCGCATCTCGATCGGCTGCGCGAACTCAAACGTCTGGCCACGGTATACCTGCTCCCCCACCTTGCGGATGCCCGCGACCAGCTCGTCCTTGGTCTTTGGCTTGCCGTCGCCGGCCGGCCAGCTCTTCTCGGGCGCGTAGAAGACGTAGAGGTCGTTCTCGTTCGGCGGCATCGGGTCGGTCGCGACCTCGCTGGTGCCGATCCGCGAAAAGGTGTGCGTGACCTGCGGGAAGTGACGCCGGATCTGGCGTTCGGTCTCCTGCTCGATCGCCAGGCTGCGTTCGAGCGACATCCCGACCGGCCGATAGACCATCGCGGTGATCGCACCCTCGTCGAGCTGCGGCGTGAACTGCGAGCCGAGCGTCTTGAAGACACCGAAGGTCGCCACGAGCAAAGCTAGCGCGCCGATCACCAGCAACCATGGATGCGCGACCGCGCGCTCCAGGACCGGCGCGTACCCCCGCTCAGCATAGCCGATCAGGCCCTTGTGCCGGCCGTCTTCCTTCTCGCTCGCGGGCGCGCGCAACAGCCAAGCGGAAAGCATCGGTACGATCGTGAAGGTCCATACCAGTCCGGCGAGGATCGCGAGCATTACCGCCTGCGCCATCGGTTGGAACAGCTTGCCCTCCACCCCGCCCAGGCTGAGGACGGGGACGTAGACCAGCGCGATGATCGCGATCCCGAACATCGTTGGGCGTGCGACCATGCGCGCGGCATGCGCGACCGTCTCGCGGCGCTCCTCCGGGGTCAGGTCCTCTTCCTTGTCGCGCCGCCGGTTGGCGAGCAGCCGCAAGCTGTTCTCGACCACCACGATCGAGCCGTCGACGATCAGCCCGAAATCGAGCGCGCCCAAACTCATCAGGTTGCCCGACACGCCCGCTGCATTCATCCCCGAGACGGTGACGAGGAAGGCAAGCGGAATGACCAGCGTCACGATCAACGCCGCGCGCCAGTTGCCCATCACCACCAGTAGCACGAGCGCGACGAGCAGCGCGCCTTCGCCCAGATTGCGCTCGACCGTGGAGATGGTCCGGTCGACCAGGTCGGCGCGGCTGTACTGTTGGTCGATCACCATGCCCTTGGGCAGCGCCGCCTGCACGTCGGGCAGCGTATCGCGCACGCGCAGCGCGACCTCGCGGCTGTTCTGCCCGACCAGCATCATTACAGTGCCCAATACAGTCTCGCGACCGCTCTGCGTCGCCGCCCCCTGTCGGGGTGCCGCACCGATGACGACGTTGGCCAGGTCGCGGACCTGAAGCGGCATCACGCCGCCCGCGAACTTAACCGGGATCGCGCCGATCTCGGTCGCGTTCGTCACGCGCCCGTTGGTCAGCACGGTGAAGCGTTCGGCTCCGCGCGCGATGATGCCGCCGCCCGCATTCTCGACATTCTTGCCTACCGCCTCGGCCAGTTCCGCTGCAGTCACGCCGTGCATCGTCAGCCGCGTCGGATCGGGCTCGACGACGAACTGCTCCTCCAGCCCACCATTGGTGTTGACGTCGGCGACCCCGGTAACTGCGCGCATCATCGGTCGGACAGTATATTCCTGCGCCTCGTACAGCTCCATCAGTTGGCGCTGCGCGGTCATCCCCGGGGGCGGGCGCTTCCATTCGAGCGTGTAATAATAAATCTCGCCCAGTCCGGTGGTGATCGGCGCGAGCTGCGGCGAGGCGCCGGGCGGCAGCTGGTCGCGCACCGCATTCAGCCGCTCGGTCACGAGCTGGCGCGCGCGCATCTGATCGGTGCCGTCCTCGTAGATCAGCGTGACTTGGCTCAAGCCGGTCTTGGTCAGTGCCCGCGTTTCAGTAAGCCCCGGCTGCCCCGCCATCGCGCGCTCGATGGGCAGCGTCGCGAGCCGCTCGATCTCCTCGGGCGCCAGCGAGGGCACCATCGTATTGACCTGCACCTGCACCCCGGTGATGTCGGGGATCGCATCGATCCTGAGCGTCGCGAACGCCCAGAGGCCGACCGCGGCGACGACGGCGGTGATCGCAGCCACCGTCAGCCGGCGACGCGTAACGAGGTCCAGGAACCAGCCCATCATCGTGTAAGCGGATCGCCGCCGTTGAGCGCGCGCAATTGGAGGAGCGCCTCGAGCGCTTCGCGCCGGGTGTCGAGCACCGCGTTGGTGGCGTCGACGTAGGATTGCTGCATCTGCATGTACGTCGTCAGCGGGATCGCGCCGAGCCGATAGTTACGATCGGCGTCTTCCGCTGCGCTGGCGAAGCTCTGCGGTGACGCGCCGTCCCATTTCGCCAGTGCTTGCCGCTTGGCCTCATATTGCGCGGCCTGATCGAAGACATTGCGCGCGATCCGGCGCTCGGCCTCGATCAGCGTCGCGTTCGCCTGGGCTTGCCGTCCCTGTTCGACCGCCACCTCGCCGGCCTGGCGGTTCCATAGCGGGATGGTTGACGACAGTCGCACGCCGTAATTGGTCTCGCGTATGTCGGAGCGTGCGCGATCATAATAGGGGCCGACGCCAAGTATAGGGATTCGAGCCTTCCGGGTGAGATCGACGCGCAGGCCCTGCTGCTCGAACTGAGTGCGCAGCGCCTTCAGTTCGAAATTGTTGGTGCCTGCACGCTCGGCCAGGGCCTGCCCCGAAGCAAGATCAGGTAGGCTCATGTCAGGCCGGATGATGCGGATGCGCGCGGTGAACGGCGCGCCGCGCAACTGGTTGAGCTCGTAGAGCGCGGAATTGGCCTCCGCGTCCGCCATCGCCGCAGCGCGTTCGGCGCTGATTGCGCCTCCCTGGAGCGACGCTGCCTCCAAACGCGGCGCCGGTCCTGCCGGGTCACGCGACACGATGACCCGCGCCAGCTCGCGCATTCGCTGTGCCACGGTACGCGCCACGGCCGCCTTCTCGTCGGCGGCAAACAGCGCGTAGCCAAGCGTTCGTGCGCGCGCCGCCAGTGTCGCGTCGAATTGCTGGAGCCCCATCTTTGCGAGATCCACCTGCCGCTCCGCGATCGCACGTCGCAGGGCGATACGCCCGCCGAACTCGATCGGCTGGACAATCGAGACGGCATAGGTTGTGCCTTCACCCAGCGTCGCCCCGCTCATCCGGTCGGACGCTTGCCGCTGGCCGAACTCGACCACCGCCTCCGGGTCAGCCCAGCGACCCGCTGCCGAGCGTTCGATACCGGCGGTCTCGATCTGGCGCTGGTAGAACTGGCGCTCGGGATTGTTGGCAATGACATCCTGCGCCAGCCGATCGAGCGATATGCCCGTCGATTGTGCCGATGCGACCATGGGGACGGTCATCATGAGTAGTGCAACAAGATGGGTTCGCATGAGAGTTTCCCGGGAGCAGCGACTACCGCTATGCATCCAATGGGTCTGCCGTCGACTAAATCCCCGTTCACACTCTGAACTGCTATTCAGTTGACGGCGCCAGTTGTGAGTGGCGAAGCAGGCGGGTGACGCATATCCTTCTCATCGAAGACGACGCGGGGACCGCGAACGAGATCGCGCTCGAACTGGCCGGGCACGGTTATGCCGTCACGCATCGAACCCTTGTTTCGGAAGGACTGGCGGTAGCGCGAGGAGACGATGTCGACCTGCTGATCCTCGATCGCCAGCTACCCGACGGTGAGGGCCTCGACGTCATCGAACGGCTGCGCACCGAGGGCCGCCGAACGCCGGCGCTGGTGTTGAGCGCGCTCGGCAGCCTGGACGACCGCGTCCACGGCCTGCGGGCGGGCGGTGACGATTATCTCGCCAAGCCATTTGCGCTCGTCGAACTCGTTGCCCGCGTCCAGGCGTTGCTGCGCCGACCCAACGAGACGCGCGACACAAGGATGATTATCGGCCCCCTCGACCTCGACCTGCTGGCCGGCACCGGCACCCGTGCCGGGCGCGCTCTTGACCTATTGCCGCGCGAGCTGAAGCTGCTCGACTATCTCGTGCGGCGACCGGGACGGATCGTCACCCGCTCGATGCTGCTCCAGGACGTATGGGGCTATACGTTCGAGCCCAACAGCAATGTCGTCGACGTCCATATGGGGCGCCTCCGCCGCAAGGTCGATGCAGACGGCGAGCCGCAGCTCATCCGCAACGTCCGGGGCAGAGGCTATGTCTTCGATCCGTCCGTCTGATCCGCGGACGCTCGCGATGTGGCGCTGGGGCGGCGCAATCGCTGGGCTGCTGGTCGTCCAATCGATCGTTCTTGCAGGCTTGTTCTGGCTGCTGGCAACCGGCAGCCACCAGCGTGACGCCGAGCGGGGGTTCGCGCAGGACTGTCGCGAACTCAATCACCTTGACCCGACGATCCGCCGCGCGGAACTGCGCGAGATGCTGGCGCATGACATTCACCGCGACCGCTTCCTCGCCCTCTTCGCACGCGACGGTACGCTGATCGATGGCAACGTCGCCGGCCTACCCGCAGGACCGCCAGGCTCTGCCTCGTTCGTTGCAACGGTCGAACCGACCGAACTCCCCGGCAAGGACAGTGACGTGGCACGCCTGCGCCTGTGCGGAATGCCCGATGGCACGCAGTTGCTGACAGGACTTGATCTTGACGATGCCGAGGAGGCGCTTCGCGTGGTCGAACGATCGCTGCTGTTCGGGCTGATCCCCGGGCTGTTGCTGGCGATCGGCGTTGGCCTTGTGGCGGGGCGCCGAGCGGCAACGCAAGTCGATGCGGTGCGCGGGCTGACGGAGCGGATCGTGGCGGGCGACCTCGAAGGGCGGTTGCCCGTCGGCGACCGGCCTGACAGCTTCGGGCTGCTGTGCGCCCATATCAACGCGATGCTCGACCGCATCCAGTCCCTCGTGATCGACGTCCGCGGCGTCGGCGACGACATCGCGCACCAGCTCCGCACGCCGCTGACCCGGCTACGCGCACGCCTCGAGCGCGGTCTGCGCGAGGCGGATGACATAAATTCGTTTCAGGCGACCGCCGACGCCGCCTTGGACGAGATCGATCAGCTGCTGGGCATCGTGGCCGCGCTCCTGCGCATTCGCGAACTGGAAGATCATGCTCGCCGCAGCCGCTTCGCGCCGGTGGACTTGGCTAAGCTTGCCGAAGATGCCTGCGAACTGCATCGTCCGACCGCCGAGGATCGCGGCATCGATCTTTCATGCGCCATCGAGCCGGTGGACCCGGTCGAAGGGGATGCGAGCCTGCTGATCGAAGCGATGTCCAACCTGATCGACAATGCGATGAAATTCGGGCCTCCCGGCGGACGCGTCACACTTTCGCTCGCGCGCGAAGGACCCTTTGCAGTTATGACCGTCGCAGACGACGGACCAGGCGTGCCGCTTGCCGAGCGCTCGCTCGTCACGCAGCGCTTCTATCGTGGTCGTCACGACTGCGAAGGCGCTGGATTGGGCCTCAGCTTAGTCAAGGCGATTGCCGATCTCCATGGGTTTACTTTGCGTTTTGCCGAGCAGGGCAGCGCTGTGTCGTTGGTCGGCCCCAACGGCCAAGACTGAACGCGAATTTAGACAACCTCGACGGCGGCCAGACGTATCTGCCGGGTAACTCCAACGTGGTGGACCAGCACCGCGCCGCCTTCGAGAGGACGTTGAATGCGCTACTTTCTCCTTGCCACTGTATCCCTGCTGTCGGCCGCACCTGCTTTTGCCCAGACCCAGCCGCAGACAGGCCCGTTCCCCCTCAACAGCGTGACCGACCGTGTTCACAATGGACCACAGGGCGGTGATCTGCGCGCCTCGACCCAGGCGCTCCAGCAGACCCTGACCGAGCTGCAACAACTGCAGCTTCAGACCAAGCAGGCGCATTGGAACGTCTCGGGCACCTTGTTCTACCCACTGCACGAGCTGTTGCAGGACCATTATGAAGGCGTTGCCAAATACGCCGATGAGGTTGCCGAGCGGCTGCAGGGCATCGGTGTGTCTTCGGATGGTCGCGCGAACACGATCGTGCGAACTAGCCGCATTCCGGAATATCCGGGCGGCTTCGTTGACGACGCACAGGTGATCCAGTGGTTCGCGCAATATTACCGCGTGACCAGCGACGAGATCGCGGCCGGGATCAAGGCAACCGAGGACAAGGATCCGACAACGTCGAACCTGCTGCAGGAAGTCCAGCACGCGATCGACAAGTACCAGTGGCAAATGCGCGCGATGATCCAGTCGACCCCGACCGACCCCAACACGGGTTCCGACCTCAACAATGGTCGCCCCGTCGCACCCGCGGGTCGGCCCAGTGCACCGGTCAACTGATGGCGTGCCCGGGCGCGGCCGGCTGTCTTCAATCATCGCGGTATTGCTGGCGCTCGGCGCCTGCGTTCCCTCAGGGCACTTGGTCCGGCAGCAGGCGACATCCCCGACCTTCGATCCAATCGCGTTCTTTGCGGGCGCTACCGAGGGTAACGGCGAACTGAAGATCATGACGAAGCGCCGCCAGCTGGTGATGGTAACCGGGCACGGGATCGTGACGCCGGATGGCGAAATCGTGCTGGACCAGGACGTCCGGCGCGGCAATGCGCCCCCAAGCCACCGGACCTGGCACCTGCGCCGCGTTGGCGAAGGACGCTATGCGGGTTCGCTCTCTGATGCGACCGGGCCGGTGACCGGGGAGGTAACGGGCAATCTGCTACACCTCGCCTTTCCGATGAAGGGTGGGCTGCGCGCGCAGCAATGGCTGTATCTCCAGCCCGGCGGACAGGTCTCGCGCAACCGCATGGTAGTCAGCAAGTTCGGCGTGCCTGTGGCAAGCCTCGATGAGACGATCAGGCGCATGCCCGCGTGACGGCGTCACCAGATGCAATAGCATGCGATACGGTGACCGATGGCGTGCTGGCAAACCATCTGGCCGCGACGCCAGCAATCCCGGTGGTCAGCCGGCCCTATCCCGCTCCGTCGAAGGCGATATTGCTACGCCTCCACTTGACCTATTTATGGCGGCATCGACGCCCGCTATCGTTGCGTGATCCGCAACTGTTCACCGAGCTTGTGCAGTACCGCAAGCTTGTTGATCGCGATCCGCGCATCCCGCTATGGATCGACAAGCTGACCGCCAAGCAGATGGTTGCTGAGACGCTCGGGCAGGACTGGGTCACGCCGACGCTTTGGTCAGGCAATAGCCTTCCGGAGCAGCCGCCATGTGCATCGCCGTTCGTCGTCAAGTCACGGCACGGGTGTCGTCAGATGCGCGTCGTTCGCAGCCGGGCAGACGATTGGGACGAGATTCGCCGTGCTGCGGCGTCCTGGACACGGCGTTCCTATGGCCGTTGGCTCGATGAATGGGGTTATCGCGACATACCGCGCGGATTGCTGATCGAGCCCTTCGTCGGCGAGGGTCCGGCGCTGCCGGTCGATTACAAGCTCTTTGTCTTTCATGGGCGTGTCGAGGCGATCCAGGTCCATCTTGATCGCGAGACCGACCATCATTGGACCGTTTACGACAGGCAATGGTGCAAAGTGTCAAAGACTGCGCCGCGGATCGACCGTGGGCCACCAGCAGCCTTGGCACGCATGATCGAGGGCGCAGAGACCTTAGGAAAGGACTTCGATTTCGTTCGCATCGACCTCTATGATGTCGGCGGGGTACCACGGTTTGGCGAGATGACCTTTTATCCCGGCTCGGGCCTCGATCCGGTCGATCCGCCCACATTGGATCGGGAATTTGGCCGGCTTTGGCGTACCTGCGAACCGTCTCAGCGGCTCGCCAGTGATCCTAGGCCACATCTTCGTCCCTAGACCGGATCTGACTCTCGATCGGCATTGAAGCCTTTCCTCGCGACATGAACAAATCGCGGCTTATCTCTGCCGCCGCTCCAACCGAACGAGCGGCTCCCCACCCAATTATCGCCGCTCAGCGGTTGCAGACATGGAACCCAGCACCGGTCGCGCCTGTGCGACAAACAGGCATTTTGCGACGCCTGAGTGAATCTGCTGGCGTTTAGCGTATCTGAGTCCGTCCTATCTCCCGCCTTTCGAATGCAGCTTCAGCGGTGTTGTTTGAATGGGTGCCGTATGGTCCTTTTTGGTTAGGGCTTCAGCCGGACTAGGCGAGCAAATTGACTAAAATTAGATACGCCATTTTCTAACGGAAAACAGACCACCCTGAAGCGGTGAGCTAGGGGCATACCTTAAAGGAACCCGATTTGCACCTATCTGGAAAACTTGGAAACGACGGGACATTAACGCACTCTTTTACCACATGGGACGCGAGATGACACAGGCTATCCAGGATTGCTGCCACGCTGGTATGCGGCTAATCAGCGACAACGATGCTGTGAGCTGAGGTAGGTGCCGTCATGACGTTACAGATCAATATAACTCCGAACGGGCGCATGAGTCTGCCCGCAGACGTTCGTAAACGGTTGGGTCTGACTGACGGAGGTGCGGTTTATCTCGACGAAACTGAAGACGGTGTCGTGCTGCGGACTGCAAATCAGGCTGTGGCAAGAGCGCAGGCGCTGGCCAAGCGATATACCGGTGAAAATCCCGATGCCTCGGTTGACGCTTTTCTCAACCGGCGTCGCGAGGACAGCGGCGAATGACCGTGGTGCTGGACGCGTCCGCGCTCATAGCCATGATCAAGGGTGAGAAAGGATCCGCCAAGGTTGCGGCTGTGATAGCCGGTGCGCGGGTGAGCAGCGTGAATTACGCAGAGGTGGTCACCCATTTCATTCACGCTGGAATGCCTGAGCGGGAAGTCGATGCCATGCTCGACCCCTTGCCACTGACCGTGGTGCCGGCGGACAAGGTTCTGGCGCAGATCGCCGGGCGGCTGCGCGCTACGACGGCCGAGGCGGGGCTTAGTCTTGGTGATCGCTTCTGTCTGGCACTGGCGCAGCGGGACGGGTTGCCGGCATGGACCAGCGACCAGAACTGGAAGAAGATCGCGGATGCGGTCGAGGTCAAGGTTGTGACGATCCGGTAGCATCGTACGACCAAGCATCTGCGCCTTACGCATCACCAGCTAACTGCATCGGCAGGTACGGGGTAGGGCAGGGGAGACGGGTCCGTTCCCCCAGCTGTCCTTCCATCACTAGAAAGCTCTCATGCTACGCCTGATCCACACGGCTGATTGGCAACTCGGCAAGCCCTATGGTCGTTTCGACAGTGATGTCCGTGCGGCGCTTAGCGAGGCGCGCTTTGACGCGATCGATGCGATCGGCAAGGCCGCGGCCGAGCATGACGCTGCGCATGTCCTGGTCGCCGGCGACGTCTTCGATACTGAAGGGCCCGAAGACCGCGTGATTGTGCAGGCGGTGTCCCGGATGCAGCGATACGCTTGCACATGGTGGCTGCTGCCCGGCAATCACGACTTTGCTCGCAACAGCGGCCTCTGGGACCGTGTTCGCGCCAAGGGCGCGACGAACATCCGCATCATCACCGAGCCCGTGCCATGCGAACTTAAACCTGGACACTGGCTCCTGCCAGCGCCGCTGACCCACCGGCACAATCTGGATGATCCAACGGCCTTGTTCGACACGATGGAGACGCCAGGTGCGATGCTCCGCATCGGCCTCGCCCATGGTTCGATCCGTGATTTCTCGTCGCGTGGCGAAGCGCAAAACCAGATTGTTCCCGATCGTGCCCAGCGCTCCAACCTGGACTATCTGGCGCTCGGTGACTGGCATGGAGCGCTGCGGGTCGACGCGCGCACCTGGTACTCGGGTACTCCAGAAACAGACCGCTTCCAGCGAGACGAACCTGGATATGCCCTGCTCGTGGCGCTTGAGCCAGGCATGGAGCCCGTCGTGTCGCCGATCCGGACGGGCAGGTTCCAATGGCTGATGCGGGAATGGACGATACCGGACGCGGATGGCTTTGCTGCTGAGTGCGACCGGATGCTTGGACCGATCGAACCGTCGGCAACGCTCCTGCAGCTGTCGCTGGCCGGGATCGTCAGCCTGTCTGACCGGATCGCGATCCTCGGCAGGCTCGACAATGACATGCGCCATCGTCTGCGCCATCTCGCGGTTACGGCGGATGATCTCGTCGGACGGCCGAGCGAGCAGGATCTGGCAGACCTTCAGGTCGAAGGGATGATCGGAACGGCTGCAGCAAAGCTGATGAGCATGATTGAGGTGGGGGGTGCCGACGGCGTCACCGCCAAGCGGGCGCTCGAGCGCCTGTTTGTAGAATATCAGCGCGGACAGGACGCAGCATGAGCCTCAAGATCCGGCGCA
>Ga0308164_10002171_pt1 | contig 20256 bp, 18 predicted proteins | sample PhyTR2_FD_201031 | JGI IMG/M metagenome (GOLD analysis project Ga0308164, IMG submission 201031) | Phyllosphere microbial communities from UC Gill Tract Community Farm, Albany, California, United States - DLSLT.R2 | ecosystem: Host-associated > Plants > Phyllosphere > Unclassified | place: USA... | reverse complement strand
CACGATCCAAGGAGTGATTGATGCGCGACAACATGTCCGATTCCAATGAAACCATTGATGCAGAGCAACCCGTCAGCCCACCGCGCCATAACTGGCGGGAGCTGCTGAGCAAATACCGACAGCCCATAGGGCTGGCGGTGATGCTGCTGTTGTTCAGCCTGGCCCTTATAGCCTGCCGCCACATGCTGGTCGAAATGGACTGGTATGCGCTGCACGATTCGCTGTTCGCAGTCCCCCTGCCCGCCCTGGGCGGTGCGCTGCTCGCGGCAATCGTCGGCTATATCATCCTGATGGGCTATGAACTGTCCGCCAGTCGGTACGCCAATGTCGACCTGCCAATCAAGACGCTGCTTCTCGGCGGCTTCACCTCATTTGCCATCGGCAATGCGGTCGGCCTGTCGATGCTGTCCGGTGGCTCGGTGCGCTACAGGCTTTATTCACGCCATGGCGTAGGCGCAATCGAAATCGCCCGCATGACCGTGTTCGCCAGCCTGTCACTGGGTTGTGCGTTGCCTCCACTGGCTGCACTGGCCACGTTGAGCAACCTGTCAGGCGCGTCACTGGCACTCAAACTTCCCGTGGACGTGCTGGCTGTAGTCGCTACAGCGGTGTTGATCGGCAGTCTGTTGCTGGCGGTGTTCGTCTACCGTCGCCGCCTGCCGGAACAGGACATCCCGCACAATATTCTGGTTCGTCTCGGTCGTCGCACCTTGCGCCTGCCGGATTTGAAGCTGACGCTGATTCAGCTGGTGATCACCGCGCTGGACGTCGCCGCCGCAGCGATGGTGCTGTACCTGCTGCTGCCGCATGCGCCGCCGCTGGGTGCATTCATCCTTATCTATCTGCTGGCGCTCGCGGCCGGCGTGCTCAGCCATGTGCCTGGCGGCGTCGGCGTGTTCGAGGCGATTCTGCTTGCGGCCTTTGCCAACGAGCTGGGTGCCGCCCCGCTCGCCGCTGCGCTGCTGCTATATCGCCTGATCTACGTGATCCTGCCGCTGCTGCTGGCCTGCCTTACCCTGCTGTTTACCGAGGCCCAGCGCCTGCTGCCGACCCGGCAGGCCATGCGCGTCGCTTCAGGGCTGGCGGCACCGATTCTGGCACTACTGGTTTTCTTGTCGGGGGTGGTGCTGCTCTTCTCTGGTGCCACCCCTGAAATCGACACCCGTCTGGAAAACGTCGGCTTCATGATCCCGCATCGGCTGATCGATGCGTCGCACTTCGGGGCCAGTCTGGTGGGTGTGCTGTGCCTGCTGCTCGCCCAAGGCCTGCGTCGTCGACTGTCGGCCGCATGGATGCTGACCTCTATTTTGCTGCTGGTCGGTGCAGTGCTGTCGATACTCAAGGGCTTCGACTGGGAAGAAGCCAGCATGCTGCTGCTGACCGCCTGCCTGCTGCTGACCTTCCGCCGTTCCTTCTACCGTCCAAGCCGCCTGCTGGAATTGCCGTTCTCGCCGGTCTACCTGATTGCCAGCATCTGTGTGGTCGGTGCCTCGATCTGGCTGCTGCTGTTCGCCTATCAGGACGTGCCCTACAGTCATCAGTTGTGGTGGCAGTTCACCCTTGATGCAGACGCCCCGCGCGGCCTGCGTTCGGCGCTGGGCAGCGCAGTACTGCTGGTGGTGGTTTCGCTGACCTGGTTGCTGCGTACTGCCAGACCGGTCATCAAACTGCCCGACGCGGCAGACCTGGACAAGGCAGCCGAGATCCTCAAAGCATCCAAACAGCCGGATGGCGGCCTGGTGCTGACCGGCGACAAGGCGATCCTGTTCCATCCGGCCGGCAATGCGTTCCTGATGTACTCGCATCGCGGCCGCAGCCTGGTAGCGCTTTACGACCCGATCGGCCCCACACAGCAGCGTGCCGAGCTGATCTGGCAATTCCGCGACCTGTGCGACGTGCACCATGCGCGTCCGGTGTTCTACCAGGTACGAGCAGAAAACCTGCCGTTCTACATGGACATCGGTCTCACGGCCATCAAGCTGGGTGAAGAAGCGCGCGTCGACCTGCGTCGCTTCGACATCGACGCCAAGGGCAAGGAGATGAAAGACCTGCGTTACACCTGGAACCGGGGTGGCCGCGACGGTCTTTCGCTGGAAATCTACGAACCGGGCCAGGCGCCGATCGACGAGCTGAAAGTGATTTCCGACGCCTGGCTGACGGGCAAGAATGTCCGTGAAAAAGGCTTCTCGCTGGGCCGCTTCAGTACTGAGTACCTGAAGTACTTCCGCATTGCCATCGTGCACTTCCAGGGCAAGCCGGTCGCGTTCTCCAACCTGTTGGAAACCACCAGCCCGGAACTGGCCAGCCTGGACCTGATGCGCTCTCACCCGGATGCACCCAAGCTGACCATGGAGTTCATGATGGTCGGCCTGATTCTGCATTACAAAGCCCAAGGCTACGCGCGCTTCAGCCTGGGCATGGTGCCTTTGTCGGGCCTGCAGCCACGACGCGGCGCCCCCATCACCCAGCGTCTGGGTTCGATGATCTTCCGCCGTGGCGAACAGCTGTACAACTTCCAGGGGCTGCGTCGCTTCAAGGACAAGTTTCAGCCCGATTGGGAACCTCGTTATATGGCCGTGCCTGCCGGACTCGATCCGCTTGTGGCACTGGCTGACACCGCCGCCCTGATTGCGGGCGGCCTGACTGGATTGGTGAAACGCTGATGATTCGACGCTCCTGGCGCCTTTTGCTCGCAGCTCTGGTAATTGTTCTTTTAATCGTGGCGCTGGGAGTCTGGGTCTGGACCCGCCCCGCCCCGCCCGCATCACTGGAACACTCGAACCTTGACGGTGGCGCGCCGCTGACCAGCGTAACGCCGGCCACCAGCATCAAGACCCGTATCGCACTGGCCGTTACCGCTGAAGACATGCTGACCGACAAACAATTGCTGGCGATCAGCAAGGATGCGTCGGCACGCATCATTCAGGTGGTGTTGCCCAAGGACGACTGCGTCCTGCAACAGAAGACCTTTCAGGACGCTCTGACGAAGCTCGACGGCCCTGCAAAGGTCGTCGGGGGCATAGGCCCTGGCGCGACACTGGCCTGGCGCTGGCTGGCCGGACAGACCGATGACAAGGCGCAGGCCATTTCAGTAGATTTCGCGCTCGAACATGCCTCGAACCCACCGCCCGTTCTGGAAGAAGACGAGAAGCCGCCACAGATCTGCGACGTACCGCTGCCACAAAAGGCTGAGCACGGGCACTGGCTGGCCGCCTGGAACGACGCGCCGGATGATCCGAGCGCAGCCTTCGTGCGCGACCAGACCAACGCCGACACCAGCATCAGCGACTACGACATTCCGCTGCCTCAGGTGCTCAACACCGAACTTCGTCATCTGCTGCTCGGCGAAAATGACAGTGGCGGACTGGGTATACCGACGGTCGAAGTCCCGGCCAGCCAGCCTTCCGATACCGTGACGCTGTTCATGTCCGGTGACGGCGGATGGCGCGACCTGGACAAAGTCGTGGCCGGTGATATGGCCAAGATGGGCTACCCGGTGGTGGGCATCGACGTACTGCGCTACTACTGGGAACACAAGACGCCGGAACAGACCGCCGTCGACCTCACCGACCTGATGAACCACTACCGTCAGAAATGGGGCACCAAGCGCTTCATCCTGGCGGGCTACTCGTTCGGTGCGGACGTCATGCCGGCGATCTACAATCGCCTGGCCGCAGACGATCAGAACCGGGTGGACGCGATCATTCTGCTGGCCTTCGCGCGCACCGGCAGCTTCGAGATTCACGTTGACGGCTGGCTTGGCAACGCAGGCAAGGAAGCCACCACTGGACAGGAAATGGCCAAGCTGCCAGCCGCCAAGGTGTTCTGCGTTTACGGCGTCGAAGAGAAGAAAGACAGTGGTTGCACTGACACCACCGCCGTCGGCGAAGCGGTTCAGTTGCCAGGCGGTCATCACTTCGATGAGGACTATCCGGCGCTGGCCAAACGCCTGATCGACGCGATCAACAAGCGTCAGGGCAAGACTGCCGCTCAGTAACGCTGCAGTTTGCTACCAAAAAAAATCCCGGCACCGTGAGGTTGCCGGGATTTTTTTATCTGCGCTGCCGGACAACCCGGTCAACGTTTACATCTCCACTTGGGTACCCAGCTCGATCACCCGATTGAACGGCAGCTTGAAGAAGCGCAGGTTGCCGTTGGCATTCTTGAGCATGAAGGCGAACAACGCTTCACGCCAGCGCGCCATGCCATCCATCTTGGACGGGATCACCGTCTCGCGGCTGAGAAAGTACGTGGTGCGCATCGGACTGAAGTCCAGCTCCGGCAAGTGACACAGGGCCAGCGCAGCCGGTACATCGGGCTCATCGATAAAGCCGAAGTGCAGGATCACCCGATAGAAGCCTTCGCCATAGGATTCGACTTCGAAGCGCTGAGCGGACGGCACACGCGGCGAGTCTTCATACACCACCGTCAACAGCACCACTTGCTCGTGCAACACCTGGTTGTGCAGCATGTTGTGTAGCAACGCATGGGGCACGGCGTCCGAACGTGCAGTCAGGAACACCGCCGTGCCCTGTACCCGATGCGGCGGCTGGACGCGAATACTGCCGATGAAGATCGGCAATGGCAGGCCGCCCTCGTCGATTCGCTCCGCGAGCAATTGCTTGCCGCGCTTCCAGGTGGTCATGAGGATAAACAGCACCGCGCCCGCCAGTACCGGGAAGGCCCCGCCCTGGAAGATCTTCGGCACGTTGGCCGCAAAGAACAGACCATCCACCAGCAGCAGGCAGATCAGCAGCGGAACGGCCAGCAATGGCGGCCATTTCCAAAGCATCAGCATGACCGTCGACACCAGAATGGTGGTGCAGAGCATGGTCCCGGTCACCGCGACGCCGTAGGCAGACGCCAGCGCGCCAGACGATTCGAAGCCGATTACCAGCAGAATCACGCCCGCCATCAGCGCCCAGTTGACGGCACCGATGTAGATCTGACCTTGCGCGTCGCTGGAGGTGTGCTGGATGTGCATGCGCGGAATGTAGCCCAGTTGGATCGCCTGCAGTGTCATCGAGAAGGCGCCGGAGATCACCGCTTGCGAGGCAATGATGGTGGCCATCGTCGACAGACCGATCAGTGGCAGCAGCGCCCAGCCCGGCGCCAGCAGGTAGAAAGGGTTACGAACCGTTTCAGGATTGCCCAGCACCAGCGCACCCTGGCCGAAATAGTTGAGCAGCAGCGCAGGCAGCACGAGGATGAACCAGGCGCGTGAAATCGGCTTGCGGCCGAAGTGGCCCATGTCGGCATACAGCGCTTCGGCCCCCGTCAGGGCAAGCACCACAGCACCCAGAATGGCCACACCAATGCCCGGATGGATGATGAAGAAATTCACACCCCATGCCGGATTGACCGCTTTCAGCACTTCCGGCGACTGCATGATGCCGTAGACACCCAGCGCGCCGAGCACCAGAAACCAGGTCACCATCACCGGGCCGAACAGCACGCCGATGCGCGCGGTGCCATGACGCTGAATCAGAAACAGCCCTACCAGCACAACCAGCGCCATGGGCACGATCCAGTGATCGAGGCCATCGAACGCCAGTTCCAGCCCTTCCATCGCCGACAACACCGAAACTGCCGGGGTGATCATGCTGTCACCGTAGAACAATGCGGCGCCGAACAGTCCGAACACCACCATCATCATTTGCAGCCGGGGATGCTTGGCCGACGCGCGCCGCGCCAGGGCCATCAGCGCCATGATGCCGCCCTCGCCCTGGTTATCGGCACGCAGGACGAACGCCATGTATTTGAAGGAAACCACCCAGATCAGCGACCAGAAGATCAGCGACAGCACGCCGAGAATCGCGTCATGGGTCACGTCCACACCATACCCCCCCTGAAACACCTCCTTGAGGGTGTACAGCGGACTGGTGCCGATGTCGCCGTAAACCACCCCTACCGCGGCGATCAGCAACCCGATGGGCTTGGCAGCGCCTCCGGCCTCCGCATGACTGTTTGCTTGACTCATCCACTACTCCCGGAAACCAGACATGAGGTTCAACACTGAGAACATCACAAGGCGTAACAATTCAGATTCAGCCAGACATTGACATGCCTCGGCGCGATGGCGCGAAGCATAACGCAGCACTCGTCGTAATTCTTGGTGAAACGCAGATCATCGCAACGATCCGGCCTGCCTCCCTGCCTTGATCACTCTCTGTTGAAGGCGTTTTTCGAGGCAACGTTTCTCATGGAACGACAAAAATATCGGCCGGTCATTAATTAAGCCTGCCGCATCAGGGGTCTTCAAGAACCGCATCGACGCCCGGGCACCCTGATTACCTCTGACCGAGATGTCCTGATGACTACACAAAACCTGACTGTCCAGCCCTTGCCCTTCCAGCCCTCATTTGAAGTCGTCCCGGACGATGAAGCGCAGACCAGCAAAGAGCTGGTCGAAGCCATGCACTCCATCCTAGAGACCACGTATCAAGACACAGGGCACGCCATTCGCAGTGTGCACGCCAAGGCCCATGGCTTGCTCCACGGTCAGATTCAGGTCTACGGCGACCTGCCCGAGCCGTTGGCCCAGGGGGCCTTTGCCAGGCCCGGCAACTTCCCGGTGGTCATGCGCTTTTCGACCAACCCGGGCGACATCCTCGACGACAAAGTGTCCACGCCCAGAGGCCTGGCCATCAAACTGGTCGGCGTCGAAGGCCCGCGCTTGCCTGGCAGCGCAGAGGCAACCACTCAGGATTTCGTCATGCAAAACGCCAAGGCCTTTACCGCCAAGGACCCCAAGGCCTTCCTGAAGACCTTGAAGCTGCTGGCCAAGACGACCGACAAGGCGCCGAGCATGAAACGCGCGCTGTCTGCCGTCCTGCGCGGCATCGAGTCGGTGATCGAGTCTGCCGGTGGCGAAAGTGGCACACTGAGAAGTCTCGGCGGGCACCCGATGACCCATATCCTCGGCGAGACGTTCTACACCGTCGTACCGTTTCTATACGGCCCCTACTACGCCAAACTCAGCGTCGTGCCCGTCTCTGCCGAGCTGACTGCGCTGACCGACAAGGCTGTGGACCTGAAAGACAACCCGGACGGTCTGCGCGAAGCGGTCAAAGCGTTCTTTCTTGAGCACGATGCCAGTTGGGAAGTCCGCGTCCAGTTGGCCACGGACCTGGAGAAAATGCCGATCGAGGACGCCTCGGCGATCTGGCCGGAAGACCTCAGCCCTTACGTAGCCGTCGCTCGAATCGATGTGCCCCGCCAGTCTTCGTGGTCCGAGCAAAACATCCAGGAAATCGACGAAGCCATGGCATTCAGCCCATGGCATGGCCTTGAGGCGCATCGTCCGTTGGGCGGCGTCATGCGCGTACGCAAACCTGCCTATGAACACTCGGCGGGCTTTCGCAGTCAGCACAACGGTTGTCCGATGCATGAGCCGCGCCGCTGAGAGCATGTGAAAGTCAGTTCAGGCCTGCACAGGTGGGCCTGGACTTCATTCAAAATGTCACCGTCACCCGTTGCAACATCGGCCATCCTCCTCGATACACTGCGTGTAACCGACTTATTGTCGGTGGTGATGCAATCGGCTAAGCACGCGCTGGCCCCGGCTGCCTCTCGCGTACGTCGTAATTCTCATGCAAACGCTGGTCATCCTGCCCACTCGCCGCTAGAATTGCGCACTTTTTGATCAGAGGCGCAGCAAGCGCCCAGTCAGCGCCTGCGCTTCGCGCCCGGGCGCCCTTCACGCCGAGGTTTGCCATGTCCACCGTCACCACGCCGTCCGCCCCCAAGGTTGGATTCGTTTCACTGGGTTGCCCAAAGGCACTCGTTGACTCTGAACGCATCCTGACCCAACTGCGCATGGAAGGTTACGAAGTCGTTGCGACCTACGAGGACGCCGACGTAGTGGTGGTCAACACCTGTGGCTTCATCGATACGGCCAAGGCCGAGTCGCTGGAAGTGATCGGCGAAGCCATAAAGGAAAACGGCAAAGTCATCGTGACCGGCTGCATGGGCGTCGATGCGAGTGTCATTCGCAATGTGCATCCGAGCGTGCTGTCGGTGACCGGCCCGCAGCAGTACGAACAGGTGGTCAACGCGGTGCACGATGTCGTGCCGCCCCGCAAGGATCACAATCCTTTGATCGACCTGGTGCCGCCACAAGGCGTCAAGCTGACCCCGCGTCACTACGCGTATCTGAAAATTTCCGAAGGCTGCAACCACAGTTGCAGCTTCTGCATCATCCCGTCGATGCGCGGCAAGCTGGTCAGCCGCCCGGTGGGTGATGTGCTGGACGAGGCCAAGCGCCTGGTCAAATCCGGTGTGAAGGAGCTGCTGGTTATTTCCCAGGACACCAGTGCCTATGGCGTTGACGTCAAATACCGCACCGGTTTCTGGGACGGCCAGCCGGTCAAAACCCGCATGACCGAGCTGTGCCAGGCGCTGGGCTCGATGGGTGTCTGGGTGCGCCTGCACTATGTCTACCCGTACCCGCACGTGGACGAACTGATCCCGTTGATGGCCGCTGGCAAGATCCTGCCCTACCTGGACATCCCGTTCCAGCACGCCAGCCCGAAAATCCTCAAGCTTATGAAACGTCCGGCCTTCGAAGACAAGACCCTGGCACGCATCAAGAACTGGCGTGAGCAGTGCCCTGACCTGATCATCCGTTCGACCTTCATCGTCGGCTTTCCCGGCGAAACCGAAGAAGACTTCCAGTACCTGCTGGACTGGTTGACCGAAGCGCAGCTGGACCGGGTTGGCTGCTTCCAGTACTCGCCGGTTGAGGGCGCGCCTGCCAATCTGCTGGACGCGGCCATCGTGCCGGACGACGTCAAACAAGATCGCTGGGATCGTTTCATGGCTCATCAACAGGCAATCAGCGCTGCTCGCCTGCAGATGAAGATCGGCAAGGAGATCGAAGTGCTGATCGACGAAGTCGACGATCGTGGTGCCGTGGGCCGCTGCTTCTTCGACGCCCCGGAAATCGACGGCAACGTGTTCATCGGCCTGGAAGACGGCAGCACCGTTCAGCCCGGCGACAAGATCATGTGCCGGGTGACCGATGCCGACGAATACGACCTGTGGGCCGAAATGCTCTAAGCGCTCTCCCTGGTCGCAAGCGAAAGCCCTGCCCTTTAACCGGCAGGGCTTTTTCGTCTCTGGCTGCTGTCTATCCAGGACAAGCTGAAAGGAGGACGCGATATGCAGCTATACACACCGGATACCCACGATTACCCGGAATTGACCGAGGTATGGGAACGCTCGGTGCGCGCGACCCATGACTTTCTGCCAGACGCCTACATCACCCGGCTCAAGGTGCTGCTGCCGCAATATCTGGGCAGTGTGACCCTGTTCTGTACCCGGGATGAGCAGCTCAACATCACCGGCTTTGCAGGCACGCGTAACAGCCGTCTGGATATTCTGTTCATCGAACCTGACCATCGCGGCCAGAAGCTGGGCACACAGCTGCTGAATCATGCAATCGAGCAGTTCAATATCCGTGAACTGGACGTCAACGAGCAGAATACGCAGGCGTTGGGGTTTTACCGCAGGCATGGTTTCGAGGTTGTCCGCCGCTCTGAAGTCGATGGTCTGGGCCAGCCTTACCCCATGCTCAGAATGCGCCTGACCGGCCGTCACTGACACCGATTGCAGCGCAAATGCAATGTTGCCGCGATTAACCGTCGCCGGGCGGTTACAATGGCGACTTTATTTTAGCAAACGGCTTTTTTGTCATGACAGACCCCATTCGCCTTTCCAAACGCCTTATCGAGCTGGTCGGTTGCTCCCGCCGGGAGGCCGAACTGTTTATCGAGGGTGGCTGGGTCACTGTGGACGGCGAGGTCATCGAAGAGCCGCACTTCAAGGTCAGCACCCAGAAAATCGAGCTCAGCCCGGACGCCAAGGCCGACTCCCCGGAGCCTGTGACGATCATCCTGCACAAACCCGCCTCGGCAAGTGCCGAAGAGGCTTTGCAGATGATTACGCCGGGCACGCTCTCCGTAGAGCACAGCTACAGCAAGCGTCCGCTCAAGGGTCATTTCATGCGCCTTGAGGCGATTTCAAGCCTGCAGGCCAATGCCAGCGGCTTGATGGTGTTCAGCCAGGACTGGAAGATCCTGCGCAAGCTCACCGATGACCGCAGCAAGATCGAGCAGGAATACGTGGTGGAGATCTCGGGCGAGATGGTTGCTCATGGCCTCAACCGGCTGAACCACGGTCTGACCTACAAAGGCAAGGAGCTGCCAGCCGTGAAAGCCAGCTGGCAGAACGAGAACCGCCTGCGTTTTGCGATGAAAAATCCGCAGCCCGGCATCATCGCCCTGCTGTGCGAGGCCGTCGGCCTGAAGATCGTCGCCATTCGCCGCATCCGCATCGGCGGCGTGTCCATGGGCAAACTGCCCGAGGGCCAGTGGCGCTACATGACGGCCAAGGAAAAGTTCTGACCCTCGCGCCACCCACCTTATTACAGCGCGCATGGCCACCGTCATGCGCTGCCCTACGACTTATCAGGAAATACGCCTCATGATGAACAACGATGTACTGCGCAGCGTGCGCTACATGCTCGATATCAGCGACAGCAAGGTTGTCGAGATCACCGCACTGACCGGTTTTGAAGTGTCGAAGAGCGATGTCATCGCTTTCATGAAAAAAGACGAAGAAGAAGGCTATCTGGATTGCAGCGATGAAATCATGGCGCACTTCCTCGATGGCCTGGTCTACTTCAAGCGTGGCAAGGACGACAGCCGTCCGCCACAGGCGATCGATTTGCCGATCACCAACAATATCGTCCTGAAAAAACTGCGCGTGGCGTTCGAACTGAAAGAAGACGACATGCACGCCATCCTCAAATCGGTCGACTTCCCGGTCTCCAAGCCAGAACTGAGCGCCCTGTTCCGCAAGGTCGGACACACCAACTACCGCGCCTGCGGCGATCAACTGCTGCGCAATTTCCTCAAGGGCTTGACCCTGCGCGTGCGCGGCTGAACCAGCCTCAATGAGCTACAACGTCTCTCCTGTCGGCTTCGTGCGCTCCTGCTTCAAGGAGAAATTCGCCATCCCGCGCCAGCCACAGCTGGCCCCGGCGGCACGCGGGGTGCTGGAGCTGTTGGCACCTTTCGATCAAGGTGAAGCGGTTCAGGGGCTGGAACAAGTCAGTCACGTCTGGCTGCTGTTTCTGTTCCACCTGGCGCTGGAAGACAAGCCCCGCCTGAAGGTGCGCCCGCCGCGCCTGGGTGGCAACCAGTCGATGGGTGTGTTCGCCACCCGCGCAACCCATCGCCCCAATGGCATCGGCCAGTCGGTGGTCAGGCTGGACAAGGTCGAGCCTGGGCGACTCTGGCTGTCCGGCATCGACCTGCTGGATGGCACGCCGGTGCTGGACATCAAGCCCTACGTACCCTACGCCGATGCAATTGGCGATGCGACCAATCACATCGCCAGTGCTGCGCCAGCCCTGATACCGGTGCACTGGCAAAACGCCGCGCTGCAACAGGCTCGTGAACACGCGCTGCGCCTGAATGAGCCGCTGGTCGAACTGATCGAGCAGTGTCTGGCCCAAGACCCGCGCCCGGCCTACCAGCTACCCACGCCGGAACGTCGCTATGGCGCTCAGTTCTGGGATCTGGACGTGCGCTGGCACTACCCGCAGGCCGGCGTGATTTGCGTGCTGGAAGTACTGCTCGCCTGAAGCTGCTGCTGGTCTGAACTGATTGGGGCGAAAAAATCCGCGCAACAAAAACCCGCCTGATCCACTCAAGGACGAGGCGGGTCTTGTGCAGCCGGCTTACTTCTCGACGAACGCACGCTCGATCAGATAGTCGCCCGGCTCACGCATACGCGGCGAAACGGTCAGGCCGAAGCTGTTGAGCACTTCGCTGGTCTCGTCGAGCATGCTCGGGCTGCCGCACAACATCGCACGGTCATCCTGCGGGTTGATCGGCGGCAGGCCGATGTCGCTGAACAGCTTGCCACTGCGCATCAGGTCGGTCAGACGGCCTTCGTTCTCGAAGGGCTCGCGGGTGACCGTCGGGTAGTAGATCAGCTTGTCACGCAGCGCTTCACCGAAGAACTCATTCTGCGGCAGATGCTCGGTGATGAACTCGCGATAGGCGACTTCGTTCACGTAACGCACGCCGTGGCAGAGGATGACTTTCTCGAAACGCTCATAGGTCTCGGGATCCTGGATGACGCTCATGAACGGCGCAAGGCCGGTACCGGTGCTCAGCAGGTAAAGATGCTTGCCCGGCTTGAGATCGTCCAGCACCAGCGTACCCGTAGGCTTCTTGCTGATGATGATCTCGTCACCTTCCTTGAGGTGCTGCAGCTGGGAAGTCAGCGGGCCGTCAGGCACCTTGATGCTGAAGAATTCCAGATGCTCTTCCCAGTTCGGGCTGGCAATCGAATAGGCACGCATGAGCGGACGACCGTTTGGCTGCTGCAGACCGATCATCACGAACTGACCGTTCTCGAAACGCAAACCAGGGTCGCGGGTGCACTTGAAACTGAAGAGGGTGTCGTTCCAGTGGTGGACGCTGAGGACACGCTCGTGGTTCATGTTGCTCATGTACGTGAGGACTCCTGAAAAAATAGTGCGCGCAGAAGCACTGCGCTATTGCGCGACATTCTAGTGGCAGACACAATATCTGTTAAATGAATTATCAAGATATAGGTTATCGGTTATATAGATATGCGATTTACTCTCCGTCAGCTCCAGGTATTTGTGGCCGTCGCCCGGCAAGAAAGCGTCTCCAAAGCCGCGGTACTGCTTTCGCTTTCGCAGTCGGCTGCCAGCACCTCCATCACCGAGCTGGAGCGCCAGTCGAGCTGCCAGCTGTTTGACCGCGCCGGCAAGCGCCTCAGCCTTAACGCCACCGGCAGGCAATTGCTGCCGCAAGCCGTCGCGCTGCTCGATCAGGCCAAGGAAATCGAAGACCTGCTCAATGGTAAATCAGGCTTCGGCTCGCTGGCGGTCGGGGCGACGCTGACGATCGGCAATTACCTGGCGACCCTGCTGATCGGCGGCTACATGCAGCGGCATCCGGAAAGCCAGGTCAAGCTGCATGTCCAGAACACCGCGCATATCGTGCAACAGGTCGCGCACTACGAGATCGATCTGGGCCTCATCGAAGGCGATTGCAGCCACCCGGACATCGAAGTGCAATCCTGGGTCGAAGACGAACTTGTGGTGTTCTGCGCCCCGCAGCATCCGCTGGCCAAGCGCGCCCAGGTAACCCTGGAAGAGCTGACCCATGAAGCCTGGATTCTCCGGGAGCAGGGCTCCGGCACACGCCTGACCTTCGATCAGGCGATGCGTCATCATCGTAACGGGCTGAATGTCCGACTGGAGCTCGAGCACACCGAAGCCATCAAACGCGCAGTCGAATCCGGGCTGGGCATTGGCTGCATCTCCAGACTGGCGCTGCGCGACGCCTTTCGTCGCGGCAATCTGGTGGAACTGGCCACGCCGGAGCTGGACCTGGCCAGGCAGTTCTACTTCATCTGGCACAAACAGAAATACCAGACCTCGGCCATGCGCGAGTTTCTCGAGCTGTGCCGCGCGTTCACCGCCGGGGTGCAGCGCAGCGACGAGATCGTGCTGCCCAGCCTGTATTGACGACGAGTCTGTATCAAAAGGCGTCAGCCCAGCAGAATGATCGCCCACACCAGACCGATCATGCTCAAGGCGATGAACTGGGCAGCACTGCCCATGTCCTTGGCGTTCTTGGACAGCGGGTGCAAGTCCAGGGAGATACGGTCAATGGCCGCCTCTACGGCCGAATTAAGCAGCTCGACGATCAGCGCCAGCAGGCACACGGCTACCAGCAGGGCATGCTCGCCCTTGCTGACGTGCAGAAAAAACGACAGCGGAATCAGGACCACGTTGAGCAGTACCAACTGGCGGAAGGCCGCTTCACCTTTGAAGGCTGCGCGCATACCGTCCAGTGAGTAACCAGCGGCGTTAAGAATACGTTTCAGACCGGTTTGGCCTTTGAAGGGCGACATAGAGAGGCTGCTGTGTAAAAAAGATGAGGAAAGCTAAGGCAATAAAGGTCAAAAAAGCGTGAATGCTCGCAACCTGAAAGCCGTCAGCTGGACGAAATGGACTCAAGCTGCTGTAACAACAATGCTGCCTGGGTACGCGTGCGTACGCCAAGCTTGCGGAAAATCGCCGTGACATGTGCCTTGATGGTGGCTTCGGACACGCTGAGCTCGGAAGCGATCTGCTTGTTCAGCAAGCCTTCACAGACCATCGTCAACACTCGAAACTGCTGCGGCGTCAGGCTGGCAAGGCCTGCGCTGGCAGCCTTTGCTTCGTCTGAAACACTGATCACTTCATTGACCTGCGGCGGCCACCAGACGTCACCATCAAGCACCGTGCGTACCGCCTGCTGAATGACTTCCAGCGAGCTGGATTTGGGAATGAAGCCGCTGGCACCAAACTCTCTGGAGCGCACCACGATAGAGGCTTCTTCCTGCGCCGAGACCATCACCACCGGTATCTGCGGGTACTGGCCACGCAACAGGACCAGACCGGAGAAGCCATAGGCACCAGGCATGTTCAGGTCCAGCAGAACCAGATCCCAATCAGCCTTTTCCCCTAGGCGCGACTCAAGCTGGGCAATGCTTTCTGCCTCGACCAGCCTTGCGTCAGGCCCCAGGCCGATGCTCAGCGCCTGATGCAGCGCACTGCGAAACAGGGGATGATCATCAGCGATCAGGATGTCGTAGGTCATGTAATGATCCTGTTTTTATAGTGAGGGGCCGAAGAATCGGCCGCCCAGCGAGGCTGGCGAACGCTCGGCGCGAAACCCGTAGCGGGCTCCGGCGCACTGCCAGACCAGATGAATCGGCTTCCAGGCGGCGCCAAGCATGCCCAGCATGGCCATGACGGTCAAGCGCGAAGCGTCGATACCCGGGAACATAGATGGCAATTAGCCAAACCCGCGCAGTTCGACCGCCACTGGTTATGAACAGCCTTCAAATGAAGGCCTTCAAATGGGTATGCGCCACGTCGTCGGGATCAATCGGGTTCTGATACTTGGCGCCCAGATAATGAGCGCTGAACACGTCCAGATAAGCATCCAGCACGCCGCTGGCACTGGCGTCACCAGCCAGTTCCAGACAGAGGGCGGCCACTTCCGCCGTGCAGAAGTGGTCGTCGCGCCTGGATCGACGCAAACGGTAGCGCGAGATCTGCTCGGGTTCCAGACTCAAGACCGGAAACCGCTCCAGATAAGGACTCTTGCGAAACATCTTGCGCGCTTCGGTCCAGGTAGCATCCAGCAGAATGAACAACGGGCGCTTGCCATCCAGGCGCGAGACCTTATTGACCACGCGCTCCTCGGCGACAAATTCTCCGGGAAAGACGATGTAGGGCTGCCACTGCGGGTCGTCCAGCAAGGCGAGCAATTGCTCATCGACCTCTATCCGCGACCAGAGGAAGGCATGAGTGTCCTGGATGACATCGGCAATCAGCCAACCGGTGTTGGTCGGCTTCAAGGGCTCAGTGTCATACATCAGCAGGCAGATGCCTGAGTCGGCAGCGACGCTGGGTCGCCATTCGCACAGACAATAGCTGGAGATAACCCGACATTCTGGACAGCGCGGCGCGCGCGAGCCACGGGCAATAAAAGGCCTGGTACTGCGGGCCAGACGCTCATCGCGCAGGCGGGAAACGGCATGGCTCATTACAGGACACGCCTGCGGGGGAAAGACATCGACACCACAAAGACTCGGCAGGATTAAAGTCCGCGCAGTTTATCAGAGGCCCGGCACTTCAACGCGCTTTCGGTACCGAGGCCTCTTTTCGCACAGAGCCTAGGCCCGATCAAGGCTCCTGCTCTATACTGCTGCGCCACAGCACCCCGCGCTATCGGTGGGCTGCCCGGAACGCACTTTGAAGTCGCTGGTCCAACGGCCAGTGACTTAATCAGGAGAGTTTAATGCTGCGCCTTATCGTACCCACCCTTACGCTTTTGCTCGTTGCTCCACTGTGCGCCCAAGCGGCGTCGAAACAGGAGTTCGAACTCAGCAAGATGCTGGAAAAAGTCGCTAAGGAAAGCAGTGTCGGCACGCCGCGAGCGATCAACGAAGACATCCTCGATCAGGGCTATACCGTCAGCGGCAACCAGTTGATCAACCACCTGAGCGTTCGTGAAGGCCAGGCCCAGCAGATGCGCGCCAATCCGGACGTGATGCGCAACCAGTTGGGTAATAGCGTTTGCCACAACAATGGTTTCCGCCAGTTGATGACCAAGGGGGCCGTACTCAAGTATCAGTTCACCGAGTACAAGACCAACCGCCCGGTTGTGACGCAGACCTTTCAGGCTTCCGACTGCACTGTAAAGCCCAAGCAATAAGCCACGCCCGACATGTAGCCGCCCCCGCGCGCCTGTCCCTCAGGCGCGTCAGTCGATCAATACTCAAGACATCCTGCAACTAATCCACCCTGGCAATGAACAGGCAATGGGTAGCCTTTCTCTGCAAACCGGGACATCATCGGTTCAACACGCCCCACTGGGCCATTGATCCTGCAGGAGGAAAAATCCCGAATGCCGTATGTACCTGACGATCTTCTATCCCGACACTTTCAAAGCGACGGTCTCGACCTGACCAGCAAGATTGAAGAGCACATCAATGAGGTGGCTCCGGGCACGAAAAACCTGCCGCTGTACCGCGACATGATGCTCACGGTGCTGCGCATGGCCCAGGATGACCGCAACCGCTGGGACGTCAAGATAACGCTGCAAACCCTGCGCGAACTGGACAAAGCCTTTCGGGTGCTCGAGCGCTTCAAGGGCCGCCGCAAAGTCACTGTGTTCGGCTCCGCCCGTACACCAATGGAACATCCGCTATACGCACAAGCCACAGAGCTGGGTGAAAAACTGGCCCGCGCCGACATGATGGTCATCACCGGCGCAGGCGGCGGCATCATGGCGGCAGCTCACGCCGGTGCAGGCTTGAAACACAGCCTCGGGTTCAACATTACCCTGCCTTTCGAACAGCACGCCAACCCGACGGTAGAAGGCAGCGAAAACCTGCTGCCCTTCCACTTCTTCTTCACGCGCAAGCTGTTCTTCGTCAAGGAAGCCGACGCGCTGGTGCTATGCCCAGGCGGGTTCGGAACTCTGGATGAAGCCCTGGAAGTGCTGACGCTGATACAAACCGGCAAAAGCCCATTGGTGCCTGTTGTATTGCTGGATACGCCTGGCGGGAGTTTCTGGCAAGGTGCGCTGGACTTCATCAAGCATCAGTTGCAGGACAATCACTACATTCTGCCAGCTGACATGAAGCTGATGAGGCTGGTTTACAGCGCCGACGAAGCGGTGGAAGAGATCAACCGGTTTTACGCCAACTTCCATTCCAGCCGCTGGTTGAAAAACAAGTTCGTGATCCGTATGCATCATGCGCTGAACGAACAGGCCCTGGAGCACATGCAGGAAGCGTTCGCTGACCTGTGCATCAATGAAAACTTTCATCAACACAGTTATCAGGGCGAAGAGCACGATGAAGCGCAATTCAGTCACCTGACACGACTGGCGTTCACCTTTACAGGGCGCAATCAGGGCAGACTTCGGGAACTGGTGGATTACATCAATCAACAGGAAAACTGGGAAGACGCTTCAGCGACAAGGGACGCAGCTCGGAACCGGACGCCACAGTAAGCCCCCGGATATATCAGTCATCCCCGCCACGGCCGCTTAACAAGCGGCCGATCATTTCCAGCGGATAGCCGCGATAACTCAGAAAACGCCCCTGCTTGGCTCGCTCGCGCGCATCGACAGGCAAAGCACCGGCAAACTTGCGCTGCCAGAGCTCGTGAAGCTTCTCCTGCCAATCAACGCCGCACTCCCTTAGAGCCTGCTCAATGTCGGCACGTTGCAAGCCACGCTGACCAAGCTCTTCGCGAATACGAACGGGACCGTAGCCCGAACGTGCCCGGTAAGAAACGAAGCTTTCGAGGTAACGGGATTCAGAGAGCAGTCCTTCCTCGACCAGACGATCAAGGGCTGCATCGATAAGCTCGGGGGGAGCGCCGCGCTGACGCAGTTTACGCGTCAGCTCGACTCGACCGTGCTCGCGACGTGCGAGCAGGTCCATTGCAGTGCGCCTGACGGCGACGGGTGTATCGAGCACGGCAGGCATGGCTATCAGATATCGACATCTGCTTCAGACATGTCATCGGCAGCCACTGCTTCACGGGAGCCGACAGCCTTGGTATCAACGCCAGGGGTCAGCAACTTGTCGCGGATCTGCTTCTCGAGCGCTTTGCAGATTTCCGGGTTATCTGCCAGGAACTTGGCCGAGTTGGCCTTACCCTGACCGATCTTGCTGCCCTGGTAGCTGTACCAGGCGCCGGACTTCTCGACAAAACCATGCAGAACGGCCAGATCGACGATTTCGCCATTCAGGTAGATACCCTTGCCGTAAAGAATCTGGAACTCGGCCTGACGGAACGGCGGAGCTACCTTGTTCTTCACGACCTTGACGCGGGTTTCGCTGCCGACAACTTCATCGCCTTCCTTGACCGCGCCTGTACGGCGGATGTCCAGACGTACCGAAGCGTAGAATTTCAGCGCGTTACCACCGGTGGTGGTTTCCGGGCTGCCGAACATCACGCCGATCTTCATGCGGATCTGGTTGATGAAGATCACCAGGCAGTTGGCGTTCTTGATGTTGCCGGTGATCTTGCGCAGCGCCTGCGACATCAGACGCGCCTGCAGACCCACGTGCATGTCACCCATTTCGCCTTCGATCTCTGCCTTGGGCACCAGCGCAGCAACGGAGTCGACCACGATCACGTCGATGGCATTGGAGCGCACCAGCATGTCGGTGATTTCCAACGCCTGCTCACCGGTGTCCGGCTGCGAAACCAGCAGGTCGTCGACGTTGACGCCCAGCTTGCCGGCGTATTCCGGATCCAGTGCGTGCTCGGCGTCGACAAAGGCGCAGGTAGCACCCATTTTCTGGGCCTGAGCGATGACCGACAGTGTCAGCGTGGTTTTACCGGAAGACTCAGGACCGTAGATTTCCACGATTCGGCCTTTCGGCAGACCACCAATACCGAGAGCGATATCCAGACCCAGCGAACCGGTGGAGATGGCAGGGATCGCCTGGCGATCATGATCGCCCATGCGCATCACGGCACCTTTACCGAACTGACGCTCGATCTGACCCAAGGCCGCAGCCAAGGCTTTCTTCTTGTTGTCGTCCATTGAAGTCCTCACGTAATCAAATTCAATTAGGGCCTTGATGGCCACAACACCTGTATAAGTAGACAGTATTATTCCACAGCAGTGAGCGCGCGCCTACCCCTGTTTTGGCATTTCTCCGCGTGCAAGCTGTATCAGCCCGTGCAGCGCGGCTTCAACCGTCTGTCGACGGACCTGATCACGGTCTCCATCGAAGTGGCAACGCCGGGCGATCAGCGCATCATCCTTGCCCCAGCACAGCCACACGGTACCGACCGGTTTATCCGGCGAACCGCCGCCGGGCCCTGCGACACCGCTGACCGCAACGGCGAATCGTGCACCACTTTCACGCTGTGCGCCTCGCACCATAGCTTCGACAACCGCCTGGCTGACCGCCCCGACCTGTTCGAACAACATCTCGGGCACTCCCAGCTGGCGGGTCTTCTGGGCATTCGAATAGGTCACGTAGCCCGCTTCGAACCACGCCGAGCTTCCGGCAATGCGCGTGATCGCTTCAGCGATTCCGCCCCCCGTACAGGATTCGGCAGTAGTCACCTGCGCGTTCATTGCACCCAGAAGCCTGCCAAGCGTATCGGCAAGCCCGGTTATCTCATTCACGGTGTAATCATTCATGCTGGAAAGCCTGTAAAGGTGAATCTTGAGGCGGCGCACCTGCCGCGCAACAGGGCTGAGCATGCTGCTTTACTTGTCATTTTTCCTGCGCCCGGGCTTTTTGACCGTTTCCACCGTGGTTTCTCTCGGCCTTTTTCTGGCTTCTTCCAAAGGGATGAAGCGCCCGCTGACAGAATCCCTTGCTCGTTTGTTCTTCATATAAAAGTCCTTTTTTATAAGTTACCGCCCGGTGATCGAGTGGCAGCGATGAAAGTCTATACGGCAAATCGGGATGCATGGCTGTCTGGAAACGCCCGGTCACCAATACGCGGGAAGCCACGCTGTCACTGCACCACCCGGTCTAGCGTGATAACCTTGCCGCCATCGCACATACCCGGCAGACGCCCCTTGCTTCAGACAAGGGCCACCCGTCGCGTCTCAAGGTTGCCTCACTCCTCTCAAGAACTTGCCTAAGCCACTGATGAATAAA
>Ga0308164_10002169_pt1 | contig 20277 bp, 19 predicted proteins | sample PhyTR2_FD_201031 | JGI IMG/M metagenome (GOLD analysis project Ga0308164, IMG submission 201031) | Phyllosphere microbial communities from UC Gill Tract Community Farm, Albany, California, United States - DLSLT.R2 | ecosystem: Host-associated > Plants > Phyllosphere > Unclassified | place: USA... | reverse complement strand
CTGCGCATGATGCCGGCCGCGTCGCGCTTGTTGTGGATACCGATCCTCAAGCAACCGCCAGCCAGTGGGCTGCGTGGCGTCATGACGCTCCACCCGAGGTCATCGATAGCCCGCCACCCCGCCTTGCTGCCAAAATCGCGCAGGCGCGAGGGCAGGGGGCTGAATTCATCGTCATTGATACTCCACCACACGCCGACAGCGCGGCGCGCGCTGCGGTGGAGATTGCGGATTTGGTGCTTATACCGTGTCGTCCAAGCGCGTTCGACCTCTCGGCTATTCAGACGACTGCGAAGCTCGTCCAGCTTCTGCGCAAGCCTGCCTTTGTCGTATTCACAGCCGGATCGCCTAACGCGCCGCGTGTCTATCAAGAAGCGGGCGAATTGGTCGAAAGCTATGGCACCCCGCCGTGCCCTATCCAAATTCCTGATCGCGCTGCCTTTCGACATGCAAGTGCCGAGGGTCGAACCGTCATGGAATTCGAGCCTCAAGGCAAAGCTGCTGAAGATATCCGACATATCTACAAGTGGACATGTCAGCAAATAGACATGTCGACACGAAATCGTAAAAGGATTATCGCATGAGCCGCAAACCCTCCTTTGCCAATCTTCGTGACCGCACGGCCGCTGAACCAATCGCGGCACAGTCGCAGCCAACACCGGCGGGAGGGCAGGGGGCGGGTCCCGCCAGCCGGCAGGGTCGCAAGCAGATTGCAGGCTTCTTCACGCCTGAAATGTCATTTGCAATGCACACTCTAGCGAGAAGGCAAGGACGGAGCCTTCAAGCGCTGATGGCAGAAGCATTTAACGATGTACTGAGGAAGCACGGCGAAAGTCCAATTGGAGAGTAATAGTGCAAGTGTCGATATGATCTAATATGTGTTGTTGACCGCGTTCAGAACTGCGCGGTCATACGCCGTCTTCCTGAATAACTAGCCACGCTCGGGGCAAGCCGGGGTATAGCTTAGCTGCTAAACCGTCTTAGAAGGCGGGACCGCCTCAAACGACCCAACGCCGCGGTAGAATAACGAAGCCCGTCAGGTCGAAGCGCCTGACGATTTAATTTTCAACTGATCAATGTGCGCGACTGCCGCTTCGAGCTTCTGATCGGCATTACCGGCATCTATCGCCGGCTCGCGATCGCCGCGCTCTCGACCCATTCGCTGCGCGTTGGCCTGACCCAAGACCTGTTCGCGGCCGGCAAGGACGGTGCAGGCATTGCCCTGGCGTTGCGTTGGTCCTCCCCATCGACCGCGCTGCTCTATGGTCGGCGCCTGCAGGTGCAAAGTGGCGTGGCTGCATGCGTGCTGACGCGGGTGTGGGGGTAGGGCATATCCGCAGACGCGTGAGGGCGATCCGGCTTCAGGCGCATCGAGTCGCGCAACTATGGCGAAAGACCACTCTCGACGTAGCATCGTAGGGCTGTAAATAGCGCGTGGGTAGCCGGCGGGGAGGTGCACCTCACGGTTCATTCGAATGGAGTACGTTATGCAGCAGCGCCGAGGGGCTACCGTGGCGAGGCTGATCGGTCGGCTGTTGCATTTGCATCGATGGCAGAAACGAACGATCGTGCTGGTCTTCGACACGATGCTGTGCGCGCTCAGCGTTTGGTTTGCGTACTATCTGCGACTAGGCGAATGGCTGCCCATTCTTGGTCCACCTGCCATGCCCATAGTTGTCTCGATCGCGCTGGCATTGCCTCTTTTCATTACCTTCGGTCTGTACCGAACAATTTTTCGCTACGCGGAATTAGCGGCGCTCTTAACGATCGTGCGTGCAATCGGTATCTACACGATCAGCTATGCGACTGTTTATACGGTCGTTGGCGTTACCGGAGTGCCGCGTACCATCGGGATTATCCAGCCGATGCTGCTGCTGGTGCTTACCTGTACGTCACGCGCGCTGGTCCGCGCAGGGCTGAGCAGTATCGACATCCGCCCGCGGCAATTGTCGTCCGGCACCCGGTCCCGGGTTCTGATCTACGGTGCCGGTGATGCCGGGCGTCAGCTTGCCGGCGCGATCAAGACTTCGGCAGACATGAAGCTGTTTGGGTTCATCGACGATGATGCTAGGCTGCGCGGCGCCACGCTCAACGGTGTCGGGATTTGGACGCCGGATCGGCTCGACCACTTGGTCCATGCACGTGGCATCACCGACATCCTGCTCGCAATTCCTTCAGGGACCCGGGCGCGACGTACTGAGATCGTACACCGCCTCCACGAACTGAAGCTTCACGTCCAGACGCTGCCGGCCGTGCTCGACCTCGCGCGTGGCGAGATCTCGATCAATGACCTCAAGGATGTCGAGATTGAGGACCTGCTAGGCCGTGAGGCGGTGGCTCCAGATCCCGCCCTTCTTAGCCGCAACATCGAGAACAAGGTTGTGCTGATCACCGGCGCTGGGGGATCAATCGGTAGCGAACTGTCGCGCCAAGTTGCGGCGAACGGCCCCGCAACGCTGTTACTGGTCGACGCCAGCGAGCCCAATCTTTATGCCATTCATCATGAACTGGCGAGCCGCTACGGCACCGCGGACACCAACGTGCCGACGATCCTGCCGCTCTTGGCCTCGGTAGTCGACGAGCGCCGCATGGCCGAGATCATTGGCACGTGGCGGCCCGACACGATCTTCCATGCTGCGGCGTACAAACATGTACCGATGGTCGAGCACAATCTGATCGAAGGCGTCCGCAATAACGTCATCGGTACTCTGACCGTGGCGAAGCAGGCGATCGCGTATGGCGTACCTAATTTCGTGCTCATCAGCACCGACAAAGCCGTTCGCCCTACCAACGTGATGGGCGCCACCAAGCGACTGGCGGAGATGACGCTTCAGGCCTTGCAAGTCGAACAGAACAGCACGCGGCTGTCGATGGTACGCTTCGGTAACGTGCTGGGATCCAGTGGATCGGTGGTCCCGTTGTTCCGCAAGCAGATCGCCGCGGGCGGCCCGGTGACTATCACCGATCCCGCGATCACCCGCTATTTCATGACGATCCCGGAGGCCGCGCAACTCGTTCTGCAGGCCGGCGCAATGGCGACCGGCGGGGACGTGTTCGTCCTCGATATGGGTGAGCCGGTGCGGATCTACGACTTGGCGTGCAACATGATCGAGCTTTCGGGCCTCTCTCCTCGCAATGGCGACACCCCTTTTGGCGACATCGAGATTCGAGTGGTTGGACTCCGCCCAGGCGAAAAGCTCTACGAGGAATTGCTGATTGGCGATGATGTGACCCCGACTGGCCATCCCCGCATCATGCGTGCGCAGGAGAAAATGCTGCCCTGGGACGATCTGGAGATCGCGCTTATCGCGCTGACCCGTACGATCGAAGAGGGTGATGCGGCACGAGCTCGTGCGATCCTGCAAGCTACGGTGCCCGAATACAGCGCCATGTCCGATCTGGTTGATTGGGTTGCATCTACCCGATCGGGGATGGCGAGCGCTCCAGCGAATGCGTAATTAGCGTCGGCATCGTCGGTGAGTTTAAAGCAAGCCATAATCGGACGTCGATCTGATCGTCGGCTAGATGACGACCCAGAATATTCCCGCTAGGGATGACGTTAGTTCCAGCCCTAATCACAAGCATGATCGGGACCGGAACTATCCCGGCCGTGAAGGCGGCCGGAGCCATGTACGTCCCCCTCCTTGAACGACGAAGGTGTCCATGTCCGCGAGCGTCAGCGCCGCCCCGATCTTGGTGGTTGTTTTTAATCGGCCGGGTAAGACCCGCGCTCTAGTAGATCAGTTGCTTGCCTTCGAGGGGCTCGACATCCTGGTCGCGGCTGATGGCCCACGCACCGAGACTGAACGCGTCAAGACTGACGCGGTCCGCGCCATCGTCGGCGAGCTGGACGGGCGGCACCGCGTTCGGACCAAGTTCGCGAACCGCAACCTAGGATGCGGAGCAAACGTCATCGACGGCATCCGCTGGGCCTTCGAACAGCACGAGCGGCTCATCATCATCGAGGACGATATCCAGATCTCACGCGAGTTTCTTGACTTCTGCAACCACGGGCTGGAAGCGTATCGCAACCGTGACGATGTGATGTGCATCTCAAGCGGACCACTAGTGAACCTTGATCCGACCGCCTTCCCGGCCACCTTCTTGACCCGCTATCCCAACATTTGGGGATGGGCGACGTGGCGTCATGCCTTTGCCGACTATAGTATCACTCTGGAGCAATATACGCTCGCTGACATGCATCGGGTGCTGGCCAGCACCTTTCCCGGGCGCCCGGTCCATCGCGCCTATTTCCTGATGCTGCTACTGTTAATCCGCAGCGGGCGCGTCGACGGGTGGGATTTTCAGTATTATTTTATGGCTTGGGCCAAGCGCGCATTCGCGCTGACCCCGACCCGAAATTTGGCCGAGAACATCGGCTTCGATGCCGACGCCACTCACATGAAGCGCGCACCCGAGAACGTCGCCCGGATGGCCGACCAGATCGATGTGCCGACCTCCGATCTCGCCACTGCACCGGTCGCGCCCAGCGAGACCTACAATCGCCTGATCGAACGCGACCTCTGGCATATCAGTGCCTATCGCGTCGCCCGGTTTGTCGCAAAATACCTTATTACCCGACCGCGCCGTTATGATCTGTCCGCCACAACCCCCGAAAAGGTGGCCTGAGCGATGACCGACAGCCGTCTCATCACCGTGGTTATCGCGCTTAAAAACGACGCCACGGGGCTACGCACCACCCTTGCCTCGATTGCCGGACAGGAGGGTGCGCCACGGGTAGGGGTGCTTGTTGTCGATGCCAACTCGCGGGACGCGCCGGTGGAGGTGGTGGAAGCATTCCGCTCTGCACTGCACATCGATTTTCACGCGTCGTTCGACCGCGGCATTTACAACGCCTGGAACAAGGCGCTGGAATGGGTCGACACGCCGTGGCTTACTTTCTTTGGTGCTGGCGACACCTTCTGTCCCGGTGCGATCGCGGCGCTGGTTGGCCGGGTCGCGGGTAACCCGCCGGTGGATGTCGTATCGTCCCGGTCACGCAACATCTTCAGCCTGACGCGCCACGTCATCGGCGGTGAACCATTCGACTACGAGCGATTCAAACGTCATTTCTCGGTCAACCATTCCGGGCTGCTCTACCGGCACACGCTATTTGGCCGCTTCGGCAATTTTGACGAGCGTTATCGGAGCTCGGGCGACTACGAGTTTCTGGTCCGGGTCGGGCAAAGGTTACGCTTTGACTTTCTCGACATGATCGTCAGCGACTATATCGTTGGCGGGATCAGTTCGAGTTCGACCATGCCATTGCGTGAGACCTACCAGGTCAGACGTGCGCACCGGCTGACAGGGCGGCTCGACAACCTGCGCCAGCTCGCTCGCGCCTATGCCGCCTTCTACAAGGCCAAGCTGCTCTCATGACCTTGGTCGAACCCGAAACGGTGCCGGTGGCATCGCTACGGACCAGTATGCTCGCCACCTATGGCTGGCTTGGCATGGTCCGGCTCGCCGTCGATCTTGTGTCGACCCGTCTGCTTTTCCCAGGCACGCGCATCGTACGACGCCCGGTGCGGCTGCGCGGTCGGCGCCGTATCGCGCTCGGCCGGCGGCTGACCGTCGGTGTGGGCCTTCGGATCGACGCCTTCGGGGGCGGGGACGGACCGCTGGTCCAGATCGGCGACGATGTCGAGATCAACGACCATGTCCACATCGCCGCGGTCCACGCGGTATCGATCGGCGACGGTACGCTGATCGCCAGCCGGGTATTCATCAGCGACCATAACCACGGCGACCTCGACGGACCCGTCGCGCAAAACGGACCTGACATTCCCCCCGCACGGCGCCCGTTAGCGGTCGCCCCGGTGCGGATCGGCGCGCGGGTCTGGATTGGTGAGGGTGCGCTGATCCTGCCCGGCGTCACGATCGGCGATGGTGCAATCGTCGGGGGGGGCGCAGTGGTCACTCGCGACGTGCCCGCCGGGGCAGTGGTGGCAGGGGTGCCGGCGCGCGTCGTGCGGCTGTTCGACCCCGCGACCGGGCGCTGGGAACGGACCCCCCGCTGATGCGCATCGTGGTGTCGGCGGTGAATTTTTCCGAAGGCGGACCGCTGACCGTGCTGCGCGACTGTCTGGCCGCGGCGCGCGCCAGCCTGCCGCCCGATACCGAAATCGTCGCACTGGTCCACGACGTCGCGCTGATCGACACGCCAGGTATTCGTCTCATTGCGTTTCCAAAGGCTAAGTCGTCGTGGCGGCGCCGGATCGCGCTCGAATATTGGGGCTTCCGTGCGTTCTCGCGCGACCTCGCGCCCGATTTCTGGCTTTCGCTCCACGACGTCAGTCCGCGGCTGGTCGATGGGGTGCGCCAAGCGGTCTATTGCCACAACCCGGTGCCGTTCTTCCGCCCGACGGTGCAGGACATCCGGCTGGACCCGACGCTGCTCGCCTTCCGGCTGGCCTATCGTTTCTTCTACCGCTTCAACATCCGAGCCAACGCCGCGGTGGTCGTCCAGCAGCAATGGCTGCGCACGGAATTTATCCACCGCTTCGGCGTCGCGCGCGTGATCGTCGCGCATCCGGACGTCATCGACCTTCCCGCGCCCGCGCCGATCAAGCGCGACGCCGGAGTCCTGTCGCTATTCTATCCCACGGTGCCGCGCGGCTTCAAGAACGTCGAGCTGCTGTGCGCGGCGATGCAGGCGCTACCCGCCGGGCTGCCGCGCCGGCCCGAGCTGGTGGTGACGATCGATGGCACCGAGAACCGCTACGCCCGCTTCATCCTCGACCGCTATCGTGACGTGCCCGGCATCCGATTTGTCGGTCGGCAGTCGCGCGCCGCGATGGCGGACCACTATGCCCGCTGCGACGCGTTGCTATTCCCATCGCGGCTCGAAACCTGGGGCCTGCCAATCACCGAGGCTAAGCAGTTCGACCGGCCGATGATCGTCGCCGACGAACCCTACGCGCGCGAGACGGTAGGCTCGTACCCGGCCGCGGTCTTCCTGCCGTCCAACCAGCCGCTGCTTTGGCGCGATGCGATCGCGGCCGCAGCGCGCGGCGCGGCGCCTTGGGGGACAGTCGTGGCGGAGCGTCCGGCGCCGCCCTTCGCGGATGGCTGGACCGATCTCTGGGCCCAGCTTCTGCGTTCCTGACGACGCACCCGGATCGACTTACGCCAGTGCCGCTTTATGCTACTGGCCATGCCGGGATTTGATGATAGGAGCGACCCCGTACGTCGGTGGAGTGATGAAAACCTGTGTCCATGAAGGCTAGAATGCGCAGCTTCATCGCTTCGCGCCATGGCAGCTTTGTCGCGGACCGCTTGGCACGCCTGTCTGAGCAGTATCTCAATGCCTATGACAACGTCGCCAACTGGGACATCGGCATTAATGGCGAGCTTCGCGCCATCCGCGACGTACTGACGCGGATCGAGGGCGACGTGCTCGATGTCGGAGCCAATGCCGGCCAGTGGGCGACGGCGGTGATCCCGTATCTGGGCGATCGGTCGCTGCACAGCTTTGAGGTCGTTCCGCCGATCTACGTGGCGCTAGCGCGCAACGTCGCCGGCCATGCCAACGTCTTCCCCGTCAATAAGGGGCTAAGCGACGCCACGGGGACCATCGAGGTCCATTACTCGCCCTCCAGCAGCACGATATCGAGCGCCTATCCGCTGATTGAGGATCGGCAGGATCAGGTCGTCGTGACCTGCGCGGTCATGCGCGGCGACGACTATATCCAGGACACCGGCATCGGCGACGTCGCGCTGCTAAAGATCGACGTCGAAGGGATGGAGATCGCGGTCCTCGACGGTTTCGAGGCGTCCTTCCGGCGCGGCGCGATCAAGACCGTGCAGTTCGAGCATGGCCCCAGCCACCTGCTGTCGGGCCACACGATGCAGACGTTCGTGCAGTGGTTCGATCGGTTCGGCTACGACGTCTATACCGTCTATCCCAACCGGCTAATCCCCTTCTCCTTCGACATCATGAAGGAGAAGTTCACCGGCCAGAACTTCTATGCGATCCGCCGCGACATGTGTAATAATTTTGGCCGATGATCGTAGCACTGCCTCGGTGTTGATTATTTTTAGTGTAGGTTAGGGCTTCATTACATGAGCAGCATGTCTCGTCCGTTTTCGCTTGGCCCATGGCTGCTCCATCGTTTTCCTCGCAACCGAACCATGGCACGGATCACACGCGCCTATCTAAGCTGGTATCGCAGCGATAACAACGTTTGGGCAGACAGCAATGGTGAGTTTGAACTACTGAGTATTATCGCTCCGACGTGCCGCGTTGTCTTGGATGTTGGGGCCAATGTGGGAGACTGGTCCCGCGAGGTTCTCAAAGTAAGTCCGTCCGTCAGTATCCATTGTTTCGAAGCTGCACCCGACAACCATGCGACATTGGTCCAGTCCGACCTTGCCGGGCGGGCCATCTTGAACCACGTCGCAGTCTCCAATCAGGATGGAGAGATCACGCTCAACCTGTTCGGCGAAAACTCCCCGCTGAACTCCATTGTCACGCCCGCTGGTAGCCAGAGCGATGCCCATAGTCGCAGCATTGTCGTGCGCGCTATATCGATCGACAATTACATTGCCGGACTTGGCCTTTCCCATGTCGATTTCGTAAAGATCGATGTCGAGGGCGCGGAGATGTACGTACTTGAGGGTATGAAGTCATCGCTACGTCAAGGATTAATCGACGCGGTTCAGTTCGAGTACGGCCCATTCAGCATCTATGCCAGAACTTTCATGAAAGACTTTTTCGAAGAATTTAACATGCTGGGCTTCACCATGTATAAAATCTCTCAGCCCAAGATGATGAAGTTCGAGCAATATTCCGAAACCATGGACAACTTTTCTCATCAGAACTGGGTGGCCGTCCGGCATGGGTCGGAGATCGCGCGGCTGGTAAGCAAGCACTCAATCGTCGGCAAACCGCTTTGACAATACCTGGCGCGATCCTAGGTCACGGCGGGCCGCTCTCGTCTGAGATGTCGTACCAGTTCGACGATTAGCACGCACGACAGCAGACCATATACCACTCGGCTGAGCGCTGCGCCGATCAGATCAAAATGCCTGATGAGCACCCAAGTTGCCACCAGCGACGCCAATCCCCCCGCCAGACTGAGTAGAGCTACCAGCTTGGCGCGGCCAAAGCCCAATAGCATGAAATAGGCCACGCTGCTCAGCGCCATCAACGAATACGCCAGCGTCGCAACGTGCAGAATCGATGTGCTGCCGTCGGCAATCGCGGCTCCCACCCACAGTCGCAGGATATCGTAGCCGAACACCGCTAGCGGCAACGCGATCACGCCGGTCAATAGCCCGATGGCCATGAACGCCCGCCCCGCAAGAAATGTGGTATCCCGCCCCTGACCCGCACGACTGATGCGTGGCAGCAGGATCTGCGACGCTGCGGCCGGGACGGCATGCACCTGTTGGGCGAGTTGTAGGCACACGCTGTAATGCGCTAAGGCGCTAGCGCCAAGCATCCCTCCGACCAAAAAGCGGTCGACCGTGCCCAGCAACATCGCGCCGATGATCTGCGCCCATGTCCACAGTCCGAACGACAGCATGCCGCGGATGCGTCGGCCGTCCCATGCCGGCAGTAATGGACCCGAGGCCAGCAGGCGTGCCGACACGCCGGCCTTCACCAGCGCTCGCAATGCGGTCAGTACCAGGGTGGCAAGGATTACCGCACTCAGCTGTCGGTATATCCAGGCTGCCGCGATGGCGCCGGCAATCGTTACCAGTTTGCTGCCGATCTCCACCTGCGCCGAAGAATCGAAGCGTTCCAAGCCGCGCAAAGCGCCCGCAAAGACGTTGTCGATCTGCTCTAGCGCGATTAGGCCCGCCGCGCCTAAGAACAACATGGTGATCGTGTCCGGCGATCCCATCCGCGCCAGCAGCGCCGGACCGATGGTCAGCCCGATCGCGACGATCGTCAGGCACAGGACCGACGTCGAGATCAGCGTCAGCGCCAGCGCGTTGCGGACGGTCGCGATCGCCGCGGACACGTCGCCGCGAGCGCGCTGCTCGGCGACGTCGCGCACCACGACCGTGCCCATGCCGAACCCGGCCACGCCGCCAAAGCCGTTGAAGGTCAGCAGCAGCAGCCATTGTCCGTACTGCGCCGATCCCAAGAGCTTGAGATACAGTGGTGTGGCGATGAACATCATCGCCGGATAGGCGGCATATTCTGCGATCGCCCAGAACCCTTGCCGCCCCTGGCCACTGAACCGGCGCAACGCGGTGATCCTGCGGCGCAGCGGGGTCATGTCGTGCGAACCGGACGTAACCAGTGGGTGGCGAAATAGCGCAGGTAGCTGGCGGCGTGCCAGCGCAGGAACTTCAGGTGGCGATGGCTGTCGCGGCGCGCGTCGTGGATCGCGGCGACCTGCGGGCAGAGCATCACCGACCGGCCCGCCCGCCACATCCGCGCGCACAGGTCGACGTCTTCGCAATAGAGGAAATAACGCTGGTCGAACCCGCCGATCGCGCGAAACGCCTCGGTGCGGGCCAGCATGAACATGCCCGCTACCCAGTCCACCGCCATCGCCGCATCGCCCTGCGCGTAGTGATAGCGCCCGTCGTTACCGCCCGTACGACGGCGCAGCAGCGACCAGGGGGTAGGGAAGCGGCGGGCATTGTCCTCGACCCGGTGCGCGGCCGACAGGATCGCGGGTGCGACCAGGCCAACCTCGGCCCGGTCGCTTTCGCGCTCCAGGGCCGGGAATGGGTTGTCCAGCAGGCGGATGTCCGGGTTCATCACGCACACATGCGTGCCGCGGGCCAGCGCCAGTGCCTGATTGTGGTTGTGCCCGAAGCCGAGCGGCGCGGGATTATCGATAACCTGCCCGTCCAGCCCTGCGGGTAAGCCCGCGATCCGGCCTTCGGGCACGTTGTTAGTCAGGATTACCTCGAGCGGACTGTCGCGCGCCACGCGGACTAGGTCCTGGAGCAGGGTCGCGACCAGCGCGCCATGCCCGTGGCTAACAATGGAAACGCTGATCATGCGATGCTTGGTCCGTTCAGAGTCCGGTCGGACGCAGTTGCAGCGCCATGCGACGCGGTACGTCGACGACTGCCCGCAACGGAATCACGGTAAATAGCAGCGCTCCCAACACGATATGCGATCGTGAATAGGTCGGTTCCTTGAGCATGAAGCCGATCACTAGGGTGAACCCGAACGTGAACAGGAACATCTGCGCCTGCGATTCTAATCCTACGGGAAGCAGTCCTTCCCCCGTCGATCGCCACAGCTGATGCAATCGCAGGCTGATCGCGTACAGCACGACTGCCATTAATACCGGTCCCAACTCGATAGTGAGACGGAATAGGCCGCAAAAAGCGTCTTGCCGGTTAAGGTCTCCGATTCCGGCTCGGAATAGATCAACCGAATAGCCGGAGAAAAATTCGAACTGGCCAGTTCCACCGAGTCCGGCGCCAAGCACTGGATAGCGATGCAGCGACGCTACCATCTGATCGTATCCCTGCAACCAGGACAATAACGAAAGGTTGGACGAGGCCGCGCTGATGTTGACCCGGCTTTGATAATGGGGGTCGTAGGTGAACAGCCAGTAGAGGACGCCGAGCGCTACGACGCTCAGGACCGCGGTGCGTGCACTAAACGAGCGCGACAACACCCCCAGCGACACCAGCGCAGCAGCGAACGACAGAATATGCGTCGTCTTGGTGAGGAACGACACGACGAACAGGATTGCCGCCCCGCCAATTGACAGCATGGCTGCCGGTCGATTGGGCGCCCAGCGCACCGAGACCAGCAAACCGGCGCTTGCACCCAACAGAGCCAAGCCCGCCGGACTGGGTTCAGCCATCAGCCCTGCGGGACGCTCCTCACCTAGGATCAGGTATCCGAAGAGCAGCGACATCGCAACGAGCGTCACGCAGGCAAGCGTCAGCCAGAAGGCCGCACGTGCGTTGATCGGTATGTGGTCGCGCAGCCCGAACAGGACGACTACGCTGGTCACCCACAGAAACGCCGAACCAAAGCGAGCCGGAGGAGCCGGCCCGGCAAAGAACATGATGATCTCAACCGCCAGATAGACGCCGAAGAACAGCTTGAACCTGCTCGATTGGCCCAGGCGCGGGACGCTGAGCAGGACCCAACCCGCGAATGCAGCGAATGCAATATTCGCTAGGTCAAATTTGGTGGTGCCGACGTTCAATCCAAAAATTTGGAACGGAAACAACACGATGATGAGAAGCATCAAATAGTGCTGGCCGCTATCCGGAAAGAAGGCCGGTCTGAACCGAGTCAACGCGGTCCGATTAGACTGGGCGGGAACGCGATACAGCGCCTCTGGAGCAGACCCCGCTGCGGCCAAGGTCGTCACTTGCGGGTAAACACGCCGTCGACCTGCAGCGTACGGAAACTGACGGGGTCGATAAAGCCCTGGTTGATGCCGTTCAGCTCAAATCCCTCGTCTTTCAGCCAAGCGATCACCTCGGTCCATAACGGTTGATCGTCATACAGCTCGACCAACGACAGTTCGAGCAGCATGCCTTCGATCCGCGGCAGTATCGCTAGTGCGCCTTTCAGGACCTCAAGCTCGAAGCCCTGCGTATCGATCTTAAGAAATACCTTTTCGTCCGCAGTGACGTATTGTGGGAAAAGCGTGTCCAGCGTCGAGATGTCGACCTGTTCAGTGCCCACCCGCCCAGATCCCGGCGCGGCTCGTTCGTGCGCGCTGTTCATCGCCAACAGCGAGCTGGAGGCGTGGGTGCCGGAGATATTAATGGTGGTAGATCCCGCTGCGGCACCCAACGCGCCGCGCGGCGCGACATGCCATGCCGGGTCACCTGCGGCCGCCTCAACGAGCCGGGCATAGGCGGCAGTCAGAGGCTCGACCGAAACGATCGTTCCGCGATAGCCATATTCGCGCAGCTCAGCTGCAAACTGGCCGCAGTTTGCGCCGATGTCGAAGACCAGATCATAACCGTTATCAACGACAATGCGCGCGATCTGGAGCCCAAAATTGCTGGAGGGCGACAGCCGTTTGATGTCCACGCCCAGGCGCTTCAAGGCGGATTTTACGGTGGTCCGCAGCACGGTTATCTCTGCAAAAAAAGTCCGCGGACCCATCGTCCGTAGTACTTCAGCTGCCGTATTGTCCCGGCCACCGGAACGCAAGAGGCGTCGCCTGCGGTTGACGGCCATCATACCGCGTGCTGATCAGACCCGCATTGCCTTGGCGGCCTATATCAATGCGTCTCTTTCCTGCAGGATTTCGTCCGTGAAACGATCCCTCGACCTGTTCTTGTGCCTCGCGTTGCTCGTGCCATCGGGGCTGCTGTGCCTACTGGTGTTGCCGATCGTCTATCTCGATACGCGCGCCACGCCGCTGTTCGTGCAGCACCGCGTCGGCCGGGACCAGCGCACCTTCCGGCTGGTCAAGCTGCGCACTATGCGTGCCGATACCTGCCACTTGGCCTCGCACGAGGTCGGCGCCGCGCAGATCACTTCTAGCGGTCGCTGGCTGCGGCGGCTGAAACTCGATGAACTGCCCCAGCTACTTAACGTGTTGACCGGCAGCATGAGTTTGGTCGGCCCGCGCCCCTGCCTACCGGTCCAGCAGGAACTGATCAAAGAGCGCGAACGACGTGGCGTGTTTGCGTTGCGGCCGGGGATTACTGGTCCGGCCCAGGTCGCCGGGGTGGACATGTCGACACCCATCGCACTTGCCGAACTGGACGCCACCTATCTGGCGCCTTGGTCGCTGCGACGCGACCTTGCGTTGCTCGTCGCCACAGCGACCGGTAAAGGTCGCGGCGATGCCGCGGCGCGACCGTTCGTCTGAGGAGGTCGGCGTGAAGCACCATAAAATGATGTCTGTCCCGACCGGCGCACGTCTGCGCGCTGCTTTCGTGTGTGACGGCGACATCACGTCGGTCGATACCTGGTCGGGCACCCCCTTCCACATCCTGCATGCGCTAGAACGCCATTTCGACGTGGCGCTGGCGGTCCGTCGACCTTGGCCGCGGGGCTATCACGCGATCGGTCGCGCGCTGAAGATCGCGACCGGCCGGCGCTTCGACCATTCTCGCTCGTCGCTGTTCAACCGCATCGCGGCGCTGCCCGTCGCCGCGTCGATCCGGCGAAGTCGGCCCGACGTCGTGTTCGCCGTATCGGCGACCGGACTGGCGGAATCGCTGGTCGACGAGTTCGCGGTGGTGAGCTGTGCCGACGCGACCCCGCGCGGATTGTTCGAGCTGAGCCGGGACTTCCTGACCGTGCCCCCCGTCGTGCGCCGGGCCGCGGACCGGATCGACCGCAAGGTGATCGAACGCGCACTGCTGTGCGTATACAGTTCGGACTGGGCGCGCGCCTCGGCGATCGCCGACTATCATGCCGATCCGGACCGTGTCCTGGCCATACCCTTCGGCGCCAACACTGATACCGCACCGCGACCGCCACGCCAGCTGCCGACGGGCGCGCTGCGCCTGCTGTTTGTCGGCAAGGACTGGAATCGCAAGGGTGGCCGGATCGCCGTCGCCATGGTCGAACAACTGCGCGCGCGCGGTCATGCGGTGCAACTCGACATCGCCGGCGTCGGCCCCGACGTGGTGGGGCCGGTGCCCGATGGCGTGACGATCCACGGCATGCTCCGCAAGGATCGCCCGGACGAGGCGGCGCTGCTCGATCAGCTGTACGCCGAGGCGTCGTTCTTCGTCATGCCGACCCGGGCCGAGTGCTACGGCATCGTGTTCGCCGAGGCGGCGCATGCCGCGCTGCCGTCGATCGCTTATGCCAATGGTGGCGTGCCTACCGTGGTCCTGGATGGCAGGACCGGACTGCTGCTTCCACCCGGCGCCGCCCCTGCCGCATTCGCCGATGTCGTCGAACAGCTAATCGCTGATCCAGCGCGCTACACGGCGATGTCGCAGGCCGCGCTGGCGGATGCACATGCGCGGCTCAACTGGACGGCTTGGGCGGACGCGGTTGCCGCAGCCGTTCGCCAGCGCTTGTCAAGGTAAGGGGCAAGCGAACGGCGCGAACGTGCGGGTCAGCGCGGTGGTAAGCGGCCGACCAGACCCAGCGCTTCCAACCGCGCGGTCAGCGCGGCGATCGCCTCGCGCGCTTCCGTATCGCGCACCGCCCCACCCGAAGGCTTAGCGATGGCCGCGCCGGCACCGCCGTAATAATCGGGATCGATCCGACCCGATGTAAGGTTGCGCGCAAGTATCTTGCGCGTGTTGGTACCAGTATCGAGAAAACGCCCGCCCGCCGCAGCATAGCCGAGCGTCTCGAAGGCGTTGCCGTCACCGCGATTGTCGATCTCGTTGAACAGATGCCCGCGCACCCAGTTGCCAGCCCCCGCGAACGTAGAGAGCTTGTCCTCGTAGATACCGATAAAGCCGTTACGCAGCCCCTCGCACAGAATGCCGTACTTGCCGTTGAACTCCAGATCGAGCCCGATGAACGTGTTGCCCGCCGAGGCCGGGCCAACATGCACGCCTCCGACGCCGTTAGCCTCGCTGGTGCCAGACAGGAAGGTACAGTTGCCGGCCTCCACCAGGCGAATGCCGACGTTGCTGACCTGCTCGATGATCGGCAGATGGAACAGGCAGTCGGACGTCGCCTCGTTGCGGTTGCGTGGCTCCAGCACCAGCCCGTCGACGGGCACAGGCTTGCTGCCGTTGATCCCAAGGCCGGTGGAACGGATGCGAAATTCGGACGAGACCGCCCAGCGTGTCCGAAGCACCGCTGTCGCGACGTCGCGGACATTGGCGGTGACGATCGAATGATGCAGGGCACGCACGTCGACGCCGATCCCCGACCTGGCGTTGCCGCGGATCGTAGGCATGCCCAGGATGTGGATCCGATAGGCCCCGCCCCCCGTCGCCCCGCCGTCGAGGACAAACGCCGGCCCGTCGCCCTGGTGATGAAATACGACCCCAGGGGCGCAATCGAGCGCGAGCGCGGTGACCGCGAAATTGGGCGACTGGTCGTAGGCGTAGGTGCCGGCGGGCACATACAGCCGAGGGGCCGCCCCGCCTGTCGCGGCATAGATCTCGCCTACCCAAGCCAGCGCGCGGCGCAATGCGTCGCCATCGTCGGCCGAGCCGTCGCCGCGCGCGCCGAAGGCCGCGACCGACACGATCGGCGCGTGTGGATCGGGCACACCGGCCACGGCTTGCGCCAAAACCTCGCTGTTGCCGGCGCCCCGCGTCGCCACGGCAACCGCGCCTAGCCCAAGCAGCCCGGACGCACCGCCTACGAGCCTTCGGCGCTGCTTATCCATGATCGATCGCGGTACGGGAAAGCATCATCGCGTGCTCTCTAAACCCGGCACAGGCGCTTGTCATCCTTGCTCGCCGCAGGCGTACGGCCTTGCTGGAAATTGGATCATGCGCCTGCTAGTCGACATCGGGATGCCCACTCAGCCTTCCCACACATCCGTCGTCGTCTCCCCGCCCGGTCGGCGCCGACGTCTGGTGCTGATCGCGGTCACGCTGGCGTGTGTGGCGCTCTCCATCCAGAAGACGACCGCGATCGTCCTGGCCCGCAGCGCGCCGGAGATCGCGCGCATGGTCGATCCGGGCAACGCGCTGGCCTTGGCTACCATTGCCGATCAGCAGATCCTCGCCAACCCCGTCCGCAATTCTCCCGCGGCCGGCGCATTGGCTTTGCAGTCGCTGCGGCGCCAGGGACTGAACGCCTATGCCCTACGCATTCTGGGCTATGCGGCTGACACCGGGGGGCAATCCGCCAGGGCCGCCGCGCTGATCAGCCTGTCGGCCAGAATCTCGCGCCGTGATCGCGGGGCACAAATCTGGCTGATCGAACAGGCGGTCCGTGCCAACGACATCCCGGCCGCGCTGCATCATTACGACATCGCCCTGCGCACCACCGACAGCACTGCCGACTTGCTGTTCCCCATCCTGACGGGGGCGTTGGACGAGCCTGCGGTCAGGAGCGCCTTCGTCCCCTATGCCCGCGCGCGCCCGTTCTGGATGGAAGCGTTCCTGGCCTATGCCATCGCGCAGTCTACGCATCCCGAACGGATCGCCGCGATGATGAACAATGCCGGCGCGCTGGCCGACCCACGCAACCGCGAACTCGCCACGCGCCTGATCGAGCGACTCTTGGTGGGGGGCTGGACCGGACCGGCGCAACGTATCTTCTTGGCGATACCCGGCAACACACGCAGCCGGCTGATATCGCCGGCGCTCGACGCGCGGGACCGGACCGGGGCGGACGGTGCAATCGGTTGGCGCATGCTGACCACGCCGGTTGCGCAAGCGTCGCTGGACGCCGGATCGGAGGGCGCGGCACCGGTACTGCACATCGAGGCGAACGGCGATGGCAGTGGCCGGGTAGCCGAGAAGGCTTTGTTCCTGCCTCCTGCCTCCTATCAGTTTACCGCACGAACGGCCTCCGGCCGTCCCGAGGCGCCGGGGACGGTACAATGGCGGCTCGAGTGTATAACTGCGGGCGAGCGTCGCGAGGCCTGGACGCGCGAAAGCGGCCCGGGTGATGTGGTCGTGTCCTTCACGATCGGCGCGGACTGCACCCAGCAGACGCTATCGATCGACCTGATCGGGCAGGAAGGCCGGCAGGACGCCAGCGTCGACGTGAGTGGGATCGCTATCCGCCCCGACTGATGTCGCCAACCAACCTTGGCTTCAACCTGCTGCGACGACACCCGACACGCTCACCGGCAGCGTCGGCGGGACCCAGTTGAGCAGCTCTCTGGTCGTGGCTTCGTCGATTTCAAGATCGCCAAGTAGTCGCTCTGCCTGGTCGCGACGCCCGGTGATGACCGCCAGCGCGGTGATGAGCGTCGTCGGTACGGGGAGCAGGCGCGCTTGCTTGCCGCTGGCCAGCGCTATGATCCGGATCAGGTCGGCGGTCGACACGGTAGTGCCGTCGCCGGCCAGCAGCACCCGATTGGCAGCGCGCGGATGCTCTGCGGCAACGGCGATCAGGTCCGCAAGATTGTCGACATGGATCATCGAACGACGATTGCGGACGCGTCCGAACGGCAGCGGGATACCTCGGGCCACCGCCTCGGCCAGCGTCCGCAAATTGCCTTTTTGGCCGGGTCCGTAGACCAGTGGCGGTCGCAACACGACAAAATCGGTTCCCTGCCACGCGGCATGCGCGCGGATCAGCTCTTCGGCCTCGAGCTTGCTGCGGCCATAGGCGTCTTCGGGTGCCGGCGGATCCAGTTCGGTAAAGGCCCGGCCACGGGTCCGCTCGCCGTTTACCTTGATCGAGCTCAGGAAGACGAAGCGTCGTGCCCCAGTGCGATCGGCCAGCGCCAGCATCGCGCGGGTACCCTCGACGTTGACGGCTCGGAATGCTTCGTCCGCATCCGCGGTGTTGCCGCCCACATGCGTCCGGGCGGCCAAGTGGATCACGACGTCCAAGGGCGGCAAGACGGGTGGCAGGACCGCCGTGGCGAGGTCGCCCAGCACAAGTTCGCCAGCCATCCCGGTGGCGGCCCGCACGACCGGCACGACGTCGTGACCGACGCGTTGCAAGCGCCGTAGCAGTGCTTGGCCGACGAACCCCCCTGCCCCGGAAACGCCGATCTTCATGCGCGGCACAGCGTCATACCGCGGAGCCGATACTGTCTCCACGGCGCATCGCGCTAGGGGCGCTTGTCGACGGTGGTGGTATCGCCATAGCGGGTGCCATAGGCATAGCCGTAGCCATAGCTGGCATGCTTCTGCTTCAGTTTGGTCAATACCGCGCCGTAGATGTGCGCGTGCGATGCCCGCAACCGGTCCAGCGACGTGCGCAGACCACGGACCGAGACCCCTTCGGCCTCAATCACATAGACGCAACCTTCGACCACGCGCGACAAGAGCGGTGCGTCGGCAAGGCCCAAGATCGGCGGCGAGTCCACCACCACATTGTCGAAACTTTCCTTCAACTGGTTCAACAGGCGGCCCATGCGGTCGCTGCTCAACAGTTCACCCGCGTTGGGCGGCGTCGGTCCGGCCGTCAGCACGCTCACGCCCTTGAACGACGTGGTCAAGATGAGTTTGCGCCAGTCGTCCTCGCCCGCCAGGACGTTGCTCAGCCCTTCTGCATTGCTCACCTCCAGCATGCTGTGGACCGAGGGCGAGCGCATGTCGGCGTCGATCACCAGCACGTTGGCGCCAGTACGACCTAGCATGACCCCGACCGCGAACGCCGTGGTGCTTTTGCCTTCGGCAGCTCGCGTGCTGGTCACCATCAGGCTGCGCGGCACGCCATGATCCGTCGAGAAAGCGATGTTGGAGCGGATAGAGAGATACGCCTCGGTCAGCGGCGACTTGGGATCGTTGAGCGCGGTGAAGACGTCATGGTCTTCGACCTCCATCACGCTGCCGAGCAGGGGAATGCCCAGCAGGCGATTGACGTCCTTGGGATCGCGCAGCCCCTCGTCGATCTGCTCGAGCGCTAGCGCCGCGCCGACGGCCAATGCCGAGCCCAGAACCACTGCGATCAGGATGTTGAGGATCAGGTTGGGCGACGACGGCCGGTTGGGTACGTCGGCGGGATCGACGATCGAGATGTTGTCCGCGCTGATCCCGGCGACGCCGATCTCCTTGTAACGCTGGAGCAGGCCCTCATAAAGTTGACGGTTGGAGTCCACCTCGCGCTGGAAAATGTTGTATTGGATACTGTCGTTCTGCTGCTGACCAACCTGGTTGGTGAACCGATCGACCTGCGCGCGTAAAGCCGTCTCGCGTTGAACCGCTTCCTGATAGGCATTGGCGCGCCCGCTGCTCGTGCGGCCTTCCTCGCGCGCGATGCTGGAATCCAGCGTCGCAACCTGTTGCGCCAGCGCCCGAGCAGCCGGATAGCCGGGTTCGAACTGTACCATGAGCTTGGCATATTCGGCGGCCAGCTCAGCCCGCTTCTGTCGGAGGTTGGCGATGGCCACGCTGCCCAGCGAGTCGGCGTTGGCGCCGGCTGCACCCTGCTGGTTGGCACGGCTTTCGGCATCAATGCGATCGGCCGTGGCCTTGACCAGCGCTGCGTTCAGCGCCTCTAGGTTGGACGAGGCCAGGGTTCGCTGAACCTGGGTCTGTCCGTTCTGACCGCGGACCTCCTCCAGCGAGACGATCCCCTTCTGCGCGGCATAGTTGACGAGGTCGCGTTCTGACTTTTCCAGTCGCTGGCGAAGTGTCGCAAGCCGCCCCTCCAGGAAGGTTCGCGCATCCGCGGTCGACGCGAAGCGGCGATCCATGCTGGCCGCGATGAACTGCGTCACCCACATGTTGGCGATACGTGCCGACATCTCGGGCGAGATGCTGGTGTACTGAACGTCGATCAGTGACGAATTGCGGATCGGATTGATCGTG